>Ga0316191_10004124_pt1 | contig 10826 bp, 9 predicted proteins | sample Eddworburr2cm_MG_FD_204928 | JGI IMG/M metagenome (GOLD analysis project Ga0316191, IMG submission 204928) | Coastal sediment microbial communities from Maine, United States - Eddy worm burrow 2 cm | ecosystem: Environmental > Aquatic > Marine > Coastal > Sediment | place: USA: Maine | collected... | reverse complement strand
CCTTCCAGGCCGTAGCCGAATTCGGCTGTCTGGATCTCACCGGCATACGTGGGGCTGACGGTGGTGAGCCAGTCGGCGAATACCAGTCCGCCCTTGATGAAGGAGAAGTGGTCATGGAATTCCATGGCCTCCATGCTCCAGAAATCCGTCGGCAGGTTGAGTGCCTCAAAGGTGTCCCAGTCAAACAGGCCCTGGTAGGCCAGATTGTGTATGGTGAACACGGTTGCCGGCCGCTGTGCCTGCGGCGCCAGCAGGGGAGGTACCAGACCGGTCTGCCAATCGTTGCAGTGGATGATCTGCGGTTGCCAGTCGAGGCCGGCGGTGTTTTCAGCAACGGCCTGGATGGCGCGGCAGAATGTTGTGAAGCGTGCGGCATTGTCCGGCCAGGGTGCGCCTCCACTGGCGGTGTAGGGATTCCCGGGCCGGTCGAAGTGCACTGGTGAATCGACCAGGTAGATTTTTACCGTGCTGCCCGGCAGACGGCCTGCAAGCAGTCGCACCGGCGTATCGACGCCCTCCAGTTGCAGATGCGCCACGAGCGTCAGGTTGTCAGCTTGTTGCAGTATCTGCTGGTAGGCGGGAATGATGATGCGAATATCATGCCGCAGGTTGCGGATTGCGCGTGGCAGACTGCCGGCAACGTCTGCCAGTCCACCCGTCTTGACGAGCGGGTGCGCTTCGGAGCTGGCGAATAGAATGTCCATCGGTGTGTGCTGTGATCAGGATGTCGGTGCTTGCGGCTGGTGCCTGCCAGCGAAGGGTGCGGCATGTCACCGGATACGTCAACACATTCGGCCTGCCTTTGGATTTAAAACATTCTGATCCACGCATTAGAAAAAACAGGGGGTGGATGCAGCTGGACTGTTGCTGCGGGCAGACCGTGCAACCTGCCGGAGTGCGTGTAATCGGATGTGGGGTGGCTGTGCAAGGCGCTGCCGGTCAGGATCTTGCCCGAGCCGGGCTTCGCTGCTGTTCAGGCGCTCCGGGTAACCCTATCGAAAGCCGTGTCGTGCGCGGGTGAATCACCTATAATCGACACGGGAGTCGGCCAGACAGTCGCGGGGGAGGCGGTAACGTTTCCCCGGAGGAAAGTCCGGGCTCCACAGGGCGGGATGCCAGGTAATGCCTGGGGGATGTGAGTCCACGGAAAGTGCCACAGAAAATATACCGCCGGCTGTATCCGGAAACGGAACGGCCGGTAAGGGTGAAATGGTGCGGTAAGAGCGCACCGCGCGCCTGGCAACAGGCGTGGCAGGGTAAACCCCATCCGGAGCAAGACCAAATAGGGGAACAATCGTGCGGCCCGTACGGTTCCCGGGTAGGTTGCTTGAGGCCTGCGGTGACGCACGGCCCAGATGAATGGCTGTCCACGACAAAACCCGGCTTATCGGCCGGCTCCCACTCTCGTGCCGTTTCCCGGTTCCATCCGGCCCGGGGTACACCCTGATATTGTGAGTCGTGGTAGCGGTTGCGATCCTGTTCACCGGGGGTATCGCCGTGAACGCAACACATTTCACGGGCCGCTGCGCAGGGGCGGGTTCGATGGAAACCCGTGGGCAAACAACGTATATTGACGCGCCTGTCCCATTGTTTACGAAACCCGATGCTACGCAAGCTGTATATCAAGACACACGGTTGCCAGATGAACGAGTATGACTCGTCCCGCATGGCCGATGTCCTGGCGGCATCGCACCGGCTGGAAGTGACGCAGGACCCGTCGCAGGCGGACGTGCTGTTACTGAATACCTGCTCCATTCGTGAAAAGGCGCAGGAGAAAGTGTTTTCCGAGCTGGGCCGCTGGAAGGAGCTTAAGGACAGCCGGCCGGGGCTGGTCATCGGCGTCGGCGGTTGCGTGGCAAGCCAGGAAGGCGAGGCCATCCGCGCACGTGCTCCCTATGTTGATATCGTGTTTGGACCGCAGACGCTGCATCGTCTGCCGCAACTGCTGGACGAGGCGCGCCGCGCGCACCAGCCGGTCATCGATATCAGCTTCCCCGAGATCGAAAAGTTCGACTGCCTTCCCTTGCACCGGGCGGAGGGGCCAACTGCCTTTGTCTCCATCATGGAAGGCTGCAGTAAATACTGCAGCTTCTGCGTCGTGCCGTACACGCGCGGCGAGGAGGTCAGCCGGCCGTTTGACGACATTCTCGCCGAAGTGGCGGAACTTGCCTCCCAGGGCGTGCGCGAAGTCACCCTGCTGGGCCAGAACGTCAACGCCTATCGCGGTCTGATGCATGACGGCGAAGTCGCGGACCTGGCGCTGCTGATTACCTGGCTGGCCGCCATCGAGGGGATCGGCCGGATTCGCTACACCACCTCGCATCCCCTGGAAATGAGCGACAGTCTGATTCAGGTGTATGCCGAGGTGCCGGAGCTGGTGGGGCATCTGCACCTCCCGGTGCAGAGCGGCTCCGACCGGGTGCTCGCACTGATGAAACGCAAGCATACGGCGCTGGAATACAAGTCCATCATTCGCCGCCTGCGCGCCGCGCGCCCGGGAATCAGCATCTCCTCGGACTTTATCGTGGGTTTTCCCGGGGAAACCGCCGCGGACCATGCGCAGACCATGGCGCTGATCGAGGAGGTCGGCTTCGACCATTCCTTCAGTTTCGTCTACAGCCGGCGCCCCGGTACACCGGCCGCAGACCTGCCGGACGATGTGCCGCTCGCGGTGAAGAAGCAACGCCTGGCGGAGTTGCAACAGCGGATCAGTTACATGGCTGCACAGATCAGCGACTCCATGGTCGGCACGCTGCAGCGCATCCTGGTCGACCGGGTTTCCCGCAAGCGTACCGACCAGGTGAGTGGACGTACCGAGAACAACCGCGTGGTCAATTTCGACGCTGGCCCGGACCTGATCGGGCATTTCGTGGATGTGCGTATCACGGAGGCGCTGCCGAACTCGCTGCGTGCCGAACTGCTCGATCCGTGCAGTGCCGTCATAACCGCGCCACGCCAGAAAGCCTCTTGAATACCTCGACTCACGCCGTCGATATCACGCTGGAACCCGCGGACAACGAACGCCTGGCCGAGTTGTGCGGGCAGTTCGATGATCACCTGCGACAGCTGGAACAGCGTCTGGGTGTTGAAATCAACAGTCGCGGTAACCAGTTCCGCATTATCGGCCAGGTTGGCAGCGTGGAGCAGGCGCGCCAGGTGCTGCAGGGTTTGTACCGGGCGACGGAAAGCGGCACGCTTACGCCGGAGAAAATCCATCTGTTCCTGCAACAGGCGGATGCGGGTACCGCTGTCGATTCCGCACCTACCGCCCTGCACAGCATCATTATTCGTACTCCGGGTCGTACCATCACGCCGCGCGGCGTCAACCAGACCCACTACCTGCAGAACATCATCAAGCACGACCTCAGCTTCGGGGTCGGACCTGCAGGCACCGGCAAGACCTACCTGGCGGTTGCCTGTGCGGTGCAGGCGCTGGAACAGGAGAAGGTCAGCAGACTGGTGCTGGTGCGTCCCGCGGTGGAGGCCGGGGAACGCCTGGGATTTCTGCCGGGTGACATGACGCAGAAGGTTGATCCCTACCTGCGACCGCTGTATGACGCCCTGTACGAGATGCTGGGTATCGAGCGGGTCGCCAAGCTGATCGAGCGCAACGTGATCGAGGTCGCACCATTGGCATTCATGCGCGGCCGCAGCCTCAACGATGCCTTTATCATCCTGGATGAGGCGCAGAACACCACGGTGGAGCAGATGAAGATGTTTCTGACCCGCATCGGGTTTGGTTCGACTGCGGTGGTCACCGGCGATATTACCCAGATAGACCTGCCCAAGCATACCGAATCCGGCCTGCGCCAGGCTGCAGATGTGCTGAAGCAGCAGGATGGCATCAGTTTCACCTTCTTCGCCTCGCGTGATGTGGTCAGGCACCCGCTGGTGCAGCAGATCATCGCCGCCTATGAACACTACGACCGCGGGAACCAGGACAAGCAATAGATGCCGTGGCAGCCTTACCGTTATGTTGCAGGAAGGGCGCAGGCACGCTTACCCGCATGCAGCGCGTGCCATTATTCCAGCCATATCCCGGGAGGGTCGAATGCAGGAGCCTGATGCAAGGATCGACGTCCAGTACGCTATCACCGCGGACGGTATCCCGGAGGCGGACGAAGTGCGGCTCTGGGTCGACTGTGCCCTTGAAGGCCGGCGTACTGCTGCGGAACTGGCGGTGCGAATTGTCGATGAGGCGGAGATTACCGCGCTAAACCGGCGCTACCGCGGCAAGGACGGTGCGACCAACGTCCTGTCCTTTCCCTTCGAAGCAATGCCCGGGGTAGAGACGGAACAGCTCGGCGATATCGTAATCTGCGCCCCTGTCGTGGCCACCGAGGCAGTGACACAGGGCAAACCCCTGGAGGCACACTGGGCACACATCGTGATACACGGTGTGCTGCACCTGCTGGGGCATGACCATCACGTGGATGAAACAGCGCAGGAAATGGAGGCACTGGAAATCAGGTTGCTGGCCTCGCTGGGTTTTCCCGACCCGTATTAGCCCGTTTGCCCGTGCACTGGAAATTACTTCGGCAATCCCCATATAGTTTCAGCGAATGGAATCCGGATGGTACGACATCGGAATAGCTCACAGAATGCCTCACTATTATTATCCAACTAACAGATAAATATGACAAAAGATAGATCAACAGCCGGTTCCGCTGCCCCCTCATGGCCCGACAGGCTGAAACAGGTGCTGTCGCGGGAACCGGCCGACAAGGCCCAGTTGCTGGAACTGTTGCGTGCCGCTCACCAGCGGGAGCTGCTTGATGCCGATGCGCTCGCCATGATCGAGGGGGTGCTGCAGGTGGACGATTTGCGGGTGCGGGATATCATGCTGCCGCGTTCCCAGGTTGTTGTCCTGGAACGGGATGCCGAACCTGCTGAACTGCTGCGGACCATCGTCAACTCGGGGCACTCGCGCTTCCCTGTTGTCGGCGACAATCCCGACGAGGTGGTTGGCATCATGCTGGCAAAGGACCTGTTGCTCTATGCTTTCGAGCGCAAGAGCGAACAGTTCAATATCCGGGACTTGCTGCGGCCTGCGGTATTCATTCCAGAAAGCAAGCGACTCAATGTTCTGCTGAAGGAGTTCCGCTCCAGCCGCAATCACATGGCAATCGTGGTTGACGAGTATGGCGGGATCGCCGGTATGGTCACCATCGAGGATGTGCTGGAGCAGATAGTCGGTGAAATCGAGGACGAGCACGACGTCGAGGAAGAGGACACCATTCGCAGGCACAGCCAGATGCATTACACCATCAAGGCGCTGACGCTGATCGAGGACTTCAACGAGTACTTCGGCACGCACCTCGAGGATGACGAATTCGATACTATCGGCGGGCTGGTGGTGCACCAGATCGGGCATTTGCCCAAGCGCGGCGAACGTATTGTCATCGGCAACCTGCTGTTCAAGATCCTGCGTGCCGACAATCGCCGGGTCCACATGCTGCAGCTGACCCTGCTCCCCGGGCCGCAGGCGCCCGCTGCAGAAGACACCACGCATGATGTCACGTGAGTAAACCGGCACTGCGATTCGCAGGGCTGCTTATGCCGGTGGCGGGGGCGCTGGCCGTCACCGCCTTTGCGCCGCTGGGCTGGTTCCCCGTGGCCTGTCTCGCCCTGCTGCCGCTGTTTTATTGCTGGCAGCAGGATACCCCGGTCCAGGCCTTGCGCCATGGTCTGCTTTTCGGGCTGGGCTTCTTCGGTGCGGGCATATCCTGGGTGTTCGTCAGCGTGCACGAATACGGGCATGTTCCGATTGCCGCCGCGGTACCGGTGACTCTGGCCCTGGTGCTGTTCCTGAGCCTGTATCCCGCGTTGCTTGGCTATCTGTTGAAACGCTTTCTGCCGCCGCAGGCGTCATGGCCGACCCTGGTACTGGCTTTCCCGGCCGGTTGGGCGCTGAGCGAGTGGTTACGCGGTTGGCTGTTCAGCGGGTTTCCGTGGCTGAGCATCGGCAACAGCCAGGTTGACAGCCCGCTTGCCGGATATGCCCCGGTGCTGGGTGTGTTTGGAATCGGCTGGCTGGTGGCATTGTCAGCGGCCCTGCTGCTCGCGCTGCTGCAGCAGCGCGAACGTGCCGTCAGCGTGGTTGCACTGGTCGGCATATGGGCGGGCGGCTTACTGCTGGGGCAGATCGGCTGGACGTCACCGCGGGGCGAGGCGATAAGCGTCGCCCTGGTGCAGGGAAATATCGCGCAGCAGGACAAGTGGCAAGCGGATAAATTGCTTGATTCGCTGGCCCTCTATGCGGACAGGAGTTTTTCCCTGCCGGACATAGACCTGATCGTCTGGCCGGAAACCGCCATCGCCGCTTTCTATGACCAGGTCAGTGAAAATTTCATTCCGTACATCGAAGAAAAGCTGCAGGACAGCGGTGCCTCACTGCTTACCGGTATCCCGATGCTGGATCGCGGCAGCTGGGAGTATTACAACGCCGTGATGTCCCTGGGCGGGAAACGGGCTTTCTATTACAAACGCCACCTGGTGCCGTATGGGGAATACCTGCCAATGCGCTGGTTGTTCGGCTCGACCCTGGATGCGCTGGCGGTACCCAATGCCGATTTCAGTGGCGGTGATGACGGCCAGCCGCTGTTGCAGGCTGCGGGTTACCCGGTTGCGACTTCGATTTGTTTCGAGGTGGTATTCGGCGAGGAAATGATACAGGCACTGCCCGAAGCTGCACTGCTGGTCAATGTGAGCAACGACGCCTGGTTCGGCCGCTCGCTGGCACCTTTCCAGCATCTCGAGATGGCGCGGATGCGCGCGCGCGAGACGGGACGTCCAATGCTGCGTGCCACAAATACCGGAATTTCTGCGCTGATCGACCACCAGGGTAGGATCACAGCACGGAGCCGCCAGTTTGAGGCGGCTGTTGTGACCGGTGAAGTCGAGCCGCGCCAGGGCGCGACGCCCTACGTGCGCTGGGGCAATGTCCCGATCGTGGCGCTGTGCGCCGGGTTGCTGCTGTTCGCAGGATTCCTGCACCGGCGCGCTGCCGGTTAGTCCGGATGGAGCAAACTCCTACAGGGAGAAGGTGAGAGCGGGGACCGGTCGAGAGACTGGCCTGGGCGCCATGTAGGTGGTAGGGCACCAACAGTAGGCGCCTTAGGCGATGCAGGAGCAATTGCCGAGCGGAATCCGGGGATAGTGATTGATTACCCTTGGTTATTCGCTACGCTGAACGCGCAATTTCAAGGTGGCGCGGAGCCCCGCTTATATCAATCTTGTCTTGTTGATAGCTCAGCGAACTTCCGAGAACGCACCAGAACACGACATTCCCTGTATTCACGGGAAGGTCTCAGTTGCCGCAACAAAGTACGTTCCCGCCCTGCAATCGTCCTTCAATTGTCAGCCATGAACTATTGTTCACGATGGGCACTTGGGGTGGCCGCCTGGCCACGATCGTGCCGGAGGGTTTCGCCCCCCTACGGGACGAGGCCAGAACCAAAACATTAGGGGAAACACCAGGGCACTTTCAATCATTGTGCCCCGGTGCTGTTCAAATGGATAGTGCAGGACCGCTGCTTGCCGTGGATCAGATTTATCAGTCTGCGGGTACCACTTCAACTGCCACGGCATCGGTGTATGTCACCTCGATAACATCGCCCTCCTTCAATTCTTTCAGGTAGTGTTGCAGGTCCGGCGATTCCTTAAGGGAGACCTTGCGCAAACCCCGGTCCGGGCTGCGAACTGAAATAAATTTCTGGATAGGATCAACAAAAACGACCTCGACCCTGCGCGTCATTTCTACCACAGCTGCCCCACCAGGCTTTTCTCCGGCAGGTGCCGATGCCTCGGCAGCCATCACTTCGGTACCAAGCTTTTCATCTTTGCCAAGTTTGACGATATCGGCAGTTATACTCTCGAAATACTTAATGACCACCTTATCACCGACCTCAACCTGGGGCAGGTTTTTTACCTGATCGCTTGCCTGGACGATAAGCGTATTCCCTTCCGGTCCCTCAAGGGTAACCAGTCGCTTCTCCATATCTATCGCGGTAACAGTCGCGATCACTTCATGTAGCGAGGCGGTGTTAATACCTTTCGGCGGCTGCACACGATTGTCCGGTGATGTGTCAATATAACTCATTTCCGGATCGTCCGCGGCCAGCGCAGCTAAGGGTGTGATGAGTATTGTACAGGCAGTTAGCACTTTGATAATTTTCATATTTTTCTCCTCTATGCGTTAACGTCTAACAATTTTGCTGTCTAGCCATTAATTTTTCAGTAAATGGCCGCAGCTGCATTATAGTGTAAGCGCAACGGCTGGCGAGGAAATGATCACCAATGCCGCTAAAGAGTCCAATGAAGCTATATTGATTATGTATATAAATGGACCTGAAAGAATCGATATCTGTCTGAATTCGAATGTCCTCAAACAGTATATTGTGTTGAAAAACTCTGTTTCTGGCGGTAGTGAGAAATTCTTATCCTCTATGGCAAGTTTTAATTTCTCAGACATGAGGGAGCATTAGATATACACGAACTCTGGATACAGGTCCTCATATTGCTTCATGCGCCTAATTAAAATCGCACTTTTGGAAAAAATGTCGTTTGACTGAAATTCTGCCTCATCAGGTTTTCGGGTTTTTTCAACACAATAAGTACCTCCCGGAAGTTTAAGGAAAAATCCTGTATGACCGTTTAGGGTGTGCGCCGTGCAAAGGCGGCGTTTTCCAGTGGGTGCGCGTCCCACCCGGCGATGTTGCTCCAGCCGGAAGCAATCGGAGCAGTCATGGCGGAGACGAAATGACTGAAGCCTGGTGTAGCGGGTCATTTTAGATGATCCAGCGAGTGTGCAGGCCGTAACGCGAGTGAACGCTGAGCAAGCCTCGAAAAGGACGTTGCACAGGCCGATCCGACCACCCTTTCAGGGAAGGCTGATATGAATGGGGGAATGAGCAAGGCAGTATCTTCAGTCACTGTGCCGGGGTAGTTGGCGGCATGCAAACAAGGAAAACGCACGCAACACGGGAAGCCCCTTGGCGTGCTGCAGGCTGTAACCTTAGGCCACCGCGCCACATCCTTACTCCACTGTTCTTTCTCGTTTAGTGGGCTCTTATATTAGCCGCAACTAAACGGGCGATTCCGATCTGTAACCTGCCGTTCACATTGAGAGCAGAACCACGCCCTGGCGCTGATGCGCACGGGTAAGTTTGGCAAAAGCGGACATTTCCAGGCGATTTGCGAACGCTGAAAATGCAGCAATATCGGTACTTCTTCCCATATAAAAGCGGCTCCCGAAGGAGCCGTCTCTGGCACTGTTAAGCCGCTTTCTTTCTTCTCGATATTGCTATGAAACCCAGCAAGCCAGAACCAAAGAGCCATGCAGCAGCTGGCAAAGGTACAGCTTCGATCCGGATATTGTCGACGTCTCCATTAGCAAAGGCAGCTCCCGTTCGTCCACCCAGGATCAGGCGGCCATTGAAAGTATCGAGGTCGAAGCCTGGAACGAGAATACCGGTCAACAGATTGTGCACGGTAGCGGTTCCGTTTACGTCTTCAATCAGTGTCAGTGCCATTTTGGCGTTGGCTCCCTCGTTGGTGAAGCTCCATTGTGCCTGGTGAAAGACATTCTGGTTAAGGGTGAACGGAGCTGTCAGATCTGCCAGTAGCTCGACCTTGCCAGACAGGCCTGTCATGCGCACGTTGTTACCACCAAATGCTGTGAAGTTGAAGATGTCGAAACCCATCATCACGGAACCCGCCGGTGCGTCGTTCCTGGGGTCTTCCCAACCAAATAAGGGGTTCAGTGGGCCGGTAGCCGGAAATATACTGGTGTCAAAAAGGCCGATCCCCAACCCGTCTGCAGCTTGACCAAAGGGGCTGCCCGCGGCCACTGCATCAGCATCACTGGTCATGCGAAAGTCAACGAAGATGGTGAACCCGGGTCCCAGTGACCCTGGTGCCAGATCGAACGCAAGTGAATTAATGTTGGATATGCTCAGGTTAGTCAGGCGTGCAAAATTACCCGTAGGACCTCCGCCCATCATGGTTGGCACTTGCCCACTACTATTCGTGAAGTTGAAGACGGAGTTTACCCCACCCCCACCATCGAAGTTCTCGGAAAGCAATGTACCTGCAACTGCTGCCGATGCACAGAATGCCTGGGCAGTACAAATACCTAACGAGAGTACAAATGCTATTGCGTGATGAAACTTTATCCTTGTTCCCATTGAGTACACTCCTGTCAAAGTTAGACATACCCTTGTATCACCAAATAATTGAAGGGTTGTCGATTAAGACGTTCAGCAGTTAACAAACCACTTCGGTAGTTCTATCTTTGGCAACTAACTACAAGATATCTGTGAACTGAATACCATCAGGTATGGTCATTCGTCACAGATTTTGACATACCCCTCAAAGATTGAGATCACAGTCACATAACATCTAGTGACAGCGCCGAAAATCATAGGCACTTACCCACATCCACAAAACGATATCCCTATAAAAATAAGTTAGCTTGTCTTATCGATGCCGCTGATGGTTGTTGAAGCGACCGCAGGTAATTACACATTGAATGCAGTAATTGGAGGCGGCATTGGTGGTGACGCCGGAGCAGCAATTGGTAATGAGATTGGCGGTCGTGATGGCGCGATTATTTGCGGAGCGCAAGATAGAGTCACCAGCACACCTCTCTCTCCCCGGGGGTGTGCTTTCTTTCGTCTGCGATCCGGTTATGCCGGTTCATGGTGTCCTAATACTCGTACCAACGGTCAATTTACATCTGCACAGCCTGTGCGATAGCCTGATAGTCAGGAACTCGGACAACAAAAATATGTGAATACAGATGAAAACCAAGACGTCTTGTAGGA
>Ga0316191_10004122_pt1 | contig 10831 bp, 8 predicted proteins | sample Eddworburr2cm_MG_FD_204928 | JGI IMG/M metagenome (GOLD analysis project Ga0316191, IMG submission 204928) | Coastal sediment microbial communities from Maine, United States - Eddy worm burrow 2 cm | ecosystem: Environmental > Aquatic > Marine > Coastal > Sediment | place: USA: Maine | collected... | reverse complement strand
AACACCACCAACAAGACCCGCGCGAGACGCGTCCACCGGTAAAGCCACAGCAATCGGATACCGAACCATCCGCTCATTCTGCGACCAACCCCCCCCACGGTCAAGGGGGACACTCTCCACCCCCCCCAACCCCCGAGAATCACCCGCCTTCTCAGCGAAAGATCGCAGCGACCTATCCGTGCAGTTTCACCCGAGCCTTGTTGAGGTCGACAGTCGTCGCTGCGATCTTTGGGTCAGAAGAGCTCTAATTTCACATAGTTGGAGGGGGGGAGAGTGTCCCCGTTTAGCTCTAGGGCTAGGCGGGCGGGGTGGCAGTAGGGGCCTGGGGCGTTGGGGGGGATGTGGGGTTCGGCGGCTGTGATTTGGTGGGTGGTTGAGATGTAGAGGACTTGGATGGGGAAGGGGACGCCGGTGTTGGTGATGCAGACTTGGGCTTCTTTTGGGAAGACGAGGAGTAGGGCCTCGTTTTCCGCTAGAGGGCCGTGGAGGCGGAGGCCTTCCTGGCGTTCGTATTCGGTTTCGGCGATCGCGATTTCAAGCTCGAGTTGTACGTTGCCGTCCGCGTCGAGGAGGCGGGCGCGTTGGGCTGGCTGGCTTTCGCCGCAGCCCGCCACGCCGATCAGCAGCAATAGCGCGATCGCTTTCTTCATAGCGACCTCAGGAAGGCGAAGAGGGCCTCCGAGTCGGTGGCGCTCAGGTCAGCGACTTCCTCTCGCGCAGCGGTCGCTTCGCCCGAATGTGCTGCGATGGCGTCTTCGACCGTGCTGGCGCGGCCATCGTGTAGGTACGGTGCGCTCTGCCCGAGGCCCCATAGGGGTGGCGTGCGGAAGTCGTGAATGCCTGCCTCGCCTTCTTCGATGCCGAGTGCATCGGGATCCGCGATGTCGTGCAGCAGCAGGTCCGTGTACGCTTGCACTTCGGTTCGATCTGCCGTTTGCAGCATCGGCACGTGACAGTCGGCGCAGCCGATGCTCTTGAACGTTGCTTCGCCCAGATCTTCGAGCGTCGTGTCGACACGGGTTCGTGGCGGTGGCCCGAGGAACGCGATGAACGCCGTCATCGCGTCGATCGTGTCTGCATCCGTTTCGGGGTCCGGCGCTTCGTCGCCGTCCTCCATGCTGCCGAAGGATAGCCCGGGCTCCTCCGGCACCGTCATTCCGAGCTCGCCACTGAGCGCGTCACGCACGAACTCGCGAACCGATGGCACATTGGCCTTCCAGCCAAATCGGCCGAGGCGCCCGTCGTCGAGGACGTGTGCGCGTCCCGCGATGCCATCCCCGTCTTCGTCGTCCGGATCCGATAGCGCCTCGATCGTTGCACGCGGGATCCGTTCGAGCAGACCCAAGCCCAGCGTCGAGGGGGTCTGTCGAGGCTCGAAGAAGTTGGCTTGTGGATCGGCTTCGGGCCGAACCGAATCCACCGCGTGGCGGAGTAGCGCGGTGCCAGCCCTCGGCGGGCTGAAGGCGGACCCGGCGAAGCTTCCCTGGCGCATCGCGTCGACGCCCGATGGTCCTGCGCCACCGATCACCGGGTCAAAATGGCAGGAACGGCATGCGTCACCGTTGAAGAGCGGGCCGACGCCTTCCGAAAACCCGAAGTCACGGTCGAAGAGGATGCGGCCCTGCTCGAACAATGCCCGTTGCTCGGCATCTAGCCCTGAGAGAGGCGCGCCATACTCCCCGGTGCTCGGAATCTGGGCCTCTGGAGGCAACAAGCCCGCGGTCGCTTGTGCCTTGCCCCCAAGCGACTCGAGAAAAGCGAGCAAGTCCTCCCGCGCATCCACGGAAAGAGCCGCGTAGGCCTCCCGAATCGAAGCCGCCTCGCCGCCATGCCACCGAATCGCATCGTCGATCGTTCGAGCGCGTCCGTCATGCAGGTAAGGGCTTGCCGCCGCGACACCCCACAGGGGCTGCGTGCGGAACTCGCGGCCAGTGGCTTCTCCCATCGGAAAACGATCCGCCAGGTCGTCACCCATGTCGTGCAAGAGAAGATCCGTGTACGCCGGGATCGCACCACGCGGACCAGTCAAGGACGGCAGGTGACATCCATCGCACCCGATCTCATTGAATGCCGCCTCGCCGCGGTTGGTCTGCTCCGTCGGGTCATCGGGCTGCGGCGCAGCGAGCAACAACGCAAAGCAGACCAAGTCGAACAGCTCGGACTCCGAGATCTCTGGGTCGGGCGCATCGTCGAGGTCGATGGTGGCCTCGTCGGGGATCACTGCTTGCTTCGCAATGACAGCACCCACACCGGCCACGGCGCTCGCCGCTGCTAGGGGAGCCTTGAATGCTGGCAGGGCCGTCCGCTGCGCGTCCGACATCGGGTTCGACGTGATCCCCATGTGATTGAAGAGCGGCCCTCGAATGAATAGCTCGATCCGGGAGGTCTGTGCTTTGCGCCCGAAGCGCCCAACGAGCATGTCGTCGTAGTTCACCCGGCCGCTAATCCCATCGCCATCGGCGTCATTCGGGTCGGCGTGGCCCAGGATCTCGGTATCAGGGATCTCAGAGAGAAGCCCGGCGCCAAAGAACGGGATCGGGTTTCGCGTGGCGCTGAGGTTGGTGAGCTGGTCGGACGGCACACGACCAGAGTCCAGCGAGAACTGTCGTTGCACTCCATTTTTGCCGCGCGGCACGATGGTGTCCGGAGCGAGCTCATCGGCCACCAGTAAGAAATCCCGATAGTGACTCGCGCTTCCACCAAAAACCGGCTTCTCGTGACAACCCGCGCAGAAGGTGAGATTGAACTCGGGTCCGAGGCCCTCTTCGGGCGTGAATCGGTGCAAGGCGACAGCCCGGCCACGCTCGAACGCCGCGAGCTGTTCGGGCGTGGCGGAAGGCAGAGGCGCGCCGAGCTCCCCGAAGATGCCGTCTGCGACAGGCACGGGCGCATCGGAGGCGCAGCCAGTCGGCAATGCGCCCACCAAGCTGAGGGCGAGCACCGCGCCCCAGGCTTTCATGTCGAGGAATGAATCAAGCAAGGCTAACGAGTCGAATATAGCCCGCCGCGCTCACCGGACAATGTAAGCTCCCAGACCTGATTCGATGGAGATACTTTCCAGCCGTTTCATGCTTCACCCGCGAGATTTCGACCGCAGCGTGCGCTTCTATCGTGACGTCCTGGGTCTTCATCCGATGCGGGAGTTCGGCCAAGGTGACTCGCGCGGCGTGGTCTTCTTCCTGGGCGGTGGTTATCTCGAGCTCACCGACCGGGAAGCGGAGCCGCCGGCGCCGTCGACCGAGCTTTGGCTCCAGGTGCGTGATGTCCGCCAAGCGGAGCAGGAGCTGCGCGCCGCCGGGGTCCCGATCGTCGAAAGTGCGGTGCAGAAGCCCTGGGGCCTCATCGAGCTTCGGGTGACCGATCCGGACGGCTTGGTGCTCATTCTGGTCGAAGTTCCGCCGGACCATCCGCTGCGATTGGACCAGCGCTCAATCTAAGGAGCGCGCGCCGACGTCGATTGCGAGCGTTTTCTCCGTGCCAGCCGGGGAGGGCGGGTCTATCGCCTTCTCGACACGCTCGCCGAATTCGTCCCACCATGCCTCGGCTTCGACGCGCGTCCAGCGGGGAACCGCAAGCTTGTCGATGGCATCCGCAAACTCTTGACCCGACGCGGGGCGATTGCCCTGGTCCTTTTCGAGACAAGCGAAGATCAACTTCTCGAGCTCAGGCGGGACGTCTTCGGCATCCACTTGGGCAAACGGAGTCGGCTTGGTGTGCAAGTGGTGGAGGCACACTTCCATGATCGTCTTCCCGTCGAACACGTGCCGGCCTGTGAGGAGATAGTAGCCGACGGCGCCGAGCGCATAGAGGTCGGTGCGAGCGTCAATCCCCTGTGGGTCCTGAATGGCTTCCGGACTCAGGTAGTGTGGTGTGCCTTTAATCGACATGTCGTTGGTTCGTTCCAGGTCGTCGATTTGGCCGAGGTTCTTCACGAGCCCGAAGTCGAGCACCTTTGTGACGTCTGGGACGCCGCCCTGGCGCGCGAGCATGATGTTGCTTGGTTTGATGTCGCGGTGGATCAAGCCAATGCCGTGAGCCTCGTCGAGAGCGAGCGCAGCGTCACGGAGGACTCTGGCGACACGTTCGATCGGCTGTTGCCCGCTCGCTTTGACCACCTGGGCCAACGTCGCGCCACTCAGAAGCTCCATCGCGTAGTAGAACAGCCCCTCGGGCGTACGGCCGTAGTCGTAGATCGTCACCGTATTCGGATGGGTGAGCTTGGCCGTGAGCTGCACTTCTCGTCGGAACCGTTCCAACGTGTCCCGATCGCTGAGCTCGGGTCGGAGCAGCTTGATCGCCGTCGGCCGCTTGAGCATTCCGTGCTTGGCCTGGTACACGACGCCCATCGCGCCTTCCCCGAGCTTCCGTTCGAGGTTGTACTGCCCCAGACTTTGGATGCTACTGACTTCGGCTCGCAGGCGGTGAATCACTCGAGAGGCCAGGGCCGCGAGCCCGACCGTCAAGGTCCACCACATGATTGTGATCACGGCCTGCGATGCTGCCACCGTTTGCGCCGACTCGGCCGGATACCCGAAGGTGCGCCAGACGCTGAGGTCCACGCTCAGGTAGTGCCAGTACATCGCCGCCGCGAGCGGGATGCCGACGAGAATTCCGAGGATCGTGGTTCGCCTCGCTGAGCTCGGTACGAAGACGCTCCGGGCGAACATCACCAGCGCCAGGATGAAGGCGGTGATGGTGTCCGCGCCGATTTCCGGCCGGATGTCGAGCCCCATGCCGATGTACCCGACACTGGTCAGGAAAATCCCGGCGTTCTCAATTCCGTGAATGGCGTTGACCGAGTACTCACCGCGCCGGCAGATGAGCCAAACCACGATGAGCGGCACGATCGCGGCGGCGTGGAGAAGGAACCCCGGATCGGTGATCAGCTCGACCAGCCCCCCGAACAGGACGCCCATGAGGACGCGAAACAGCAGGGCAGTCCCGCCGAGCATCGCGCCGATCAGCCCGAAGGTCGCCACGCGCCGTTGCAGGAACGCCCGTGCCTCGGGGTTCGAAAAGAAGCGGCTACTCATGAGTTCGCGTCCATGATGACTAACTTCGCAAGTTGTAGCCACTGCGAAGCAGCGCGCTGGCGACTCCGAGGAGCACCAAGAATGAAATCAGGACGACCCCGGCGCTGGCGACTGGCGAAACGTCGGCCACTCCGAGGAAGCCGTATCGAAGGCCGTTGACCATGTAAAGGAGGGGATTGAGGCGGCTGACCGTGTTCCAAGGCTCGGGTAAGAGATCGATCGAGTAAAAGACGCCGCCAAGGAAGGCCAAAGGCAGCAGAACGAAGTTCGGGAAGATCGCGAGGTGATCGAATCTCTCTGCCCAGAGTGCGGCGACCATCCCTAACATCGCGAGCGTTGCCGTCACGAAGACGGTGAAAAAAACCGTCCAACCGAGGTGGTGCAGCGGAAACCAAGTGAAGGTCAGCGCCACGAGGTAGACCAGGGTTCCTACAATCATGGCCCGAATCATGGCTGCCCCCACGTAGGCCAGAAGCATTTCGAGCGCCCCGATCGGTGCCACCAGGAGGTCGGTTATCGTTCCGTTGATCTTCGACTGAAACAGACTCGACGAGGTGTTCAAGAACGAGTCGCGGATCATCGTCATCATCACCAGGCCGGGCACGACGAACTGGATGTACGGTACCCCCGAGATCTCCTTCAGGCGCGAGCCAAGTGCGACGCCAAACACCAGGAAGTAGAGGCTCGTCGTCACCAGCGGGCTCAGCACCGTTTGCAGCCACACCTTGCTGAAGCGGCGAACTTCCTTGATGAAGAGCGTCTTGAGCGCAATCGTGCTCACGCCACGTGCCTTCCGTCTGCTTTTTGAATGAGCTCCAGGTAGATGTCCTCGAGCGACCGTCCACCGTGCCGTTCCAACAGGCTTTCGCGGCTTTCCACCAACAGGAGCTCTCCCTTGTGCAGGATGCCAATTCGGTCCGCGAGCTTTTCCGCTTCCTCGATGTAGTGGGTGGTCAGCACGATCGTGGTGCCGGCCGCGCGCAGATCTTCGACCTCCTGCCAGAGCTCCCTGCGGAGCTCGACGTCGACGCCCGCCGTCGGCTCGTCGAGAAAGAGTAACCGAGGCTCGTGTACGAGTGACTTCGCCACCAAGAGCCGACGCTTCATGCCGCCCGACAGCGTGCGCGTGTATGCGTCGCGCTTTTCGTCGAGTGCGAATGTCGTGAGCAGGCTCTCGGCCCTCTCGCGATTCGGTTCGACCCCCATGAGCCCCATTTGAATCATCAGGCTCTCGAGGGGCGTGAAGAAAGGGTCGTAGCTGATCTCCTGTGGAACCAGTCCCACCAATCGGCGAGTCGTGCGGAAGTCTCGTACCGTGTCGAAGCCGAGAACCTCGATGCTGCCCTTGGTTTGCTTCGCCAGCCCGGTGATGCAGTGAATCAGCGTCGACTTCCCGGCGCCATTCGGGCCGAGCAGTGCGAAAATCTCGCCCTCGTACACCTCGAGAGACAGATCCTGGAGCGCCGTAAACTTCCCGTAGCGCTTCGTCACATGGCGGCAGCGGAGCACCGGCGGCTTCATTGGGGCCGACTATAGCGACCTAACCGGTGATGGCCAGGCTATCCGAGCGCATGGCGCAGATGGAACGACTTGGGCCGTGTCAGCTGCGCGTAGCCGAGCGCCGATAAGCTACACCCGCGCCCCGAGTCCTTGACGCCCACCCATGCAAGCTCCGGGTCGAGGTAGTCGCAGCGATTCATGAACCAGGTCCCGGTTTCCACGCGCGCGCCGATTTGCTGTGCGTGCTCGAGGTCAGTCGTCCACACCGATGCGGTCAGACCGTAGAGGCTGTCGTTCATCAACGCGATCGCCTCGGCGTCGTTACGAACCTGCATGATGCCGACCGCGGGACCAAAGGTTTCCTCGCTCATGATGCGCATCGAGTGATCGACATCGACCAGAGCTTGTGGCGCCATGTAGGGCAGGCCGCGCTCGGTCTCTGTAAAATGGCTCGGGTCGAGTAGCGGGCGGGCCCCTGCGGAGATGGCTTCGTCGATTTGCGCCTGGATACCTTCGGCGTTGCGGATCCGAACAACCGGGCCAAGGGTGGTCGACGAATCACGCGGGTCTCCTAGTTGGAGCTCATTGGCCATCGAGACGAAGGCTTCGAGGAACGGGTCATACACGTTTCGATGCACGTAGATCCGCTCGACACCGCAGCACGACTGCCCGGCGTTGTAAAAAGAGCCCTCGACGAGGTTCGCGGCCGTGCGCGCGACGTCGGCGTCGCTGCATACATAGGCGGGGTCCTTGCCGCCAAGCTCCAACGCGGCACCGATGAAGCGCTTCGAGGCTGCTTGCTGGATCGCATGTCCGCCTTCGACGGACCCCGTGAACGCCACGAAGGCGATGCGGGGGTCGCCGATCACGTCTGCAACACCTCCGTGATCTAGATACAAGACCTGGAGCACACCCTCGGGCAGCCCGGCCTCTCTCGCCGCCCGGCCGATCCGTTCGGCGACGAGTGGCGTTTGCTCCGAGTGCTTGAGGACCACCGTGTTGCCGGCCACGAGGGCGGGCACCAGCGCGTTGACCGCCGTCAACCATGGGTAGTTCCAAGGCGCGACGACGAAAACGACGCCGAGAGGTTCGCGCCGGATGTAACGGGTGAAGCCGTCGCGCGCTCCGAGCTCGATATCAGCCAGCGCCTGGGGCGCCAGATCGACCATCGTCCGTCCCCGCAAAAGCCAACCGCCCACTTCTCCGCCGCCATCGCGCACCGGCCGCCCCATTTGCATGGTGAGCTCTTGAGCCACCGCATCGGTGTCATGCACGGCGAGCTCCACGAAGCGCCGGACCATCGTGCAACGTTCATCGAGATCGACTTCCCGCCACGTTTCAAAGGCGTTGCTGGCCGCGGCGAGCACTCGTTCGACCTCGCTCGCCCCGTCGAGCGCGCGCTCGAAGACGATGCTGCCGTCCACGGGCGAAATCGTTCGGAAAGTTGCGGCCATCGCTGGTAGGGTTTCTCAGCATCTGCGTGGCGTCAATCCGGGCTTGCACATTGGCGTCCGGCGAGGCACGACGTGCCGATGGCGATGCCTAAACTCGACGGCAAGGTACTGATCACGGGCGCGAGCGGGTTCATCGGAAGCCGGCTGCGCGACCAGCTTCTCGCAGCTGGCACCGACGTCGTTGCGATCCGTCGACCGGGCTCTCCTGCCTCTAAGGCGGGCCGCTCCGTGGAAGCGGATTATGCCCAGGTTACCGATCTCGAGCGGATCATGCGTGCCGAGAAACCGGACTACGTGCTTCACGTGGCCGGTGTGACCAAGGGAAGCTCTTATGAAGATTTCCGGCTCGGCAATGTCATGCCTACCCGCAACCTTCTCACTGCTCTACGGAGCGAGCATCCCGAGCCCAAGCGGTTCGTCCTGGTGTCCTCGCTGACCTCTTACGGTCCGTCCGCTACCTCGGCGCCTCACCGCGAAGCGAACCCCCCGCGGCCGATCGAGCACTACGGCGAGAGCAAGCTCGAAGCCGAGCGTGTCGTCCAAGAGGAGTCCGCCGATGTGCCGTGGACCATCGTGCGGCCACCCGGGGTCTACGGTCCGGGCGACGTCGATCACTTCACGTTGTTTCAAAGCGCCATGCTGGGATGGAATCTGTTCTACGGTAATCGCGATCACTATATGTCGTGTATCTACGTGGGGGATTGCGTTCGCGGTATCCTAGAGGCGGCCCGACATGAACAGAGTGCAGGGAAGGGCTACTTCCTGACGAGTGATGTTCCTCTGACCTGGGGCGAGTTCCAGAGCGAGATCGTCCGCGTGGTGGGGCGTCCGGTGCGGGACGTAGATCTGACCGAGCAGTTGATGTGGGCTACCGCCTTCGTCGGTGAGGCAGCAACACGGATCGACAAGAAGCCAAGGCTCCTCAACCTACAGAAGGCCAAGATGGGCGCGCAGCAGGCATGGACCTGTGTCGGCGACGCGGCGCTCCGTGATTTTGGCTTCGAGGCGGAGGTCCCACTCGCCGGGGGCATTCGCCTCACGCACGATTGGTACCTGGCCAATGACTGGTATCGGAGCTTCAGTCCGAAGGATCTGCTTTCGGCCCGCTCACTCCGCGGCTTGGCTCGTCGCCTCGGTCGCTTCCGGTGAGAGCTGTTGCAAGAGGCGCTGTCCGGTCGTCGTGATCTGGTCGTGCAGATAGCGAGCTTTCGGCTCCGCCCGCTCGAGGTGCCGTTCGAGCACCTCGGCTCGCTCGGGATGCTTTTCCGCTTGTGCCAGGAGCAGCTCGGCGATCGCAGTGTCGCCGAGAAGCTGTATCAGTCGCTCGGCGTGCAGCATCGCGAAGGCGAAGTCGCGCTTCGGGTTCCAGTTCTTGGTGAGCTCATCGGACCATTCGCCGATCGGCTTTCCGCGAAGGCGCCTCACCTTGTCGCCTGCCGTCCTCAAGACCAAGTGCTGCTGCGCGCTCAGTGACACCGTCTGGAGCTGTGCGACCCTGCGCTCGAGCGGCTTGCGACTCGACAGCGAGCGCCAGCGGGCTTGGGCCATGCGCCGCACAAAATCTTGAGGGTTACTGATGATCGCACCGAGCGTGTCCTTCATCGACATGAGCGCCTGAATCTGGCTCGTACCCTCGTAGATCGGCATCACGAGCGCATCACGAAGGAGCTTCTCCGGAAGGTACTCGGTGGTGTAGCCGTTGCCGCCGTGAATCTGCAGCGAGGTGCGCGCGTGCTCGACGGCCTTCTCCGCAGCGAAGTACTTGAGAAGCGGCGTAATGTGGCGTGCCTTCTTCTGGTGCGACTTCATCTGTCGCTCCATCGGCTTGCGCTCGTCTTCGTCGAGGTCGCCATAGCGAACCGCCAAAGCCAGCTTTTGAGCCATTTCCTCGTGGAAGCACGCCGTGACCGCCATGGCTCGCATGCCTTGAATCTCGGTCTGCATCGTTTCTAGGTACTCGGCGATCATCTCGTGGCGATCGATTGTCTTGCCCATCGAGCCGCGTTCGGAGGCGTATTCCAGCGCGGTCCGGTAGGCGGACTCGCTGAGCCCGAGGCATTCGAACCCGACACCCAGGCGGGCATTGTTCATTAGGGTCAGCATGTACTTGAAGCCCTCGCCTCGCTCGCCGACGAGCTCGGCCGGGGCCCTGTCGAACACCAACCCGCAGGTTGCCGACCCGTGATGTCCGAGCTTCTCCTCGACGCGGCTCAGTTGCACGATACGCGTGCGGTTGCCTTCTGCGTCCTCTTCGTAGGTTGGCACCAGGAACATCGAAAGCCCGTTGAGGCCGCTCATGGGATCGTTGGGGTCCGCCTCCTCGCTTCGCGCGATCACGAAGTGATACTTGCCGTGGCCCGACGTGATGAAGATTTTCTCGCCCGTCACGTACCAGTTGCCGTCCGCGTCCTGCTCTCCAACCGCGCGAAGCGCCGCCATGTCGGACCCGGCGTCGGGCTCGGTGATGTCCATGCAGCCCCAGGCTTCACCGGCGGCGATCTCTTCAATCATCTTCTTCCAACGAGTGTCGTTGATTCGGCCGGTCTTCGGATCGATGTCCGAGCTCCCCTCGTGTGCCGAGAACACCAGAGCGCCCATCGCCATGCCCGCATGGAAACCGTGATGCGCCATCGTCGAGACATCGGCCCTCGCCATCAGCTCGCTGTTGATGAAGTACACCATCATCGGAGCGTTCATGCCGCCAAGCTCGCGCGGGATCGGAAGGCCGTGAAGGTCGAGATCCTTGATCTTCTCGAAAATCTCGGTGAGCCGCTCCGCGAAGACCACCTCGCCGTCGACCAATTCCACGCCTGTTGCGTCGATTTCCCTCTCGTAGGGCTTGAT
>Ga0316191_10004119_pt1 | contig 10831 bp, 8 predicted proteins | sample Eddworburr2cm_MG_FD_204928 | JGI IMG/M metagenome (GOLD analysis project Ga0316191, IMG submission 204928) | Coastal sediment microbial communities from Maine, United States - Eddy worm burrow 2 cm | ecosystem: Environmental > Aquatic > Marine > Coastal > Sediment | place: USA: Maine | collected... | reverse complement strand
TCGATAACCGAGTGCAGCGGCTCCGACAGCCACTGCGACATCGAGGAAGCCTGCGGCGTCGGCAACGCCTGGCAGCGCATCAACGTCGCCATACGCGACGCGCTGCATGAAGTGAGCCTCGTCGACCTGTTGCGTTCGAGCAGCCCGGTACCGCGGTTCCGGTTCGCCGGCCTGCCCATCAATGTTGAGGAAAAAACCTGAATTTATGGTCACCGAAACCGATAACATCGAAACACTCGTCAACCGGCGGTACAAGCACGGCTTCATCACCGATATCGAAAGCGAAGGTCTGCCGCCCGGCCTGGACGAAGACGTCGTTCGCGCTATCTCGGCACTCAAAAACGAGCCCGAGTTCATGCTCGAATGGCGGCTGCGCGCCTACCGCCTGTGGCTGGAGATGAAAGAGCCTGCGTGGGCGCATGTGCACTACCCGCGCATCGACTTCAACGAGATCTCATATTTCTCGGCGCCGAAGTCCGACAAGGACCGCCCCAAGAGCCTCGACGAGGTCGACCCCAAGCTGCTGGAAACCTACGACAAGCTGGGCATTCCGCTGCACGAGCGTGCGCGGCTCGCGGGCGTCGCGGTCGACGCCGTGTTCGATAGCGTCTCGGTGGCGACCACGTTCAAGGAGAAGCTGTCCGAAGCGGGCGTCATCTTCTGCTCGTTCTCCGAGGCGGTCACGAATCACCCCGAGCTGGTCAGGAAATACCTCGGCAGCGTCGTACCGCAGCGCGACAACTTCTTTGCCGCCCTGAACTCCGCCGTGTTCAGCGACGGTTCCTTCGTCTACGTGCCCAAGGGCGTGCGCTGCCCGATGGAGCTGTCCACGTACTTCCGCATCAACGCAGCCAACACCGGGCAGTTCGAACGTACACTGATCGTCGCCGACGAAGGCAGCCACGTCAGCTACCTCGAGGGCTGCACGGCGCCCATGCGCGACGAAAACCAGCTGCACGCGGCCGTCGTGGAACTGGTCGCGCTGGAAGGCGCGGAAATCAAGTATTCGACCGTGCAGAACTGGTATCCGGGCGACGAGAACGGCAAGGGCGGCATTTACAACTTCGTCACCAAGCGCGGCGATTGCCGCGGCGCGAACTCGAAAATTTCCTGGACGCAGGTGGAGACCGGTTCGGCGATCACGTGGAAATACCCGAGCTGCATCCTGCGCGGCGACAACTCGGTCGGCGAGTTCTACTCGGTCGCGGTTGCCAACAACTTCCAGCAGGCCGACACGGGCACCAAGATGATCCACATCGGCCGCAACACGCGCAGCACGATCGTCTCCAAGGGCATCTCCGCCGGGCACGCACAGAATGCGTACCGCGGGCTGGTGCGGGTAATGCCGCAGGCGGCCGCCGCGCGCAATCACACCCAGTGCGACTCCCTCCTGATCGGCAAGGACTGCGGCGCGCACACGTTTCCCTACATGGAAATCAGGAATCCGTCCGCACGGGTGGAACACGAGGCGACCACGTCCAAGATTTCCGCGAACCAGCTGTTTTATTGCCGGCAGCGCGGAATATCCGAAGAAGACGCCGTCAACATGATCGTCAACGGCTTCTGCAAGGAAGTCTTCAAGGAATTACCCATGGAATTCGCCGTCGAAGCGCAGGCTTTGCTCAACGTGAGCCTCGAAGGCGCCGTCGGCTAGGAAGATACGATGCTTGAAATCAAAGACTTGAAAGCCAGCACGGGGGACACCCCGATTCTCAACGGCCTCTCACTGTCGGTACAGGCCGGCGAAGTGCACGCCATCATGGGCCCCAACGGCTCCGGCAAGAGCACGCTCGCGCAGGTCATCGCCGGCCACGAGGATTACGCCGTCACCGCCGGCTCCGTCACCTACAAGGGCAAGGACCTGCTGGAACTCGAACCCGAGGAACGCGCCCGCGAAGGGATTTTTCTCGGCTTCCAGTACCCCGTCGAGATACCCGGCGTGAACAATGCCTACCTGCTGAAGGCTGCGCTCAATGCCAAGCGCAAGCACCACGGCCAGGACGAAATAGACGCGTTCGAGTTCCTGAAGCTCGCGAAGGAGAAGATGGCGGTCCTCGGTATGGACCCCAAGTTCCTGAACCGGGGCGTCAACGAGGGCTTTTCCGGCGGCGAGAAGAAACGCAACGAGATCCTGCAAATGGCAATGCTCGAACCCGAGCTGGCGATACTCGACGAAACCGACTCGGGCCTGGACATCGACGCGCTGAAAGCCGTCGCCCAGGGCGTCAATGCGCTGCGCAGCCCGGAGCGTGCGATCATCCTTGTCACGCACTACCAGCGGCTGCTCGATTACGTCGAGCCGGACGTGGTCCACGTCTTGTCCGGGGGCAGGATCCTGCGCTCGGGCGACAAGTCGCTCGCGCTGGAACTCGAGGAAAAGGGCTACGACTGGATCAGGGAGGCCGCAAACGCATGACTGCGCTCGCCCTGCCCGACAAGGCCCTGGCGACGGCGGTCCGGCAACTGCCGGACAACTCGCTGGCGGACAACCGCAAGGCCGCGCTGGCGAGATTCCTCGAACGGGGCTTCCCGACGACGCGTCTCGAGGACTGGAAATACACCGACCTCGCGGACGTGGCGGATATCAGCCAGCGGTGGCTCGAGAACGGCGCCCCGATGCCCTCCGCCGCCGCTATTGGCGAGCGGATCGCGGAGATCCGCGGCGCGATCGACATTGACTGGATCGTCATCGAGAATGGCGCAATCACGACCGGCATGGCGGAGTCAGCGAAAACCGGCCTCAGCGTCGCCACGTTCAGCGAGCTTGCGCACGTGCCCGGCTTCGATCATCCGCTGGCCGACCTGAACGCCGCATTGCTGCCCGACGGCCTGCACATACGGGTCGGCGCCAACACGACGCACGAGCGTCCGCTGGGTCTTCTGATCGTCGACGGCGCCGATTCGCAGCCCGGTGTCGCCCAGGCGCGCATCAGCATCGAACTCGAAGAAGGCGCAGAGGCGCAGTTCGTCGAGTACCACACGTCGATCGGCGAAGCCGACCATTACGCCAACAGCGTGGTCGAGATGTCGCTCGCCGCGGGCGCGACCGCGAACTATGTGCGCATACAGGGCCGCGACCGGCATCACACCCAGACCCATCGCACGGCTATTCGGCTCGAGGCCTCGAGCACGCTTCGTTACAGCGGGTTCGACCTCGGCGGGCGGCTGATCCGGAACGACCTCGACATCGATATTGCCGGCAAGGAAGCCAGCGCGCTCGTCGGCGGGCTTTACATTGCGGGCGACGGCCAGCACATCGACAATCACATCCGTATCGACCACCGCGTCGGGCCGGCACGCTCCGCGCAGGAGTATCGTGGTGTCCTCGGCGGGCACTGTCGTTGCGTCTGGAACGGCAAGGCGCTGGTGCAGGCCGGCGCCGACGGCACCGACGCCGAGCAGTCCAATCACAACCTGCTGCTAAGCGAACGCGCGGAGATCGACGCCAAGCCGGAACTCGAGATTTACGCCGACGAGGTCAAGTGCAGCCACGGCACGACGGTCGGGCAACTCGACGACGCGGCGCTTTTTTACCTGAGATCGCGCGGCCTCGACGAGCAGGACGCCAAGCGCGCGCTGACGCGCGCATTCGGCGCCAGTATCGTGAGCCATGCGCCGATCGCGATTGCGGCCGAGCACCTGGCTGCGATCGTCGAGCGGCGTCTGTCCAGCCTGACAGACGGTGAAGACGCATGACGCATGCCCGGCAACTGACCGACGCGCAATCCGTCGTCGCCGCGTGCCGCGCCGACTTCCCGGCCCTCGACCAGGAGGTCAACGGGCACCGCCTCGTTTACCTCGACAGCGCAGCCTCGGCGCAACAGCCGTCCGCCGTCATCGATGCGATCGCTCGCTACGAACGTCACGATCACGCCAATGTTCATCGCGGCGTGCATACGCTGAGCCACAGGGCGACCGATGCCTACGAAGGCGCTCGCGCAATGCTGCGCGCTTTCATCAACGCGTCCAGCACGAGCGAGGTGGTATTCACCAGCGGCACCACGGAGTCGATCAACCTCGTGGCACAGAGCTTCTGCCGGCCGAAGCTCGGCCCGGGCGACAAGGTGCTCATCAGCCATCTCGAGCATCACGCCAATATCGTGCCCTGGCAGCTCGTCTGCGAGCAGACCGGCGCGGAACTCGTCGTCGCCCCGATCAACGAACGCGGCGAGATCGAACTCGACGCGCTCTACGCGCTCATGGACGACAGGGTAAGGCTACTGGCGATCGCGCACGTCTCCAATGCGCTCGGCACGATCAACCCGGTCAGGGATATCATTGCCGAAGCGCATTCCCGCGACATCCCGGTGCTCATCGACGGCGCCCAGGGCGTTCCCCACATGACGGTGGACGTGAAGGATCTCGATTGCGATTTCTATGCGTTTTCAGGGCACAAGATGTTCGGTCCGACCGGCACCGGCGTGCTCTACGGCAAGGAGACGCTGCTCGATGCCATGCCCCCGTACAAGGGCGGCGGTGACATGATCCTGGAAGTCAGCTTCTCGGGAACGACGTTCAACGAGCTTCCCTACAAATTTGAAGCCGGCACACCGAATATCAGCGGCGTCGTCGGTTTCGGCGCGGCAGTACGCTATCTCGAGGAACTGGGTGTACACAACGTCGAGTCCTGGGAACACGAGTTGTCGCAATACATGACGCAGCAGCTGTCCGCCCTGGAGGGCATGCGGTTGATCGGTACGGCCGAGCACAAAGCCGGCGTGCAGTCTTTCCTGCTGGACGACATACATCCGCACGATCTCGGCACTATCCTCGATCACCAGGGCGTCGCAATACGCACAGGGCATCATTGCGCCATGCCCGTCATGGAATTCTTCGGCGTACCGGGTACGGCGAGAGCGTCGCTGGCCCTGTACAACAATTTCGACGACGTCGACCGGCTCGTCGCCGCCCTCGAGAAGGCGCGCGAGATATTCGCATGATTGCAGGCAGCATGCACAGTGACGACGTACGCGACCTGTATCGCGACCTGATCCTCGATCATGCCCGTAGCCCCCGGCATTTCGGCAAGCTCGAGCACGTCACCCACAGTGCCGAGGGCATCAACCCGCTGTGCGGCGACAAGCTCAGGCTTTACCTCGATGTCGATGCGGACGAGAACATCCGCAGCGCGGCATTCGAAGGGTCGGGCTGTGCAATCTCCGTCGCGTCCGCGTCGTTGCTGACCGATGCGGTCATCGGACTCAGTTCGGATGACGCCATGGCCATCTTCGACGCCGTAACCGCGCAGCTCTCCGGCGACGACTCGCGCGACGACAAGACAGTCGATCTCGGTAAACTCCGCGCGCTGGCGGGCGTTCGCGAATACCCGACGAGGGTCAAGTGCGCGACGCTCGCATGGCACGCACTCAAATCGGCACTACGGCAGGACACGGCGCCTGCCAGCACGGAATAGGACAACAGATGTTCGGACACACGAATGAACCGGTGACCATTTCGCGTGACGTGAAGGCGGTCATCATCCCCATGGGTGAAGAACTGACGCTGCGCGAAGGCACCAGCGGCTTTATCACGCAGGCGCTCGGCGGCAGTTTCACCGTCTATGTCGAGGGCAACCTGTTTCGCATCGCGGGTGCCGATGCAGACGCCCTGGGCAAGGAACCCGTGTCGCCGCCCGAGGTGCCCGAGAACGCCACGGACAAGGACATCGAAGCCGTGATCTGGGCGCAGCTGCGCACCTGCTACGACCCCGAAATCCCCGTCAACATAGTGGACCTCGGCCTCATTTACCGCTGCGAGGTCAAGTCGCTGGGAAACGGCCAGCGCTCGATCGAAGTCGACATGACGCTCACGGCGCCCGGCTGCGGCATGGGTGAAATCCTCGTCCAGGATGCCCAGGAGAAGATCGGCGTCATACCCACGGTGTCCGACGTAAAAGTCCAGCTCGTGTTCGACCCGCCCTGGAACCAGAGCATGATGTCCGAGGAAGCACGCCTGCAGACAGGTTTGATGTAAACTCGCACGCAACAACCGTTGCAATGCCATGAAGACACTCACCCTCGTTCGACACGCAAAATCGAGCTGGAACGACACCTCGCTATCTGACCGCGACCGGCCGCTGAACAAGCGGGGCAAACGTGACGCGCCGGAGATGGGACAGCGCATCACCGCCGCCGGCATTCGTCCTTCGCTGATCGTCAGCAGCCCGGCCGTACGGGCGTGGACGACGGCCAAGATCATCGCCGACCAGATCGGCTATCCGCGCGAATTCCTGCAGCGGGACAGCGCGCTATACCTCGCGTCAGTGAACGGCATTCTCGATGTAATCGTTGCGCAGGACGCCGGGTTCAACAATGTCATGCTCGTCGGCCACAATCCCGGCTTCACGGATTTTGCCAATTACCTCGTGCCGGGGCTGACGAACAACATTCCCACGGCCGGAGTGGTTTGCGTCGAACTGGATACCGACGACTGGAGCCTCTACGACAAGCCGGACGTGAACCTCGTGCTGTACGACTTTCCCAAGAACCGTCCCTAACATTCCGGCACGTTGACGGCCAGGCCGCCCTTCGAGGTCTCCTTGTAGCTCGACGACATGTCCATCCCGGTCTGGCGCATGGTCTCGATGACCTGGTCCAAAGTGACCTTGTGGGTGCCGTCGCCGTGCATCGCGAGTGAAGCCGCATTGATCGCTTTCACGGCTCCCATCGCATTGCGCTCGATGCAGGGGATCTGCACGAGACCGCCGATCGGGTCACACGTCAGGCCCAGGTTGTGTTCCATGCCGATCTCCGCCGCCTCTTCGACATGGTCGCTGGACCCGCCGAGCACCGCTGCAAGGCCGCCAGCCGCCATCGAACACGCGACGCCGACCTCTCCCTGGCAGCCCATCTCCGCGCCGGAGATGGACGCGTTCACCTTGTACAGGATCCCGATCGCGCCCGCGGTCAGCAGGAATGTGCGAATCCCCTCTTTATCCGCACCGGACACGAAGCGCACGTAGTACATCAGCACGGCCGGGATGATGCCGGCCGCGCCGTTTGTCGGCGAGGTCACGACCCGGCCGCCAGCGGCATTTTCCTCATTCACGGCAATCGCGTACGCGTTGACCCACTCCATCGCGTCGAACGGCGACGCCGTGGCCCGGGCCTCCAGCCGCTTGCGCAGCTTGGGCGCCCGCCGCGTAACGGCCATTGCACCCGGCAGCACGCCCTCGGTATGCAGGCCACGCTCGATACACCCCTCCATGGCCAGCCAGATGTCGTCGATGGCCCGTTCGACGTCGGCTTTGTCGCGCCATTGCATTTCGTTCTCGAGCACCAGCTCCGCAATGCTGCAGTCGTGGTCCGCACAGAGCTGCAGGAGGGACTGGCTGCTGTCGAAGAAATGACGCGGCTCGCCGCTCTGCGAGGCCGGCTCGGGTTCGTCACCGCGCGCGATAAACCCGCCCCCCAGCGAATAATAGACCTCGTCGAGTACGGTGCCGCCATCCGCGTCGAAAGCGCGGAAGCGCATGCCGTTGGTATGCCGCGGCAACTCTTCGTCGTAGTTGAAGATAACGTGCTGGTGCGGATCGAAGTCGATCGTGCCGACGCCCGGTATCCGCAGCCGCTTGTCCGCGTGGATTCCGCGTAGCGCCGGCTCCACGGATTCCGGGTCTATGGTCTCGGGCCGCGCGCCCGTCAGCCCGAGGATGACCGCAGAATCAGTACCGTGCCCTTTCCCCGTGTACGCGAGCGAGCCGTGCAGGGTGACGGCGACGTTCGACACCGGCCTGGCGAGGGCGGCGAGCGCCGTCGAGAACGCCTGCGCGGCCTTCATCGGTCCTACCGTATGGGAACTCGACGGCCCTATGCCGATCTTGAAGATATCGAAGACACTGATTGCAGTCATGGCTCAGTCGTTTTGCAGTGACAGGAGGCTTGCGTTGCCGCCGACGGCGGCGATGTTGTTACTCACGGAATACTCGGTGCCGAAGCGCGGCAGGTAATGCGGACCGCCGGCTTTGGGGCCGGTGCCGGACAGCCCCCGACCGCCGAATGGCTGCACGCCGACCACCGCTCCGACCATGTTGCGGTTGATGTAGATGTTGCCCGCCCCCGAGTGTTCGACCAGTTTTCGTGCCCGCGCATCGATTCGGCTGTGCAGGCCCATGGTAAGGCCATAGCCCGTCGCGTTCACGGCATCGAGGGTTGCCTGCAGGTCCTTGCTCCTGAATCTCAGCACATGGAGAACCGGTCCAAAGACCTCTTTCCCGAGCGCGTCGACGCTCTCGATCTCGATCAACGTAGGGGCGAAGAAGGTTCCGGACCTGGTACCGTTGTCGAGACCGCAGCGATACAACACTTGCCCTTTTTCCGCCATTTGCTGCACGTGCGCCTCGAGCATGCTGCGTGCCTCCTCGTCGATCGCAGGGCCCACGTCCGTCTCGAGCAGTGCCGGGTTGCCAACGACGAGTTCCTCCATGTGGCCGGTCAGGAGCTCGATCGTCCGGTCCGCGATGTCCCTCTGCAGGCACAGCAGACGCAGCGCCGAGCAGCGCTGCCCGGCACTGTTGAAGGCGGAGAACGCTGCATCCTTCACAACCTGCTCCGGCAGCGCCGAGCTGTCGACGAACATCGCGTTTTGTCCGCCGGTTTCGGCAATCAGGGTGCCAATAGCCCCTTCACGGCCGGCAAGCGCACGGTTGATGAGTTTCGCCGTGTCGGTGGAGCCGGTGAATGCGACGCCGGCTACCCGCGGATCGGCCACCGCCCGCCCGCCGACCGTCGCCCCATCACCCGGGAGAAACTGCAGCACCTCGCGCGGCACGCCGGCTTCCATCAGCAATTCAATGGCCTGGAATGCGATGAGCGGGGTCTGCTCCGCGGGCTTGGCCAGCACCGCGTTGCCGGCCGCAAGCGCTGCGGCCACCTGCCCCGTAAAAATAGCCAAAGGGAAATTCCAGGGACTGATGCACACGAACACGCCACGACCCCGCATGCCATGGATATTGCGCTCGCCGGTAGGCCCGGGCAACACCACCGGATCGCCGAAATGTTTGCGTGCCTCCGCCGCGTAGTAGCGCAGGAAATCGACGGCCTCCCGCAACTCCGCCACGGCATCCGGGAGCGTCTTTCCTGCCTCGGTAATGCACAGCGACAGCAGCTCCGGTCTGTGCTGCTCGTACAGATCCGCGGCCTTCTCGAGAATCTCCGCACGCCGGTTTGCAGGCGTACGGTCCCACTTCGGCTGCGCGGCGCACGCGCTCGTGATCGCGTCATCGACATGCGCGGCGCTCGCCACCTGGCAGGTTCCGACCGTATGGCCGGAATCCGCAGGATTGACGGAGGCGACGACGTCTCCGGACACGGCCGTGCCCGCGACGATCGGATAAGCGGCGAGCGGCCGCGCGATCGCGTCCTGCATGGCGGCCAGCAGATCGACCGTCACCCGGTCGTCGGCAAGGTTGACGCCCTGCGAATTCCTGCGCTCCTCACCGAACAGCGCCGCGGGCGGCGGAATGCGCGGGTGGGGCTTCCCGGCGTGCGCCTCCGTGGCCTCGATCGGGTCGGCGACGATGTCCGCCACGTCAATGGACTCGTCGATGATGCGGTTGACGAAGGAGGTGTTGGCGCCGTTTTCGAGCAACCGTCTCACCAGGTAAGGCAGCAGGTCCTTGTGACTGCCGACAGGCGCGTAAACGCGGCAAGGGCGCGCGAACCTTTCCGGGTGAATCACCTCGGCGTACAACTCCTCGCCCATTCCATGCAGACGCTGGAACTCGTAATCGCGCCGCGACCCGGCATAGTGCATAACGCTCGCCAGCGTGTGTGCATTGTGCGTGGCGAACTGCGGATACAGCAATTCGCCGGCCTCCAGCGCCTTGCGCGCACAGGCCAGGTAGGAAACGTCCGTGTGCGCCTTGCGCGTGAAGACGGGGTAGCTGTCGAGCCCCAGCTCCTGCGCATGCTTGATCTCCGTGTCCCAGTAGGCGCCCTTGACAAGCCGGACGGGGATCCGCCGGCCGGCGTCCCTGGCCAGCCCTTCGAGATAACCGAACACGTCGCTCGCGCGGCGCTGGTACGTCTGCACGGCAAGCCCGAAACCGTCGTACCCCGTCAGGCCCGTGTCGCGCAAGACCCGTTCGAACACCTGCAGCGACAGGTCCAGCCGGTCCGCCTCCTCGGCATCGATCGTCATGGCGATGTCGCAGTCCTTTGCATGCTGGGCGAGCTCGAGCACACGCGGCGTCAGTTCCCTGAGTACGCGGTCGACCTGGGTGTATTCATACCGGGGATGCAGGGCCGACAGTTTCACGGAGATACTCGGCGCCGAAAAAATATCGTCGCCCGCCGTCCGCGGCGCCGAACCTATTTTGCCGATCGCGGCGTAATACGCGTCGAAATAACGCCGCGCGTCGGCATCCGTCAGCGCCGCCTCGCCGAGCATGTCAAACGAGTAGCGGTATGCCTTGTTGCGCTTCGACACCGACCGTTCGAGCGCTTCCTTGATTGTCCGCCCCATGACGAACTGGTGCCCCATGATGCGCATCGCCTGGCGCATCGCGGTGCGAACCACCGGTTCACCCGCGCGGCTGGCGATCTTGGAAAGCATCTGCGCCGGGTTAGCGCGCAACGATTCGTCGACCTTCAGCAACTGCCCGGTCAGCATCAGTCCCCAGGTCGATGCGTTGACGAACAGCGATTCGCTCGTACCGAGGTGTTCTTTCCACTTTGCGGCAGTGATCTTGTCGGCTATAAGCCGATCCGCCGTATCGGCATCGGGAATACGCAGCAGGGCCTCTGCGATACACATGAGCAACACGCCCTCCTCCGAGGACAGGTCGTACTGCTGCAGGAAGGCGTCGATACCGCCCTCGCGCGCCTTGTTC
>Ga0316191_10004117_pt1 | contig 10832 bp, 8 predicted proteins | sample Eddworburr2cm_MG_FD_204928 | JGI IMG/M metagenome (GOLD analysis project Ga0316191, IMG submission 204928) | Coastal sediment microbial communities from Maine, United States - Eddy worm burrow 2 cm | ecosystem: Environmental > Aquatic > Marine > Coastal > Sediment | place: USA: Maine | collected... | reverse complement strand
TGCTCGTGGGCCTGGATGTCGAACGCGCCTCCGGATGTAGGAGCTTTCCCCTGCGGGGCCTCCCGCTCTTCGATTTTGCCGACACCCATGAGCACGCTGACGATTTGCGCTGCCTCTGCATAGCGCAGGTAGATCACGTCAGTGTTGCCTCCGCTATCGAGCGGGGTATCCAGATGGGAAATAATCGCCCGCGTGCGCAGTCGATCCGCATGGTCACCGCCTAGCAGGACGCTATTGGTGCGCTCATCGGCAACGAGTATCGGCCCGTCAGCACCACCCCCTCCCTGCGCCCCGGGAACCGCACGATTCAGACTGGTCAAGACCCGCACCACCTCTGCAGCAGAGGCATGCTCGAGCGTGATCACTTCGATTTCACTATCGCTTACCTTGTCGATGCGGCTAATGATGCTTACCAGGCGCTCCACATTATTAGCCCGGTCGGAGATAATCAGGACATTGGTGGCAGGATAGGCCGCGAGATGCCCCTGCTGCGGAACCAGGGGACGCAGAATAGGCACCAGCTGTGCGGCCGTGACGTTGTCGACCTGGATGACGCGAGTAACCATCTCGTCGCCTTCTCCCGGGTCAGCATCACTCGACGTTGGGATACCGCCCTGCTTGGCGTTGACATCAGGCACGATCTTGATGACCTCACCACTGGGTACAGCGGCGAAACCGTGAACCGTCAAAATCGAGAGAAAGACCTGGTAGACCTCGTCACTGCTCATCGGTCGGGTAGATATCACAGTCACCTTCCCTTTTACCCGGGGATCGACGATGAAGTTTCGATTGGTGACCTCCGCAACCGTGCTGATGAGGGCACTGATATCAGCATCCTTGAGATTCAGGGTAACTGTTTCGGCATGCAGCGGCAGGGCGAACACCAGCCACGTCAGCAGCAGCCATCCAATCTTGACCGGAGTTTTCATTCTGTGTCCCACCGTTTAGGTTTTGCCCTGAAACAACACATTAAAATACAGCCTTGCGGATATTTTTACTTACTGATCCCATTATATATTTATTCTTCCGGCAAACTGAAACTAACAACCTGCTCCTGCCCGTCACGCAGCACCGTCATGGTTACCTCTTGCCCATTTTGCACACTCTTGAGTGCTTGTGCACTGTTGGCAGCATTATCCAGCTTGAGATCGTTGATCTGCACAACGACATCACCAGCCTGTAGCCCGACGAGATCAAACAGCTCCCGGTCACGACCGGGCTGCAATACGTAGCCCATGATATTGCCTTCTTCATCCTGCTGCGGAACCGGCCGCACGACTTCGTAGAGTGATACCGGGTTCTGCTTCACCCGCCGGCTGATAGCCTGCAGACGCTGCGCCGGGGTGGTCCTGTCCTGGGGCTGCGGCGCGGCTGAACGCAGCGAGGAATTCCTTGCGGACAGCGTAATATTCTTCTGCTGTTGGTCCTGCGGTAAGCGCAGGGTCTCGTAACGGCCATTGCGCTTCAGGATGACCCGGTCCGGATGGACTTCGCTTAGCTCGGCATTCCCCGGCAGGTTGTCGCCAATGGCGTACTGATCTTCCTTACCACGAGGATCGGCAATAATAGCGCGGGCATGCTCCGGATCATCCGAAGAAAAGGATCCCCGCAACACCAGCTTGAGACGCGTGTCCGGGGCTTCAATGGGAGCCGCTTCCTTGACCGGTGCGGCCAGCTGGCTGACAACACCCATCAGGTGCCAGCCAGGGATCTGGCGGATCAAATCCAGCTCTTCATTGCGCTGTACCGGCGTGGCCGCGGTCTCCACCACAGCAGGTGCAGTCTCATCGGCAGGAGCAAAGAAACTCCACGTAAGTGTTGCCAACCGGCTCGCAATCCAGATGACCAGCAACAGGTTGACCACCATGATAACCCGCCGCATCTGCTGACTTTGCATCAGCCTGACGAAATCCACCTGTTGCATTGAGGCTATCGTCTGCATATTCGTTTCAGCATCTGCCGTCCTGGCTATCGATTCTAGCTGTGAGCACGACGCTCGCGACTCCGCCCGCCACCGCGCTTGCCTGCCGCTGATTTACCCGGCCTGCCGCGCCCACCATCCGGTCGGGGTGCACGCTTGATTTTGACCGGCGGTTTGAGTTCGGCAACATAACCGTCCGGGACGGGTTCCACGGGTATCTTGTGCCCGATATAGGCCTCGATCTCGGGCAATGAATAAACAAAGTTTTCGCAGGCAAAGCTGACTGCATCACCGTCCTTGCCAACACGCGCCGTGCGTCCGATACGATGTACATAATCCTCGGCGTCCTGGGGAAGGTCGTAGTTGAACACATGGCTCACATCCGGAATGTGCAACCCCCTGGCCGCCACATCAGTTGCGATCAGCACCGGCAACTCCCCTCTCTGGAATTCCCGCAGCAGGCGCTGGCGTTTTGTCTGCGGCACATCACCCGAGAGCACAGCGCATTTGAAACCATTGCCTTCAAGGTATGACCATACCCGCTCGGCATTGCGCTTGGTATTGACGAAGACGATGCTGCGATGCGAATCGACATGGTTCAGTATACCCACCAGCAAGGGAATCTTTTCTTCATTCGCGGTATGGTACAGGACCTGTCTGACCTTGTCCGCCGTGACTTTCTCGGGCTCGATATCAATGTGCACAGGATTGTTCATGTGCTCATAGGCAAGTTCCTGGACACGGTGTGAGAGCGTTGCCGAGAATAACAGACCGAGACGTTTTTCCGGCGGCGGACAACGATGCATCAGATAGCGAATATCCTTGATAAAACCAAGGTCGAACATGCGGTCTGCCTCATCCAGTACAATGGCTTGTATCATTTTCAGATCAAAAACATGCTGCTTGAAATAATCGATCAGGCGTCCGGGAGTACCAACCAGAATATCCACACCGGCGGTGATATCATCGCGCTGTTGTTCGTATCCGGTGCCACCGTAGGCCAGACCCAGCCGCAACCCGGTGTGTTTGCCAATGAGAAGCGCGTCATGATGAATCTGTATCGCCAGTTCCCGTGTTGGTGCCAGTATCAGCGCCCGGGGCTGATTGGGCATGCGGCGGCTGTCAACCTCATGTGTAAGCAGGTGATTATAGACAGCAACCAGGAAAGCCGCGGTCTTGCCCGTGCCGGTTTGTGCCTGCCCTGCGATATCGCGCCCCTGCAGCGCCACGGGCAGCGTCTCAGCCTGTATCGGTGTACACATTGAAAAACCTGAGTCTTCAATGCCTTGCATTAACTCTGCGGGCATGGAAAAACTGCTGAAGGATGTTTCCGTCAAATACGTTTCAGACATGTTTACCTTTTTGCCGGCGTCATGCCACCGACCTGATGAAATATAATTTCACATTATATTTCAGATGCTTGTAATATGCTAATGATTGTTTTGTGACGCACTCCAACGACTGCCACACAGGAAAGCTGCGTGCGCATCGCACCCCTTCGAACAGGCCGCTATCGCGAATTGCCGCCGGACATCCCCGCGAGATGCCGAACAGCCTGGCAACAAGGGCGAAACATGCCGAGATGCAGCAGAAAATTATACTGCCGGACTTGTAAATTGGCCTGATTTAGGCTGAAATACCACCTGACTGAGTGTAGATCTGCCAACAGCACGTATCAACACACCTTACATGTCCTGCTCAGGCTACCGATTCCCGGGCAGAACCCCGACACACCGCGTAGCGGATTTCCTTGTATGAAAAAAGCACGGCGCCAGTCCGGTCACCTGCTTTGCAGCAACAGGGCAATCGTTTTTTCTTAACAGGAGAATTTGAACAGTGAGCGAGAAAATCTTGTACCTGACAGACGACACCTTTGAAGAGGAAGTCCTGAAGTCCTCTGCGCCCGTACTGGTCGATTACTGGGCGGAATGGTGCGGCCCCTGCAAGATGATAGCTCCCATCCTGGACGAGATTGCCAGTGAATATACCGGCAAGATCAAGGTCGCCAAGCTCAATATCGATGACAACCCGCAGACACCACCCAAGTACGGCATACGCGGCATCCCGACACTGATGCTGTTCAAGGACGGCAATGTAGAGGCAACCAAGGTTGGAGCACTGTCCAAATCACAGCTCACCGCCTTTATAGACAGCAACATCTGAATACAGGAAAACAAACGGGCAGCCCGTGCTGCTGGCAGATACTGCCAGATGCGGTCATTGCCCAATAACAGCCACGCAGGCATTTTTGCAGACTGAATGCCCGCAAAAATTTTTAAGCAATCGTTTTCTTCTGCCAGGCCATCGCGGCCGATCCCACCAAACCACTGCGAATCATACTAGAGAAGGCCATCTATGAACCTTTCCGAACTAAAGCTGAAACCAGCCGCAGAGCTGATTGAAATCGCCCAGGAGATGGGCATCGAGGGAACCGCACGATCCCGCAAGCAGGACATCATCTTTTCCATCCTCAAGTCACACGCCAAGAAAGGCGAGGATATTTTCGGGAACGGTGTCCTGGAAATACTCCAGGACGGATTCGGGTTCCTGCGTTCAGCCGACAGTTCCTACCTGGCGGGACCGGACGATATCTATGTCTCACCCAGCCAGATTCGGCGCTTCAGCCTGCGCACCGGCGACACGGTGGATGGCAAGATCCGCCCACCCAAGGACAGCGAGCGCTATTTCGCGCTGCTCAAGGTGAGCCAGATCAATTATGAAAAGCCCGAGAATGCGAAAAACAAGGTAGCCTTTGAAAATCTCACCCCGCTGCATCCCAATGAACGCCTTACCCTGGAACGCGGCAACGGCAGCACGGAAGACATCACTGCGCGCATCATCGACATGGTAGCGCCGCTGGGCAAGGGCCAGCGCGGCCTCATCGTCTCGCCGCCCAAGGCGGGCAAGACCATGCTGCTGCAGAACGTCGCCCAGTCGATCACCTCCAATTATCCGGAGTGCTACCTGATCGTACTGCTGATCGATGAACGTCCCGAGGAGGTCACCGAGATGACCCGATCGGTAAATGGCGAAGTTGTCTCGAGCACCTTTGACGAACCCGCCAGCCGGCATGTACAGGTCGCCGAGATGGTTATCGAAAAGGCACGTCGCCTGGTCGAGCACAAGCGCGACGTGGTTATCCTGCTTGATTCCATCACCCGACTCGGGCGCGCCTACAATACGGTTGTACCCTCATCCGGCAAGGTTCTCACAGGCGGTGTCGACGCCAACGCCCTGCAGCGCCCGAAGCGCTTCTTCGGCGCCGCGCGCAATATCGAGGAAGGCGGCAGCCTGACCATTCTGGCAACCGCACTGATTGACACCGGTTCGCGCATGGACGATGTCATCTATGAAGAGTTCAAGGGCACCGGCAACCATGAAATTCACCTGGACAGAAAGATTGCCGAGAAACGCGTTTACCCGGCGATCAACATCAATCGCTCCGGCACCCGCCGCGAGGAACTGCTGACCGACCCCAAGGAACTGCAGAAGATGTGGATCCTGCGCAAGTTGCTGCACCCGATGGATGAACTTGCTGCCATGGAATTTATGCTCGACAAGCTGAAGGCCACCAAGAACAACGCAGAATTCTTCGAATCGATGAAGCGGTAAAAGGGAAGTAAAAAAGTGAGAAGTAAAATGTGAAGAGTGAGAAATGAACTGAACAGTGAAAGGTAACGCAAATGGTTACCTGTCAGATCGCTGCTCTCAACTCACTCTCTACTTCTAACTTTTCACTTTTCACTTTTCACTTTTTCACTTTTCACCCTAGTCATTACCCAGGTTCCGCAATCGGTTTATCCGCAATTCCAGTGGCGGATGTGTCGCGTAGAGCCGACTGCTGTTTTCCCTGAAGTTCCTGAAGGGATTCACAATGAACATGTGCTGGGTAGCGCGGTTGGCTCCCTTGAAGGGCTTCGCGCCGGCAGCGAGTTTTTCCAGCGCGGATATCAAACCCTGCGGATGGCGCGTCAGGCGCACACTGGTTGCATCCGCGAGGAATTCTCGCTGTCTCGAAACGGCCATCTGCACCAGAAAAGCGAATACAGGTGCCAGCGCCGCAAAGGCAACCAGCACCAGCAGGATCACTGCCGCCCCGGCCCCGGCCTTACCCGAGTTGCGAGACCGCCCGGAGAAGTACAGTGACCGCAGGGCACCATCGCTGACGAGTGCAATCAACCCGACAATGACACCCACCGCCGTGGCATAACGGATATCCCAGTTCACGATATGACCCATCTCGTGACCGATGACACCCTGCAGTTCTTCGCGATCCAGCGTATCCAGCAGACCACGGGTCACCCCGATGGCCGAGCGCGCCGGACTCATTCCGGTCGCAAAGGCATTCAGCGCCTCGGTTTCCATGACATAGATCCGTGGTTGCCTGATACCTGCGGCCAACGCCATTTCCTGCACCACGTTATGCAACACGGGCTCCTCGCCCGGCGTCACCGGGTGCGCACCCGTCACCCGCAGCACGATCCGGTCTCCCTGGCTAAACGCGATCCAGGACCAGGCACTGCCGATAGCAAATAACAGCAGTGCAGCAAGCACACCCCAGCGACTCACGAACCAGAGCGTATCCACACCTTCCGGCAGATTCCCGCTGGCAAGCTGCATGCTCCAGCCAATGAGATAGCCCAGCACACCCAGAATCAGCAGCAAAAGTATCACCAGTCGCCGGGTTGCGGCCCGGTTGGCACGGGCGGCCGCCATGAAGTCGGTACGCCGCAGGACCTTGTTGCGCATGCGTCGACTGTGCTGCCAGTCGGCTGCCAGTGGCGTGCCGCATTGGCGACAGGTCCTGGCATGTGTGCGATTCTGCGCACCACACTCCGGACAACGGTTGTCTTCCGACAGCGGCATCAGTGGCTGGGTGCAGTCATACAGTGAGAGAAAGAATACAGTGCAGGCACACGCGGGCCATTCTCTGCGGACGCTTCCGGCATGAATCAACCGCAGGCATCTTCCCAGGGCAGCCGCAGGGCATCATGCAGGCAGGCTGGTCGCTAGCGCAGATCGACCTTCGGCGTCGCGGTTTCGGTTTCCGGGACCTCGAAATAGGTCGCCTCCGTAAAACGGAACATGCCAGCAACGATATTGGAAGGAAACTCCTGCACCGCATTATTCAGCGACATGACGCTGTCATTGTAGAACTGCCTTGAGAACGAGATCTTGTTTTCAGTCGCGCTCAATTCTTCCATCAGCCGCGAGACATTTTCGTTGGCCTTGAGGTCAGGATAGTTTTCCATTAGTGCGAACAGCTTGCCCATGGCGCTGCCCAAAATGCCTTCTGCAGCAATCGCAGTCTCCGGGCTGCTGGCGCTGACCGCCTGGTTGCGCGCCTGAATGACTTTCTCCAGTGTTTCCTGCTCATAGGACATGTAGTCCTTGACGACCTCAACAAGATTCGGGATGAGGTCATGGCGGCGTTTCAGCTGCACATCAATCTGGCGCCAGGCATTCTTGACCTGGTTGCGCAAACCGACCAGACGGTTGTAGAGGGCGACACCCCACAACGGGATACCGACGATGAGCGCTACGATAACCCAGCCAAATATTTCCATTTTGGAACTCCCTGAAAAATGGTAAGAAGTGAGAAGTGAGAAGTGAGAAGTGAGAAGTGAGAAGTGAATGATGACCGGTTGCCGTTCTGATGTTTTACTTTTTCACTTTTCACCTATTACTTCTCACTTCTCTCTAGCTATCGCTCGATACCCGATATCAGTCCGGTAATAAACATCCGGCCAGTTGATCCTGCCGACACAGGCATAGGCCTGTTGCTGTGCTGCCGCAATCGTGTCACCCAGCGCGCATACACACAGAACCCGTCCGCCGCTGGTCAGCACCGTGTCTCCATGACCGGTCGTTCCGGCGTGAAAAACCTTGCAGTCTGCATCGTCCACCGGGGGCAAACCTTCAATAATATCACCCTTGTGATAGACATCGGGATAGCCGCCAGCTGCCAGCACCACCCCCAGTGAAGCGCGCGCATCCCACTCGGCCGTCACGCTGTCCAGGCGCCCATCCAGCGCCGCCAGGCACAATGCCACCAGGTCGGAGCGCAGGCGCAGCATAACAGGCTGGGTTTCCGGGTCACCGAAACGAACATTGTACTCCAGCACCTTTGGCGTGCCGTCCGCGGCAATCATCAGGCCGGCATAGAGAAAACCGGTGAAGGGGCTGCCTTCTGCAGCCATGCCGCGCACGGTCGGCAGGATCACTTCCTGCATCACCCGGTCATGAATGGCCGGCGTCACCACCGGCGCCGGGGAGTAAGCCCCCATGCCACCGGTATTCGGTCCAGTATCGCCGTTGTCGCGCGCCTTGTGGTCCTGCGAAGTGGCCAGCGGCAGGCAGTGTTCACCGTCAACCATGACGATAAAGCTGGCCTCCTCACCCTGCAGGAATTCCTCGATGACGACCCGGTGACCGGCCTCGCCAAATACGTTGCCGGCCAGCATGTCATCGACGGCCGCAATGGCCTCGGCCTCGGTCTGTGCCAGGATCACGCCCTTGCCGGCTGCCAGCCCATCCGCCTTCACCACGATCGGCGCCCCCTGCCGACGTATGTAATCAGCGGCTGCGGCACTATCGGTGAATGTTGCATATGCCGCGGTAGGAATTCCGTGCCGTGCCAGGAAATCCTTCGAAAATGTCTTGGAGCCTTCCAGCCGGGCAGCGGCCTGTGACGGACCGAAGCAACGCAGGCCAGCAGCACCGAAGCGGTCGACGACCCCGGCCACCAGCGGCACTTCGGGGCCTACAATCGTCAGGCCGACATCCTGTTCCTGCGCAAACGCCAACAGCGCATCGATGTCACCCGCATCAATGGCGACATTTTCCAGCCCGGGTTCCTGCGCAGTGCCGGCATTACCCGGTGCGACAAAAACACGACTGGCCAGTGGTGACTGTGCCACCTTCCACGCCAGCGCATGCTCGCGCCCGCCACCGCCGATGATAAGGATGTTCATTCATACTCCTTAGGGGCGAAGTGATAAGTAAGAAGTAGGAGCGCCGTCCTCCGGCGCGATCGCGGCCAGGAGGCCGCTCCTACAAGAGGATTTTTGACGTTTTGGGTAAATATTTTCACCACCTCTCACTTTTCACCTTACGTGCATCAGTGCCTGAAATGCCGCATGCCGGTGAACACCATCGCCATGCCGTGCTCGTCGGCCGCTGCGATCACTTCATCATCCCGCATGGAACCACCGGGCTCGATAACTGCTGCGATACCGGCTTCCGCCGCCTGGTCGATGCCATCACGGAACGGAAAAAATGCATCCGAGGCCATCACCGAACCACGTACTTCCAGGCCTTCGTCAGCGGCCTTGAGCGCGGCGACCCTGGCGCTGTACACGCGGCTCATCTGGCCGGCACCAACGCCGATGGTCATACCATCACGGCAATAGACAATGGCATTCGACTTGACGAATTTCGCCACCCGCCACGCGAACAGCAGGTCCTGCAGTTCCTGGTCGGTGGGCGCCCGCCTGGTAACGACCTTGAGATCTGCCGCGATAATGCGCCCCAGGTCCCGGTCCTGCACCAGCAACCCGCCGTTCACGCGCTTGAAGTCCAGCCCCGGCATCGGCAGTTCCGGCCAAATGCCGCATTCCAGCACGCGGACATTCTTCTTGGTCGCCAGTATCGGCAGGGCTGCCGGCTCCACCGCCGGGGCAATAATCACCTCGACAAACTGGCGCTCGATAATGGCGCCGGCCGTTGCCTGGTCAAGCGGCCGGTTGAAGGCAATGATGCCACCAAAAGCCGACGTTGGGTCCGTCCGGAATGCCCGGTCATACGCTTCCAGCTGTGTGGCACCCAGTGCAACACCACAGGGATTGGCATGTTTGACGATCACGCAGGCCGGGGATTCGCTGAATGTTTTTACGCACTCCAGCGCGGCATCGGTATCCGCCACATTGTTGTACGACAACTCCTTGCCCTGCAACTGACGCGCCGTGGCCACGGATGCCTCGGCCGGCGCATGCTCGACGAAGAACGCGGCTCGCTGGTGCGGGTTTTCCCCGTAGCGCATGGTCTGAACCTGACGGTACTGCAGGTTGATGGTATTCGGGAAAGCCGCTTGCGCCCCCGACAAATCGATCGCGCCGAGGTAGTTGGCAATAGCACCATCATAGCGTGCTGTGTGTTCGAATGTCTTGACTGCCAGCCGGTAGCGGGTAGCGTCAGACATCCGGTTATCCTTCAGCTGCAGCTCCTCAAGCACCGCAGCATAATCGGCGCTGTCGACGACCACGGTAACTGCGGCATGGTTCTTGGCGGCCGCACGCAGCATCGTTGGACCACCAATATCGATATTCTCGATGGCCAGCGGCAGGTCGCAGTCTTCCCGGGCTACAGTCTGTTCAAAGGGGTACAGATTGACCACCACGAGGTCGATCGGCTCAATCGCATTTGCGGCCATAACGGCTTCGTCGATGCCGCGCCGCGCAAGGATACCGCCATGTATTTTCGGATGCAGGGTCTTGACGCGCCCGTCCATCATTTCCGGGAAACCCGTGTAGTCGGAAACCTCAATGACCGGTATCCCCGCATCAGCGAGCAGGCGCGCGGTCCCGCCCGTTGACAGGATTTCTATGCCCTGCCGTTGCAGGGCCTGGGCAAATTCCGTGATACCGGTTTTATCCGATACGCTGATCAGTGCGCGACTAACTTTTGTCATGGTGCTGTTGTCCTGTGTGCCCGTCATGGAAACGGGATAATGAAACTGAAATTTGATTTCTGTTTAAACCGTCACTCGCAGGATACGTAGCCCGGATGCAGCGCAGCGAAATCTGGGCAAACCAGGCATCAATCCCGGATTCCGGCCTGACGGCCTGCATCCGGGCTACGATCCTGAACAAGCCCCGGCAATGTAATATTGCTCCTGTAGGCGCACCCTAAA
>Ga0316191_10004116_pt1 | contig 10833 bp, 8 predicted proteins | sample Eddworburr2cm_MG_FD_204928 | JGI IMG/M metagenome (GOLD analysis project Ga0316191, IMG submission 204928) | Coastal sediment microbial communities from Maine, United States - Eddy worm burrow 2 cm | ecosystem: Environmental > Aquatic > Marine > Coastal > Sediment | place: USA: Maine | collected... | reverse complement strand
CGATATAGAGGTCGCCCGTCTCCATAGTGAAGGGCGCTTCCCCTTCGATCTCGAAGAGCAGACTGCCGTCGATGATGTAGAACAGCTCGTCCTCCCCGGCGTGGTTGTGCCAGGGGATCTCTTCGCCCTTGATCTTGGCTACCTTGACGAAGACGTCGTTCACCTCGCCGATGACTGTCGGCGAGAAATACTCGGTCAGGGCCGTCGCGCGGGCGAGAAGCTTGATGGCTGGCATGGCGACGATTTTACAGACCCACCTTGGTAGAACTGTGTCCGCGGCTATAAATCTGGCGCCGACGGTGCGCCTACGCGAGGGGGCAAGACCCTCCCCTACTTGAAGACGTCCTTCAGAACACCCGAGATCGACATATCCGCTTCGAAGACGAGGGCGAGGTCGGACCCTGCAATGCGCCACTCATAGCCCTCGTGGGCGGGTAGTCTTCTCAGGAACGAGGATGGCATCCTCGTCTTGGCGATCCCGGGGGGCATCGGCTTGCCTCGCGCCAGGTTCTTCCTGATCCCCGGTGGCAAGGGCTTGTAACCGGTCAGATTGCTATCGACCGCGAACCGGCGGGCATCTCCGTAGCTGAGACGAATGCCCGCAGACGCCACCGCGATCACGTCCAGCGAGTCGCCGTGATCCTTGTGATCGACGCTCTTCTCGTTCTTCGCCTTGTCTGGCTTCCCCTTGTCCTGCGGCGGATCCAGAGCCAACAATGTGGCTGGCACCGACATGACAAGAAGAAACACTGCGACCCCCTCTAGCCTTGAGATGCGCATAGTGAGATCAGTGTAGCTGTCAGCGATCGCCACCGATGTGGATAGCTCCACTGAGGCCAATCATGGGCAAGGTATGCGGTCCGCTCCACGGGAGGCGATGCACGTCGCCCGGACGAGGGCGCGCTGGATGCGGTTGGTCTCGCGGAGCAGCTCGGTCTCTATGAAGCCGGCTTCATCGGAAGCCGGATCCATCTTGGCGAGCTCATGGACTGCGGACAGTCCCGGGAACAGTGGGAACTGACGAGCCGGGTCGTGGTGGAATGGCCCGGCGATGGTGAAAAGGACCGGGTTGATGGTTCGAGAGACCGCCATCGCGTCCTCGTTGACAGCCGCGACAGCGTCGCCCTGGGCAGACTCGCTCCAAATCTTCAACATCTGGGCGGCAACAGAGAATACCCCGATGCTCTCCATGAGTGGACCGAAGTCCCAGCTCTGCCCTGCTGCCTCTGCTAGCTCGGCCAACCGCGCTTTCATCTGCGCGGCGACAGGCTCGAAGTCGTACGGCAGTACCTCCTGCGTCGCCAACGGCCAGAGCAGCGCAAGGAAGATCTTCGTATCGCGAACCATCAGCTCGCGGTCAGCCTTGTCGAAGGAGTCCTCGGAGGTGTGCCACCAGTAGCCATAGGCCGAGCCGCCGGCGTCCTTGGCCCGGTCTGGGCTATGGAGTGGGATGGCCGGATAGACGGTGAGCGAGGGCACCCCGATACCCCACATGGCCTCGTCGTTGTAGCGGTAACTCCGGTTGATCTCGCCCTTGAACTCAGTCCGCTCGAGCATCACGCTCTCGATGAAGCCCTTGAGCTCCCACATCCCTTCGGGCTCGAGCTCGGTGGCGCTGCGCACGCCCGGCGAGTCGATCGCCATGTAGCCGATGGCGTTCTGGTACAAGTCTTCGTAGAAATTGTCGGCGTACCACGTCGAGCCGCTGTATCGCCCCGTCGAATGGCCCGGCCACCATGCGATGCGCACGCTACGGCGCAGGTCCTCGCGGTTCTCGTTCAGCACTCGCGCCACCTCCAGCAGCGAGGCGTTTCCAGTTGCGGTGTCCGTGACCCCTTCGTGCCAAGAGTCGATGTGATTGGCGATCAGAACGAACTTCTCAGGCTCTACAGTGCCGGGAATCTCGACCATCACCAGCGGGATCTTCTTCCAGCCGGTATCGGTCTTGGCTTCGAGTTGGACCTGAACCTCTCCCTGTCGTGCGAGATCTTCCAGCTTCCTCCCGTCCGGCTCGGTGATCGAAACGATCGGGGTCTTCGGAAGACGCTTTGCATCCTCTCGCGTCGGATGACCCCAAACCGACGAAACGATCATATTGACCAAGCGGGGTGACGGCGCGATGCAAACCGCACCTACAGCACCTGCGCGCTCGGCTTGGAAGATCAACTCCGGACTGGGATAGCCCCGCATCAGTGCTATCCGACCCTCCAGGTCGACACCAACAAAGTCCTCGTCGCGAGTAGTGACTATCTCCGGGTCGGTCGGGCCAACGTAGACCAGCCCTCCGGCGATCCCATCCTTCCCCGTCGAAGTGGAGAACGCCGGCACAAGGGCCGGAACGTCGAGAGCTCCCGGCGCTGTCACGGTCAACGAAGCCGAGACGGGCAGGCTCAGATAGGAGTCGAACTCGTACCGCCGATGGGGCACGCCGAGCGCCTCGAGCTGCTGCTCCAGGTAGTCGGCGGCCTGGCGCTCGCCCTCGGTGGAAGAAGTCCGATCGAGCTTCGAGAAGACCTCGGTGAGACGCCACATCTCATCGGGGCGCACCTGGTCGAGGACCTCCTCGAGCGGCTGCGCTCGGCCGGCCGTTGTGAAGAGAAATGTAGTAAGAACCAGTGCCGCTGAAACCCGGTGATTGCCAGTCGTCGAAGCCCGATATTTCATGGTCTTGATCGTAGCACCGGGCTCTTGCCTGTTACCTCTGGCAGGCTTGATCGAGTAGCCAATTTTCCACGGGCCCGCCAGAGCCCTGAGCCGACGACAGCATTTCGCGCAACGCCTCATAGACATCCGGGTGGTTGACGATGTGAGCGTGGTGCATTCCAGGGAACACAGCCCCGCTGGCGAAACGGACACGGCGGGCTGGTTCGGCCGCCTCGCCGGAGGCGCTCCCCGGTAGAACCATCACGTCGCCGAGCAGCCGGCCGAGCGGATGATCCGGGTCGCGCGAGATCGTCGCCGCCAGAAAGTAGTATCCGACCCCATCGACTGGTGCCAGGTCTCGCCGACGATTGGCAAACACCTCGTCCGGGTCCATTCCGGCCCATTCTTCGTCCACGGTGTAGCCATAACGGAGGTCTTTGACACCGGCGCTGCGAGTATCGAGTAGCTCTGCCGGCACTTGCGCACCCGCTGCTTCGAGGTTTCTCAGCACCCCGGTCAGTAGGTTCACGGCCTTTTCGAGAGGCGCACCGAGATGTGGCGAGCCGATGCAAGCCACATGGCGAAGACGGGTGACCCAAGGCTCATCATGCTCTTTCGCGTAGTGCGCTGCGCTTCGTGCGACCAGACCGCCCATGCTGTGCCCAACGAGCGCGATCTCTTCGATCGGTACGGGATACGCCTCCAACACCTGGGTGAGCAGCGTCGCCAACGCGCGCCCGTTCTCGGAGATGTGCCGACCTGTGTTGTAGCGCAGGTAGATCGGCGTGAACTCGAGGTCGGCATGCAGCCGCGTGCCGAAGGTCACGGCTGGATCGCCGTAGTGCTCCTTGGAGGACAGGCTCCATAGCCACTCGGTCGCGGCCAGCCCGTGCACAAAGACACAGATCTTGTTCGTCGGACTTGGAAAGGCCGCCGCGCAAGCCTCTGTCGTGACCGGAAGATCTCGACCATGGAGGCGCAGCGTCATCCCGAGGTCGAGGCGACTGCTCTTCTGGCGCAGGTAGTCACCCCAAAACCCATTCAGCGATGCCTGGAGATGGTCGACATACCAACTCGCGGTTCTTGCCGCGGAAGAGTCGATAGGCGTTGCGAGCTCAGGTCCGGCCGATTCGTAAGCCGGTTGGAGACGATCTTCGGCGATTTCGGCGGCAGCATTCGCCGAGAACCGGGTTGCCCCGTTGATCGCCCGAATCGACTGGAACACGCCGCTGGATATGGCCGAATGGATACCCGTGACAACCTTGGCGGCCCCTTTCGCAGGCTCAATCGGCGCGAACCTCCGAGCTGAGCGCTGGACCACCGCGTCGTGCGTCCGCTCGACGAGGTTCGTCGTCTCGTCGACCAGATCGAACGCCAGATCGACGAACCCTCGTGCGACCGACGGCTCGATCTTCATGGCCTGGGCTCCAGAGAGCTCATCTACGGCCTAATCTGCTTCAGGAAGTCGGCGGCCTGCTTCTTCATTCCCGCATCGGCCGACTCTGCGACGACCTTCTCCAACAGGGTCGCTGCTTCATCGAGCTTCTTCTCTCGGGCCAGAGCGACCGCGTACTGAAAGTCGAGTTGGAGCAGCGTTTGGCGGGCCGGGGCCAATTGCTCCTCAGTAGCGCCTCGTGCTTCGGCGGTGGCAACCAGATCGATCGCTTCCTGCCGTTTGCCTGCCCGCGCATAGCCCAACAGGAGGTTGTAGGCCACGTCTCCCCTGCCGGGGAGCATCTCGTAGGCCTTCTCCAGGGTCGGCACAGCATCCGGCGACGGCTTGGCCTCGAGGTTGTAGGAGTAACCCAGTAGGGCCCACCCCTCACCGTAGCCCGGCCTCAGCTCCACACTCTTATTGAACGCCGCGATGGCCTGGTTCAGGCGGGTCTGCTCTTCGGGAGTCCGCGGGCGCCTCTTGCCGAGCAGGGCGAGCTCGACCTCCCCGAAGAGCACCTGCAGCCTGAAGGCATCGGGCAACTGATCCAGGGCCTGTCTGTAGTACTTCTCGGCGGTGCCCAGGTCACCGGACATCTCGCTGACCAGTCCGAGGCCCGCCGTCGCGGGGGCAAAATCAGGGGTCAACTGAAGAGCAGCTTCGAAGTGAGCCTTGGCGTCGGCTTGGGCATCCGGATTGGTGTGGATCAGCAGGTCTCCCAGGTGAAACAGTGCCACGTCCGGCGCCAGTGACGTCAGGCTCACGTCTGTGGGTACGCCCGCTGGAACCGGGATCTCCCGATGTGGCAGCGGAGTCTGGGCCACGTAGGCCCCCACCGCGGACTGCAGAGCCTCCACTTGCACCCCCAGCGTCTCGGCAATGGAGATGTCCGCCGTGGGATTCTGCGCCAACTCATCGACAAATCGCCTCGTGGCACCGAAGCGCTCATCGTCATCCACCAAGAGATAGTGCATCAGTGCCCACGAGCCCTGGACAAAGGCATTCATCTGCCCCGGATCGGTGGGAAGAGTCTCGGTAGCCAGAACCTCCGAGACCGACATCCGTTCCCCACCCAACAGACCCATCTTCTCGGCCTCGGCACCGCCAGGGGCCAGGGCCACCTGTGCGATCGAACCGTCGGACTGGAAAGTGCTGAAGATCTCAGCCAGGCCATGCTTGAACCACAGCGGCACCTGGGGGACATTGTTATTGATCACGTCGTGTAGATACTGCCGGTAGACCACGGGCAGCGTGTCGTCGGGAGTGCTCCCCACCACGGCTGCGAAGTTCGCATGCTTGTGTGGAGCGAAGTAGCCGGACTGGCCTCCCGGTAGCGCATAGGGCTCGAAGGACTCACGGTCCTTGAAGAGATAGAGCAGCGTGTCCAGGGGCGAATCGAACTCGGCTCGCGGGAAGATCTCCTCGAGCACGGCTTGCAGCCGTTCGAGGTCGAGGCCGATCTCCTTCGTTGCCGCCTCGTTCAAATTGCTGAAAATAATAAAGTTATCGGTCTCCGCTTGCTCCCAGCCGGCGCCAGACGGCACGGCTGCGGGAGAGGGGATCGCCACTGCCCAGACGACAAGGGCCAACATCAGGGTCGAGATTCGTTTCATGAGTAGTCCTCAAAGCCTTCTATTGGGGGGACACAATACCCATTTGAGTACCCGTTCTCTTCGAAATGAGGTTTGTGTCCCCCGCGCATTGTATCCACCGGGATGCCCAACGCTGAGTGCTAGGCTCCGACCATGCACATTACACTGAATCGGCTCGTTCTTTGGCTGATCGTCTTCAGCGCTTGCGGTAGTGGCAATCCCGAAGAAAGCGCTCTGACCGCCGATCTGTCTTCCACCGTCCCTACCAACCTGACCGTCTCAGCACCCGTTCACCACATCGACAGCGTCGCCCGCGAGCCGATGCTTGTAGAGCACCCGACCGGCGCGCTTTTCGTCTCCGGCTTCGGCTCCCAGGTCACAGGAGTCGACCCGCAGGCACCTCCCAACCTATGGCGAAGCGACGACGGCGGGGCAACATGGAGTCGAGTCGACATAGGCACCCCTGAGGAGGGTGCGATCGGCAATTCCGACGTCGACCTGGCTGTCGGTCCCGATGGCACGCTCTACTTCGTGACCATGGGCTTCGATCGATCGGCAATGGAGGGGACACACGTCGCGGTCGGCGTCAGTTACGACATCGGCACCAGTTGGTCGTGGACTCTGCTCTCCGAGACTCGCTTCGACGACCGGCCGTGGGTCGCAGTTGCACCCAACGGAACGGCCCACGTCGTTTGGAACGACGGCGCCGGGGTGAGCTACGCGGTCAGCACCGACAACGGCGAGACCTGGGAAGAACGCGACAAAGTGCACCCCCGCGGCGGCTCGAGCCATTTGGCCGTGGGGCCGAGCGGCGAGCTGGCGGTGCGCATCACACCGATATCGGCCTCGGCCAACAATTTCGATGCAGGGCTCGAGTTGATCGCCGTCAGCACCGACGGTGGCGAGACCTGGAGCAAGAACCCCGCACCCAGCAACATCGAGTGGGACCCGACCTTCAGCGACCCGAACGGAGTGCCACGGTGGGTCGAACCACTCGCCTGGGACGCCAGCGGAGACCTCTACCATCTCTGGAGCGAAGGCCAGGTCGTCAAGCTGGCCCGCTCGAGGGACCATGGGGCGTCCTGGGCGGAGTGGGTCGTCGCAGAGGAAGATCAGCTGGCCTATTTCCCCTATCTGGTGGCGCGAGGTCCAGGCGAGCTGGCGGCGACCTGGTTCTCGGGCGGGGGCGACATGATGGCCGTTCGAGTCGCGACTTTTGAAGTCCCCGATGAAGAGGGCTCTGAACCGCGAGTTCTTCTTGCAGACCTCTTCCAGCCTGACTGCTGGCAAGAGAGGGAGGATCAGAAGATTCGCGATCCGGGCGGCGAATATGTGCCGGTTGCGTTCCTTTCAGATGGAGGGCTAGCTGTCGCCACGCCGATACAGGACAGCCAGGGCGAGCGCTTCGGGTTCTCCTGGTGGAAACTCGAAGAGCACTAGCTGGACCGAGATCCCGTCAGGATCTGTGGCCGGCCTCCGCATCCTGCTAGGCTTTCAAACGAGCGCGGTATCCTGCGCACGATTGAAGATCCCTGTTCACCCTCGGAGGCAACCAACCATGCTCCTCAACCCGAAACGGGGTGTCCGCGAGTATCCCGACGAGGCGAGTCGCGAGCTGATGCTCGCGGTCATCGACTTCTTCGAGAGCAAAGGCCTGGCACGCATCAAACACGACGACCACGAGCGGGTCTGGTATCAGGACTTCCTCGAATTCGTGAAGGAAAACGGGGTCTTCTCTACCTGTCTCACGCCTCCCGAGTACGGCGACGAGGGCTGCCGCTGGGATACCTGGCGCAATTGCGAGCTCAACGAGATTCTCGGCTTCTACGGCCTGGCCTACTGGTACACGTGGCAGGTGACGATCCTGGGGCTCGGTCCCATCTGGATGAGCGGCAACGAGGAAATCAAGCGGAAGACGGCCCGGTTTCTGAAAGAGGGTGGCATCTTCGCCTTCGGGCTCTCGGAGCAGGAGCACGGCGCTGACCTCTACTCGAGCGAGATGATGCTTTACCCCCAGGGTGACGGGAGCTTTCTTGCACGGGGCGAGAAGTACTACATCGGCAATGGCAACGAGGCGGCGCTGGTCTCCGTCTTCGGCAAGGTAGCCGATTCCGACGACTATGTCTTCTTCGTTGTCGATCCTCGTCACGAGAAGTACGAGTGCGTGAAGAACGTCTGCAACTCCCAGAGCTATGTCGCACACTTCGCGCTCCGCGACTACCCCATTGCCGAGGCGGACGTCCTGTCCCTCGGGCGTGAGGCCTGGGATACATCTCTCAATACGGTAAACGTGGGCAAGTTCAATCTGGGGTGGGCCTCGATCGGCATCTGCACGCATGCGTTCTACGAGGCGATCGATCACGCCTCCTCGCGGCGATTGTTCGACCACTCCGTTACCGACTTTCCCCACATCCGGCAGTTCTTTACCGACGCCTACTGCCGGCTCGTCGCCATGAAGCTCTTCGCGCTGAGGGGCTCCGACTACCTACGGACGGCCTCACCGGATGACCGTCGCTATCTTCTCTACGACCCGCTGGTCAAGATGAAGGTGACGAGCCAGGGCGAGGAAGTGATCGACCTCCTCTGGGACATTGTCGCGGCCAAGGGATTCGAGAAGGACATGTACTTCGAGATGGCAGCTCGGGACATCCGGGCACTTCCCAAGCTCGAGGGCACGGTGCACGTCAACATGGCGCTCGTCATCAAGTTCATGAAGAACTACTTCTTCAAGCCAGACGATTTCCCCGACATCCCGGAAGTCCGTGAGCCACGTCACGACGCGTTTCTCTTCGAACAGGGTCCGACCAAGGGGTTGGGCAAGATCCGCTTCCACGACTACCGAGAGATCTACGACCGCGTGGACCTGCCCAACGTCCGCATCTTCAAGAAGCAGATTCGGACCTTCAGGCATCTGCTGATGGTAGGGCGCCCGAACAAGGAGCAGATCAAGGACATCGACTTCCTGCTCATCGTCGGCGAGCTCTTCTCCCTCGTGGTTTATGGCCAGCTCATCCTCGAAAACGCGCCCGTCCACTCAGTGGAAGACGACGTGCTCGACCAGATCTTCGACGTTCTGGTGCGCGACTTCTCCAAGTTCGCACTACAGCTCTACTCGAAGACCTCGAGCACCACGACACAAAGGCTCTTCTGCCGCCGCATGATCCGCAAACCGGTGGTCGACCACGCCCGATTCGAGCGGGTCTGGGAAGGGCACGTGAATGCGCTCGAGGGCGCCTATCGAATGAACGACTGACGCTGGGGACAGTCTCAGCGGCCAGAGGAAACCCAGCCGGGGAACTCGGCCGATTTCCCACGCCTTGCCCGCCACCAGACGAGAAAGGCGGTGGCAAAGCGCTGGGTGACAATCAAGGCCGCGAGTCCCAACGCGATCAGGATCGGCATGATCCAGTAGCCACCCCAGATCACGGCTCCTTCGGGGAGATCCGAGAAGACCCCGAGAGCTCGAGGAACCCCATCCACAACCGCCAATCCCGTGTTATTCGGAAAGACCGGCTTGAGCAGAGCGGTCAGCAACGCCGCGAAGCCCAGCATGTATCCGAGCAGTAGGCCGAGGGCTGGAAAGAACCCGAGCAGTGAGGTGCTGGCCAGGTTCCAAAACGCCCGCACGGTCGGAGCGACCCGACCTGTGGTGATCGCTTCCTCGATCGTGATCTCGGCGGAATAGGCTTGAGCCACTCTCTGCGGCATCCCGATCTCCTGCAGCACCCGCTCGAGGGCGGTGCGCTCGTCGGGCTCAGCCTCGGCTTCGTCGACGCGCTCCCGAATGTGGGACTCCAGCTCCTGAACTGCATCCATGACCACGGCACGTGGCAAGAACGACTTGAGAGACTGTCCGAGTACGAACAGATAGCCTCGCACCCGAGCTTCGCCGGCTTCACTGAGTTTCATGGCTCAAACCCTCCCTGCTGCTTCAACGAGGTGGTCGATCTTGCTTCGATAGGAGTTCCAATGATCGAGCATCTTGTCCAGGCTTCGGCGGCCCTGGCTGCTCAAGCTGTAGTACTTGCGGGGGTGGGGCGTTTCCTCGGAGATCCACTCGGCATCTACGACCCCGCTCCGAGTGAGCCTCCCCAGAATGGGGTAGATCGTCCCTTCCGTGACCACGAGATCCGTTGACTCCTGGAGATAGCGAATAATCTCGAGGCCGTATCTGGGCGTCGAAGAAACCGAGAGCAGGATAGCCAGCTCCAGCCCCCCTCTTCGAAGTTGCTCTCTCCACTTGTCGAGGGGATTGTCGGCTTCTATTAGCTTCTTCTTCATCGTGGTTATCCTGGCTTGGCATTATATCTTGCGTCACAAGGTATATACGCAAGTTCTCGCACCAGGTTGCACACTACGGCCATACCGAGTGGTTCAGCCGGTAGACGCCAGTATGAAGCCGGGCCTTCCCCTATACTTCAGATACATAGGTTTCTCGAGAGATCACCGGGCTGGAGACTGGGCCGTTGAGACCGAAGACTCGCTACGCAGTGAACAAGGAAGGGCAGTCTGTTGCCTACCAGGTGATCGGCGACGGCCCGCGTGACATCGTCTTCATTCCCGATTGGGTCACGAACCTCGAGATCATGTGGGAAGAGCCGACCCTGGCTCGGTTTCTCGATCGCCTGGCGTCGTTCGGACGCCTGATCTGCTTCGACAAGCGCGGCACCGGGATCTCGGAACCGGTCCCCCTGGGCGCTATCCCCACATGGGAAGAGTGGATGGATGACGTGGGGACCGTCATGGATGCCGTCGGCTCCAACTGTGCCACTGTCTTCGGTCACGGAGATGGCGGGCACATGGCTCTATTGTTCGCCGCAACTCATCCGAATCGGACGTCGGCATTGGTGCTGGCAGACACCTACGCTCGGCGTCACCGGGCCCCCGACTACAACTGTGGCGTGCCGCCCCAGATCGCCGAGCAGCTCATCGAGCTCATTCTGTCCACCTGGGGAACGGGGCAGGCGGTCGTCCAAGGATCGCCCGACCTGGCGAGGAATCCGTCCTTCGTGGAGTGGCGGGGACGCTATGAACGCCTGTCCATGAGCCCTGGACAGTTCAAGAGCATCTATCCACTGACCTACGAGTTGGACTTCCGGCCCGTGCTCGAGACCATCCAAGCTCCGACTCTCGTGCTCCATCGTGCCGGTAACCTCTACGTCC
>Ga0316191_10004114_pt1 | contig 10835 bp, 10 predicted proteins | sample Eddworburr2cm_MG_FD_204928 | JGI IMG/M metagenome (GOLD analysis project Ga0316191, IMG submission 204928) | Coastal sediment microbial communities from Maine, United States - Eddy worm burrow 2 cm | ecosystem: Environmental > Aquatic > Marine > Coastal > Sediment | place: USA: Maine... | reverse complement strand
GGAAGCGGAATATGAAATGCGGAAAATTCGTCCGCCAGCGTCGTCCGAAACCAGCATTGACCCATCAGGCAGAATCAGCAGGTCTACCGGCCGCCCCCAATCCTCGCCGTCCTGCAGCCAGCCGTCTGCGAACACCTCCTGCGAGACTGCCTTGCCGTCCTCGATGCGCACCAGAACGATGCGATAACCGATCGGCACGCTGCGATTCCATGAACCGTGTTCAGCGATAAACAGTTGCTTCCGATATTCCTCAGGGAAGCGATCTCCGGTGTAGAACTTTAAACCCAGTGGCGCGACGTGGGGACCCAGTTCCAAGGCCGGCGGCGTGAATTCATCACAGCGGTGCTTGCCGGCAAAATCCGGGTCCGGGATGTTAGCGCCATGACAATGCGGGTAGCCGAAATCCATACCCGCCCTCGGCGCCCGATTGAGCTCACATGGCGGCAGATCATCACCCATCCAGTCGCGGCCGTTGTCGGTAAACCACATCACACCGGTGTCCGGATGCCAGGTGAATCCCACCGTGTTGCGGACACCCTCGGCGAAAACCTCGCGATCACTGCCGTCCGGGTTCAGCCGCGTGATCACCGCATATCCAGATTCATTGCAAATATTGCAGGGCGCGCCAATGGGTACATAAAGCTTGTCGTCGGGGCCGAAGGCAATATATCTCCAGCCATGATGACGCACAGAGGGATAATCGTCGCGGATGACCTCAAACTTCACCGCCTCGGCGGTCGAACCGATCTGTTCCTCTATATGGCTGAAACGCAGGATTCGGTTGACTTCCGCTACATACAAAGCGCCGTTGCGGAAGGCCACACCGTTGGGCATGTACAGATCGCTGGCGATAGTCCTGCGCTTGCCGGCGCGATAGTTGCCCTCCTGGTCGACCATCAACGGGATCGCGTACACGTCGCCGCGCTTACGCGTGCTGACGAACAGCGTCCCCTGCTCACCCAGCGCCAGCGAGCGCGCTTCCGGCACATCATCGGCAAACACCTCAATGCTGAATCCGTCGGGCATACTGATGCTGGCTAATTGTTCGTCGGTTACCGGGTCCGCAACACTGACCCCGCCCAACGTCAACGTCAACGTCAACGTCAACGTCAACGTCAACGTCAACGTCAACGTCAACGTCAATGTGACAGACAATGCGCGGCGCAGGAATGCTGACTCAGGGCTTTTGGTTCTTCTCATCCGGGACTCGCACAGGGCCTCTGTCGGAAGGGCGCGCGACGCGTGGTCGTCAACCAAGAAGGACCAGCGACAGCGCAGGCCAGAAGGTGATCACCACCACCGCCGCCAGCAGTATCAGCAGGAATGGCAGGGTCGCCAGATAGATATGGGTAATGCTCTTGTCGAACCGGTAGCTGGCGATAAACAGATTGAGGCCGACCGGTGGCGTCAGGTAACCAAGCTGCATGGCCGCCAGAAATACGATACCCAGGTGTACGGGATTAACGCCGTAGGCATCTGCCACCGGCAGCAACAACGGCACCACCAGAACGATCGCCGAAAAAATATCCAGAATGGCGCCCAATACCAGCAGGAAGGCCAGAAGTAGCCAGAGGAAGGTCGTGGGCCCGGTCACGTATTGGCTGACCAGGCCAAACAGCATCTGCGGCACACCGGCATCAATCATGTAGTTGGTCGACGCCAGCGAAACACCCAGGATCAGCAGGATGGCGCCCACCAGCACCATTGATTCGCGCATGACCTCTGGCAAACGGGTCCAGGGAATCTCGCGCAGCACCAGCATTTCCATCACCAGCACATAGAGCGCGGTCACGGCAGCGGCCTCGGAAACCGCGAAATAGCCGCTGTAAATTCCGCCAAGCACGACGAAGGGTAACGGAATCTCCCAGCGCGAAGCCCAAAGAGCAGCTCTGGCTTCGGCCCAGGAAAAATCGCCCTTTGGCTGGCGGCTGTCGCGATTGACCCAAAAACTCCATCCGGCCAGCAGCACCAGCATTAGCGTACCTGGCAGAATGCCAGCGACGAACAGATCGTCGATCGATACTTTGGCCACCACGCCATAAAGGATCAGCGGCAACGAGGGCGCGAACAACAGGCCAAGGCTGCCCGATGTCGTCACCAGACCCAGAGTAAAATTCTCTGGATAACCCGCCTGGCGCAAGGCCGGATAGAGCAATGCGCCAAGCGCGATGATGGTGACACCGGATGCGCCGGTGAAGGCCGTAAATATGGCGCATGACACCAGCGAGATGACCGCCAGGCCGCCCGGCATCCATCCCAGCAGCACGCGGCTCAACCGTACCAGTCGTGCCGGCGCGCCGCCTTCGCTGATCAGATAGCCAGCAAAAGTAAACAGCGGGATTGCCGCGAGAATTGGCATTTCGGCAACGCCGAAAATCTCAATCGCTATTGCCTGAAGATCGATACCCGACTGGTGGTAACCCCATAGCGCCCCGGCCGCGATCACGACGAACAGTGGCACTCCAAGCAGAGCAAGGAGGCCAAGTACCAGCGCGGCCGTCATGCGCCCGGCACCACAATCTCGCGTCGCCCCGACAACGCGGCAATCGCTGCCAGCAGGTGGCGCAAGGCGATGACCGCGAAGGCGACGGGCAGGATGCCCTGGATCAGCCAGGCCGGGATGCCGGCAACCAGTTCATCACCATAAGCATAACTCTCGCGGATAAACGCAAGGGCATACCATCCGATCACGCCCGATACAAAGGCGGTCAACAAGTCGGCAAGGGATTCGATCAGACGGCGGACCAGACCTTGCAGATATCTGGACACCAGATCAATACGCAATTGACGTCCGCTACGACTGGCGGCCATGGCGCCGAGCATACCGATCCACAGCACCAGCAAGCGTTGGGACTCATCCGCCCAGCCCAGACCCTCGCCGAGCACGTTGCGCATAAAGATCTGGCTTGCGCCAATCAGGATCATGGCCCCGAGCAGCCCGATTAACAGCGCATCCTCGGCTACATGAATATAGCGGGCGGCCCGGCGCAGCCAACCCTCGCCAGGTCCGGGTGCTTGCATCAATCAGTGCCGGCTGTGGATGCCTGGGCCGTTTCGGCGGCGCGATAGTCACTGATGTGACCCTGCAATTCGTCGTACAGATCCCTGGACAGCAGGCCCTGATCGACCAGGGCCTGATTGGTGGTGACTACCCGCTCGCGCCAAGTGTCGATGGCGCCGGTCTTCGGTTCCACAAACTTGATCCCATTGCCAATCATCGCTTCCCTGGCGCTTGCGTTCTCGGCGAGACTGGCACCATCGAATCGGCGATAGATCTCGTCCATCACTTCCCGCACTACCGTCTGATCCTCAGCACTCAGCCTATCCATGATCGACTTTTCGACGACCAGCGAGGCATAAGCGTAGACGATGGGGAAATCGGTGACGTAATTGACCTTGGTGTACCACTGCAGCGCGATAGCTCCTACGGGCGGCGTGCCGATGATGTCGATCAATCCCGTTTGCAGACCGGTCAGCACATCGGTCAGCGGCAGTACCACCGGCGACAGATCCAGACTCTTCATCGCCGAAAAAGTCATCAGATCCCCCTCGGGCACCCACATCTTGCGTCCTTTGAGGTCTGCGTATTCCGTCACCGGCTGTTGCGACATAATCAGCGCGAAGCCGCCACCGGCGATACCGAACCCTACCAGTCCCGCCTGGTCCAGTTTATCCATTACCTGAGCGTCCATACGCTCTCGCACATAGGCGGCTTCAGCCAGGGAGTCGAAGGTCAGCACCTGCCCGTAGATACCGAAATCAGGACAACGCTCGCTAAGCCCGCTGGGGGTGAAGCTGCCGCCGTGAAGCTGGCCGATGCGCATCTTGCGCAACACCTTCTTGTCGTTGCCCATCACGCCGCCGCCATAGAATTTGAGCTGGACGCGACCGTCGGTACGCTCGAAAATCTCCTTCGAACCCGCACGCATTTCCTTCATCCAGCTCGAGTTTTCGGGCGCGAGCGTGGCCAGCTTGATCTGCGTGGGCGCGGCGCTCAGTGCCGCCGGCGCAATCAACAGGAGAACGGACAGTAATCGTTTCAACATGACGGACTCACCATAGGTGATCAAAAGTATTCGTCGGCTGACCCGAGCAGCTCTTTGGCTTGTTGTTGAGCCATAGTGTTGGTCAGGGTCAGCCGCGGGTGATCGGGATCGGACTCTATGACTTCGGTCAGCAAGCGGTCATGAAGTTCCCGATCGTAGAGCAGGCGGGCGTAGTTACGAGCATATTCGACTTTGATGCTCAGATCCTTGCCATCGGCCAGTTGATCGGCGCGTTCAAAGTGCATTTGCGCCTCTTCGGGCTCCCCGCCCAGCGCGGGCGGCCGCAGGGTCTTGAGGATGCCCAGATAGAGATGCGCGCTGCCGCGCTCATAGGTCTCATCCAGAGCCAGAATGCGCTCCAGCAAGGCCTCGACCTTGGGCAAATCCGCAATCGCCTTCCAGTCGTCAGAATGGGTGCGAATGTAAACCAGCCAGGCAACACTGTATGTATACAGCACAGGCACATCGCGCTGGTCAAATTCCTGCAACCGGAGGGTCACTTCGTCGAAGGTCAGTTGTTCGAAGTCGCAACCCCGGGAGTCGGTTAGACACAGCGCTTTGGCGGCATAACGCAGCGCGCGGGCGGACATTCTGGCGGCCCGATCCGGATCCTGAACAAAGACCGCGGCGTAAGCCGCATACAGACTCGAGGCTGATTGAAGGGTTTGCGGGTCCGGGGACGGCCCTTCGACCAGGCTATCCATCAGCAGCAGATAGGCCGGCGCGCCGTCGCGCACGGTGTCCGGGTCATCCTGGTTGAGGATAGCGGAGGTCAGATTATCCGAAGCACGATCTACCGCCGGCTGGATAAACAGCGAACAGCCGCCCTGCATCAGCAGAGCGGCCAGGATTAGCGGAACAAGCAGCCAGGTCTTCAAGCGGCGCCCCTCGCAGGCACCCAGCCGCGCTGTGGCGCGATACCCACTTAGACCTTTTCCTTGATCCTCGCCGCCTTTCCGGTCAGCTTGCGCAGGTAATACAGCTTTGCGCGGCGCACATCTCCGCGACGCTTGACCTTGATATCGCTGATCGCCGGGCTGTAGGTCTGGAATACGCGCTCCACACCCTCGCCATGGGATATCTTGCGCACCGTAAAGGCTGAGTTCAGGCCGCGGTTGCGTCTGGCGATGACCACGCCCTCGAATGCCTGCAGGCGTTCGCGTTCGCCTTCCTTGACCTTGACGTTGACCACGACCGTATCGCCGGGGCCGAAATCCGGCACCTCACGGTTCATCTGCTCGCTTTCCAATTCGCTAATAATGTTGCTCATCACATCCACCTGGAAACAGGGTTATTCCTGTCGTTTGCCGGAGTCGTCACTACCCTCGTTGGCAGCGATAAACTCGCCCAATAATTCCGTATCTTCCTTGTCCAAACTTAGCCTGGCCAGCAGATCCGGGCGTCGCAGCCAGGTCCGGCCCAAAGCCTGCTGCCGGCGCCAGCGACGTATTGCCGCATGATCTCCCGACAACAACACCGGCGGTACCGCCAATTCGTCCACCACCTCTGGCCGCGTATAGTGAGGGTAATCCAGCAAACCCTCTTCGAAAGAGTCCTGCAACGCGGAATCCGCATCGCCGAGCACTCCCGTCACGCGTCTGGCCACCGCGTCTGCCAGCACCATGGCTGGCAGTTCGCCACCGCTCAACACATAGTCCCCAATGGAGACCTCGAAATCGGACTCCAGCGCAATGACCCGTTCATCCAATCCTTCATAGCGCCCCGCGACCAGCAGCAGACCGGGTTCCCGGGCCAGCTGGCGTACCAGCTCCTGGGTCAGCGGCCGCCCCTGGGGGCTTAGCACCACACAGGGACTGTCTGCCGGCAATTGCCGCCTCGCTGTGGCGATGGCAGCCCGCAATGGCTCGACCTTCATCACCATCCCGGGACCCCCGCCATAGGGGCGGTCATCCACGGTCCGGTGCGGGTCAGTGGAAAATTCCCGCGGATTCACCGTACCGAACTCCAGCAATCCCCGGTCCACCGCCCGACCCAGGATCCCGAACCCGGTGAGCAATGCCACCTGATCAGGAAACAGGGTCACGAACTCAATGCGCATGGCCCTTACCCTCAACCGGGTATCGACGACTAGTAGTCGCGCTCCCAGTCCACAACAATCCTGCCGGCGGCGAGATCGATTTGTTTCACGACCTGTTCGCGCACGAACGGAATCAACCGTTCTCTTTCTCCGGTGACCACGATCACGTCATTGGCCCCGGTTTCCAGCATCCGCTCAACGGTGCCCAGCATCTCGCCTTTGACGTTGACCACAGCGAGACCAATCAAATCTACCCAGTAGACTTCTCCCGGATCCATCTCCGGAAGCTGCGAGCGCAACACCGACAATTCCATTCCGACCAGCGCTGCCGCCTGGTCGCGATCTTCGATGCCTTCAAAGCAGGCTATCAGCCCCTTGCCGTGAACCCTGGCCTCAGCCAGTCGCGCCGGCCGCAAATCTTCGTTTTCACCCAGCATCAGCGGGTCGTATTCCAGCAGGGCCTGACGCGGCTCAGTGTACGAATACAGCTTCACCCATCCTTTAACGCCAAAAAGCCCGGATATACGGCCTACCCTGATGCGCCGTTCCTGGCTCTTGCTCACGGCTTCTGCTCACGGCAATGGCTCACGAATCCGGCTCGGGAAACGCCCGGAACAACGGTCCTCAGGCGGCCTGCTCGGCGTCACCCTTCGGCGTCTTGCTCGCGGGTTTTCCGCCAGGCTCGCCACCACTTTTCGCGGTGCTCTTGCGATAACCCTTGACCAGCTGGGCGACCCGTTCGCTTGGCTGAGCGCCCTGGCCGATCCAGTAATCAATGCGCTCCAGCTCCATGGACAAAGTCACCTCTTTGCCCTTGGCCACGGGATTGAAGAACCCGAGCCGCTCTATATAACGGCCGTCACGCCGATTGCGGCTGTCCGTCACCACGATGTGATAGAACGGCCTCTTCTTCGCGCCACCGCGGGTGAGTCGAATGGTCACCATGTTGTCTTGTCCTTTAGAAAACTAAAGCCGGGCAAGTGCTTACCTGGCCGGCGAAGTAAACCCGAAATTTTACTTGAATCTCGCCAAATTGGAAGGCCTGAGCAAGTGTCCTGTCTGGCGCGCCACGCGTTTCCGGCCCTCACGGCCGGGATTTTGACGCAGCGCAGCTCACAAGCAGCCGCTGTGGCCGCTGTGGCCGCTGTGGCCGCTGGCAAAGCCCGCGATGCCTGAAAGCGATCTGGCCGAGAAGACCCTGCGGGAGCCAAAATCAAGACGCGCTACGCTACCGCCCTGATATTCCACTATCTGACCAAATTGCCTGTACTTCGGACCCGATGCGCCGGTTTGCCGGCTGATCTGTCGCTCCTGACCAGGGTGAAGGTGCGGGATCGGTCTTAACGGCCAAGCCCGGGGGGCAGGCGCCCTTTCATCGCTCGCATCATTCGGCTCATGCCGCCCTTGCCCATCTTTTTCATCATCTTCTGCATCTGATTGTGCTGCTTGAGCAGGCGGTTGACGTCCTGCACCTGAACCCCCGCGCCGCGTGCGATACGGCGTTTGCGAGAATTGTCGATGAGCTTGGGAAAGCGCCGCTCTCGCGGTGTCATCGAGTCGATTACGGCCATCTGGCGCCTGAGCTGGCTCTCGCCCAGGGTCGTATCGACGCCCTTGGGCATGCCCATCGGTAATTTATCCATCAGCGCGCCGAGTCCACCGAGTTGCTGCATTTGCGCCAGCTGATCGCGCAAATCGGCCAAATCGAAACCCTTGCCGGTGCGTAGCTTACGCGCCAGCTTGCCTGCCTCCTCCCGATCGACCTTGCGCTCGACTTCCTCGACCAGGCTGACCACATCGCCCATACCGAGGATGCGTGACGCAACCCGCTCCGGATGGAATGCTTCCAATGCGTCGGTTTTCTCGCCGGCACCGAGAAATTTGACCGGCTTTCCGGTCACCTGGCGTACTGACAGCGCGACACCGCCGCGCGCGTCACCGTCGGTTTTGGTCACGATTATGCCGGTAAGCGCCAGCGCCTCATCGAACGCCCGGGCTGCGTTTACCGCATCCTGTCCAGCCATGCTGTCAACCACGAACAAGGTTTCCACGGGCGATGTGGCCTGATGGACCTGTTGCACCTCGGTCATCATGTCGGCGTCGACATGCAGGCGACCCGCAGTGTCCAGGATCAGCACGTCAAACCCCTTGCGTCGCGCAGTTTCCAGTGCACGCTGGCCGATGACGACCGGATCTTCATTTGCGGCCGCGGGTTCGAAACCGGCGCCCACCTCGGCCGCCAGTCTCTCCAGCTGCAAAATAGCTGCCGGCCGATGGATATCCACGCTGGCCAACAGCACCTTCTTTCGATCCCGCTCATGCAGTAATCGCGCCAGCTTGGCGGCAGTGGTGGTCTTGCCGGCGCCCTGTAACCCCGCCAGCAGCACCACGGCCGGCGGTTGCACATTCAATTTCAGGCTCTCGTTGGCGGCACCCATGACCGCGACCAGCTGGTCGTGGATGATCTTGATCAGCGCCTGACCAGGCGTCAGGCTGCGGGTGACTTCGGCGCCAACGGCTCGTTGGCGAATGCCGTCGATAAATTCGCGCACGACCGGCAACGCCACATCGGCCTCGAGTAACGCCATACGCACCTGTCGCAAAGTGTCGCTGATGTTCTCTTCGGTCAATCGTCCCTTGCCGCGCAGCGCGCCGGTGGCGCGAGAAAGGCGATCGCTGAGTCCTTCAAACATGTGCCGTTTCACCCCTGATAGCTGCTGAACCTGCGCCTTTGGTGGCGTCGCGCATTATACCCGGGAGCAGCGGTCTTCAATTGGCTCCGGCCTTGTGACATCATCCACTGCGTAACCTCTCCCGGCCCCGGTGACCATGATCCTGCTGCGCATCGCCATACTCGTCTGTTATCTGCTGGCTGCGTGGCTGCTGATCTCATTGCGTTATTCGGATATGGACCCGGATCGGAGGCGATCAGCGGCACCCGCGCTGCTGATCGGACTGGCCGGACTGATCCTGCATGGCGTGCTGTTATACGGCGCGGTCATCGTGCCAGGCGGACCCAAACTCAGCGTCAGCAATGTGTTTTCGCTGGTCGGTCTGCAGATCGCGGCGTTTGGCCTGCTCGTCGCGCTGGCGCCGAGGTTGCGGGGTCTGTGCGCAACGCTGCTGCCGATTGCCGCGCTCGCCGCGCTGGGTACCGGGATCGGCGCATTTTCCGGCGAACTCGAGGCGCTGGGCTGGGAATTGAAGGCGCATATCGCAATCTCGGTCATCGCCTATACCCTGCTCAGCCTGGGTGCTCTGATGGCTGTGCTTATCTGGCTGCAGGACCGGGCACTGCGCGGCCGGCGACCTGAATCATGGGTCAGGGTGCTGCCGGCACTGGAATCCATGGAACAGATTCTGTTCATGACCATCCACGCCGGCGTAGTGTTGCTGACGCTATCGGTGTTCAGTGGTCTGATCTTCGTCGACAATTTCTTTGCCCAGCACCTGTTGCATAAAACGGTGCTTTCTATCGCCGCGCTGGGGGTGTTCGGCATCCTGCTGATCGGCCGCTGGCGGATGGGATGGCGGGGCCGCAAGGCCATCCACTGGACCCTGACGGGTTACGGGGTCCTCGCCCTAGCCTACTTCGGCAGTCGCCTGATCCTGGAGTTCTTGCTCAATCGGCAATGGGGCTGACGGCTGGCCCGATTTGACACCCCGGAACGGGCTGCACCACACTGGGCCTCTGTTTGTTTCTCAGGTGACGATCCGAGTTGAACGAGGTTCCGTTAGAAGGCCTGCTGAGCGTCCTTGGCCTGTTGATCGTACTCTCTGCGTTTTTCTCCAGCACAGAGACTGCCCTGATGAGCATCAACCGGTACCGCTTGCGGCACCGGGCGCGAGAAGGACATCGCGGCGCGGTCCTCGCTGAACGCCTGCTCAAACGTCCGGATCGCCTGATCGGCCTGATCCTGCTGGGCAATAATTTCGTCAACATCTTTGCTTCGTCACTGGTGACGATCATCGCACTGCGCGTGGGCGGAGAAGGCGCTGTCGCGGCCGGCGCCGGCATCCTGACACTGGTCATCCTGATCTTTGCCGAGGTGGCGCCCAAGACGCTGGCGGCGATGCGACCGGAGCGTCTGGCCTACCCGGCCGCGATCATTTACTACCCCTTGCTCAAGATTACGTATCCGCTGGTATGGCTGGTCAACCTGATGGCCAATGGATTGCTGCGCCTGCTTGGCGTGGACATTACGCTGCGCGGCAGCGTCACGATGAGTCGCGAGGAACTGCGTACCGTGGTCGCCGAAGCCGGCGCGCTACTGCCGGGCCGCAATAGGGAAATGCTGGTCAGCGTGCTGGATCTGGAAAAAATTACCGTCGACGACATTATGGTTCCGCGCAGTGAAATCGTCGGCATCGATCTGGAGGATGCTTGGGAAGATATCCTCGAACAGATAGAAACCAGTCGCCACACACGCATGGTGGTTTACCGGGACGAACTGGATAACACCATTGGCGTGCTTCATTTGCGCGCAATCCTGGCCGATCTTAGCGAAGGCGTGCTCAACCTCGAGGTAATGGAGACCCGCGTCAGGGACGCATATTTCGTGCCCGAAGGCACACCGTTGCACAGGCAATTGCTGAACTTCCAGCGCGCCAAGCGACGCGTGGCGCTGGTGGTGGATGAATACGGGGATATCCAGGGCCTGGTGACCATGGATGACATCCTCGAGGAGATCGTCGGCGAATTCACCACTGATCCGGCCGACCTCTATCGGGACGTGCAACCGGCGGAGGAT
>Ga0316191_10004113_pt1 | contig 10837 bp, 8 predicted proteins | sample Eddworburr2cm_MG_FD_204928 | JGI IMG/M metagenome (GOLD analysis project Ga0316191, IMG submission 204928) | Coastal sediment microbial communities from Maine, United States - Eddy worm burrow 2 cm | ecosystem: Environmental > Aquatic > Marine > Coastal > Sediment | place: USA: Maine | collected... | reverse complement strand
CTTGCAAAAGAGGGGGGAGACCATATACGGTTCTGTTTTTGGTTCAAAGAAAGACAAAGAGCAACAGATCAACACTCTGTCACTCATAAAACTGGAAAAAGCAGAGGAACACTCAAAAATTCGAGCAATGGGCGACCGTATGGTCGCCCATTGCTGTTTAAAAGTTCACCCCCTGCCACTCACTTCCTACCCCTATGCCTGATGGGCCGGGCGCAACAGGTCAAAGAGCGTTTTCACCGGATTGAAAGCTTCAGGTGGAATCTCGACAAAGATGGTGTGCCAGTTGGCCATGCCGCCATTCCACAGCCCCGGCAATTCCAGAACTCTGATGTCCTGGCCCTCTAGTTGCTTTGATGTGATGATGACGGCATCTTCATCAACGAACCGGGTCAAATCATAGGGCCTGCCGCGCCAGTCACTGACACCACAAACCATGTCAACTGGATTGAAGTGAGTCGCGCGGGCCAGAATATCGGCCTGATCGGCATTACTCTTGTCGATCTGCGCCCCCTCAACGATCTGTCTCGTTACCCGGCCTCGGGCATCGCGCACCCAGAAGGGGCCGCCTCCGGGTTCGCCACTGTTGGCCACCATGCCACAGACACGCAGGGGCCGATCAAGCCGGTCAAGCAGGGATTTGCTGTCATCATGCAGAGAGACTCCGTCCTGCAGGCGGTCGGCAAGAAAAGAGACCGCAAGTTCGCGCACCAGCGGGTCGCTCGGCTGTTCATGCAATGCCTTGAGCAAAGCATGTTGTTCTTCCTGGACTTCCAGAAGATAGCCGCTAAGCAGCCTGGTCGTGGCAAGGTTGGCTTGCTTGCGTGCATCGGGTACCACGTTGTCTATATTGCGTACCATGATGATGTCACCGGCCAGATCGTTGAGATTCTCGATCAGGGCGCCATGGCCGCCGGGCCGCAACACCAGTCTGCCCTCGTCATCGCGCAGCGGCTGACCGCCTGCATCCAGGGCGAGCGTGTCCGTTGATGGCTTCTGCGTCGAGTAGGTCACCTCGAAATGGCATCCATAAGTCTCTTCAAGGGTAGCGCGCCAGGCGGCAAACTGTGCCTTGAAGAGTGAGAGGTGTTCTGTGGAGACGGTAAAGTGCAGGGTCACAACGCCGTCCAGGCCGTTGAGAAGGGCGGCTTCGGCCAGATGCTCGACGAAGGGAGTCCGTGCACCATCAGCGGCGGTATGAAATGCCAGCAGACCTTTTGGCAACCGTGAGTAACTGAGACCACATGGTTCCAGCAGATAGCGGATGATCAGCTCCAGGTCGCGTTCGGCGACAACCTGCTGCAGGTCGAGGCCATCTTCAGCCATGGTGTTTTGCAGATCCGGATAAAAGGCAAAAGCGTTAATTTCGCTGGAGAAACGGCGTAAATCCTGTTCCGCCTGGCAGGCCGGAAAGACAGGATGTACTGTACGGCAGGCTGCCAATGTTGCCTCGTCAGCATGGAGCGGGCTGAACATGCGCGATGCAGCACCCGATGCCGGAACAAACCGGAGCAGTCTCCGGTCGGTGACTGCTTTAGCAAAATATTTATTAAGTGAATCGTGTGAGCCGGGATCGATCTGTATGATGCCATCTCCGCGAGTACAGGGGCGTTCCAGCTTGATATCGACCTGGCCGGTACGCAGCCAGGCAAGCTGACGGGCCGCTTGTGACGGCTCAATACGGAGTGCTTTAAGTTGCTTTAGATCGTCTGCAGAAAAGTTCATTGTTCCCTTTCTGGGTTGAATGTCAAAAGAGCAAAACCGGACAGGCGACATTATGTAAGACGTAATTGGCGACAGAACCGAAAAGGACATCACGAATTTCACCTGTGCTCTCGCGGCGGCCGATTACGGTAAGCTGAAAACCCTCGTCATTGGCCACTTTACAGATCGTCTGGCGCGCCGGACCGAATTCAAGGCGAGCTGTTACGATAAAACCGGCATCTTCAAGGAGTGCCGCCTTGACGTCAAGCACATGCTGGCCGGCTTTTCCGGCATTCTCCTTGATCATGTCGAGTTGAAAGTCGGGGATCATACGATATGCGAGTTTCTCGAAATCGACGACGTGGAGCAGTGTCAGTTCCTTGGGGAAACGTTCCTTTAAGGCAATGATTTTTTCGAGGGTAGCGACTGCTGTCGTGGAGCCATCGACCGGAATCAGGATTTTGGTTTCCATCGCAAACTCCTTAACTCATTAACGAGTGCTGAACTAGCCATTTTACATGCAAAATCAAGTCTTCCAGCCAGATCAGGGCGACGGGTATACCCACCTTGGCAGGAAGAGCACCAGATCGGGACAGTATGTCAGCAGCATCAGGATGGCAATCTGGATCAGCAGAAAAGGCAGGACTGCCTTGGAGACATAGATCAGATCGCGGTCGGCGACTGCTCCGGAAATATATAGACTGACCCCTAGCGGCGGTGTGCAGTAGCCGATGCCCAGGTTAAGTGTCATGAGCAGGCCGAAATGCATTGTGTCGATGCCGAAGCGGCTTAAAAGCGGCAGAAAGATCGGTGTCAGGATCAGCGTTGCGGAAATGATATCCATGAACATGCCGATGATCAATAGCAGGATGTTGACCGACAGGAGAAAGACCCAGGGAGTCTGGATGTTTTTTACCACAGCGTTGGCGATCTGGCCGGGAATCTGTTCGAAAGTAAGGTACTCGCCGAAGACCGAGGCGCCGGCAACGATGACCAACAGGGTTGCCGAGGTGATCGCCGAGGAGATGACGACACCCTTGATCTCGAGAAACTTGAGGTCCCGGTGGATAAAGATCTCAACGATAAATGCATAGACACAGGCGACGACGGCCGCTTCGTTGGCAGTGAAGTAACCGGAATAGATGCCGCCGAAAATAAGTACTGGCAGCATCAGGGCCCAGATGCTTTCGCGGAGGGTGGCTAGAATCTCCCGGAAGCTCGGTTTTGGCATGGTCTTGGCGTCTTGGTGTTTGCAGAAAAAATACGCGTAAAGAGACATGCAAACGATAATCAGCAAGCCGGGTACGAAGCCGGTCAGAAAGAGCGCCTCGAGCGGATCGTTGGTGACCATGGCATAGAGGATCATCGAGATTGAAGGCGGTATGACCACACCGAGAATCGGTGCCGTAGTCATGATACCGACAGAGAATTTTTCATCGTAGTTGTTTCTGAGCAGGGCCGGGATCATGAAGCCGCCGATAGCGACGACTGTGGCGACCGTTGATCCGGAGATGGCACCGAAAAAACCACAGGCCAGAACACCGGCCATGGCCAGGCCCCCTGGCAGGAAGCCGACCAGGCAGTTGGCTGTTTTGATCAGCTTTGCGACGATACTGCCTGTGGTCATGATGTTGCCGCACAAGACAAAGAAGAGCACTACGATCAGGGCGAACTTGTCCATGCTGCGGTAGAGGACCTCGACCACGATCTGCGAATCAATACCGGCAATCCAGACCAGGCCGACCATGCCGGTGAAGAACAGGGCCATAAAGACTGGAATTGTTGAGGCCAGGCAACCGATCAGCAGCGCCATTATGATGAGGTAATTGGTATCCATGGTCAGGAGGACTCGTCGTCGGTCGGCAGTTCACACAGATTGATGCCGAACCAGTCCTCGACCATGATGATCAGGGTGCGGATAAACATCATAGCCCCCATGATCGGCAGGACGGCGTAAAAATACCATTCGGGTATTTGCAGTGAGGCCGTTTTGGCATACTGGTCGTGGTAGACCATCGCTGTCAGACTGTAGCCGAGCTTGATCATGAAGAATGAAAAGACCAAAACGCCTATGTGGCTGAACAGGGTCAACGGTTTTTTCAAGATCGGGAAGAGTTGCGGCAGGGCGTCGATGCGGATCAGCGAACGATTGCGAACCGCCGCGATGCAGCCGACATAGGTGGTAAAGAAAATCGTTTTGCGCACCACCTCGTCTGACCAGTAAAGATTGACGTCGTTGGTCAACTTGCGCAACGCGACATTGGCAATGGCCACCAGCAGGGCAAGCATGACCGTGACGAAGAGGCTCCAGTCCTCAACAAAGGCAAAAGAGCGGTGGATATAGAAAATAAGTTTTTTCATAAGAGAGTGGCGCGTGGCGCGAAAATCCAGAAGTTCCAGTTAGATAGATGACATCAATAATTTTGCCACCGTTGTGGCAGTGCACAATAAATGTCCGGGAAGAGAGGCTCCCCCCGGTCGCAGATCATAACGGGTTTGGCGTCAAGAATCAATTGCCGAGCGCAGTCTGGAGCTTTTTGAGGCAATCCACGCCGATCTTCTCTTTCCAGCTGACGTAAACCGGCCTGGCTTCTTGATTGTCTTTTTTTGGCGGAAATCAAAAACGCCAATTAATATGTTATCTTTAATTTGAGCTCAGGCTTGACTTAAACATAAAAACAATATATATGTTTTTCCATATATTTGGTGTGTGTATTATCGACCGCCTATTTTAGCGTAGTAACAGATTATCAAAAGACTCCAGGCGAATGATTATCGGTGGGCGACAGGTAAGGCAATGAAAATAAATCAATTCTTAGTTCTGCTCCTGACCCTGACGGTCAGCCTGCCGAGGGTCGCTGCCGGTTCTGAAACTCCTGAAATATGGACGGCACGCCAGGCGATTGATTTTGCCAGGCAAAACAGCCCGGACAGTCAACTGGCCGCACAGCGGATGCTTCAGGCCGAGGCCATGGTACAGAAGGCCGCCGTTGGTTTTTATCCACAGCTTGAGCTGTTCGGCAACTACAGCCAGACCAATAACCCAATGTATTCCTTTGGCAATATCCTGAACCAGGGGGAATTCTCACAGGAGATTGATTTTAACAATCCGGGACGTACCGACAACCTTGAACTAGGCGTTGGAGCAAAGTACCGCTTCTACAACGGCGGCCAGGACCTGGCGCACAAAAACGCGGCCAAAGCTGGCGTCAACCTCTCCGCCGCTGCGCGCGAGGTGGTTTTATTGAGCCTTGAATTCGAGGTCTTCCGTGGTTTTCAACGTATTGTTGAGAGCGGCAAGGTTTTGCAAGCCCGCCAACAAGCCCTGGAAGCTATCTCCTCCTCATTGGCGGTCGCCAAGGCTCGCTACGATGCCGGAGATCTTCTCAAACTTGAGGTGTTGAATCTTGAAGTGGAGCAATCTCACGCCAGGGAAAAGCTGATGCAGGCACAGCACAATCTTGAATTAGCCAAACAGATTTTTCTGACCCTGCTCGGACTTTCTGGTGATGATCTGGAGATCAAGACCCACGACGCAGAAGGTCCTGCCCTGCCGATCAATCCCGACCCGACACAGCGCCCGGAGTTGAAGAAGCTGACCGCAGCTCTTAATGCCGCCGAGGCAGAGCTGGCCGCAGCGCGCGGCAGTCGACTGCCGACCGTCGATGGCTTCGCGCGTTATCAATACGATCAGGGCACGATCCTGGATGGTCATGGCGACTCCTGGATGGCCGGTGTCAATGTGAACTTCAAGCTCTTCGACGGCTATCAATCCAGCGCCGAAATGGCCTTGTCCGAAGCGCAGATAGGCGCCTTGCGCGCCGAACAGAAAAAGCTGGAGCTGGCGCTCAACTTTGAAGTGACCCAGGCGCAGTTGGCCCTGGAGCTGGCCCAGCAACGGCAACAAGTCACAGAAAAAACGGTTGAACAGGCCGTTGAAAGTGAAAATTTAACCCAGGCCAGATTCCAGGCCGGGGTCCTTTTGGTATCCGAGTTGATAGATAGTGAAAATCGCTTGACTGATGCCCGGGTTCGTCATGTTCTTGCCGCTTCTGCCGTACAGATCGCCATTGCAGATCTGCGGCGCGCAGCCGGTTTGACGCAATATACTGAAGACGTCAATCAGACCACCAACATGGAGAACCAGCCATGATTTTGCAAAAAAGTCTTCTGCTTTTAGCCATTCTGGCTCTGCTTGTTATGACGGGCTGCAATGATCCTGCTGAAAAAGCCACGATCTCATCCCTGCCCCCGGTTGAGGTTCAGCTCGAAACTCTGACCCTGAGCGAGGTGCCCGTTCAAATTGAACTGGCCGGAAGCGTGCAGGCAGTTGAGCACGCCACCATCTCCGCCCGCGTCGCTGGTCAGGTTGTCGCGCTGCCGGTGCAGATCGGCTCAAAGGTCAAAAAGGGTGACTTGCTGGTAAAAATCTCTGCCGCAGAAATCGACGCCCGGGTTCGACAGGCCGAAATTCAGCTCGCTCAGGCGCAGCGCAATCTGGCGCGAGAGAGCAAACTGCTCGAGGCCAATGCGTCAACCCGGGAGAGGGTCAAGACGCTCAAAGAGCTGGTGCAAACCAGTGAAGCGGCCTATCGCGAAGCTCAAACATTCCTCGGTTATACGGAAATCAAGGCGCCATTTTCAGGCACAGTCACTGACAAGCTGGTTGAGGTCGGTGATCTGGCAGCAGCTGGAGCGGCGCTGTTCAAGCTGGAAAATGGCACGGCGCTCGAAGTCGTGATCCAGGTTCCTGAGGCCGAGTCTCATTACATAAGTCTTGAAAGCCGACTGCCGTTGACTGTACCGGCGGCTGGCCTGACACTTGAGGCACAAGTCCGGGAAATCTCACCAACGGTTGACCCGGCTTCGCGCACCACCCAAATAAAATTGATGCTGCCCGCAGCTCCTGAGTTGCGCAGCGGACAGTTTGCCCGCGTTGCCCTGATGGACAGCAGGGCAACGACCTTGATGATTAACAGCAGAGCCCTCAGGCAACAAGGCCAGATGCAACAGGTTTTTGTTGCAGAACAGGGCATGGCCCGAATGCGCCTGGTGCGAACCGGTGCCAAGGTTGATGGACGCATCGAGATTCTTTCTGGCCTGCAGGCAGGGGATCAGGTCGTAATCGACGCGATTGAAAAACTCCATGATGGCCAAGCGCTTAAGGTGATATCGGACGGGTCGCCACAATGAACGCACCAGAGGTCGAAAAGGCCGGATTCGCCGGACGAATCGCTGCGTATTTCATTAATTCGAGATTAACGTTGCTGATCGTGATCTTCTCGATGCTGCTCGGCCTGATGGCGATCAGCATGCTGCCACGCGAAGAAGAACCGCAGATTAAAGTGCCGATGATCGATGTCATGGTCAGCATGCCCGGTGCCACGCCCGCAGAAATTGAGCAACAAGTCACCATCCCCATGGAAAAGCTGCTCTACGAGATGTCCGGAGTCGAGTACATCTACTCAACCTCAATGGCCGGCCAGGGGATGTTGATCGTCAGATTTTACGTCGGTGAAAATTTAGAATCGGCCATTGTTCGCCTCAACCAGAAACTGGCAACCAACTTTGACCGTATCCCGCCCGGCGTATCCACTCCCTTAGTCAAGCCGCACTCCATCGATGATGTGCCGATTCTGGCGCTGACCTTCCACGGTGGAGATTACGACCATTTTATGTTGCGGCGGCTGGCGGCCCAGGTTGATGACGAAATCAAAACGATTGCCAATGTCGCTGAAACGAAACTAATCGGTGGCACCCGGCGGCAGGTGCGGATTGAGTTTGATCCGTTGCTACTGACGGCGCACAATCTGACCCCAGGACAACTGATTCCGGCGCTTCAGCAGGCGAACACGCAGCAATATACCGGCAAGCTCGAGGCTCTTAACCATCAGTTGTTGCTGCAGACCGGTCAATTCCTCAGTTCCGCCACCGAGATCGGTCGGGTCGTGGTAGGCGTTTATGACGGTCATCCGGTTTATCTCGCCGATGTCGCGCAGATCATCGACGGTCCACAGGAGCCGGACAACTACGTGCTCTACGGCGAAGCGGGGCAAAGTGAAGAAGCCGCAGTGACCTTGTCGGTGGCAAAACGCCCCGGGACCAATGCCATTGATGTGGTTCATGCGGTCGAGGCTAAAATTGACCTCCTCAAGGGCTCCATGATCCCGGCCGACGTCACGGTCAGCGTCACGCGCAACTACGGTGAAACTGCCGCCGAGAAATCGAATGAACTGTTGCTGCATATGGGCATTGCGGTCTTCGGTGTCGCGCTGCTGATCTTCTTCTTTCTCGGTTTTCGCGAAGCCTTGGTGGTCTTGCTGGCAATCCCCACGACGCTCGCCCTGACGCTCCTGGTCTTTTACCTCTACGGCTACACCTTGAACCGGATCACCCTGTTTGCGCTGATCTTTTCCATCGGCATCCTGGTTGATGACGCCATAGTCGTGGTGGAAAACATTGTTCGCCACATGCGCCTGCCTGGAGGCCGTGAGAAATCAATGATGACAATTGCCATCGAGGCGGTGGGCGAAGTCGGCAACCCGACCATCCTGGCGACCTGGGCGGTGATCGCGGCAATTCTGCCGATGGCCTTTGTCGGCGGTCTGATGGGGCCCTACATGCGACCGATCCCGATCGGCTCGTCGGCGGCCATGATCTTTTCGCTGCTGATCGCCTTCACCGTCACGCCCTGGGCAGCGATTCGCCTGCTGGCTAAATGCAGAGAGCCAAAGGCCGGCGAAGAGGCGTCCAAGCTGGATCACGATCATGCCCCCGACGATATTCTGACCCGGCTTTACCATCGGGCCATGGACCCCTTACTGGCCAGCGCCGCTTCACGCACGCTCTTTTTCACCACGATTATCCTGCTTCTGCTGGGCGGCTTTTCCATGGTCTACTTCGGTTTGGTCAAGGTCAAGATGCTGCCCTTTGACAACAAGAGTGAGTTCCAGGTGATTCTCAACATGCCGGAAGGCTCGACCCTTGAGCAGACCAGCCGCGTCGCCCTCGAAATGGCCGAGGTCGTCCGCAACGACCCGACCACAACCGATTACCAGGTCTATGTCGGCACAGCGTCGCCCTACAATTTCAACGGCCTGGTCCGCCACTATTTTCTGCGCAGCGGACCAACGGTAGCCGATATCCAGGTTAATCTGCTGCCGAAGGACCAGCGTTCACTGCAGAGCCATGATATCGCCGTGCGCATGCGACCCGAGATCAGTAAAATCGCGGAACAATACGGGGCCACTGTCGCCATCGCCGAAGTTCCACCCGGACCACCGGTGCTGTCGACTCTGGTGGCTGAAGTCTATGGCAGCAGTGACGAGCAGCGGGTCAAGCTGGCGAAACGGGTCAAGGAGATCTTTAACTCCACGACCGGAGTGGTCGATGTTGACTGGTATCGCGAAACGGAACGTTCACGCATGGTCCTCGAGGTCGACAAGGAGAAAGCCGCACTGAATGGCCTCAGCGCAGGGGTGATTACCCGCACTGTGCAAATGGCGGCTCAAGGGCTGGCGATCGACCTGTTTCACCAGTCGGCAGACAAGGAAGAAATCAATATCATCCTGCAGCTGCCAGCAAGCCAACGGGCCAGAATCGACAGTCTGCTCAATATTTCCCTGCGTTCAAAAATCGATACGCAAGCGGCTTTGGTGCCGTTGCGTGAGCTGGTCACGGTCACCGAGCAAGTGGTCGAACAGCCGATCTATCGCAAAAACCTGAAACCGGTGATCTACGTCACCGGAGATGTCGCCGGCGCGGTTGAAAGCCCGGTTTACGCAATTTTTGATATGAATCGTCAGCTGGCGGAACTCAATGCCGATGAATTTGGCGGCGACGGTGAGGCAATTGAGATCTTCAATCTCAAGCAGCCATTCGACACGATGCAACCGTCGATCAAGTGGGATGGCGAGTGGCATATCACCCTTGAGGTGTTTCGCGATCTCGGGCTGGCCTTTTGTGCAGTGATGATCCTGATCTACATGTTAATGGTCGGTTGGTTTAAAGACTATTTCACGCCACTGGTCGTCATGGCCGCGATCCCCTTTTCTCTGATCGGTATTCTACCGGCGCACTGGGCCCTCGGCGCTTTTTTTACGGCAACCTCGATGATCGGCTTCATGGCCGGCGCCGGGATCGTGGTGCGTAACTCAATCATTCTGGTCGATTTTATCGAGTTGCGCATCGGGCACGGTCTGCCGCTGGCCGAAGCCGTGGTAGAAGCCGGAGCCATTCGCTTCCGACCAATGCTGCTGACTGCGCTGGCCGTGGTGGTCGGAGCCTCGGTGATCCTCGCCGACCCGATCTTCCAGGGCTTGGCCATTTCCCTGATGTTTGGCGAAATCGCTTCGTTGCTGGTCAGCCGCATGGCCGTACCGGTGCTCTATTATATGCTCAAAAATCCCGGGACAAAAGCAACGGCGTCGTGACGCTGACTGCATTTATCGGTTCGCAGATTAATTGTTAAATATTCCGAGTAGACCCCCGGGGGGCCAGGCGGCTTTTCCGCCAAGGATCGGAAACTCAGACAAGGAGATTTCAGTCATGACCGTCAATCGCTATCTACGCATGATCGCAGGCTTTTTCGTGGTGCTCAGCGTCGTTCTGTCTCAGCTGCATTCCCCCTACTGGCTGATCTTCACGGCCTTTGTCGGCCTGAACCTGTTTCAGAGTGCGTTCAGCAACTGGTGCCCGATGATCACTATTCTGCGCAAGCTCGGGATTAAGGAAGGCTGAATGTCAATTCAATGGGGACACTTGCGGAAGTGTTTCCATTGAATCTAATCGTTTACCTGTTTGTCCGGTTCTGTTGCTGATTTACACCGGCAATCACGGCCGGTGCTGGGTGTGGGCGTTCAGCCACCGCGCAGTGATTTGCGCTTCAACAGGAGTCCGGCGGCCAGGCCGGCAAAGGCGAGCAGAAAGAATATCAGAGCAACTAGGTAAATTTTCATAGGCCTAACTTTTCGAAGTACACCAATTTAGAGGTCAGCCAACCCCTGTGAGTGACGAATCATTCGCTTCATCGCCTTCTCTTCCTGTTTTTTTAATTTATCAATAAGGTTGGTCAGTTCCCTGTCGGTACTATGTTCGAGCAGGTGTGCAAAGTAGTTGATCAGGCTGGTTTTGTAGG
>Ga0316191_10004111_pt1 | contig 10838 bp, 12 predicted proteins | sample Eddworburr2cm_MG_FD_204928 | JGI IMG/M metagenome (GOLD analysis project Ga0316191, IMG submission 204928) | Coastal sediment microbial communities from Maine, United States - Eddy worm burrow 2 cm | ecosystem: Environmental > Aquatic > Marine > Coastal > Sediment | place: USA: Maine... | reverse complement strand
CATGTGTGAATTTTGTGATGTCGATAGATTCAGGTCTATCAAAATTCTGTACACCATTTTCATCAACAGGCTGCTCGTTTCTAGGCCGGTAATAATTATCCTGTGAGACCAGGCATACCTCTTCATTACTGAAATCTTTCATTATTCTTTTAATGAAGAGGGTTTTACCGCAACCGCTGCCGCCTGTTATTCCAATGATATAAGGTCTCATGGTATAATTAAAAGGGATTTGTTTGTAAAAAATTAATTAGCTTTCTGAAGGCAAGGGCCCTGTGACTTATATTATTCTTTTCCGTCATGGATAACTCCGCAAAAGATTTTGAATACCCTGCTGGCTGGAATATTGGATCATATCCAAAACCTTTATCTCCTCTTCTTGACGTAAGGATTTCCCCTTTGATCAGACCTTCAAATTGTTTCATCCCACTCTGAGTTATAAGAGTAATAACCGTCCTGAACTGAGCCTTCCTGTTTTCTACATTATTCAGATTATTCAATAAAAGGTCAATATTATCATTATTGTCCTTTTGCATTCCGGCATATCTGGCTGACATTACCCCAGGGTCTCCATTTAAGGCCTCCACCTCCAATCCCGTATCATCTGCAAAACAAGAAGAATGATAGTGGTCAAAGACATATTGTGCCTTTTCCAGGGAGTTCCCTTCTAGTGTATTTTGATTTTCCGGTAACTCCTCAGTACATCCAATATCTTTAAGTGACTGGATCTTAAACTTATCGCCCAAAATCTGCGCTATCTCTGCAATTTTATTCTGGTTGTTGGTGGCAAAGCAAAGATATACCATGGACAATCTCTATTGCACGCTGAGTAATTCTATATAAAATATCAGGTTTTCATTGGGCCCAATATCTCCTTTTCCCCGAGAACCATAAGCAAGAACCGAAGGTATATATAAAGTGATCTTTCCCGTTTCACCAATATACATAAGGCCTTCTTCCCAACCTCTTATGACTTGCCCTACTCCATGTGTATATTGAAAAGGTTCTCCCCTGTCATATGACGAGTCAAATTTGGTGTCATCCAGGAAGGTTCCCGTGTAGTGCACTTTTACTATATTCCCATTTTGCGGCGTTGAGCCTAAACCTTCATCGTGTATCACATACCTTAATCCTGTACTGGATTTTTTTGCATCAATATTGTTTTCATCAAGGTATTTGTCAATTTTAATAACATCTGCCTCTAGTTGGGCATAGGGGCTATAAAATGTTTGCTTTTCACAAGCAAAGAGACCAATAACCATAAATGCGAACAATAATTCTTTAATTCTTTTCATCCTGATTTCCCTTTTTCTTTATATCCAACAATTCTAAATCAAATACTACTACTGTGTTCGGCTCGACCATTTCTCCTAATCCCCTTTCGCCATAGGCAAGTTCCGAAGGAAGATAAAATGTAATTTTCGAACCCAGGGGCATTTCAGCTACACTTTCTTCCCAACCTGCGATTACACTCCTCGCCCCCAATGTAAATTCATACGGTTCATTAATCTCATATGAGGAATCAAACTTCGTACCATCAAGCAAATATCCACTAAAATGAATTAAAACCTTGTCTCCTTTTTCAGGTTTCTTTCCTGCACCTTCTTTCTGGATGACATACCTGATCCCGGATTCTAACTCTAAACCTACTAATCCCTCTTCCTCCAGATAGATATCAATCAATGAAATATCCTCAAATAATTGTTGCTCCTTTCTTCTTTGAATCCTTTCCTGTTTGGTTTTAAATAAATTTGCCTGCCACATTCTGAATTCCGCAGGTTCCAGCATGCTTATTATTCCAATCTCAATAGTAATATCGCTAAAAGGATTTAAACCATATGGAATATTACCGCGGAAGGCCACTTCATAAAGGTCGGAGCAATTAACTTTAAAGATGGCGCTATCTCCTACTTTTAATTTTTTAAGCCCATGATAAATCTGGCCACTTCTTTCCCAAATGGTATCAATATATTGTAAGGTTACAGGAATGTTCTTTTCAGTCCAGGTGAAAAGTAAGGAATCATTATCATAATAATAATCCATGTACATCAGGATGTAATGATTGTTCTCAAAGGCAGGCCCATCCCCATTTCTAACTATTTTATACTGATATCCGGTCTCTCCGGATTTAAAATCCTTTATGTTGCAAGAACCTATTAAAACAGTAAGTAGGAGAATAATGAATAATAAATGATTATTATTTATACTCATCTGCGATTTGATTTAACTCATCCTTATAAGTCTTAATAATTTCTTCAAATCTCTTTACGGTTTCTTCGAAGCTGACATCACTGCTTCCTCCGGCAGCATTTTTATGACCGCCCCCGTTAAAATGCTTTCTAGCAAATTCGTTGACTGAGAAATCTCCCTTAGAGCGCATGGAGAGTTTAACCTCACCTCCCCTTTCCGATATTAATACCCCAAGCACAGCCCCCTCCAAGCTTAAGGCATAGTTTACAAGTCCTTCCGTATCACCTGTTTTTGAGTTGAATTTATTAAGGTCATCAGCATTAATCGCAATGAAAGCCGTATGGAATTCAGGCATATATTTAAGCCTTTGGCTGAGAGCAAAACCAAGAAATTTCAAGCGGTCATAAGAATTGGTATCATATATTAAACTGGCTACTTTTGGTGTATTGGCCCCAAGTTCCATTAGATTCGCTGTGACAAAATGAACATTTTGATGGGTATTATTATGTTTGAACTGACCAGTATCAGTCATAATCCCGGCATATAAACACTCTGCAATTGACTTATCAATTAAATCCCGATCCCCCATTTTAACAATGAACTCATATATTAACTCAGCAGTGGCTGAAGCATCGGTACTTATTAAAGAAAAATCTGCAATACATTCTGGATCCAGATGATGATCAACTAAAAATTTCTTTGCAGAGCTTTTTTTAACCATTTGCCCCAGTTCATCAATTCTTGCCAGATTATTAAAATCAAGACAAAATATGATATCAGCATTTTCAATCTGCTGCTTATATTCTGCCTCATTGTCAGAATTGCAGATCAACACCGTATCGTTTCCCTCCATCCAGTTCAGAAATTTTGGGTAATCGGTTGGACTGATCACCTGGGCATCGTGTCCTTTTTTTATGAGATAGCCCCTTAATCCCAGAGAAGAGCCCAAGGCATCAGCATCCGGAGTTTTATGCGGTATGATTACTATCTTTTTTGGTGTATTAAGTTCGGTCTTTACTTCCTTAAAATTCAACATCTTTATCCTTTCTCGCTCTGGAATTAAATAATTGCAAAAGTGCTAATTAATTAGTTAAAATCAAAAGTGTGATGCACTCCACAGTTATTACATATATTGATAAAAAGTAACCTATATTTGTCATTTATTTATTGTCTACCTATTTACAAATTTGATCATGAGTGGAAATATAACCTTTACAATGATAAAACCTGAGGCTGTCAGCGATCGATATACTGGCGCAATAACAGAAAAAATTGAAGCTGCCGGTTTTGAGATAATTGCAATGAAGATGACCCTTTTGAGTAAAGAAAGGGCAGGTGAATTTTATATGGTTCATAAAGACAGACCATTTTACTCCAGCTTATGCGACTATATGTCATCAGGAAAAATCATTGCTATGGTCCTTAAAAAGAATAATGCTGTTGAGGATTTTAGAAAATTGATAGGGGCGACAGATCCGGCAAAAGCCGAGGAAGGGACAATTAGAAAACTGTTCGCCAAATCTTTACAATCTAATGCCGTGCATGGATCAGACTCGGATGAAAATGCAAAGATTGAAGCCGGATTTTTCTTTTCAGACCTGGAATTATTCAGTGCTTAAATATTTCAGGGGCTGACCTTCTCTCCGTAAGCTTTTAACCAGAAGTTATTATATCCTTGTCCGACAGAGATCCGGGCCAGGCCAGATTGAAGAAGTTCCAGAATAGCGAGAAAATTATATATTACAGCTATTTTTTGTGGATTTGAAGATATGACCTCTGTAAAGGAGAGCTTTTCTCTATTTTGAAGTTCATTTAAAATGTATTCTTTCTGATTTTCAATAGTATAAGGAAATTGGACAATGGTATGGGTTGGCTGGTCTGATTCCGCTATGTAATTATCCATGGCTTTTTCAAAAGCCTTTAAAAGTTTGTAAAGATCAAGATCCTGAAGTTCGGCCTCTACATTTGATACTTCAGCCAATTTTTTTATCTCCCTGATTACATTTCCCCTCTTTTCTTTTCCCAGATTCTCCTCCTCCATAGTCATCAGCTCGCTGACCACCGACTTATATTTTTTATATTCCAGAAGGTGTTTAATAAGTTCCTCTCTGGGATCAATTTCATTTCCATCTTCATCAATTACAGGCCTTGGAAGCAGCATTTTGGCCTTAATCCTCATAAGTGTAGCAGCGACTACGATAAATTCACTGGCTACTTCAATGTTCATCTCTTCCAGTTGATGGATGTAGTTTAAAAAATCTTCTGTTATTTTTGATATGGGTATATCATAAATATCAAGTTCATCACGTTCGATAAAGAACAGGAGCAGATCAAATGGTCCTTCAAATAGAGGTAATTTGACTTCGAAACTCACAGGATTTGTATTTAGATTTTGCTGCTTTTAAAAATCAAATATATTACTTATAATGTCATTTCTATATAGTGTTCTAAAAAAAATGTATTTTTATCCCCATAAAAAAATCCATATATTGTAAACAATAGATGACAAATTAAGTTAAGTTCATTTATACAATCGATTATATGTTAATAGAACCAGGAGTAATACTAAAATCCATCAATTCACCAGAAGATCTCAGAAATCTGGATTCCCAACAACTCATTCAATTATCTCAGGAGCTTAGGCAATATATAATTGATAATGTCTCAATCTATGGAGGTCATTTTGGGGCAAGTCTGGGAGTAGTGGAATTAACCATTGCTTTACATTATGTCTTCAACACACCGAAGGACCTTTTAGTTTGGGATGTTGGCCATCAAGCTTATGGTCATAAAATCCTTACGGGAAGAAGAGATGCTTTTCACTCAAACCGGGTTTATAAAGGAATATCAGGATTCCCTAAGCGATCAGAAAGCCAATATGATACCTTTGGCGTTGGACATTCATCAACATCAATATCTGCAGCCTTAGGAATGGCTATTGCTTCTAAATACCAAAATGAAAAGGAAAGACAACATATTGCAGTCATAGGTGATGGCGCGATGACCGGAGGAATGGCTTTCGAAGCTATGAACCATGCCGGTGTATCAAATTCGAATCTTTTGATTGTATTGAACGACAATTGTATGTCGATCGATCCAAATGTTGGGGCACTTAAAGATTATCTTACGGATATCACCACTTCACATACATACAATAAGTTCAAAGATGAAGTGTGGAATATGCTCGGGAAGGTGAGTAAATTCGGTGTAAATGCCCGGGAAATCATCTCCAATATTGAAAACAGCGTTAAATCTATGTTTTTAAAACATAGCAACCTGTTTGAATCTCTCAACCTAAGATATTTTGGGCCTGTTGACGGACATGACCTGAATCATCTGGTCCACATATTCAAGGACTTAAAAGATATACCTGGACCTAAAATACTTCATTGCATAACAGTAAAAGGCAAAGGATTTGAGCTGGCTGAAAAAGACCAGACCAAGTGGCATGCCCCAGGGAAATTTGATAAACTCACCGGAGAGATCCATATCAAATCAGGTGAAAGACCGGAGCCTCCAAAATACCAGGATGTTTTTGGACATACATTGGTTGAATTGGCCAAGTTGAACGATAAGGTAATGGGAGTCACCCCGGCTATGCCTACTGGCTCTTCAATGAATTTACTGATGAAAGAAATGCCAGAAAGGGCATTTGATGTTGGAATAGCTGAACAACATGCAGTTACATTTTCAGCTGGACTTGCCACCCAGGGATTAATACCTTATTGTAATATTTATAGTACTTTCATGCAAAGGGCTTATGACCAGGTGATTCATGATGTATGTATTCAGAATCTAAAGGTTGTAATGTGTTTAGACAGAGCCGGGTTGGTGGGAGAAGATGGTCCTACACATCACGGGGCATATGATATTTCCTATATGCGCGCCATTCCAAATCTGGTGGCTTCAGCCCCTATGAATGAAACGGAGTTACGCAATTTAATGTATACTGCTCAATTACCTCATATAAAAAGTCCATTAAGTATACGCTATCCAAGAGGCAAAGGCATGAAATCTGACTGGCAAACACCTTTTGAAGAAATTGAAATTGGCAAAGGCCGGAAGGTAATTGAAGGAGAAGAAATTGCAATTTTATCCATCGGGCATGTTGGTAATTTTGCTGTTGAAGCAATTGAAAAACTGGAATCCAAAGGAATTTTTCCAGCTTTGTATGACATGCGATTTATAAAACCACTCGATGTCGACCTTTTACACGAAGTCTTCTCAAAATTCAAAAAGATCATTACTGTTGAAGATGGTGCTCTACCTGGTGGTTTTGGGAGCAGCATTCTTGAATTTATGGCCGATAATGATTATAAAGCGAGTGTTAAACGTTTAGGCATTCCGGATAAAGTAATCGAGCACGGCGATCCAGATCAACTCCACAATGAATGTAAATATGATTCTTCAAGTATTTATTCTGCAGTATTGGAAATATTTGAAGAAGTGTATAGCGAATAATTAGTCTATGGCATCGATTTTTTATAATGATACAGGAGATGGATTTCCTGTAGTATTTTTGCATGGATTTTGTGAAACCAGTGATATCTGGTCAGGCCTGCAAAGCCAACTCTCAAAGAATTTCCGGGTAATCACAATTGATCTGCCAGGTTTTGGAGGCAGCCCCTTGTTAAATTACGCCTTTGGCCTGGAAGATGTAGCAAAGGAAATAAAGTCTTTCCTTGATTCAATCAATCTTACAAAATATGTGATGATTGGTCATTCTCTGGGTGGATATATTACTCTTGCATTCGCGAAATTGTATGATGATAAATTATCAGGTATTGGATTATTTCATTCCAGTGTGTTTGAGGATGAAAAAGAGAAAAAAGAGAACAGAACCAAGCTGATAGAATTTATTAAAGCCAACGGTGTTCGGACTTTTGTAAAGACTTTTATTCCGTCATTATTCTATAAAGAAAATATAAATACTCTGGGTGTTGTTATCAGTAATCTGAAAAAATCAGCTGAAAAAACCCAGGCTGAATCTGTGATTAAATATGCCAGGGCTATGCGCGACAGAACAGGAAGTGAGGAATTCCTAAGCAACTTTCAAAAACCGGTCATGTTCATAGTAGGAGAGGAAGATCCTTCAGTGCCGATGACAAAAAGCCTTGAGCAAATTGCAATGCCAGAAAATTCACATGTTTTAAGACTTGCCGAAACAGGGCATATGGGTATGTTTGAAAAGCCTGATGAAACAACCAACTTTATTGAGGGTTTTTTACACTTTTGTAGATAAAGTCAATTCCACTTGTTAAATTTGGCATAGTTGATTCTGGATATTAAATTCGGAAAAAGAAAGATTGTCATATAGGATTTCATGAATTTAACCAAGTACTGCTTTGACAATAAACTATTTTTATTTTTTGTCGATCCTGTATATTAAATAAAGCCTTTGAAATGGATGCTTATTTGTACCTAGAAAAGTGGAATACATTTGGAAGATACTTATCCTTTGTATTGTTAGGTCTGGGATTATTGATCGTAATATATCATTACATGAGATTAATTTTCACCAGTGATTATAAAATCCGATACGATTACATCAATAAAAATGAGATAAGATCACTTTGGTTAAGTACCCTGTTTGTTATTTTTGGAGTAGGTGTTTTTATGAATACACTTGTAGATGAAGGGGAAATAATCTGGCTACTGGTACGGGTATTTGTTATCGTTATGCTGGGGCTTATACTGGGAGTCATCATATCTAATCTTTTAAAATTCTATTATCCTTTTTATATAGAAAAACGATTACGGCGCTTAAGGTATAAACCAAGAAAATCCCCCAAGACTGGCAAACCCATGAAATTATTAAGTGAAGAAGAAGAGGATGTGTACCTGGATGAAGGAATGCAAGCGGAAGAAAACGTGTTTTCTGTGGACTATGATGTTTGGATTGACGAAGAAACAGGGTATACTAAAATTGAAAAATACGCCGGTCATCTGGTTGCTTTACAATGTCCTGAATGCAGTTACCAGACTTTAAAAGTAATAAAAGAAGAAATTCTTGAGTCACCCACTGAAAGCGAAGAAGGTGAATTGATGAAATTTTATAAGTGCGACTATTGCGGTTATAAAGAAAGAAAGGCTTTCAGAGTTGCAAAATTAAAAATGACGGTCGGTATAAATAAGAGCAATACCAATCCATAAATGGATTTTTTTCTTACCTAAAAGAAAATCTAATAATTTCTATTTGAATAAACGGATTCCCGGATTATCAGGGAGACAATCCCAATGTACTGCAAACATCTGCCTTTATTTCGATTGTCCCATCCCATTCTTTTGGAGTTCCAGTATTTCCAGCTTGCTCAATAGCTTCAAAATTATAGATTCCCGGGGCAAGCACTACCGTTACGGATCCATCTGCCTCGCAACCAGGATTGCTGGAGTAAAAGGTATTTATCGAGCCATAATAGGTATTATCTACAAAAATATCAATGGGAGGTCCATCGAAATTTGACCAGAAGGTGAACATACCTTCTTCAAGATTTTCACTTTCCAACAATCCTTCACATGATACAAAAATTAATAAAGTGATTGTCAGTAATAGTGTGTTAAGTTTGAATTTCCTTAATTTCATTTTCTATTAATACAATTTAATGCTTGTTAGTAATCAGTGCAAAAATACTACCAAAAAAAAGAGAAACTAAAAAAAATCAATAGCGGAATAAAAACTCGTATAAATGGTTCAAATTGATTGAGATTGGTCCGATTTAGAATTCTAATTTGAGTATATTTTTAAAAGCAGGAACTTCTACTGATACAATTAAAAAAGGAGACTGTCTTTGGGACAGCCTCCAATTAACTAACCTTAACGTTATGAAGAGAGTTTAGCGAGATAATTTATAATAGGAAATTTTATTTACTTCAGTTATAAAATCTCCTTGTCTTATAAGTTGAGTAAACTTTTCATCTTTTTTATTCCTGGTTTCATATACAAGTTGATCAGAACTATTGAAGACTTTGTATACAGAGATATCTTTTATCTCAGTTGAATTGGCTTCTAAGATTTCCAAGGCCAATTGTTCAGTTTGGAATTCAATATCGCTTCCTTCTTCACTTCCATTTATATCGGCATAGCTAAAGTTGTTGATAGAAACTATAACCGCTATAATAATACCCAGAATTAATATTGTCTTTCTTTTCATTTCCTTCATGGCACAGGAATTTACCCAAACAGTTCCAATTGCTATGCCAAAAAAAATAGATTGCTGTAAATCAAGAAGTTACCAATTTCCAGGTAAAATTGTATTTAGAATCATGTTCAATAATGAACACTTTATGGACGCGATTGTACTTAATAGATCTCCTATTTTATCCATTTAACTTTATCAGCTATTGGTTCCCTCCTTCCTTCAGGAATGTTTTTTGGGATACCTATATACAAAAATCCCAATAGCTTATCCATTGGATCCAAATCAAAGAATCCCTTTGCAGTTTCTTCATAGGTTATGCCCCCTGATCCCCAATAACATCCAATTCCATAAGCAGAAGCTGTTAGATACATATTTTGGACGGCACAGGCGACAGCCTCAACCTCCTCTATTTCAGGAAGCCTCTCTGAAGGATCTCTTCTCATACCTATAGATATAATATGTGAAGCCAATAGAGGTTTGGTCTTAAGCATTTGAAATTTGGATTCCAGAAAATTCCCAGCTTTCGTACTGATATCTTTATATAGTTCAGATTGAAAATCAGCCAGTTTTTTCAAACCTTCTCCAGTAAATACACAGAATCTCCATGGATTGGTAAGCTTATGTGTAGGAGCCCAACGGGCATTCTCAAGCATCTGCTCGATAACCTGATCGTCGACCTTTTCACCTGTATACATATTTGGATATATGGAGCGCCTTTTTCGAATGAGTAAATTGATTTCTGATGTATCCATTGGAATTATGTTTATCTGTTCTTTATCGTGTAATCCCTTTATTAATTTCGTTTGCAAAGAAATTGCAAATAAGAATTTTTTTCGTTGTATTTCAATTATATTTTCTCTAAATCAAATCCCCGAGGTCTTTCAAAATTGAATTTATACTAGAATCTGATGCAATTTCTTGTTAGGGGTGAAAACCTGAAAATATGTCCTGAATTTGAAATAGAAAGAGGAGAAATAATATGCCTCATTTAACAAAAAGGCAGACGAAGATCTAAGATATAAATGATCAAATTTTAATTTCTGGAGTTTTTCGGTATTTTAACCCACCCTTTCTTAATCGCTCCAAGAAATGCTCAGTTACATGAGGGGCAATACATTCAATATTGAGAATTGGTTATTTAAATACGTATAAGATATTATAGACCAATCCGCCATGACACACCAAAGTCAATGTATGATACCCTTACTCCACGATTTTTGCCATACCCTACGGAAAGATCCAAGAGCAAATCATTATTAATTAGGTAATCGATGCCTGTATCGAAAAATGTACTAAGATTGCGGTTAGATATATCACCATAGTTTTCTACAAATCCACCAATTCTATTGGATATTGGAAATGAAAAATTTATGGTATAGAATCCTATGGCGTCTGCATTATTGCCATTCCAAATTATTCCCCAGTTTGTGGTCAATTTTAGCCAATGTGTTAGCTTCTGATTGTGAAGTAAAAGCAATGCTGGTTCAGGATTGTCCGGATTAAATTCAGGGC
>Ga0316191_10004110_pt1 | contig 10838 bp, 6 predicted proteins | sample Eddworburr2cm_MG_FD_204928 | JGI IMG/M metagenome (GOLD analysis project Ga0316191, IMG submission 204928) | Coastal sediment microbial communities from Maine, United States - Eddy worm burrow 2 cm | ecosystem: Environmental > Aquatic > Marine > Coastal > Sediment | place: USA: Maine | collected... | reverse complement strand
TGCGCGCCACATCGACCTGCACCGCCAGGTGGAGGTCGGGGTAAGAACGTTTATCGCGGGCATCAGCAAGGACTGACTTGCTACCCTCCAAACAAAGCTCATCGCGCAATAGATGGTTGGAAGATCTTTTCCGCCATGCGGCCAGCTCGATCGCGGGGTACCCTCGGTCGGTCGCGAACCGGAAAAGCGCCGTTTCGCTCCACTTCCTCAGCGCGCACTTGCGACGGCAAGTTCAGCCGCACCGCCGACTCTGATCCAGGATGCTACACAATTGCAGTAAACCCCGTGGTGAGTTGGGAGAGAGGCTGAATTTTGCGTCGCAAATCAGCGCCGAGGGAGGGCGCGAGACAAGGCTTTATCTGGCTCGCAACCGACTGAGGGCACCCCAGCGGGGCGCGTCGATCAGACGTGAAATTCAGGCACTCTCACAACGGCTTGAACAGCGCCCAGAGAATATGTAGTGGCTGCTGGAGTCATGATGGAAGAAGGTCGGCCACAGTGGTGTGTACACCCGAAGTGACTGGGGTTCGGAACGCAGGGGGTATACGCCACTGTGGCCGACCGCAAGGCCTTAAAGACCTCATCAAATTCAAATTCCGCCTAATATGCAATGAACCAAAAAAACGTGTTTATAGCTCGCGCAACAGAGCCAGCGGCGGGCTGGACACCACCTTGCGACAGCTGAACACGCCCAGGCCCCCGACCAGGAAAGCACCGGAAAACAGTCCCAGCGGCCATACCCAGGGCGATGGCGCATAGTGCATATCCATCACCCAGGTTTGCAGGATAAACACCGACATTTCCGCCGCAATGGTGGCCAGCAGCCCGGCGAACAGGCCCAGGGTGGCAAACTCGATCAACAGCCCCCCCAATACCAGGTTACGACGCGCACCCAGGGCACGCAGGATAGCGCTTTCCTGCATACGGGCATCTACACTGGCCTGCACCCCCGCCACCAGCACCAGCGCACCGGCCGCAAGTATCACCCCCAGCACCAATTCGATCGCCGCTGAAACCTGGCTGACGATGGCCCGCACCTGCTCCACTACCACGTCCATTTCGATCACTGTCACCGTGGGGAAACTGCGTATAAAGCTGTTGAGAAAGCGCTTATCCGCTGTTTCCAGGTGAAAACTGGTCATAAAGGTCGCCGGGTAGGACGCCAGCAGGCGCGGCGGGAACACCAGGAAAAAATTAGGCCGCATGGACTGCCAGTCCAACTCGCGGATACTGGCAACCTCGGCCTGCAGTGGCTCCGAGCCCACCAGGAACCCCAAACGATCCCCCACCTGTACGCCCAGTCTCTCGGCAAAGCCCTGCTCCAGTGATACCAGCGCCTGATCGGTATCTTGCACCCACCACTGACCGGCAACCAGGCGGTTGTCCGTGGGCAAGGTGTCCGACCAGGTAAAGTTAGACTCCCGCTGGCGGCGGTCCTGCGAGCGATCCTCGGAGACAGGCAACGCCACATCGTTGACCGACATCACCCGCCCGCGAATCATCGGGTACAGGGCGTCGCTGGCTATACTCTCCTCGCGCAGCATCTGGTCCACTGCCTGCACTTCATCGGGGCCGATATTGATAATGAAGTGGTTGGGGGTATCTTCCGGGAGTTGCATCTGCCACTCGTCTATAAGCGAGGTTCGCACCAGCAGCAGTACCAGCAACAACATAATGGCCATGGCGAAAATCACCACCTGCAATGCATTGGCTGTGCCACGGCGCTGCAGGCCGGCCAGCGCCAGGCGCCAGATACTGCCGGCGCTCATGCCCACCAGGCGCCCGCCACGCAACAGGGTAAGCGCCAGACCCAAGCCCAGCACCACGGTGATAGACAAGCCGGCCAGCACCGCCAGTGTCAGCTTCCAATCACCGCTGTACCACCACATCAGCAAGGTCACAGCCAACAGGCCCAGGGCGTAGTCGCCCAGGGTGCGCCGGTTTTCCAGGGGCATATCCCGGCGCAACACCCGCAGGGGACTGGCCTGCCCCAGACGGCGCAATGGCGGCCAGGCGAAGCACAGCAGGCAGACCAGCGACGTGGCGGCACCTATAGCGTAAGGCCGCGGGCCACTGGGGCCTGGCATGACCGGTAGCTGCTCTGCAAACAGGGCAAAGAACAGGGCTTGCATACCCCAGCCCAACAGGCAGCCCGCGGTAGTCGCGGCCAGGCCCAACAGCAGCAGGCTGCGACCATAGAGTCGATTAACCGCGCCCGAGGTCGCCCCAAGGCTTTTCATAATGGCCACATAGTCATTGTGGCGTTCACTGAAACGACGCGCCGCCAGGGCAATAGCGACACCCGCTAGCACCACTGCCAGGCTTCCCGCCAGCAACAGGAAACTCTCCGCGCGGCTCAGGGCATTGCCGATGCCCGGCTGCCCCTCGTTGACATCCAGCAGGGTCTGGCCATCCCCCAGCTGTGGTTCAAGCCAGGCGGCGAATGCGGCTACGGTGGCGGGCTCTCCCGCATACAGCTGGCGATACTCCACCCGACTGCCAGGCTGCACCACACCGGTGGCGGGGATATCCGAGTAGTGCATCAGTACCCGGGGGCCATAGCCGTAAAAAGAAGCGCCCTGGTCGGGTTCGCTGCGCGCAGCGGCCGCCACCAGAAATTCGGCATCGCCGATACCGACTCGCTGGCCTATCGCAGTGTCCAACAAAGGAAATAAACGTGAATCCAGCCACACTTCCCCGGGCCCGGGCCCGGCCTGCGCGGGTTCTACTTCCCCGAAGGCCTGGGCGCTGAATGTCAATTCACCGCGCAGGGGATAGGTATCGCTGACGGCCTTGACCGAGGCCAGGTACATGTTCTCCTCCCCCGCAAAGACCATGGAGGGAAAAGTCAGTGTCTGGGCGCGCAGCAGGTCCCGGGTCGCAGCCTGATCCAGCCATGAGGAAGGCAAATCGCGACTGCCGCGCACCACCAGGTCAGCCGCCAGAAAGCGATGGCTCTCCTGTTCCAGGGCGGTTTGCAGGCGGGTGGTGAAGGCACTGATTCCCGAGACGGTGCCCACTGCCAGCACCAGGGCCATGACCAGCACGCCCAGTTCACCGCCGCGCCAGTCCCGAGCCAGCATACGTGTTGCTGTCATCGACATCGCTGTTACACCGCCACCAGCAATCCAGCTTCTATACACAGGCGCCGTTCACAGCGCGCCGCGAGCACCTCGTCATGGGTCACCAGCACCAGGGTGGTGCCCTCCTCCCGGTTCAACTCAAATAGCAGGTCGATAATGTGGCCGCCGGTGCGGGTGTCCAGGTTGCCGGTAGGTTCGTCGGCAAACAGTATCCTCGGCTCGGCGGCAAAGGCCCGGGCGATAGCCACGCGCTGCTGCTCGCCACCGGAGAGCTGCCTGGGGTAGTGATCTATACGCGGCCCGAGCTCCACCCGGGTGAGGTAGTTTTCCGCCTGCTCCCTGGCATTGCGCCGCCCCTGCAGTTCCAGGGGTAGCATGACATTTTCCAGTGCGGTGAGAGCGGGTAATAATTGAAAGGACTGGAACACGAAACCCACCTCGCGTCCGCGAAATTGCGCGCGGCCATCCTCGTCCATCTGGCCCAGGTCGGTGTCGCCAATAATGACGCGCCCGCCACTGGCTTCATCCAGCCCGGCCAGCAGACCCAACAGGGTCGACTTACCGGAACCGGAGGCGCCGACAATGGCCACGGATTCTCCCGACTTGATTTCCAGAGTGATCCCTTTCAGTATCTCCAACTCACCCCCGGCCATGGGGACACGCTTCTGGAGATTTTCGGTTCTAATCATGCAGTTTTTCCTCTACCGCTTGTTACGTCCCGGCATCGTACTTGGATGCCTGTGCCTGGCCCTGGCACTGTCATCGCCCGCCAGGTCTCAAACTGTGCTGGTATTGGGCGATAGTATCAGCGCCGCCTATGGTATGTCTCTGGAGCAGGGTTGGGTCGCCATGATGTCCGAGGCACTGGTCGAAGATTACCCGGATCATCGCGTGGTCAATGCCAGCATCAGTGGCGATACCACCGCCGGGGGCCTGCGCCGCCTGCCGGAGTTGCTGCAACAGCACCAACCGGCGATCGTCATGCTGGAACTGGGCGGCAACGATGGCCTGCGAGGTTACCCGATAAAGACCCTGCGCGCTAACCTGCGGCAACTCGCGGAGCTCTCCCGGGACAGCGGCGCACAGGTGATCCTGCTGCCGGTGGCAATCCCGCCGAATTACGGCACCCGCTATACCAGCGCCTTTGCACAGAGTTACGCAGTCGTGGCCGAGGAAACCGGCAGTACCCTGGCACCACTGATATTCGAAGGTGTAGCCACCGACACGGCACTGATGCAGCCCGACGGCATACACCCCACGGTCGCTGCCCAGCCGCTGCTGATGCGCAATGTCCTGCCCACACTGCTGAAGGTCCTGGCAGCACTATGAACAAAAACAGCTGGGAACAGCTACAGGCGCAGGACAGCCGGTACATCTGGCACCCTTATGCGTCCGCTACCGATATCCCCGAGGTGTTCCCGGTAGTCGCCGCCAGTGGTGTGCGCCTGGAACTGGCGGACGGGCGCGAGTTGCTCGACGGCATGTCTTCCTGGTGGTGCGCGATTCACGGCTATAACAACCCGGCGCTGAACCGCGCGGTGCAGGAGCAATTGGGCAGGATGTCCCATGTCATGTTCGGCGGGCTGACCCACCCACCCGCGGTGAAACTCGCGCGACTGCTCACCGAGATTACACCTGCGGGACTGCAGCGGGTGTTTTTCAGCGACTCGGGTTCGGTCGCCGTGGAAGTCGCACTGAAAATGGCCATCCAGTACTGGTATTCCGTCGGCAGGCCTGACAAGCAGAAACTGGTAGCGCTGCGCAACGGGTACCACGGCGACACCTTCGGTGCCATGTCGGTGTGCGACCCGGTAACCGGCATGCATCACCTGTTTGGCGATGTATTACCCGCCCAGTACTTTGTACCGGCCCCGGAAAGCGGCTTCAACGATGACTGCCCGGAACAGGAACTGGCAGCGATGACCGAATTATTGAACGCGCACCACCAGGAGATTGCCGCGGTCATCGTGGAGCCGGTGGTACAGGGTGCGGGCGGCATGCGCTTTTACTCGCCCGGGTACCTGGTGCAGCTGCGGGCCCTGTGTGACGCTTTCGATGTACTGCTGATCTTCGATGAGATCGCCACCGGTTTCGGCCGCACCGGAAAAATGTTCGCCCTGGAACACGCCGGGGTGGAGCCCGACATCCTGTGCCTGGGCAAGGCCCTTACCGGCGGTTACATGACCCTGGCCGCCACCCTGTGCAGCGAACGCATCTGCATCGGCATCAGCGAGGGCGAGGCCGGCGTCTTTATGCACGGGCCCACCTTTATGGGCAACCCCCTGGCCTGCGCTACCGCCATCGCCAGTATCGAGCTGCTGTTGTCGCAGCCCTGGCAGCGCAATATCCAGCGCCTGCAACAGGCGCTGGAACTGGGGCTGGCCCCCGCCCGTGACCTGGATCAGGTCGCCGATGTGCGCTGCCTGGGGGGGATAGGCGTTATCGAACTGCGCGAGCCGGTTGACCTGAAACAGATACAACCACTGTTCGTGGAGCGCGGCGTGTGGATCCGTCCTTTTGGCAAGCTGGTCTATACCATGCCGCCATTTATCATGAGCGACACCGATGTTGCGACGCTCACCCATGCCATGGTGGATGTAGTGGCCAGCCTGTAGGCTGCCACGGGTGTGCGGTAGACGCCGACAGTTAATGATGGCAGTATCCCAGCACGACTGATAACGCATAAGACATATGTCGCCACGTCCGCTAACGCCATTACAAGCCCGGTTCTTCGAAGTCATTTTCGGTACGGAAACCCCCGCCGGCAAGTGGTTCGACATCACCCTGATACTGGTCATCCTGGCCAGCGTGCTGGTGATCATGCTGGATTCCATTCCCGAAATGCGCCTGCATTACGGCCTGCTGTTTCTGCAGATCGAGTGGGTGTTCACCATCATGTTTACGGTGGAGTACCTGGTGCGAATCTGGTGCACCCCCAATCGCAAGGGTTACATGCTCAGTGTCTACGGCATCGTCGATTTACTGGCGCTGCTGCCAACCTACCTCTCCCTCTTTCTGCCACAGGCCTCGCCCCTGCTGATCATTCGCCTGTTGCGCATACTGCGCATCTTCAGGGTGCTGCGCCTGCTGACCCTGCTGCGTGAAGCCAACGAATTAGCTGCCGCACTGCAGCGATCGGCGCGTAAAATTTTCGTGTTCTTCTCTTTTGTCATCATTCTGGCCACGATATTCGGCTGCCTGATGTATGTGGTGGAAGGTGCCGAGCACGGCTACGACAGCATCCCCAAAAGTATCTATTGGGCGATCGTCACCATTACCACCGTTGGCTATGGCGACATTATCCCCCAGACATCGATCGGCCGCGCCATCGCCTCGGTGGGCATGCTGATCGGTTATGCCGTGATCGCGGTGCCCACCGGTATTGTAACCGCGGAACTCACGGTGGCCGAGCAAATACGCCGCAAAGGTGAGCTGAGTTCATCGCGCAACTGCAGCAACTGCGCCTCGGTGGAGCGCGATCCGCATGCCCACTACTGTCGCAACTGTGGCACGGGGCTGCCGCGCCCCGGCCACCAACCGCAAGCGTAGTATTTTTGCAGGAGTCAGTGCGGGCCGATTTATCAAATAACCATGGCAATAACAGCGGGAATATTACCCTATCGAATCATCTCCATAGGGGTATCATAATCAGCAGTTCAAGACATAAAAATACAAGAGGATTGGGCATCATGAAAACATCACTATTCACCCGTCAAACCCTTGCCGCGGCCGTTGCTGCCACCCTGGGATTATCGCTTCCGGCAGTTGCATTGGCACAGGGGGTGTTGGAAGAAGTCATTGTCACCGCCCAGAAACGCGAACAGAGCCTGCAGGATGTGCCGGTGGCAGTGTCCGCCTTCACCGGGGAAATGTTGCAGCAATCTGGCGTCAAGGACATGTTTGACCTGCAGGCGAATGCTCCCAGCCTGATCGTCAGCCAGACGCAGACTTCCACCACAACGTCATTTTCCATACGCGGAGTCTTCACCAGCTCGCAAAATTTCGGCTTGGAGCCCTCGGTAGGCCTCTACGTGGACGGTGTTTACCGTGCCCGACAGGGCTCCATGATCAACAACATGGTCGATGTTGCCAGCATTGAAGTGCTGCGAGGCCCACAGGGGACACTGTTTGGTCGTAATACCCCGGCTGGAGCGATACAGATCAATAGCGTGGCCCCTGATTTTGAGGGTACCGGCTTTATCGAAGGCAGCGCCGGGGACTACGACCTGTTTGGCGCAAGCGGCGCCAAATCCTTCACCGTAATAGACGATGTGCTGGCGGTGCGAACCACCGGCTTCATTATGAACCGCGACGGGTACGTGGATCTCATTAATGGCGACAAGACCGACGATGATGCTATCCATGACCGCGATCGCTGGGGGCTGCGCTTCCAGGCCCTGTATACGCCAACCGATGACCTTACCGTCCTCTTCAACAGTGATTACTCCGAGGTAAACGAGATCTGCTGTGCCGTGGGCACCTGGAAGAATAATTTCGTGCCCCAGGATATCGATTATCCACCCGGGGAACCGCCTTACATCGGCACCGATGCAAACCTCGTTGCTATCGGAGGAACCGTCCTCGACCAGAAAGACTTCTATGACTATAAGGTCACCGCCAATAAAGAGCCCGAGTCAGACAATGAAGACAAGGGTGTGTCGATGCAGGTCGACTGGGAAACAGACAACTTCCTGGTAACCAGCATCACCGCCTACCGCGAACACGACTCTTATGACAATGCGGATATCACCTTCACCGACCTGGATGGCGCCTACCGCATCAACGACTCCACTCAGGATCAGTTCACCCAGGAATTACGCCTTAGCGATGATGGCGAAAAACTGAGTTACGTGCTGGGACTGTATTATTATCATCAGAACCTCGACAATGACCGTTCCACCATCGTTGGCGATGATCTTACCGACATGCTTGGGCTGAGGGGTTTGTCCAATTTGGTTGGCGCCGAGGCATTCGTCGGCGGCACTGGCTCCGTTGATAGCAATAAACAGGAACACACCAGCTACGCGATCTTTGGCCAGACCGACTACAACCTCACGGACTCATTGGTGCTAACTACGGGTTTGCGCTGGACCTACGAAGAAAAAGACTTAACTAACGTTTTTACTGATGATGCGCCTCCATCACTTGTTCCTTTCATGGACAATTTCGGTTTTTATAATTTTCCACCACTCACTCCGCAGGATAATGTCGACGAGGATTTCGACGACAACAAGGTCACTGGCACCTTGAAACTCAGCTGGTTTATGAATAACGACATCATGTTTTACGCGTCCTACGGTACGGGTTATAAGTCAGGCGGAATCAACGCGGACCGCATTCCCTCAAACGTGTCTGTGGTATTTGATGCCGAAGAGTCCGAGTCCTACGAACTGGGTATGAAAGCCGAGTTCCCGGATCAGGCCCTGCGCGTCAATGTCGCCCTGCACATCACGGACACTGATGACCTGCAGACCAGCTCTTTCCAGGGGGGTGGTTTTGTACTCGGGAATGCGGGTACAGCCGAGACCTATGGTGGCGAGTTCGACATTTCCTGGCTGCCAACGGATACCACCACACTGACTCTCGCCTACGCCTACAACCACGGGGAGTACGAGGATTTCGAAGATGGCCCTTGCTGGGTGAGCACTCCCTGGCACGAAGGTTTCGGCAACGACCCCTTCGCACCGCAAGACCCAGCCACTGACGAGAACGGTAACTGCGACAGGAGCGGAGGGGATATGTCCGGTAATCCGGAAAACGTAGTGGTGTTTACTGGCAACCAGGATTTCCGACTGACGGACGGCCTTACCGGCTTCCTCTACGGCGAGTATATTTTTACCGACGAGCGCATGACGGATGTCAACAATGACCCGGTGAAATATGACGATTCCTACAGCATGGTCAACCTGCGGGCAGGCATAATCTTTGAGAGTTGGGACGCGCAACTCACCGTCTGGGGACGCAATGTAACCGACGAGGATACCACCAATACTGTCTCGGACGCTCCCGGACAGAACGGCCGCTCCATCGCCTACTACAACGAGCCCGCCACCTGGGGTGTCACCCTGCGCAAGGACTTCTGATCCGGGGTTTTTCAAGCACTGACATAAAAGGGCCGGTATTGCTATAATGCCGGCCCTTTTTTATGGTCCCGGCCCCCATGCCAACACCCATTTTCTCCTACCGCAAGTACTGGGCGGAATGCTTCGGCCCCGCGCCGGAACTGCCCATGTCCCGCGCCGAGATGGACGCGCTGGGCTGGGACAGCTGCGATATCATCATTGTTACCGGTGACGCCTACGTAGACCACCCCAGCTTTGGCATGGCGGTGATCGGCCGTTTGCTGGAAGCCCAGGGTTTTCGTGTGGGCATTATCGCCCAACCGGACTGGACCAGCGCCGAGCCCTTTACCGTACTGGGCAAACCCAATCTGTTTTTCGGGATCGCGGCGGGCAACATGGATTCCATGATCAATCGCTATACCGCGGATCGCAAGCGGCGCAACGACGATGCCTATACCCCGGGCAATACCGGTGACAAACGCCCCGACCGGGCGGTGATCGTTTACAGCCAGCGCGTGCGCGAGGCCTACCGGGACGTACCCGTGGTGATCGGCAGCATCGAGGCCAGCCTGCGGCGCATCGCCCATTACGATTACTGGAGCGACAAGATCCGTCGCTCCATCCTGCTGGATTCACGCGCCGACCTGTTGCTATACGGCAACGCGGAGCGCGCTATCGTGGACGTGGCGCACCGCCTGGCCCAGGGCGAGTCCATCAACACGATTCGCGACCTGCGCGGCACCGCCTTTGTGCGCAAGCGCGTCCCCGATGGCTGGCGGGTCATCGACTCCACCAGTATCGACGTGGTGGGGCCTGTGGCGGCTCCCATCAATCCCTACCAAGAAACTGTCAGCGCCAGCTGCGCCACGACGGCTGGTGCTGCAGCCCAGGAGATACAGCCGATCACCCTGCTGGACCAGGTAGATGACGACCAGCAGGCGGTGATCCGTATCCCCGGCTACGACCAGGTAAAACAGGATAGTGCGCTGTATGCGCACGCCTCGCGCATTCTGCACAAGGAGACCAACCCCTATAACGCCCGCCCCCTGGTACAGTCCCATGGTGACCGGGAGGTGTGGCTGAACAGCCCGCCAATCCCGCTGGAAACCGAAGAACTGGATTGGGTATTTGAGCTGCCCTACACCCGGCTGCCTCACACTGCCTACGGCGATGCGAGTATCCCCGCCTACGAAATGATCCGGCACTCGGTCAATATCATGCGCGGCTGTTTTGGCGGCTGTACCTTCTGCTCTATTACCGAGCATGAAGGGCGCATCATCCAGAACCGTTCGGAGGATTCCATCATCCGCGAGGTGGAAAAGATCCGCGACACCTCCCCCGCCTTCACCGGCGTCATCTCCGACCTGGGTGGTCCCACCGCCAATATGTGGCGACTGGCCTGCAAGAGCAAAGAGGTGGAGGCCAAGTGCCGCAAATTGAGCTGCGTGTTCCCCGGGATCTGCAAGAACCTGAACACCGACCAGACGCCGCTGATTAGCCTGTACCGGCGCGCGCGCGAACTGGATGGCGTGAAAAAAGTGTTGATCGCGTCCGGCCTGCGCTACGACCTGGCAGTGGAAACCCCCGAATACGTGGAGGAACTGGTGACCCACCATGTGGGCGGCTACCTGAAGATCGCGCCGGAGCATACCGAGGACGGCCCCCTCAACAAGATGATGAAGCCCGGCATCGG
>Ga0316191_10004109_pt1 | contig 10839 bp, 7 predicted proteins | sample Eddworburr2cm_MG_FD_204928 | JGI IMG/M metagenome (GOLD analysis project Ga0316191, IMG submission 204928) | Coastal sediment microbial communities from Maine, United States - Eddy worm burrow 2 cm | ecosystem: Environmental > Aquatic > Marine > Coastal > Sediment | place: USA: Maine | collected... | reverse complement strand
GATCTTCAGGGGTTCCTGGGTTCGAAAAGACCCGGAGATTTAGTTCAGGTGACCGTTCTCAGGAATGAGAACAAAAAGGTGATGCCTGTGAAATTGAGGAATCAGTTCGGCAAATACGAATTTGAGAATTCCGATTTCAGCAACTATTTCATTGGAGAGCTCGAACCCCTGTCAGAAAAGGAGGCAGAGCGCTTCAACATAACACATGGTGTGAAAATAGTTAACCTTAGGAACCGAAGTATAGAAGAAATGTATGGGGTCGGTGATGGAGACATCATTCTCTCCGTAGAGGATGAGCAGGTCTCCAATGCCTATGAGGTGGATCAAATCCTAAAAAAGAACCAGAATAAAGACTATTTCGAATTGCAGATTCTGACCCAGAGCGGCAAGCTGGGCTACATCCGGGTGCGATCGAATTGATAGATTGGCGCTCTTAGAAGAGCAAATTTGCGAATCTGATAAAAAACCGCTTCTTGGAGGCGGTTTTTTTGTTGTCTGTATATTATTTCACCCTACTTTTACGTTCTTTTTAAATATTGCAAATAAGACCCCGATGAAATTGATGCCAAGTTATGAAGAACAACTTTCGTTGCAGGTAGAACAACGGAGGCTCGCCGTGGAACTGATCAAACTTGTCAGTGACCTCTGGTACGAGAACAATATTGAGCTGTATCTGTTCCGGAATCAGCTGCTCGACCGGAATGTTGGCGAGATATTGAATCTCATGGAGTATGCCCGGGAATTCGTTCAGAAACCCATCTCGTTTACCTCCCTGGTGAAAATCGCCAGGAAGATCGACGCCATGAATCTTCCACCGGCCAAAATTGATTTGGGAAAGCTGACTTATGTCTACGAATTGACCGAAGAAGTCAATTTGAATGATTTTGTCGAAAACAAGCTCAGTGGAGCACACAGCACCAATGGATTCAAGCCAAAAGACGTCGTTCTTTACGGATTTGGCAGAATCGGACGCTTGCTCGCCCGGGAGTTGATGTCAAAGACGGGCAAGGGGATTCAAATGCGTCTGCGCGCTGTTGTCACGCGAGGGGAAATCACGGAAGCCATCCTCGAAAAACGGGCTTCGCTTCTGCGAAAAGACTCGGTGCATGGCAGATTCAAAGGCTCCGTCAAGGTCGATGCGAAGAACCAGGCCCTCATCATCAATGGCACCTCCGTGCATATCATCTCTGCCAATGCCCCCGAGGATGTGGATTATACGGCTTATGGCATCGAAAATGCCCTGGTCATCGACAATACAGGTGCTTTTCGTTCAGATGAGGCACTTGCAAGACATCTTCAAGCCAAAGGCGCAGATAAAGTTCTTCTTACGGCTCCGGGCACAGGAAATGTCCCGAATATTGTCTACGGAGTGAATCATAAAAATCATAATCCTGACGAGCTGTCGATATACTCGGCTGCTTCCTGCACAACCAACGCCATAACCCCCGTGTTGAAAATCATCAATGATGCGATCGGTATAAAACACGGGCATATTGAGACGATTCACGCCTACACCAATGACCAGAACCTGGTCGACAACATGCATAAAAAATACAGAAGGGGTCGCGCGGCCGCCGTCAATATGGTGATTACCGAAACAGGAGCTGGAAAAGCGGTGGGAAAAGCATTGCCCGAGTTGCAGGGTAAATTGACATCAAACGCCATACGCGTTCCGGTTCCGAATGGCTCCCTGGCTATTCTGAATCTGAATCTTCACGCCAAAACCACAAAAGAAGATTTGAACGCCATTTTGAAGAAGTACGCCCTGGAGGGGAACCTGGTCGAGCAGATACGGTATTCGATCAGCAGCGAATTGGTCTCCTCAGACATTGTGGGCATCGAAGAACCCGCCATTTTTGACAGCGAGGCGACCATTGTGAGCGACGACGGACTCAATGCGCTGGTCTATGTTTGGTACGACAATGAATACGGCTACAGTCACCAGGTCATGCGTCTTGCTAAATATATTTCCAAGGTCCGGAGATTCTCGTACTACTAGACAAGACCTAGAAATTGCATTCAATGCATCGAAGTTGGGACCAATTGTCCTCAAATGTTGCGAATGCTTCAGTTTTTTAATGGGATTGGTTGTGAAGTGATGTCAGGTTTTGTTACTTTTATGACCCCGAACGGCAACCAATCACTTATGAAAAATGTTTACCCCCTTACGTTTCTTATTGGTTTCACATTGCTTTTAGCCTGCGGCAAAAAGGAGCCACCTTCCATACCGCCACAAGAATTACAGGTTTATCAGATAAAAACCGAGTCAGTCCCTCTTTACGAAGAATTTGTTGGCCAGGTGTACGGGGAGAAGGACATTCCCATCCGTGCACGCGTGGAAGGATTTCTTGAAGGAATTCATTTCGAAGAAGGCCAGCGCGTAACGAAAGGACAACTTCTGTATTCTATTGATCCTGAACCCTTCCAGGAAAAGTTTGCCGCTGAGACCTCAAAGGTCTCCGAAGCGCAAACCGTTTTGGTGCAGGCCGAAAGCGATCTTCGGCGAATTGAACCACTTGCGGAGATGTCGGCGGTTAGCCAGCAGGAATTGGATATGTCGGTCAGCAAGCGCGATGCTGCAATCTCGAGTCTTGAAGCTGCTAAGGCCAATCAGAACATTGCAAAGATCAATTTGGGTTATTGTAAAATGTATGCGCCTATCGACGGGATTATTGGCAAAACGGAAGCACGCGAAGGAGAGTTTGTCGGAAAAGACCCGAACCCGGTCATACTGAATACGGTTTCTCAGCTCAGGAACATTCGATTTCAATTCTTCCTGTCTGAGAATGATTATCTCAAAATAGCCAGGGAGTATATTTCAAGGACAGAGAGAAAGATTGAACGTTCAGACAGTTTAGGTATCGGTATGAGACTCATATTGGCTGATGGGCAGGAGTTTCCCGAAGAAGGCAAGGTTGACTTTATCGATCGTAACATAGATTCGTCAACAGGCTCTATTTTGGTTCAAGCGACTTTTCCTAATCCAGATCGACTTATTCGTCCCGGTCAGTTTGCTAGAATTAGAGTGCGCTTCAGCCAGGCTGACAATGCCATACTTATTCCACAGAAATGCGCCCTTGAATTACAGGGTCAGTACTCGGTTTTTGTGGTGAATTCAGAAAACAAGTTGGAAAGCAGGCAAATTACGGTATCCGAGACGATTGGGGAATTTTATCTGGTCGGTGAAGGTTTGAATGCGGGAGAGAAGATTTTGATGGAAGGCTTGCAAAGGGCCCGACAAGATCTGGAGATCGTACCCCAAGTGACCGAATTCGAGAGTAAGAAATTGACTCAACTCTAGTTGTCCATGGCTGCAAGTAAAGGTAATTTTTTCGTAAGGAGGCCCATAGTGGCCATGGTGATTGCCATCGTGATCGTCATTGTAGGAACTGTGGCTATGATCAGTTTGCCTGTTGAGCAATACCCGAATTTTACGCCACCTATCGTGCAGGTGAGAGCTACGTACACAGGTGCTAACGCGATCAATGTTGAAGAATCGGTCGCGACGCCTTTGGAACAGGAGATCAATGGAGTGGACAACATGATCTACATGAAGTCCACCAATTCCAATGACGGAACCATGGTGATCGACATTTCTTTTGACGTGGGTACGGATCCGGATATGAATACTGTTTTGGCGCAAAACAGGGTTTCTGCTGCAACTGCCAAGTTACCCAATGAGGTCACCAAATACGGGATCACAACGCAAAAGTCGTTTCCCAATTTTGTCGCCCTCTACGCATTGACTTCAGATGGCAGGTACGATCAGGGCTTTTTGAACAATTATGCGCTGATCAACATCAAGGATCAGCTGGCCCGAACCAAGGGAGTTGGCCGCGTTGACGTATTGGGAGGAGCCAACTATTCCATGCGCATATGGGTGAAACCGGATCGATTGGCTTCGCTGGGAATCTCTGTACCTGAGATCATGAACGCCATCAATCAACAAAACATTATCGTGCCGGGAGGGAAATTCGGTGCCGAACCGGCACCCCCGGGTACTGAATTCACATACACGGTGCGACTTCCAGAGCGATTTAATTCACCCGAAGCCTTCGAAGATATTGTTGTGCGAACGAATTCAGACGGATCACAGGTCAAGATCAAAGACATTGCCACGGTGAACCTGGGTGTAGAAACGTATAACATGCGAGCGCGATTGAACAAGGAGTCCTGTGCGATTGTAGCGGTGTACCAGGCCCCGGGGGCCAATGCGGTAGAACTCGTGGAGACCATTACAGGCGAGATGGATGAGTTGGAGAAGCGATTCCCTGAGGGAATGAAATATGACCTTGCCCTGGATACTACGGCTGCGATAACCGCGGGAATTGAAGAGATTATCACAACACTATTCATTGCCCTGGCTCTGGTTATTCTTGTGGTTTTCATTTTCATCCAGGACTGGCGGGCTACAATCATTCCGACCCTGGCGATTCCGGTTTCCCTGATTGGCGCCTTCGCGTTTTTCCCCATGCTGGGATTCACAATCAATGTGCTGTCACTACTCGGCTTGGTCTTGGCCATTGGAATTGTTGTGGATGATGCCATAGTCGTGGTGGAAGCGGTTCAAGTGAATATAGAAAAAGGTATGTCCACCAAGGAGGCCACCAACGAAGCGATGGCCAAAGTGACGGCGCCCGTTATAGCAACAACTTTGGTTTTGGTCGCAGTTTTCGTTCCTGTGGCAGGTATGGCGGGTATTACGGGTATTTTATATCAACAGTTTGCGATTACCATCGTGGTATCTGTTCTCGTGTCGTCTGTAAACGCTTTGACATTGAGTCCGGCGCTGTGCTCATTGTTGCTCAAGGAGCCCGAACCCTACGGGGGACCCTTGGGTTGGTTCTTCGGAAAATTCAACAAAGGCATGGATCGTTCTACGGAGGGATACATGAGCTTTACCAATGTCGTGACCCGTAAATTGAAACGAAGCTTTGCTTTTATTTTGATTATGACGATAGCTGCCGGAGTATTCTTCAAGTTGGTTCCTGGTGGGTTCATCCCTGAGGAGGACATGGGTTATTTCTATGCCAATGTTCAGCTGCCCAACGCGGCTTCTATCCAAAGGTCGGATGAGATTGCGGTTGAGATCGAAGATATTTTGACAGAGATCCCTGAGGTTGAATACATTACTACGGCTTCCGGGTACAGTTTGTTATCCGGGTCCATGGTGCCGAACAATGCTTTCTTCTTCCTGTCCTTGAAGGACTGGAGCGAACGTGATTTGACGGCCAGGGAGGTGATCCAAAAATTGAATGGAATCCTGGCCATGCGGATCAAAGGGGCTCAGGCTTTTACATTTGGCCCACCCGCTATTCCCGGTTTGGGGAACGGTGCGGGTTTCAGCATAATGATCCAGGATCGCGGTGGGAATTCACCAAGTTACCTCCAGGAGAATGCCATGAAATTCGTACAAGCTGCAAGTTCTAAGCCAGAGGTGTTCAACGCGTTTACGCCATTTCAATCGACGGTTCCACAAAGATTCATGGACATCGACAAAGAGAAGGCCTTGAAATTGGGGGTTTCTCTAAATGACTTGTATCAAACAATCGGAGCCTTTATGGGGGGGAGTTACGTGAACGACTTCACGCGATTCGGACGTTTGTACAAGACTTATATCCAGGCGGAACCCGAGTATCGTGTGGATGAAAGCCAGATCAATAAATTCTTTGTGCCGAACAACAAAGGTGAGATGGTTCCCTTGGGCACGATCGTGAACATCGAACCCACCTATGGACCCGATTACACAAATCGGTTCAATTTGATGAGAGCCGTTGAAGTGACGGGGATTCCGGCACCGGGCTATACCTCGGCGCAAGCCATGGCGGCCCTGGAAGAAGCGGCTGATGAGACGTTGCCGGCTGATATGAGCTACAGTTGGAATGCGATGTCCTTCCAGGAAAAGAAGGCCTCAGGTTCCTTGGGTGCCATACTCGTATTCTCTCTCGTGTTCGTATTTCTCATCCTGGCAGCACAGTATGAGAGCTGGTCGTTGCCGCTTTCCATTCTCTTGGGAACGCCGTTTGCGATCTTTGGAGCGCTCTTCTTCTTGTGGATTTCACGCTTTATCAGTCCATCTTTCGAGAACAACATCTTTGCCCAGGTTTCCTTCGTCATGTTGATCGGTATGGCGGCGAAGAATGCGATCCTGATCATCGAGTTTGCCAATGAAGAGTTCGCAGCAGGAAAGGACCTGTTTGATTCGGCAATCGAAGCAGCACGATCCCGATTCAGACCCATTCTGATGACAGCCTTCTCATTTATTCTTGGGGTATTGCCGCTCGTGGTGGCCTCCGGATCTGGAGCTGAGGCGCGAAAAGTGATGGGTATGGCATTATTGGGCGGAATGACGATTGCGACCTTGCTCGGGGTATTTTTGTATCCGATGCTCTTTGTCTTCATTGGAAAGATATTTGGCTACGAGAAACAACGGGATAAGGCAATGGCCCTGGAACAGAAAAAAGCAGAAAGCAATGACTAAAAAGCTCATTACATACGGTACGCTGGTTGTGATGGCTGTTTTGTTCGCCGTTTCCTGCAAAGTTGGTCCAAACTATGTGGAACCCGAAGACACAACTCCGGTTGAGTTTCGATACACGGCTGAAAAGACAGACAGCATCATCAATTTGAAATGGTGGGAAATCTTTAATGATCCGACACTGGATACCCTGATCCATATTGCGCTTCGAGAAAACAAGAACCTGCTGATTGCGGCTAGTCGTGTTGAGCAGGCACGAGCCAACTACAAATTCAACAAGGCCGACATGGGCCCCAAGATTGGCATTGATGCCAGTGCAGGGGTCCAGAACCAGTTTTTCGGCCAGGTGCTCGATCAGAATCTGGAAACCTATAGCGCATCCGCCACCTTGAATTGGGAGCTGGATTTCTGGGGTAAATTCCGTCGAGGGAACGAGGCTGCCCAGGCAGAGCTCATGGCTTCCTTTTACGGAAAGCGAGCCATAGAAATAGCGTTGATCAGCGAAGTAGCGATCAACTATTTTCAGTTGCTGGATTTTAAGACGCGTTTGGATATTTCGGAGAAAACCCTGGCTTCCAGGGATACGACCTTGCAGATCATACAGGCGCGATTTGATGAGGGTTACACGCATATCATCGATGTGAACCAGGCTCAGATTCAGAAGGCGATAGCCGAGGTTTCAGTACCTCAGTTCCAGCGTGAGATCGGTTTTGCTGAAAACAATCTGAGCATCCTTTTGGGAAGGAATCCCGGAGACATCCTTACGCCAAAGACGCTTACAGAATATAGTGCACCCGAATCAATTCCCCATGGAATCCCATCCGAGCTGCTGGCCAGGCGTCCTGACATCATGGAGGCGGCCCAACTCTATCGTGCCCAAAACGCACGAATCGGGGTTGCCCAGGCCATGAGGTTTCCGGCGATCAGTTTGACCGGGTTGTTGGGTGTCGGATCCAATGACCTTTCTACATTGCTGGACAATGGATTGGGGTGGAGTGCTGGTGCAAGTCTTTTGGGCCCGCTGTTTGAGTGGGGCAAGAATGTCCGACGCGTCGACATTGAGCGTGAGATTGCCCGTCAATCTTTGTTTTCTTATGAGAATGCCGTCCTGACAGCACTTCTCGAGGTAGACAATTCTTTGATTGCCCTTCAGACATTGAGAGATGAGCTCGCGGCCAATGAATACAAATTGCGGGCGGCGTCAAATGCGAGCTACTTGTCCAGACAGAGGTATTATCAGGGAGTTACAAGTTATTTGGAGGTGATTGAGAACCAGAGGCAGGAATTCGAAGCGCGCCTCAGCTATTCGGAGAATTACCAGCGCCTCTTAAGTGCCTATATAGGTCTCTATAAATCTTTGGGAGGCGGTTGGGTGACCGAAGCTGAGCTTGAAAAATATGCCGTTCAGCTGGCCGAGGAACAAAATGTAGAGGTCTCCGAGATTGACCAGGACAGTCTCTATTACGCCGGACATCTGGTGGATTACTATCTCACTCCCGAACAGGAGCAACAACGCAAAGAACAGCGCAAAGAGTTGAATCGTCAGGAACGTGAGATGCGAAAGGCAGCGCGACGAGCTGCGAAATAGCGTTAGCTGCATTACAGAATTAAAAAAGGGAGCTTTCGAGCTCCCTTTTCTACAAAAACAATTATCTAAACAATTGACTTTACAGAACTCTCTAAGTGAAGATGATCTGTGTTCTGTCACCGTCACAAAGACCGTAAAAGTCTCCGATAGTGATGATTTCACTTACTTCTTCATGAAGGTCATCTTTTTCGAGCTTGAACATGTCAACAGCCAATTTACAGGCATAGATCTCTCCGCCACCGGCCGTGATCATTTCAAGAAATTCATCAACTGGAGGCATGTCGAGCTCTTCCATCTGATGTCTCATCATTTTTGACACTCCGGCTTCAACACCAGGCAATCCGCCCAACATGGTTGGGAAGGGAAGTCCACCGGGCATTCTCATAGCCGGGTTTCCGGTTGTTGCCGTATGCAAACTATTCATATGTTCTTTGGTGATCCCGTCAAGGCCGAAGAAGGTAAAGAACACCTTGCACTCAATCCCCTCCATAACGGCGCCATTGGCCATTACCAGGGTGGCGTAAACATCTTCCAGCGATCCTTTCGCGCAGATGATACACACTTTTTCTAAGGGCTTTTTTTCTTCTGTACTCATGTCTTTCTTTTTAAATTATGTGAAAATTTAATCCGCTGGAAGCATTACACGCAACTTGCGGGTTTAGGAATTCCTGCGATCTTGGATGAATACTTCAGGGGTCCCTTTGGAAACAGCTTGTAAAGCCCTTTGATGTCGGTAATTCCTGATTTTCCGACCTTGCGGATGGTCAGGGCCTCACCAGCTTCTGTTTTTTCTCTGAGATAGTTGAGAACCTCAAAATGCTTGTCGGTAAGCTCGATTCCTATTTCACTTGCGATTTCCTTTGCAATGTTTTCGTTCCATTGATCCATATCTTCGAGATATCCTTCTTCTGAAACATTTACCTGTGCGCCTGCGATTGTTTTAACGGCCATAATAGTAGTATTTAGTTTATTATTTGATATTATTATTGAATTCCTTGTTTGTAAACTTTAAAGTTTGTTATCTCCTATCCTTCAACTTTTACGTCTTTTGAGACGTTTTTCATGAAGGTGATTCCGTAACCGAGCGCCTTTTTCATTTCCGGGCTGTTCATCTCACGCATGAGCTTCCAGACGGAGTACGAAGGAACGGTATCGGTTTCCATGCTGTTGAAGGCCTTGATGGCATTCTGCATGGTTCCCAGAACTTCAGGTTGGGTCATTTCTTTCACTGTGTTGAGAATCGAAACGATATTGTCCGCCAGTCCTTTCAAATCTTCCGGGCTGAAGCCGGTTACAATGTTGTCAATGATCGGACCGAATTCTCTGAAGAATTTGAAATAGCCCTTCTGCTCATATTCATTCATCTGCTTGGTGAAGTCGATGATCATCTCATTGGCGATCGGACCTACATCTTTGCCCAGGTCAACGGCCATCTCCAGGGTCTCCAACACGGTTTTGATGTTTCCTATGTTTCTCAAAAAGGAAACGGCGAGGTCTGTCAGCTCGGAAGGTTCCAGGACCACCTGTCTCATGTCGAGCTCCTTTACGGTCGAGTCATAAGCATCTTTACCGACAATGCTCAGGTCACTGACCAGATCCTCGACCATATTCGATTTCATTTTTTGCTGGTGTACATAGTCGAGGATCAGGTCCATCTTCTTGTCAAGCGCGTCAATGCGCTGCTCGAGGTTCTTGTCTGCTATTGCTTCCATAATTCTCGATTTAAACCCTGATTTTTCCTGCCATTGTCATGTCGGCTTCAACAGGCAGCTCCCTTCCCTTGAGAAGAATATGCCAGTAGATCCAACGGAAGAGAATCTTTCCGTAGTGATTCATCTTTGTGTTCTTGAGCAAGCCGAAGGGTCCTATGCCCGGTAGAGGGAAGGTTCCCGGTAGTGGCTCAGTCTCATAATTGAAATCGATCAAGGCCCCTTTTCCGTAACCTGTTTCGATATAGCAGTTCGCATGACCGTCAAACTTGGCCGGCATTTCTCTGCCCTCCATAGCCGCTAAAATGTTCTCGGTAAGGATCTCTGCGGCGAAGTGGGCCACAGATCCTGCTTTGGATGTCGGGATGTTGGAGGCATCACCAATGACAAAAATATTCTCAAACTGCTTGGACTGCAAAGTGTGCTTGTCTGTTGGAACGTAATTCATGTCATCTCCAAGTCCGCTTCTTTCGATCATGTCGGATCCCATATTTACAGGGACGATGGTCAAAATGTCAAATTCTACTTCGCGCTCATCATAAGACACGATTTTCTTGTTCTCATTGTCTACGTGACTCATATAGAAGTCTGAAACAACCTCGATATTCTTTTCCTCAAGCAAGTCTCCCAAAACTTTTGATGCAACCGGTTTGGTAAAGGCTCCAGACATCAGTGTCACATAGGATATCTCAACTTTGTCCCGCATTCCTCGCTCTGCGAAGTAGGCTTCCGCCAGGCAGACGAATTCAATTGGGGCAACAGGGCACTTGTAGGGCAGCTCGGGGATGGCCATAACCAGTTTTCCACCTTCCCAGTCTTTAAAACGTTTGTGCAGGGCCACCGCGCCTTCTACGGTATAGAAGTCGAAGATGTCTTTGTACCAAAGCTTGTCTTGAAGCCCTTCGGTTTCAGAAGGTCGGGTTTCGGTACCCGTTGCGATGATCAGAAAATCATAGTTCAAAACCTGACCATCGTCCAGGAGCACTTTGTTTTCTTCGCCCACAATCTTGTCGATGGGGCTGAAAATTACGTTCACTCCGGGAGGGAAGAAGTCATACTTGGGT
>Ga0316191_10004108_pt1 | contig 10840 bp, 14 predicted proteins | sample Eddworburr2cm_MG_FD_204928 | JGI IMG/M metagenome (GOLD analysis project Ga0316191, IMG submission 204928) | Coastal sediment microbial communities from Maine, United States - Eddy worm burrow 2 cm | ecosystem: Environmental > Aquatic > Marine > Coastal > Sediment | place: USA: Maine... | reverse complement strand
TTAAGAGCACATCGGACAAGGCAGCGGCGGTTGCAGTGGGTAAAGCGGTCGCGGAAAAAGCCGTCGAGGCCGGAATCAAGGAAGTGGCTTTTGATCGCTCCGGCTACCAGTACCATGGCCGGGTTAAGGAATTGGCAGACGCTGCACGTGAAGGCGGACTGAGCTTTTAGTTGCTGCTCAGATCGCGATAACAGGCCCTATTAACAGGTAAATATCATGGCGAATATGGACAAAGACACAGGCGACGGCCTGCTGGAAAAACTGGTTGCCGTCAATCGTGTGGCCAAGGTGGTCAAAGGCGGCCGGATTTTCGGCTTCACCGCCCTCAGCGTGGTCGGCGACGGCAACGGGAAGATTGGATTCGGCTATGGCAAGGCGCGTGAGGTGCCTGTGGCCATTCAGAAATCCATGGAAAAGGCGCGCCGCAACATGGTCACCGTTTCGCTGCGCGAGGGAACGCTTTGGCATGCGGTGAAGAGCAGTCATGCCGGGTCGCGCATCTACATGCAGCCGGCCTCGGAAGGTACCGGTGTCATCGCCGGCGGCGCCATGCGCGCGGTGCTGGAAACCGTTGGTGTGCGTGACGTTCTGGCGAAGAGCGTCGGGTCAAACAACCCCATCAACCTGGTGCGGGCAACGATCAAGGGCCTGCAGGCCATTCAGAGCCCCGAGTCTGTCGCCATCAAGCGTGGCAAGTCCGTGGACGAAATCATGGCGAACGTCGGGTAATCATCATGGCCAAGAAAAAACAGATAAAAGTGACGCTGGTCCGTTCTCCGATCGGATTTCAGCCGAAGCATCGTGAGTGCGTCCGCGGCCTTGGGCTGAAGCGCATTCACCAGACCGTCGTGCTCGAGGACACGCCGTCCGTTCGCGGCATGGTGAACAAGATCGACTACATGGTGCGAGTGGAACAGGCTTGAGGGCGCTGCCCTTTAGCGAATGACGGGGTCAGAGTAAAAATTCTCTGAAACGCCAGCAATATTGTGGAAATGGGGTCAGGAATTTTTACTCTGACCCCAATTATCGGGAAACACGAACATGAAACTGAACGATCTGAGCCCGGCAGAGGGCAGCAAGAAGGACCGCAAGCGCGTTGGACGCGGTATCGGTTCGGGCCTCGGAAAGACGGCTGGGCGCGGCCACAAGGGACAGAAATCCCGGTCCGGCGGCTTCCACAAGGTGGGCTTCGAGGGCGGCCAGATGCCGCTGCAGCGCCGTCTGCCGAAACGTGGTTTTGCTTCCCGCACCGCCCGCTACAACGCCGAAGTTCCGCTGTACCAGCTGCAGGTGATGAAGGCCGACGTGGTTGACCTCGAAGCCCTGAAAGCTGAAAACGTGGTCGGGCACGACGCGCGCAAGGTGAAGGTCATCAACACCGGTGAGCTCAAGCGTGCCGTGACCATCAAGGGCCTGGGCGTCACCAAGGGCGCCAAGGCTGCCATTGAAGCTGCCGGAGGCAAGGTAGAGTAATGGCACGATCCCCGTCACAGATGGCGGAAACGCTGAGCGGGCTCGGCCGGCTGACGGAGTTGCGGCAGCGCCTGCTGTTCGTGTTCGTCGCCCTTATCATTTACCGCATCGGCACGTTTATCCCGGTCCCGGGGGTCAATCCCCAGGCCTTGTTGCAGTTCATGAACTCGCAGCAGGGGACCATCGTCGATGTGTTTAACTTGTTCACGGGTGGCGCGCTTGAACGTTTCTCGCTCTTCGCTCTGGGCGTGATGCCCTACATTTCTGCATCGATCATCATGCAGCTGATGAGTAGCGCGGTACCGCAGCTGCAGCAGCTCAAGAAAGAAGGTTCGAGCGGACGCCAGAAGATCACCCAGTACACGCGTAATTTCACGGTGATACTCGCGGGTATCCAGGCGGGCGGTGTGGCGTTTGCGCTGCAGGGGCAAAGTTCCGTGGTGCTGGCGCCCGGTTTCGGGTTCCTGTTCACGGCGGTGGTTTCGCTGACGGCCGGTACGATTTTCCTGATGTGGTTGGGTGAACAGATCACCGAACGCGGCGTCGGCAACGGTATTTCGCTCATCATCTTTGCGGGCATTGTCGCTGGGTTGCCTCGCGCGGTGGCCGGCACGCTGGAACTGGTCAATACCGGCCAGCTGAGTATTCCGGCGGTGCTGATTATCCTCACTCTGGTGCTGGCCGTGGTTTATTTCATCGTCCGCGTGGAGCGTGGACAGCGTCGGATAACGGTCAACTACGCCCAGCGGCAGGGGCGGGTTGCGTACCAGAACCAGGCGACCCATTTGCCTCTGAAAGTGAATATGTCGGGCGTGATACCCGCTATTTTCGCTTCCAGCATCGTCATTTTCCCGTCGACCCTGGCGACCTGGTTCAGCGGCTCGGAGGGTCTGTCCTTTCTGACGGACGTGTCCGCCGCACTGACCCCAGGCAACCTGGCGTATACGATTCTCTTTTCGGGCCTGATCATATTCTTCTGTTTCTTCTACACCGCCATGGTGTTCAATTCGAAGGAAACAGCAGATAACCTGAAGCGTTCAGGCGCGTTCATCCCCGGGATCCGGCCGGGGCGACAAACCGCGGAGTACATAGATTTCGTGCTGACGCGGCTGACCATGGTGGGCTCGATTTACCTGGTGGCGGTTTGCCTGCTGCCGGACATTTTCCGCGTGCTGTGGCAGGTGCCGTTTTATTTCGGCGGCACTTCGGTTCTGATCGTCGTGGTCGTGATCATGGATTTCATCGCGCAGGTCCAGGCGCACCTGATCTCGCACCAGTACGACAGCCTGATGAAAAAGGCGAACCTGCGGTCCTACGGCCGCTCCGGAGTGGTCCGGAGATAGTTTTTCAAACGAATTCGGCTTGTTTTTGATGGGCGGCTGCTTGTGTCCTGCCCGGTAGATTTGGAGATAAGGCAATGAAAGTGCAGGCTTCAGTAAAAAAGATCTGTCGTAACTGCAAAATCGTGCGGCGCAAGGGCGTGCTGTTCGTCATTTGCACTGACAAAAAGCACAAACAGAGACAGGGCTGAGGTAAGGCTGACGCCGGCCGGAAAGAATGGTTTCATGCTTTCGCCGGCAGTGTGGTTTAGATATAATGTGCTGTTCACATTGGCGGCACGAAGCTGACAGGAGTTAAAGAGAATGGCTCGTATTGCGGGAGTCAACATACCGGTTCAAAAGCACACATGGGTGGGCTTGACGCACATCTATGGCATTGGGAAGACGCGCGCCCTGCAGATTTGCAGCGCGGCCGGCGTCGCTCCCGAGACCAGGATCCGGGACCTGACCGAATCGGAAATCGAGAGCATTCGCGCAGAAATCGGCAAGATTCCTGTCGAAGGCGACCTGCGCCGCGAAGTGGCGATGAATATCAAGCGCCTGATGGATTTGGGTTGCTATCGCGGCCTGCGGCATCGCCGCGGCCTGCCGGTACGCGGCCAGCAGACGAAAACCAATGCGCGCACCCGCAAGGGCCCGCGTCGCCCCATCAAGCGCTAAGTCAAGCGTTAAGAGCGAATAAACTATGGCAAAGCCCACCAGCAAAAAGAAGAAGGTCAAAAAGACAGTCGTGGACGGAATCGCCCACGTGCATGCCTCCTTCAACAACACCATCATCACGATCACCGACCGGCAGGGCAACGCCCTGTCCTGGGCGACTTCCGGCGGCGCCGGTTTTCGCGGATCGCGCAAGAGCACGCCGTTCGCTGCCCAGGTCGCTGCGGAAACCGCCGGCCGCGCCGCGCTGGACTATGGCCTCAAGAACCTGGAGGTTCGGGTCAAGGGGCCGGGGCCGGGACGTGAGTCTTCGGTGCGCGCCTTGCATGCCGTGGGCTACAAGATAACGAACATTACTGACGTGACACCCATTCCACACAACGGGTGCCGGCCACCCAAGAAACGTCGCGTCTGACCGGAGCGTATTAAATGGCAAGATATATCGGACCAACCTGCAAACTGGCGCGCCGTGAGGGCGTCGACCTGGAACTCAAGAGCCCGGCCCGTGGACTGGAATCCAAGTGCAAGCTGAACCAGCCGCCCGGACAGCACGGTGCGTCGCGTCGCGTGCGCCTGTCTGACTATGCTCTGCAGCTGCGTGAGAAGCAGAAAGTGCGCCGCGTCTACGGTGTGCTCGAGCGCCAGTTCCGCAACTACTACAAATTGGCCGCCAAGCAGCGCGGCGCCACGGGTGAGAACCTGCTGCGCCTGCTGGAAAGCCGGCTCGACAACGTGGTTTATCGCATGGGTTTTGCCGTGACCCGCGCCCAGGCGCGTCAATTGGTTTCACACAAGGCCATCGCGGTGAATGGGCAGACCGTCAATATTCCTTCCTACCGCGTGAAGCCGGAAGACATGGTGGCCATCCGCGACAAGGCAAAAGAGCAATTGCGCGTGAAAGAGGCCGTGACCCTGAGCCAGGAGATGAACCTGGTTCCGGCTTGGCTCGAGGTTGACGCCACGAAATTCCAGGGCGTTTTCAAGGCTTATCCGGACCGTGACGAGCTCTCGTCCAATATCAACGAAAGCCTGATCGTCGAGCTTTACTCCAAGTAAAAGAGGCAATTCCCTATGATGGGTGTTATTGATCAAATGCTGAAGCCCAGCGCGGTTGGCGTGGACGAAGTCAACCCGAACCGCGCGCGCATCACACTGGAGCCGCTCGAACGCGGTTTCGGCCATACGCTGGGGAATGCGCTGCGGCGCGTGCTCCTGTCGTCGATTCCCGGCTGCGCCATTGTCGAAGTCGAGATGGATGGCGTGCTGCACGAATACACGGCCGTCGAAGGGCTGCAGGAAGACATTATTGAAATCCTGTTGAACCTCAAAGGCATCGCCTTGCGCATGCACGAGCGCGAAGAGGTCGTGCTGACCCTGAGCAAGTCCGGCGCCGGTCCGGTCACGGCGGGCGATATCCAGCTTGACCACACGGTCGAAGTGGTGAACCCGGATCACCTGATCTGCAACCTGACACAGGACGGCAGCATCAACATGCGCCTCAAGGTAAGCCGCGGCGTTGGCTACGTGCCGGCCGCCCAGCTCACCATCGGCGAGCAGGAAACCCGCCCGATCGGCAGGCTGCAGCTGGATGCCTCGTTTTGCCCGGTCAGGAAGGTCGCCTACAGCGTCGATGCGGCGCGCGTCGAGCAGCGCACCAACCTGGACAAGCTGATTCTCGATATCGAGACCAACGGCACTATGGATTGCGAGGGCGCCGTCAAGCTGGCTGCCAACATCCTTGCCGATCAGTTGTCTGTGTTCGTGGATTTCAAGGCCCGCCAGGCTGTGGAAGTCGAAGAAAAGGAACAGGAAATCGACCCGGTGCTGCTGCGCCCGATCGATGACCTCGAGCTCACCGTGCGGTCTGCCAACTGCCTGAAAGCAGAAAGCATTCTGTACATTGGTGACCTCGTTCAGCGTACCGAAGTCGAACTGCTGAAAACGCCCAACCTCGGCAAGAAATCACTCACCGAGATCAAGGACGTACTGGCTTCGCACGATCTGTCGCTGGGCATGAAACTGGAAAACTGGCCGCCGGAAAGCCTGGTCAGCGCCGCTTGAAGAACGAGAGATAGGACTAGACGATGCGTCACCTCAAATCCGGACGGAAACTGAATCGCGACAGCGCGCACCGCAAGGCCATGTTCCGCAACATGGCTTCATCGCTGTTCGCCAACGAGATCATCAAGACCACCGTGCCCAAGGCGAAGGAATTGCGCCGGGTGGCCGAGCCGCTGATCACCCTGGCCAAGGAAGACAGCGTGGCGCACCGCCGCCAGGCGTTTGACCGCCTGCGCGATCGCGATGTCGTTACCAAGCTTTTCACTGAACTGGGACCGCGCTACGCGGACCGCCCGGGTGGCTATCTGCGCATCCTGAAATGTGGTTTTCGGGCCGGTGACAAGGCTCCGATGGCTTACGTCGAGCTGGTCGACCGCCCGCGTGTCGAGGAAGCGCCTGAAGTCGAGTGACACGGCGCTGGAAGCGAACCGCGTTCGCGATGGATTTCGAACGAAAAAGCCCGGCAACGCCGGGCTTTTTTATTGGCCGTGTGATTCATCGATTTTGAAAACAATCGGCTCCCAATACGATTGGTCCAACTGGGCCTCGATGGGCGCGTCGAGATCGACGCGGGCGGCCAGTTGATAACGCTTGCCCGACTCCACCACCACGTGCAGTTCTTTCCAGCCCGGCCCCCGCGGTGCCTCTGCCAGGTCCGGATCCCATTCCACCTGGAGCAACATGCGTAGCCGGACCAGGCGCCTGCCCGGTGCCACTGCGTATCGAATCAGGTCATCCTGTTTGGTGCCGTCGATCTCGAGAATCCGCACCTTGTACACGCCCTCACCCGAGATGGCATGCGGGATGCTGAGAATCCAGGCCGGGTCCGCTGCCGTTGCCGGCACAGCCAGCAGCTGCGAACCGACCAACAACAGCATGGCAAGCAAGGTCTTCATCCAGCCCTTACCATAAGCCTCAAGCATAGGCCGTGCCCAGTTGGTATATCAGAAACGCACCGCTGTAACCGATTGCCGTCATGTAGCTCCAGGCGAAGATCGGCCAACGCCAGCTGTTGGTTTCTCGCCGGATGACCGCGATGGTAGCGGCGCATTGCAGACACCAGGCGTAAAACAGCAGCAAGCCCAGTACCATGGGCAGGGTGAAAATCGGACGGCCGTCGGGCCAGGTTGCCGAGCGCAGCTTACCGGCAAGGCTGGCTTCTTCCGCCTCCTCGCCGACCGCGTAAATCGTACCCATCACGGCAACGACTACTTCGCGCGCCGGAAAACCGGCGATGACGGCGGCAGAGACACGCCAGTCCCACCCCAGCGGCCGAAACAGCGGCTCGACCAAGTGGCCGGCCCGGCCGAGGTAGCTCTGTTGCAACCGGGTGGCCGCCGCCTCGTTTTCGATGCGCTGCAGTTCCGCCTCGAGCGCCGCGCCGGACCAGGCAGCCTGCGCCTGCGTGACGGCCACCTCGTAGTCTGTCTGCAGCGGGGCTGATCGGGGAAAATAGGCCAAGCCCCAGACCAGGATCGCGACGACGAAGATCACGGTGCCGGCGCGGCGCAGGAAAATCCTGGCGCGGTCCCACAGCTTGATCAGGACCGTTTGCGGATTGGGCCAACGGAATTCGGGCAGCGCCAGCGCGAAATGTGGTTTCGGGCCGCGCAAGGCTGAGCGCTTCATCAGCCATGCCGTGCCGAGGCCGCCGACGATGCCGAGCAGGTAAAGCCCAAGCAGCACCAGGCCCTGCAGATTCAACCAGCCGACCGAGCGATCCGGTACGAAGGCCGCGATCAGCAGGGCATACACCGGCAGCCGGGCAGAGCAGGTCATGAACGGTGCGGCCAGTATCGTGGCGATCCGATCGCGGCGATTCGGAATCACGCGCGTCGCCATGATGGCCGGAACAGCGCAGGCGAAACTCGACAACATCGGAATGACTGACTGGCCGGAAAGGCCGACGCCGCGCATGACGCGGTCCATCAGGAACGCTGCGCGGGCCAGGTAGCCCGAATCCTCGAGCACGATGATGAACAGGAACAGGATCAGGATCTGGGGCAGGAATACGATAACGCTACCGACGCCGGCGATCACCCCGTCGGTAAGAAAACTGGCGAAGGCGCCGGCCGGCAGCAGTCCGGCGATCCACGAGGCCAGTCCACTGGCTCCGGCATCGATAACGTCCATCAGCGGGGTGGCCCAGGAAAAAACCGCCTGGAAGACGAGCGCCATGACAGCGAAGAACATCAAGGTGGCGGGCCAGGGGCGATTGAACCAGCGCAGCGTCTTGGCGCCGAAGCGTTCCAGCAGCGGCGCCTGGGTCTGTGCTTCGCGCAACACCTCGCGCACCCAGAGATAGCGATGCCTGGCCTCAGCCGCCTGCGGCGGCTCATCACCAAACAGGCTGGCGCGCACAGCGGCAATGCCGGCGGCACCTATGTGCTTTTCGAGGATGGCGGCCCTCTTGCTATCCGGGTGGATGAGGGCCTGGATCACATCGATGCGTTGCAGCACGCCGCCCGCTTCCTGCATCAACTGGTCGGCCGTTTTGCTCAGTTCCGGCCAGGACTCCGGGATGGCTGGCGCCTGCGCCTGCGCGATGTGCTCCAGTGCTGCCCGCAAGTCCTCCAGACCGCGACCACTGGTGGCTACGACGGGGCAGATGTGCAAACCGCCCAGGTGTCGTTGCAGGACCTCGATGGAAATGTCGATGCCGTTCGCCGTGGCGACATCAGTCATGGTGAGCGCCACCACGGTCGGTACCTGCATTTCCATCAACTGCTGCAGCAGATACAGCCCTTGGTAGAGGTGGGTCGCATCGAGTACAACCAGCAATCCATCCGGCGGGGGTGTCTCGTCCATGCGCCCCAGGATGACATCGACAGCGATGCGCTCATCGGTGGAGAAGCCGCCCAGGCAGTAAATGCCGGGCAGGTCGACCAGTTCCAGCGCGCTGGAACCAAGCTGGGCTATACCCGAGTGTTTCTCGACCGTGACGCCAGGGTAGTTGCCCGTGGTCTGTCGTAAACCGGTGAGGCGGTTAAACAGGGTGCTCTTGCCCGAATTGGGATTGCCGATGACCGCGACCGACGCGGATGCGCGCCGACGAATTCCAATCTGTTCGAGCGGTACGTAGACCGTGGAGGGTTCAGTCATTCGATGCCAGTGGAGTAATCCGGAAGCACTCTGCCTGCTGTCTGCGCACCGAAATCGCCGTACCGTAGACCGAGAGCTCCATCGGGTCGCCACCAATGGCCGAGTTGGCGTGCCGCACCTCGACGCCCTCGATCATGCCGAGCACCATCAGGCGCACCACGCCTGGTTGCCGAGCGTCTACTTTATCAATGCGGGCCTGTTGCCCCGGGCGTAGGTCTGTGAGTGTCATGATGCCGTTTCTAATTGAGAATGATTTTCATTTAGCGATATTCTAAGGGAAAAGGGGCGGGCAGTACATAGACCTAGATCAAGAAAAACGGGCAAAGTATTGATTGGCTCCCGCCCCGGTAAGCCGCCACGGGCGCGCGAATGTAGATTGGTGCCGTGGGGAGAGGTCGGAGGGCTTACTCCAGGACACGCTCAAGACGTCCCTGTGCGCTATTCGAGCGCAGGCAATGCCGCGAGTGCGGTTTCGCCGTAGGCGAAGAAGCGCTCGCGGAATGCCGTTGCGCGTGTTCCCGACAGCTCGAATGTCCTGAAGCAAGCCCTCCGACCTCTCCTTGGCAGCTCAAAGGGGATCGCGCGCCCGTGGCGGCTTACCGGGGCGGCTTCACGCGACCCACTGGCCGCTTTTCATGACGGCGACGCAGGCGTTGGGCACGAAGTGGTAGAGCCACTGGTTGAGCGAGGGCGCGTCGATGATCGCGAGATCGGCCTGGTAGCCGGGTAGCAGCGAACCCACCCGGTCCTGTAGCGATATGGCGCGGGCGGCGACCGTGGTGGCGCCCATCAGGACTTCCTGGGGGGTCATGGCCTGGTTCAGGCAGGCCAGCGTCATGGCCAAGGGCAGGTGGTAGCTGGGTGCCGAGCCGGGGTTGAAGTCGGTGGCCACGGCGACCGCCAGGCCGGCCGCCAGCATCTTGCGAGCGGGCAGGTAAGCCTCGCCGAGGTACAGCGAGGCAAGCGGCAGGCTCACCGCAACGGTACCCGCGGCAGCCAGTGCCTCGATCGCGGCGTCGCCCGCATACTCGAGATGCTCTGCCGAAACGGCCCCCATTTCGGCCGCCAGCATCGCTCCGCCGCTTGCGGACAGCTGCTCGGCATGGACCTTCAGGCCGAGCCCGTGTGCTTTGGCGGCGCCCAGGATAATCCGGGCCTCGTCGACGCTGAATGCGCCCTCCTCGACGAATACGTCGCAAAACCGCGCCAGTCCTTCGCGCGCGATGCGTGGAATCAAAACGTTGCCCAGCAAATCGACATAGCGCTCGCGGTGTTTGCGGTGCTCCGGCGGCACCATGTGCGCGCCGAGGAAGGTCGGCACCAGGTCGATCGGCTGTGCGGCGTCGAGGCGGCGATAGACTTCCAACTGCTTGAGTTCATTTGGCTCGTCCAGCCCGTAGCCGGACTTGCATTCCAGGGTTGTTACTCCGAGGCGTAGAATCGCCTGCAGGGCCGTGTTTGCCATGCGCTGCAGTTCCCCGAGGCTGGCGCCGCGCGTGGCTGTGACCGTGCGCGTGATGCCCCCGCCCGCCGCGGCGATCTCCTGGTAGCTGACGCCGCGCAAGCGGGCTTCGAACTCGTCGCCGCGCCAACCCGCGAAACACAGGTGCGTGTGGCAGTCCACGAGTCCCGGCACCACCAGACGGCCTGCGCAATCGGTAATGGCATCCCCTTTGAACTCGGCGGGCAGTTCATCATAGGGGCCGGCCCAGCGCACGGTGCCGTCGCGCCAGGCCAGCGCCGCCTGCCTGACCAACCCGGCATCGTTCTGAGGGTTGCCAGGCGGGCAGGTGGCCAGCTGCGTGATGTTGCGCAGGACCGGCATCAGTCGAGCGGGCCGATGGCGGCCTCGAGTGTGCTGAGCAGTTCACCGCGTCGCAGGATGTCGGCGCAGGCGTCGAGATCATTGCGGACCTCGTAATCCTGGTTGGCGTGACTGATCCGGTTGCGAAGCAGGCGGTGGGCCAGCAAAACGCCGTGGCCGGGCTTTAGCGGAGCGCGGAAGTCCAGAGCCTGGGCGGCGGTGAGAAACTCCACTGCCAATACATACTCGACGTTGCGCAGCACCGCGAACAACTTGACCGCGCTGATCGAGCCCATGCTGACGTGGTCCTCCTGGCCGAGGCTGGTTGGAATGGAATCAACGCTGGCCGGGTGGCAAAGCACCTTGTTTTCCGAGACCAGGGCGGCCGCCGTGTACTGCGGGA
>Ga0316191_10004106_pt1 | contig 10841 bp, 6 predicted proteins | sample Eddworburr2cm_MG_FD_204928 | JGI IMG/M metagenome (GOLD analysis project Ga0316191, IMG submission 204928) | Coastal sediment microbial communities from Maine, United States - Eddy worm burrow 2 cm | ecosystem: Environmental > Aquatic > Marine > Coastal > Sediment | place: USA: Maine | collected... | reverse complement strand
TGAAAACAAGGCTGATTCGCTTGATTGGTGCGTCCTTTTCTTTAATATTCACGACGTAACTATAACCAATATATAACCAATAATGCCAACATTAATTTTAAGTTAAATATAGTAAATTGAAAATAACATTATAAAACAATGATATAAATTATTTCGAAAAATATTTTTACTCAAAACACTGGTAAATGGTCTTAATTGGTTATATAGTTTCTGCCAATTGGTTATTACCAGTTCAGAAATTACCATAAATACAAACCCGACATCCAATAGGGCAGGATCATGAAATTGAACAAAACCACAGTACTGAGTACCGCAATCGCATTTGCGCTTTACGCCAACATAGATATGGCAGTGGCGCAGGACGCATCAGATGTAAATGAATACGGCGAGAACGTTCTGGAAGAGGTGATCGTTACCGGCATTCGCGGGAGCCTGGAGCTATCGCTGACCGCTAAACGTAACGCTGAATCACACGTGGATGTCATCTCCTCGGAAGATATTGGCAAAATGCCCGACAGAAACATCGCTGATTCACTGCAGCGCGTACCGGGCGTGAACATCAGTGCGGCGAGTGCCAACGAAGGTGCATTCGACGAAAACGACCGCGTTAGCATGCGTGGTACCAGCGCCAGCTACACTCAGACCCTGGTGAATGGACATAACATCGCTTCGGGTGACTGGTTTGTACTCAACCAGACAGGTACCGTTGGCCGTAGTGTCAGCTACTCCTTGTTGCCCACCGAAATGGTCAAGCAGGTCATCGTACAAAAATCCTATGAGGCGAAACTGGTTGAAGGCGGTCTGACCGGCAGCATCAACATCATCACTCACAACCCGTTGCACTTCGACAACGGTCTGACCTTCAACGGCAACGTTGGTCTGGTCTACGCGGACCTCCCGGGTAAAACCGATCCGCAGTTGTCCGCATTGGTCAACTGGAAAAATGATGACTCCACTTTCGGCATCATGGTGCAGGCCTTCGGTCATAAACGGCATCTGCGGCGTGACGGTCAGGAAATTCTCGGTTACAACGTGATGGCTGAAACCGATGCTGCTGCGGTCGCCTATCCTGAATTGGCCGGTGTTTTATATCCGTCGCTGATCGGCTCAGCTTTGTTCGAACAGGAACGCAAACGCACAGGTGGCCAGGTCACGATGGAATTCGCACCTTCCGATGATGTGAACATCGTCATTGACGGATTCACTTCCAAGATGGAAGCATCCAATTACAACCGTAACTATATGCTCTGGGGTTCGCGTATCATCCAGGGTGGCGCCGTGCCTGATGCCGGTTACACGGTTCGGGACAACACACTTGTTGACGCCAATTTCAGTGCAGACCCCACCAAGCAGTATGGCATTTATGACCAGATTTCACGGCCGGGTGATGAATCCAGTGCAAAATACATAACCGGTGATATCGAGTGGCATCTGAATGATCAGTGGACTATCGATGCCCAAATAGGTACCTCAAAGGGTCGCGGCAAAACCCCGACGCAGGATGTCGCTGAATGGGATCTGGGACTCGGCACCGGCGCTGGCTGGGCCTTGAACGGAGTGGGCGCTGCAGATTGGAACCTGGGTTCCACGGATACCTCACAGCCAGGCACAGCGTTGCAGGACGTCAAGCTTGACTGGATATTTGGCTATCAGGACGTCGATGTTAAGGACAAGGAAAACTGGGGTCAGATCGACAGCAACGTCGTGTTGGACCGTGGATCACTGTCATCCATTGATTTTGGTTTGCGCACAGCGAAGCATGAACGCAACCTGGACCAGGTCACGGCGCAGGGACCTGCCTGTGTTGATTCCAGCGGGAATGCCGTGCCATTTGATTGGGGTCAGCAGTTCTTCTGCCCGCTCGATACACGGTCGCCTTTTGACCCTGCCAACTGGCCCAGCGGTTACAAGAATTACCCGGGCGATTTCGGCAACGGTCTCGGCGGCAACTTCCCGACCGATATCTGGTATTACACACCGGATCAGCTGTCTGATTACAATGAAATGACCGATCGCGACCCGGTAACCCGGTTCTATTACCCGGCTGTATATGCCCTGACAGAACGCACCAATGCCGCCTATGTCCAGTTAAACTTCTCTGGCGGAAACTGGTCGGGTAACCTGGGTCTGCGTTATGTCAAGACCAAGGAAGACGTGACGAATTATGTCAATGCCAGCCCCCTGGACCCGGATGCCATTACCACTTCCGCATTTGGACCGTACAAGGCCGTTGTAACAAAAAATACCTACAACGACTTTTTGCCAACCGCCAACATCAGGTTTGAGCTGAATGAAGACATGGATCTCCGGTTCGCGGCGACCCGCACCCTGGCCCGTCCTGATTACTCTGCACTGGCAGGCTCCCTTAGCCTGTTGCCACCAGCGGTTGAAGGTGGTGTCGGTAGCGGATCGGGTGGTAACCCCAACCTGAAGCCCATTCTTTCCACTAACCTGGACGTCAGCTGGGAATGGTATTTTGCGGAACGTGCGCTGCTATCTGCCAGTGTGTTCTACATGGACATCGATAACTATGTCGCCCTTGGCCAGGAAACTGCATCTATCTTCACGATCGACCAGCAGCACCCGGAAGGTCAGTTTGTAGAATACGTATTGACGGTTCCGGTTAACTCTTCCGCCAAGGTCAAGGGCTTCGAACTTGCCTGGCAGCAGCCTATCGGTGATAACTGGGGTATTCTCGCGAATTACTCCTACGCCGACGGTGATACCAAGGAAGGCACACCGATGCTGGGCACCTCGAAGAATACCGTCAACGTGGGTGGTTACTTCGAAACGGACAAGTTCTCCGCCAGGGTCTCCTACAACTACCGTTCGAGTTTTTACAGCGGTCTTGATCGTGCCTCAGCGTTCTTCCAGGATGACGTGCAGAGTGTTGATGCTTCCGTGGGTTATTCGTTTAACGATAACTGGTCACTCTCATTGGATGCCCGAAATCTCACCAATGAGACGATCGAATACTATGCTGAAAGCAAAGAACGTCCCCGCTCCACCTATATCAACGGCCGCCAGTACTACCTCAACCTGAGGTTCAATTACTGATAGCCGGGGGCCACTGCATGGGCAGGTGAGTTAGCCTGCCCGGCAGATGAAGTAGTCTATGTTGCATTGGGCCCGGCTAATTCGGGCCCATTTTTTTCCAGTCGCTATACGAGTTTGTTACGATGCAGGCGACGGTTGGCCGTTTTCGGCCCTGGCCAGGGTTACCGTTCCGCACCGCCTGCGGACACCCGGTGGAAATGATGTTCCTGGCCCCGGGTTATTAAAGTCAGTGGAGTTTGCATGAGATTGATAAAAAACTGGATTTCCAACCCATTTTCCACCCGCTTGTGCCTACTGGTTTCATGCATGCTGATCCAGGGAGTAGCAGGTGCCGGAGAAACCGTTTCCCTGCTGCCGGTTCCATTGCATTTGCAATACGGGGAAGGGGAATATGCCATACCTGAAACCATCGATATTGCAGTACCGGATGATGCAAGTCTAAAGGACAACGCGGACTGGTTTGCGGGTCTGATCACACAACGCAGTGTCCATGTTTCGACCGGCGCCACTGAAGGCGCCGCAATCAACGTGGAGCGTATTTCTCAAAGCGAGTTGCAGACGCGGTTTGAGAAAGCAAAACTGGTTCCCATGACCGGTTTGAGCGAGGCGTACTTCCTGGAAGTCAAAGCCGATGGTGTGCTGATCCAGGCCGCTGACAACGCAGGTATGTTTTATGGTCTGGGTTCCCTGTGGCAACTGTTGAACCAGCATTCCGGCCCAGGCGGCAAGCTGCCTGTTCTGAAGATTCTGGATGCCCCCGAGTTTGAGTGGCGTGGCCTGATGCTGGATTCGGCACGTCATATGCAGTCCACCAAATTCATCAGGCAATACATCGACTGGATGTCCCTGCACAAGCTGAATGTATTTCACTGGCATCTGACGGACGACCAGGCCTGGCGCCTGGAGATCAGGGCTTACCCGAAACTGACGGAAGTTGGCGCTTACCGGGTGCCGGCGGGCGCGGCGCCTGCCGCTGATATCGATCCAGCAACCGGTGAGGCCCGCCTGTACGGCGGTTTCTATACCCAGGAAGAGGTGAGGGAAATCGTTGCCTACGCGGCATCGCGGCATATCACCGTCGTGCCCGAGATCGATGTGCCCGGTCACGCATCCGCCGCCATCGTTGCCTACCCCGAGTTGGGTGTTCCCGGGTTTCAATTGCAAAGAGTACCTGCCAGTTGGGGGATATACGACAACGTATTCAACCTGGAAGAATCCACCCTGGTATTCCTGGAAATGGTCCTGGCCGAAGTCGTCGACCTGTTTCCCGGCGAGTTTATCCACCTGGGTGGTGATGAGGTGGTGACCAAACAGTGGGAGGCATCCGAGCGTGTCGCCGAACGCATGAGAGAACTGGAAATCGACTCCTACCAGTCCTTGCAAAATTACTACGTGGAGCGGCTACAGGCTGGGATGAGATCCTGGAAAGCAGCCTGCCATCAGAAGCTGTTGTCATGTCCTGGCGGGGTGTCGAGGGCGCCATCGAAGCGGCGGCCAAGGGACACCAGGCTGTGTTGTCCCCTGCCCCAACCCTTTACCTGGATCACATCCAGACAGCTGACGTCGATGCGCCACCGGGGCGCATGGATATCATCACGGTACGTGATATCTATGAATTTGACCCCTTACCGGACTCGCTGGGGGACAACCGCAAGTTGTTGCTCGGCCTGCAGGGTAATCTCTGGACGGAACATGTCCGCCTGGAGGAGCGTGCGGCCTATATGACCTGGCCCCGTGCCGCCGCCATCGCGGAACTTGGCTGGAGTACCCCCTTGCTACGTAACTGGGAAGACTTTTCAACCCGCCTGGAAGTTCACAGGGCGAGACTGGGTGAGCTGGGAATCAATGCTGCGAAGACTGATGGAACGAAGCCTGCCGCGGGTCGCGCAGACAACTCCCGGCGTGAGGACAGGGAGCTTGAACTCTGCCAGTCATCCATCGTACTGGCGCTGGATGATGATGCACCCATCGATGGGGAGCGCGAGTCATACCTGCTGGATATTTCGAACCCTTGCTGGATCTGGCGCGATGCGGATTTAAGCAATGCCCGGTCGTTCAGCGCGGCCGTGGGCCAGGTGCCATTCAATTTTGAGATCGGTGAATCGATCAGCGCGGTCGTGGTCAATCCGCCGAATACAGCGGAGGGTGAGTTGACGGTGCGTATCGGCAGTTGTGAAGGACCGGTCATTGCTGAGTTGCCTCTGGCGCCAGCAGTCGATAACCAGGCGGCGACTGAATTACCTTCAGGCGAGCTGAGCCTGCCGGAAGACTCGGCCTCACGTGCTGACTTGTGTATCAGTTTCAACCGCACCGGTATCGACCCGATCTGGGGTATCGACTGGGTAAAAATCAACAGGACAGAGCCTTAGCGAAATATGAATGATTCCAATCAAGGACCACTGAAGGTCTATTCGCCGCTCAAAGGTTGGTGTGCAGCACTTGATGACAACCCGGATCCGGTCTTCCGCGACCGGATACTGGGTGATGGCGTTTCCATTGACCCCACGGAAGGAAAGGTCCACGCGCCATTCAGTGGCGAAGTCCTGACCGTTCCCGCCAGTCGGCACGCGATCAATTTGCGAGCCGATAACGGTGCCGAGTTTCTGATCCATATCGGTGTTGATAGCGTTGCGATGAATGGCGAAGGATTCGAGTCCCACGTCAAAGCGGGGGACCGGGTCGAACGCGGTCAGTTACTCCTCAGTTTTGACCTGAAAAAGGTGCTGCAGGGTGCTGCCAGCTTGAAAACTCCCGTATTGTTGCTATCGGAAGGATTTGTAATCAGCGGACATGGCATTGTCGGCCCGGTGGAATCCGGTGACGTGTTGTTTGAGGTCCTGGCTGAATTACGAGACGCGGATGTCGTCGATAGCTCACCTGAAAATTTGGACAACGGAAAAGAACTAAAACGACTGGTGGCAGTTGGACTGGAACATGGTATTCATGCAAGACCCGCTGCCAGCCTCAAGACGGCCATAGTAAACCTCGAGGCTTCGGTAAGTTGCCAGTTGGGAAACAAGGCTCCCGCCGACGCCCGCAGCCCGGTGGCACTCATGTCGCAGGGCATCTCCTGCGGTGACGTGATTACCGTCACGGCATGGGGCAGGGACGCTCTGCAAGCGCTGGAAGCGGTTGTCGCACACCTGGACCCACTGGACTTGGATGAGGCCGAGTTGGAGGCCAGGCTAAAACCGGCTGCTGTGACACCGGAGAAAAGGTCACCTGCTGCACCGTTGACCGATGGTGCCGTCCTCCGCGCCCAGGCGGCCAGCCCCGGCATGGCCAGTGGTGTGGCGTTTAAGCTTGAAAGCTGGGATGCACCGGTTGACATCATCCCGGGAACCCCCGTTGAAGAACAACAGCATCTATCAGCGGCACTGGAAGCGGTGCGGGGACATCTGCTGAAACTGTCAGAGGGTGGGGAAGGTACCGGTGCCGCGATCGCAGAAGCACATCTTGCACTGCTGGAAGATCCGCTTATTACCACTGCCGCAAATGAGCTGTTGGAGCACGGCCATGGTGCCTCCCGCTCCTGGCATGATGCCATCAACCAGTCCGTGGAAATGCTGATGAAGCTTGATGACAAGCGTATGCGCGAACGCATGGACGACCTGAAAGACATGAACCTGCGCGTGCAAATGGCACTTGCGGGTTTTGACCCCGGTCAAAGCCCGGAGCTATCGGAACATTCCATCTTGATCGCCGAAAACCTGTTGCCGTCGCAGTTGCTGGAACTCGACCACGACCGGGTCGCGGGTATCTGCACCGCCGCCGGCGGGACGACATCCCACGTCGCTATCCTGGCCCTCTCCCTGGAAATTCCCATGCTGGTGGCCGCGGGTGACGAAGTTTTGGGCATCGAAAAAGGTGACCGTCTGCTACTCGATGCCGACTACGGAGAGTTGAAGGTAAGACCGGATAAGGCCGAGGTTGAGCGGTTTGAGCAACGTATTCGGGAAGACAGACAGCGTCGGCAGGAAGAACAGGCCGCAGCGCATGATGGGTGCCATACGAAGGACGGCGTGCATATTCATTTCAATGCCAACCTGGCGTCTGCGCAGGACGCGTCAGCAGCGGTCAATGCCGGCGCGGAAGGTTGCGGTCTGCTGCGCACCGAGTTTGTTTTCATGGGTCGTGCACAGGCACCGGACGTCGATCAGCAACTGCAAATTTACCAGGAAATTTCAGACATATTGCAGGACCGGCCCCTCGTGGTCAGAACCCTGGATGCCGGTGGCGACAAGCCCATCAGCTACCTGCATCAGCAGGATGAAGAAAACGCCGCACTGGGCGTGCGCGGCATTCGGCTGAGCCTGGAAAATCGCTCGATGCTGGAAGTTCAGCTGGAAGCCCTTTTGAGATTGCAAAGATCCACACCCTTGCAGGTGATGATTCCGATGGTGACCTCGGTTCATGAAGTGTTTGAGGTCCGTGAAATCATCGATTCAATTTGCCAGTCCTCCTCTCTCGAGAACAGCATCAGGCTGGGTATCATGATCGAAACGCCGGCTGCCGCCCTGATCGCAGACCGCCTGGCGGGCCTGGTCGATTTCTTCTCCATCGGCACCAATGACCTGACCCAGTACACGTTGTCCATGGACCGTGGCGAGCCCCGGCTTGCGACGCGACTCGATACACTGCACCCGGCCGTGCTCGCCCTCATCAGGATGACCGCAGATGCAGCCAAGCAGGCCGGTATACCGGTTGCGGTCTGCGGTGGTGCGGCGGGCGACATGATGATCGCACCGCTGTTGCTGGGTCTGGGCATCCGCGAGTTGTCCATGCCGCAAAGCCTCATCGCACGTCAGAAGGCGAGGTTACGCGGGCTCTCAATTGCCGATTGCACCACGCTGGCAGACAACGCACTTGCGATGAACTCGGCCAGGGAAGTACGGGCCATGATGCGCGAATTTTACGGAAGCTGATATGAAAAACATTTTCCCAGCCGTTCAGAAACTTGGCCGCTCACTCATGCTGCCGATCGCCGTGTTGCCGGTTGCGGGCCTCCTGTTGCGTCTCGGACAGCCTGACCTGCTCAACCTGCCTTACGTGGCGGCAGCGGGCAATGCGGTATTTGCCAATCTCGGCATGTTATTCGCCATCGGCATTGCGGTAGGGCTTGCGAAGGGCAATAACGGAGCCGCCGGATTGGCGGCGGTCGTGGCTTACCTGGTGACAACCGAAGGCGCCAAGGTGCTGGTGGGTGTGCCGCCGGCTGAGGTGGCCGACGCCAGCGGACAATTTGCGGATTTGCTGATCGCCAATTACAAGAACGTGGCCATCAACAAGCTGAGCGTACCGGCGGGTCTCATCTGCGGCATCATGGCAGGCTATTTCTATAACCGCTTCAGCGATATCCGCCTGCCGGACTACCTGGCCTTCTTTGCAGGCCGGCGTTTTGTGCCCATCGTCAGTGGCTTCGCGGCACTCTTGCTTGCAGCGGTGTTCGGCTTTGGCTGGCCGTTGCTTGAGCAGGGTATGAATGCACTCAGCGAAGGCGTGGTGGGTGCCGGCGGTTTTGGGTTGTTTGTTTACGGCCTGCTAAACCGCTTGCTGATCATAACCGGCCTGCACCACATTCTGAATAATATTGCCTGGTTCATCGTCGGCGATTTTGAAGGTGTTACGGGCGATTTGCGCCGCTTCTTTGCGGGAGACCCCACGGCCGGCGCCTTTATGACCGGTTTCTTCCCCGTGATGATGTTTGGTTTGCCCGCCGCCTGCCTGGCCATGTATCACTGCGCGGAAAAAGCAAAACGCAAAGCCGTCGGTGGCCTGCTCCTGTCCATGGGCCTGACATCATTCCTGACCGGTATCACCGAGCCGATCGAATTCACCTTCATGTTCTTGGCGCCAGTCTTGTACGGCCTGCATGCGGTCCTGACCGGTCTGTCGATGGCGCTCATGGATATGTTCAACATACGCCAGGGTTTCGGTTTCTCTGCCGGTTTGTTTGACTACGTGCTGAACTTCAACCGGGCAACCAGTCCGTTAATGATCATACCGGTTGGTCTTGCATATTTCGGAATCTACTACTTCGTGTTTCGTTGGTTTATCCTCCGCTTTGATGTGCCGACCCCGGGCCGGGCAACCGATGAGCTGGCGGTTTCAACCGGCCCGATGGCAGTGGACGCAGAAGCCACAGCGCTGGTCAATGCCCTGGGTGGCCCCGGCAACCTGCTGGAAATCGATGCCTGCACAACCAGGTTGAGATTGCGAATCGTTGACCAGGAAGCCATAGATGAAGCGGCGCTAAAGGCGCTGGGTGCGGCGGGGATACTGCGTCCAACGCAGGATACGTTGCAAGTAGTGATGGGTTTGCGGGCGGATGAAATTGCCGACAACATGAGGGCTGTGGCCGGGAACCTCAGTGCAGAGAAACCTGCAAAAATACAACAGCGTTCACCCGGCCAGGTGGCCGCCTCTTCGATTCCTGATTCAGCCGGGTCTGAACTTCTGAACGCACTGGGCGGGGCGGGCAATGTTATTGATGTCGTGGCAGTTGGTGAGCGCTTGGCCATGAGACTGAAGGACGCTTCACTAGCCGATGAGAACCGGGTGAGGACTGCGGGCTTCCGTGGCATTGCAGATCTGGGCGAAGGCAGGATTCAAGTACTGGCCGGAGGCGATGCTTCCAGCCTGGTGGCGGGGTTATCGAAGTTGCTTTAGCCCCTAGTTGGTGCTGTTTGGACCTTGATTCGTTATCGGCAGAGGAGCCCAGGCCATACAGCATGTTAGTTCAAAATCCGCTGTGTCAGTTTCTCTTGATCAGTTAGGAAGCCAAGGAGGTGTGCTGTTTTGTTTCCGGACACGTCATGAACCCCTCCCCAGCGTCTCCCCTGAGATGGCGAAGCCCCGAATAAGTAAATCCAATGAAACAGCAGTGACATTGCTGGCTCAATTACCTCGGTCTGACAAGGTTCTGACCGAAGTTCTGGAGGTCCGGAAAGCGCAACGTGAGGCTAAGAAAATGGCCGGGGATGGACCTGCACCAACCGACGCCCCAAAATACGGCAAGCTGGTCCGTTCCTACTATATCGATCAGGCCGATGTGACGGCATTTGCGAAAGTTCTTACCGGTTGGTCTATCGGCACCGACCAGGGTCGATTCAAAGCAGGCACACCGGGTGCCTTTGTATTTCGCGAAAACGCGCATGAACCCGGTTCACAGGTGATCATGGGTGAGCGTTATCAGCAATTTGGCTTTGACCAGGGTGTGGCAGTTCTTCGCAAACTGGCAACGGAGCCATCGACTGCCCGCTTTATTGCGACCAAGCTTGTACGTCACTTTGTTGCATGGGGTGTACACTGGCGGCATTAATGAACTCCCGATGCGGTTTCAACAGGTAAAAGCACCAAACAGAGAGGAACTCACACGACTTACGCATACCATTGCGCGGCGCGTTGGTCGTTATCTGGAACGACAGGGCTTGGTGGAACGCGATGCCGGGAACATCTTTCTTACCCAGGAAGCCGTGGATGTTTCAGATGAAGATCTGTCCAATCAATTGTTGGGAAGCTCAATTACTTACCGTATTGCGGTAGGGCCACAGCAAGGGCGCAAGGTATTCGCCTAAAGGCGCCTACTCTTGGCACGTTGCAAACCCTGCCCAACCTTGAATCAGATTACCCGTTTTCAGGCTCAGTGGGTGAAGCTGCTGTCAACACCGGTTTAGAATTGACCCCCTTTGGTGCTTTTTCACCGGTTTAGAATCGAAGACCCTGCACTGATCAAAACTATACTGGCTTTCTTGGATAAGAAAGAGGCAAATGCTGCTGACAGC
>Ga0316191_10004104_pt1 | contig 10844 bp, 9 predicted proteins | sample Eddworburr2cm_MG_FD_204928 | JGI IMG/M metagenome (GOLD analysis project Ga0316191, IMG submission 204928) | Coastal sediment microbial communities from Maine, United States - Eddy worm burrow 2 cm | ecosystem: Environmental > Aquatic > Marine > Coastal > Sediment | place: USA: Maine | collected... | reverse complement strand
AACGCGCTTTGGCTTTTTCAGGCTCATATTTCGGAATCGGTTTTTCGCAATACTCGGGATGTTTGGGGTATACATGGAAGTCATGACCCTGCAGCCCCTCGCCCTGATAGGCCAGAGCCAGAATCTTTTCTCTATTCTGGCAAAGCTTCAGCGCCATGCGAACTTTATTATCACTCCAGGGCTTCATATCGACGCGCATGCGAAGCACCCGGGTGGTCGCCGTGGCCACGGGCATCACGTTGATGTGGGCATCATCTTTAACTGCCATCATAATTTGCGGGCCGGGGTTGTCGGATGCGTCAATCAGGTCGATATCGCCGGATTTGAGCGCGGCAATCTGCGGGGCCAGCTCACCGCCCATATCGATAAAGCGAATTTCATCAAGATAGGGCAGGGGCTGACCGTCGGCGCCTTTCTGCCAGTAATCCTTGCGCGCCTTGACGATAGCGATTTCGCCCTCGTTATATGTATCCAGCACAAAAGGACCGGTACCGTGGGGCGTCTTTTTCATGTCGCCCTCAAAGGTTCGATGATTCAGCACCTGGGCGGTATACTGGAAAAAATGTTCCGGAATTGCGATCTCCGGGCGCTTGAGATTCAGTTTGAATTGATAATCGTTCACCTTTTCAATGCCGGTCGGATCCAGATAAGAGCCCACCAAACCCAGCAGCGAAGATTTGACGTCTTTATTCAACCATTCGTTGATGGTGAAAATACAATCATCTGCCGTAAACGGATCGCCGTTGTTGAATTTGATTCCTTCACGAACGTCAAAGGTCCATGTCTTCAAGTCATCGCTGGCCGACCAGCTTTTGCAAAGATACGGATGCGTGACATTGTCGCGGTCGGTTAGCGTCATGTACTCAAAGATCATCCGCATTGAATTTGAGGGCATCAGCCAGGAGTAACGGGCCGGGTGATCGATCTTTTGGATCTGCTGGGAGACTTTAAGCGATCCACCGCGTTTAATCGCAGGAGCGGCGGCCTCCGCAGGTTTGCTCTCGGCGGCCGGCGGCGCCTTCTTTTCCTCACCACAGCCAAAAATGAGCAATTGGCTGGCCATGGTTGAGGACACCCCCAGCAGGGTGGCATACCTGATAAACTCACGCCGGGTGAGTTTCCCCTTGTCTACATTGTCTTTTAATTCGTACACAAGAGGATGAAGTTTGTCCTCCCTTTTCTTCATGTCTTCCTCCTTTCGTTATTTGTTAGACGAATAAAAAATACCTCCGCTATTTAAGGTAACAATAGCCGGAGGCATCTATCCGATTTGTGGTAACCGGGACTAAGTGATTGGTATGTTTTTGATGAATCGATAACAAACTCAGTTTGTTGGCGATGTTTTGATAAAAAGTTTGGTTACATAGTGATCTATGATTTAAACCATCTCTCTTCTCACTGTCAAGTCAAATCCGGTAAGAAATAAGCGGCCGCATCAATAAGATTCATGTTGCGAGTTTAGCAATGAAGCGTTAAACAGAAAAGAAGGCCGGCCTGAAATATTTTCTGAAATCTATGCAATGAATTCTGAAGTGCCTAAGAGATATAACATTGAATTCGGGTATTGAACCGGTGAATAAAGGTAAGATCGCATTTGTAATGATTGTATTATTGCTTGGCGCAATTTTATTTTGTACAATGGGTTGTTCCACCCGGTTCTTTATATATAAAGACACGCTGACGACAGAACTCGTTACTTCTGAAGAACTGCCCCATTACAATAAGGTAACCGTTTGTCAGGGACCGGCAATTTTATATCTCTCTTCACAAACCCTTTTTTGTATCGTCCGTTGTTACGATTCCAACAGCGATGCTCAGATGTTAAGCCTAAAACACAAAGGAATTGACGTTTTTGAGTATAATCTTGCGGAAACTGGCAAAGATACCCATGGGCGATTTTATCCTTCAATTGCTGAAATTCCGTATACTTTAATTGTCGATATAGACTTTGACGGCAGCGGCGATTTTATTTACATGTTTGAAATTGCCACTGATGAAGGCTATCTTCTTTATGAGAAGATCAAAATCGGCAAATATCATCTGGTCATGGATGATTTTTCGCCGGCACACTTTCGGCTTTCAGATTTTAAGCCCTATAACTAGGTAGATCATCCGGTACGCTTGGCAGCGATCCATCTAACGGTTCGTCATGCAGGGCCTTGGGGCCCGGCATATAATTTTCGCATTTTTGGTTAACACGCATATAACCATGCAGGCTAAGGGGAAATTATGATTCATGCGGGATTGATAGAAAAACGCGCTGTTAATTTGCAGGTTTTGAGTGAGGATCAGGTTTTCGAAATCAAGCGGGCCGCGATCGACATCATGCAAAATGTGGGTTTCAAGGTGCTGCATGCGGGCGCCCGTAAAATGCTTAAAAAAGCCGGTGCTGTGGTCAAGGATGAATGGGTGAGGGTGCCAGAATTCGTCGTATCCGAGTGTCTGCGCACCACCCCCAAAGGCTGGACCGTCTTTGATCGCAACGGTGATCGCGCCCTGGAAGTGGAAGGGCGCAAAAGCTATTACGGCACCTCGACGGCAAGCCCCAATACCAAAGATGCCTTGACCGGTGAAATTCATCCCACCCGTGTTGCCGATATCGCCATTGGCGCCAAAGTGGCTGATGCTTTGGAGAACATCGACTGGGTCATGCCCATGGGGTCATCCCAGGATGTTCCGGCCCTGGTAGCAGATGTCCATGAATTCGAAGCCGTCGTCACGCATACAACCAAGCCGATTATATTTATCGGCTATACCCCGCGCGGTGCCGAATTGGCCTTTGAGATGGCGGCTGAAGTGGCCGGCGGTCTGGATAACCTGCGCGAGCGGCCGTTTGCCCTGCTGTATCCCGAACCGATTTCCCCTCTGGTGCAGCCGGAAGACGTAGTTGATCGTATTTTTGTTGCGGCGGATCTGGGCATGCCGCAGGTGCCGGGACCGGCCGTATCTTTAGGCGCCACGGGTCCGATTACCCTGGCCGGCACCGTTACGCTGCTGACCGCCGAATCTCTGATGTGCATTGTACTTGCTCAGCTGCGTAAATCCGGATGTCCCTGCTGCCTCAGCGCCAACGTCCAGGTTCTGGATATGGCGACGGGACTGTTCGGCGTGGGCTTTCCGGAAATCAGTTTGGGAATCTGTGCCCAGGCTGAAGTGGCCCAGTCGTTTGGACTGCCGACTTGGGGCTATGCCGGATGCACGGATGCCAAAGTTCTCGACGCCCAAGCGGGGCTCGAAAGCGGACTGACGGTGCTGTCCCAGGGGCTGGCGGGTTTAAATCTGATACACGACGTGGGGTACATGGACAACGCCATGGTCTGTTCCACGGCGCAATTGGTCCTGGGTAATGAGGCCATCGGCTGGACCAAACGTTTTATCCGGGGTGTTGAGGTCAATTCCGAAACCATCGCCCGTGAAGTCATTGAAGCGGTCGGTCCCGGAGGTCATTTCCTGCAGCAGGACCACACGGTTGAGCATCTCAGAAAAGAACTCTGGCGCTCAAAGCTGTTGACCCGCCAGGCTTATGATGATTGGGAAAAAGGCGGTTCTAAAGATATGTACCAGCGCATCCAGGAAAAATTGAAGGATGTTATTGAAAATCACCATGTACCACCGCTGCCCGATAAAACCCTGGCTGCTTTAGAGCGGATCAGACAAAAAGGTGAAAAGGAGCTCATAGGCCAACAAGCCTAACAGAGAACAAAATATCTGGCTGCCGCATTTAAACATCACCATTGGAGGTTTACATGCCCGACAATATGAAAGCACTGGTCAAATCCAGGCCCGAACCGGGGCTCTGGTTGGAAGAAGTGCCCGTTCCCGAGATCGGCATCAACGATGTGCTTGTAGAAATTTTCAAAACCGCCATCTGCGGTACGGATATTCACATTTATAACTGGAACGAGTGGGCGCAAAAAACAATTCCCGTGCCGATGCCGGTGGGCCATGAATTTGTTGGACGGGTGGCCGAGATCGGCAGTAATGTCCATGATTTTAGGCCCGGGGACCTGGTTTCCGGTGAAGGACACGTGGTTTGCGGCCGCTGCCGTAACTGTCTGGCCGGCAGACGCCACCTGTGCATGCGCACCAGCGGCGTGGGGGTGAACCGACCCGGCGCCTTTGCCGAGTATTTAAGCATCCCGGTGACCAACATCTGGTATTGCGATCCCCATATCCCGCTGGATATGATCGCCTGTTTTGATCCACTGGGCAACGCCACTCACACCGCCCTTTCATTTGATGTGCTCGGCGAAGATGTGCTCATCACCGGTGCCGGGCCCATTGGCTGCATGGCAACTGCCATCGCCAAACATGCCGGTGCCCGTTATGTGGTGGTCACCGATGTGATCCCCTACCGTTTGAAGTTGGCAAAAAAAATGGGCGCCACCCTGACGCTGGACATACGCACGCAAAAGATCGAAGATGCCCAGAAAAAGCTGGGCATGAAGGAAGGTTTTGACGTCGGTCTGGAGATGTCGGGCAATCCGGATGCGCTGCGCTCGCTGCTGGCCAACATGTGCCATGGGGCCAAAATCGCCCTGCTGGGAATTTTGCCTGACGATACGGCCATTGATTGGGATCTGGTCATTTTTAACGGTCTAACCCTTAAAGGGATCTACGGTCGTGAGATGTATGAAACCTGGTATAAAATGACCGCCATGATCCAGAGCGGTTTGGATATCAGCCCGGTCATCACCCACCGTTTTAATTATACCGATTATGAAAAAGCCTTTAAGGTCATGCGATCCGGTAAATCGGGCAAGGTCATTCTAAATTGGACAAAAGAAAGTGCCTAAAGTGAGCTAAAGTGAGCTAAAATGCCTAAAGTTGATGAATTCTGTCATTTTATTAAAAGATGGAACGCAGCGACACCATAACTTTAGTCACTTTAGATCAATTTAGGCATTTTAGGCACTTGCTCGTTTTGCCCCTGATTGAAATATGAAATGATGAACCGTTTATATTGCAAAAGATTTTAAAAGGAGACCCAGAATGTACGGTAAAATAAAAGATCATCTGATCAAAGAGCTGGAACAGATTCGCGACAGCGGCCTTTTTAAAGACGAACGCATCATTGCCGGGCGCCAGGGTGCTAAGGTCGAACTGGCCGACGGCCGCCAGGTGATCAACCTTTGCGCCAATAATTATCTGGGCCTGGCCGGCACCCAGGAGCTGGTGGAGGCGTCCAAAGCGGGCCTGGAGCAATGGGGCTATGGTCTTTCCTCGGTGCGCTTTATTTGCGGCACCCAGCAGCTGCACAAACAGCTTGAACAAAAGGTATCCGAATTTCTGGGTACCGAGGACACGATTCTTTATTCTTCCTGTTTCGATGCCAATACCGGGCTTTTCGAAACCCTGCTGGGCCCCGAGGACGCGGTCATCTCCGATGAGCTCAATCACGCCAGCATCATCGACGGCATTCGGTTATGCAAAGCCCAACGATATCGTTACAAAAACAACGACATGAGCGATTTGGAGGTCAAGCTCAAAGAAGCCCGGGGCGCCCGCTTCCGCTTGATTGCCACCGATGGGTCCTTTTCGATGGATGGTATCGTGGCGGATTTGAAAGGCATCTGCGATCTGGCCGATCGCTACGAAGCGCTGGTGATGGTAGACGATTCGCACTCGACCGGCTTTATCGGCAAGACCGGCCGCGGCACCCCTGAATACCATGGCGTCATGGACCGGGTGGATATTATTACCTCCACCTTCGGCAAAGCGCTGGGCGGCGCATCCGGCGGGTTTACCACCGGGCGCCAGGAAATTATCGATATTCTGCGGCAGCGCTCGCGGCCTTATCTTTTTTCCAATACGCTGGCACCCGGCGTTGCCGCCGCTGTTTTCAAAGCACTCGAAACCCTCAGTTCCTCAACCGAATTACGCGACCGCCTGGCGCGCAACACCGCCTATTTTCGGGATGGCATGACCAAAGCAGGGTTCAAGATTAACCCGGGAGAGCATCCGATCGTGCCGATCATGCTGGGGGATGCTAAAGTGGCCGTGGAAATGGCCGATGGGATGCTGGCAGAGGGCGTCTATGTGATCGCCTTTTCCTATCCGGTGGTACCCAAGGACAAGGCTCGAATCAGAGTTCAAATTTCAGCCGCTCTGACGATCGCCGAGCTCGATACGGCCATTGCAGCGTTTACCAAAGTTGGCAAAAAAATGGGTGTCATCTAAAGTGGTTTTAAAACCACTTCTTTTTGAGCAATTGTCCTAAATGCCTCCGAACAGTGCACTCTGTTCGGACCGCTATTTGCTTTTTTGACATGATATCCCAAGTTTTGGTTCGGTAAGATTTCAGCCGATTTAACCCCAATCCACAAAATCCCAAAATTTTATATTTCATTAGCACATCCAACAAATTTTCAGCCCCTCCAAATTCCAGCTTCAGGCACGCTATGTGGCCAGTTTGATTATGTGGCCAGATTTTTCTTCCCTTTCCTTTAATTCCCCCATCCAATAAATATTTTCATCTAATTCATCTAATTCCTTCCGTTTTTCATTCCAACCTTCAATCATTTTAGATCGGTGGCAGCCATGAAAGAGATTGTCTGCTGCAGCTGCGGGGATGTTTTTGAACGCAGTGTGCGGCACAAAAATCAATGTTACTGCCCAAAACCCGAATGTCAGAGAGCCCGCAAGGCTGCCTGGAAGCGCTATAAGATGCACAGCGACCCGGATTATAAATTTAACCAGACGCTGAGCAACAAAAAGTGGGCCAAAGCCCATCCGGGCTATTGGAAAGCCTACCGCCAAAGACATCCCGAGAAGGCCGAGCGCAACCGCATGCTGCAATCCATCCGCAACCGTCGCCGGAGGACAAGGCACCAAAATCGATGCGATGAAGAGCTGATTGCAAAGGTGGACGCGTTAAAAGTCAATATCTTTGACATTCCGATGCGTTAGCGATGATTGCAAAGATCGACTCGTTAGGTGCCGGATTCAAGCTATGCTATGGGGAAGTTAAAACAAAAAAAGGAGTGCGGTGATGATCACCAAAAAGATTCTAAACCCCGATCGCATCCGGCAAATCCGCGGGGGCTTCAGTTTTATCCCGCACCGCTTTTTAACCGATGGATTTTTGGCCTCCCTGCAGCCGCAAGAACTGCTCTTGTACGTATTTTTGGTGCTGGCAGCCGATCGTTATGGGCTTTCATTTTACAGCGATGATCGCATCTGCTCGCTTTTGCACATAACCGCGCAGCAGTATATCCAAGCCCGCGATGGGCTGATCAAAAAAGATCTGATCGCCTTTGACGGCACGCTTTTCCAGGTGCTGGAGCTGCCGGCAGTGCCCATAAAACCAAAAAGAGGTTCAGATGGACGACCCGCGCACCCGGCAATCCATTGAGTGGCTGGATTGGTACAGCCGCCAATACGGTCCGGTCCAAAAGGATCCTTCGGTGGTGCCCCGGCTGACCCGGGCAATCGCCGCTTACCTTGAGTGGATGACATCGGTGAACTACACCGCTGCCAGCCGACAGCTGCACCGGCGGCAGCTTAAGCTGTTTTTGAGTTATGTAAAAAACCGCCGTTTTGACTGGCAGCAGCTTTTTACCGAAAATACCCGCCAACATTTTAAGAAACTCAGCGGACTTGACACCACCGCGGCGTTAAACGGGCTGTGCCGCTATCTGGCTGAACAGGGGCAAATCAACACGCCGCTTGCCCGCCGCCCCACGCCGCGAAAACTATCCGGCATCTTTGAGGACTATGTGCACTTCTGCCGGCAAAGCCGTCATACATCTGTGCGCCAGTCCAACAGTATCGGCCGGGTGCTGTCGGCCCTGTGCGAGTATCTGAAGAAAAATGAGATCGCCATAAACCGGCTTCGCATCGAGGTGCTGGATGCCTTTATGGCCGAGTTTTGTAAGTCCTTTTTGCCGACAACCTGCCGCAATTATCGTTCGGTTGTGCGCGGCTTTTTGCGCTACCTGTATCAGCAAGGCATCCTAAAAAGAGATCTGGCGCCGCTTTTAATCGGCGCCGTCCAGTTTGCCAAGGCCAAGCCGCCCAAATTTTTGCGGCCCCATGAGGTGCAACAGTTGTTTGAGAGTCTTGCGGTGTCTTCGGCCAAAGACCTTCGCACCTATGCCATCGTGCATCTGGCCTACAGTCTGGGGCTGCGGCCTGTTGAGATCAGCAGCCTGCAGCTGGATGATATCTCATTTAGCAGAGCGCAGCTATCCTTGAAACGGCGCAAAAACGACAACCCCCTTGAGCTGCCCATCCCCGAGCAAACCCTCAAAGCCATCGTCGCCTATATGGTGGGCGGCCGGCCCAGCAGCAAAGACCGTCATCTTTTTTTAAGCCTGCATGCTCCCCATGGACCGATCGTCCCGGGCCTGGTGGGCCGCTATATCCAGGAGGCGATGCACAGGGCCGGACTGAAGGCATCGCCTTATTGGCTGCGCCATTCCTATGCCCAGCACTTGCTCAGTGCCGGCGCCTCCATCTACGAGATCAAAGAGATGCTGGGACATGATCACATCGAGTCCAGCCGCCAATATCTTCACATCCACACCGACTTGATGCGCGAGGTGATCATCGATGAGGTACTTTGAAAGCTTTTTGGCACAAAAGTTTGAAGATTATATGGCCTACCGGCACCAACTGAGCTATGACACCTGCAGCCTGCGCTGGGTGCTTAAAACCGTCGATCGCTATCTGGTCGCCCAAAACGCCGGAGCCGGCGATTTGACACCGGCATTCTTCCTGAGCCTGCGGGCCAATCTGCGCACACAATACAAATCTATTAATCGCGTGATGTCCACCACCCGCATGTTCTTTGACTACCTGCTGCGAATACAATACTGCCGGGACAATCCCTTAAAGGATATTCCCCTGCTGCCCGAAGAACGCTTTATTCCATTTATCTTTGCTCCAGAGCAAATCGATGCGCTGTTGGATGCTGTCTGCCGCCGTTTGCGCCAAAACGCCGGCCATTTTGTCAAAGACCTGGGTATCTATGTAGCCATTTTACTTTTGGCCCGCTGCGGTATGCGCATTTACGAACCTCTGCGGCTTAAGCGCCATCACTTCCGCAACGATGACAACACCCTTTATATTGAAAAAACCAAGTTTAAAAAAGACCGCCTCATTCCTATACCCAGGGCCGTGGCCGCCGAGATCAGCAATTATCTGGCCGTGCGCCGCATCCTGTGGGCAACCGATGCCAACCCGTATCTTCTGGCCGCCGGTAAACAAAAAGCCTTCTACGACGAGCTTATCCGTCGGCGTTTTCATCAGGCCGTCGACGATATCGGCCTCAAGCGCCCCAGACAAACCATCGGCAACACCAATATCGGTGCTCCCACGCCTCACTCACTGCGCCATAGCTTTGCAGTCAACACCTTAAAACGCATCAAAGCCCAGGGCAAATCCGCCCAGTATGCCATGCCGGTGCTGGCTGCCTATCTGGGACACAGCGAATACAAACATACGGCCAAGTATCTGAAAATGCTCGATGCCGACCACCGGCACAATTTTGTAAACTTTATCAACACCCAAAAGCACAACCCATGAAACTGTCGACCTGCCTCAATCAGTTCTTTGTAAAATACCTGCCGCATATCAAAGGCAGCCGGCAGGCAACCATCCATGCCTATCGCGATACCTACCGCCTGTTGTTGCCCTTTGCCGCCGATTACTACCATATCAAGATTGCCTCGCTGCGCATCGAACACCTCACCGTGGAGCTGATCATCGCCTTCCTCAATCATCTGGAACAAGATCGCAAAAACACCGCCCGCACCCGCAACCTGCGCCTGGTGGCCATCAAATCCCTGGCCAAGATGATGCGCTTTATGTACCCTCAATACCGAAAGCTGGCCGGGCAAATCCTTGCCATCCCTCAAAAACGCATGCAAAAAAAGCTCATCGGCTACCTGTATCCGGAAGAACTCATGGAGGTCTTCAATGTCGTGGATCTGAAGAAAAATGAGGGCTTGCGCGATTATTGCCTGCTGCATCTGCTCTTTGACTCCGGGGCCCGGGCCACCGAAGTGGCCACCCTGAATATCGACTACTTCGATGCCCGCAACCAAACCCTGGCCATCCTGGGCAAGGGCAACCGCTTCCGCCAGATTGAGCTGTGGCCCAAAACCTGCGAGCTGATCAGCCTGTACATCCAAAAATATCGAACCACTGCCAGACCGCTTTATCGCCATCGGCTGTTTATCAACCAGCGTGGACAGGCGTTCACACGCTCCGGTATCCACCGGCTGTGTAAAAAATATCTTCAACGGGTGCTGCCGCCAAAGCGCCTGCAACACATCCACCCGGCGCACAGCTTCCGCCACTCCCGGGCCGTCAATATGCTTTGCTGCGGCAACTCCGTTACCGATATCAAAAACCGCCTGGGACATGAAAATATCAACTCCACCATGGTCTATCTGCACATGGACCTGACTCACAAACGGGCGGTGCAGAAAAGATTTATTCAATACGCCCAATCAACTCTGAAGCACGACCCCAAGCTGGATGAGCTCATCGATTGGGATCACAAACAAGATATCCTGGCATGGCTCGACAGCCTATAACCACGGGCTGGGGCATGGATGGGAAGAAAGGGAGGTGTCGATGAACACAAATTATTATGTCGCCACTTTTTTTACAAATCTGTAAGTTGTTCGCTAACGCATTGAATTTTAATCAAATCCGGATTTGCCGAGAGATAGGCAATATCTTCCATACTATCAGCAGGTTAAGTCTACTCGCAACATAGGGCACGAAGTCCAAAATAAATTAAGGCTCAAAAAAGTGTGTATTTGCCCTGCTTAATCTGCAAACTCATTATCACGATCGAAGCTCCATGTTTTTCCGTGTATCAGACCATACTT
>Ga0316191_10004103_pt1 | contig 10852 bp, 7 predicted proteins | sample Eddworburr2cm_MG_FD_204928 | JGI IMG/M metagenome (GOLD analysis project Ga0316191, IMG submission 204928) | Coastal sediment microbial communities from Maine, United States - Eddy worm burrow 2 cm | ecosystem: Environmental > Aquatic > Marine > Coastal > Sediment | place: USA: Maine | collected... | reverse complement strand
CTGTTACCGCATAGACGATCTCTGGCGCGCTGACCGATAGCGCCATGCGGCCTTCGTTGGTGATCGACATGCTCCACACGTAGCCATCCGGCGAGCGCTCGCTGGCATCGACTATGCCGTGCAAAAGCAGCTGTTTCTTCAGCCGCTTCTGGCCGTCGATGTTCTGGTACCCATAGCTGCCGTCAAAGCGACGGAAGGCCACCTTCTTGTCGTCGAGGTCAATCTTCAGAAAGGTCGGTGAGTTGGGCGCGGTACGCGAAATCTTGACGCAACCCTCCGCGCTGTTGCATTTGCTGATCTCCACCGGAGCACAAATCAGTTCCTTCGGCAGCTTTTCGTCGGCCGATACCGCGGATGCGCTATAGCTCAGGGCCAGTCCCGCGGCAAGCATAAATATTGGTTTCATCGCAGGCTCTCCTAGTTGACGGTATAGCCGCGGCCCTGCAGGCAGGCGGCATAGGCGCGGTTGTAGTTGGTACGGGCCTGCTGATATGCAGCGGCCTGCTGCTGTTCCTGCTGCTGCTGGGCCTGCTCTGCGCTCTTGTTCCGCGAGCTGCTGCTCACACCGCCGAACAATCCGCCGGCCGCCGCGCCATAGGCGGCGCCGTGGCCCCAGTTGCCGCCGGCAATACCGCCGACCAGCGTGCCCAGCAACGCGCCCTTGACTGCGCCGCCAGCCACCGCTTCGCCAGTATTGCTTTCTGGCGCTGCTTGCGGCGCCGAGGGGGGTGGTGCCATCGGATCGAAGCCGCTCTGGCCCCTGGCCCATTCATAGCATTCGTACTTGTCTTTTTGCATCTGCTCCGGGCTTTGGCCTTTGGCGGGATAAACCATCATCTCCACCTGGGCGAGCGCCACGCCGGCCCCGAGCAACATGCCGCAGGCCGCGGCAATAATCTTGTGCAATGTCATTAGCGTCATTCTCCAGTTACGATCTAATTCGGCCTGGTACCGCTCTCCGGACCCTGCAGGTCGGTGAATCAGGCACGTTTGCGCCACTTGTGTCCTAGCAAAGTCGGGCCCAGGCTCCCCGGGGAGCCGACAAACCCGAGATCAGACTCAATCCAGTGTTCAGAATATCCTGCTTCCCTGAATATCCGGAAACCTGATTTCCTCTGCCGCGAAAGCTGATAGAACACTGCCTAGTACACCATGCCGGCACCTGGCGCTTCAAGCTCCTGAGGTCTCCAAATCACTCCTTGTCCTGCCGGTTTGCCGCGGCACTCATGCGCTCGGCAAGATAGCGCCCCATGTCCTGTTCCGGCAGGATCACCTGTATGTTGCCAAGTTTGCGCAGTATCCGCGCATGCACATGATCGGTACCGCGTGCAATGATTTTTGGCGCCCCGAGTTCCACTGCGTGCATCGCGGCGATGATATTGCGCAGTGGATCGTCACCCATGGCCACAAACAGGACCTCGCATTCGGCAACATTTGTCGCCTTCAGGACTTCCGGGTCAGTGGCGTCCGCCACCAGCGCCTCATCCAGAATATCTTCCAGATCCTTGACTGCCTCTTTGTCGATATCGACGCCGACCACCCGGTATCCGTTTTCCGACAACCCCTTGGCCAGCGCGGCGCCAAAGCGGCCGAGGCCGAGCAGGATGTAGCGTTCTTTCTTAGCCAATTTGAAGCTCTCCCTCCGGATATTTGATATCCGGGCCGTGCTCGCTCGGCGTCAGCAATACCACCAGCGCCAGCGGACCGATGCGGCCGATAAACATCATTGTCACAATCACCAGGCGTGACGGCTCAGACAGGCTTTCGGTGATCCCGGTGGATAACCCTACCGTAGCAAACGCCGACACGGTCTCGAACAGAACGTCCATAAACAGGCTGCCGGCCAGGGTATGCGGCACCCGGCTGTCTTCGAACAGCAGGATCAAGGCTGTAGCCAGCGTAACCAGGGCAACGCCCACAATCAGTACAACAGTCGCGCCGGCCACCAGATGGCTGGATATGCTGCGACCGAATGCGGTGGCCTGACGCCGGCCCCGTAAACGGCTTAGACCATAAAGAAACAGCGCGCTGACCGTGGTCACTTTGACTCCGCCGGCGGTTGAACTGGGTCCTGCACCGATGAACATCAGCACCACTAGGGTAAACAGCGTCAGCGTGCTCAATGCCCCGGTGGGCACCACGCTGAATCCGGCCGTGCGTGCGGTCGCGCTTTCGAAAAAGGCCACCGAGGAAGCCTGCCCGATCCCCATCCCGGCCAATGTGCCTTCCCGCTCGACGAACAGGAACACCATCATGCCAATCAGCAGCAGCACCAGCGACGCAATGATCGTCAGCCGGCTGTGGAAGCTCAGCTCCCGCCAGCCAAAGAACGGCCAGCGATGACGCAGATTGGTAAACAGATCCACCAGCACCGGATAGCCCAGACCGCCCATGATCAACAGCATTGCCATGGTCAGCGTGATCAAATGCACTCCGGCCCAGGGCTGCAGGCTTGCGGGTGACAGCGCAAGTCCCGAGTTACAGAAAGCCGACACGGCGTGAAACAAAGACCACCATAGAACCTCCCCCGCCGGAGCCTCGCCCCAGCGGGCGACGGTCAAAGCGCTAAAGCCGATCGCTTCGAGCGTCAACGCAACCCCGACGACACCCCTGAGTAACAGCCGCAGATCGGTGTTCATATCGGCCCCCAGTGTCTGGCTGGCCAGGGCCAGGTGGCGCAAGGTCTGGCGACCTGTGATGTTGACCAGAAACAAGGTGGCGATAGTCATGATGCCGATACCGCCCAGCTGGATCAGCAACAGGATGACGATCTGACCTGTCAGCGAGAACTCGGCGACATCCCGTACCACGAGCCCGGTGACGCAGGCCGCACTGGTGGCCATGAACAATGCATCGCTGAGGCTGACCTGGGGCAGACCGGGCCGGAGACTGACTGGTAACAGCAACAAACCAGTCCCGCACAGCACCAGCAGCAGATACCACACGATCAGTGCGCGCGCGGGATAAACCGCGATGGACCCGACGAACCGGCTCATGTCGTTTGATGTTCTCTGTGGCTGGCCCACCACAAGTGTAGGCCAGCACATGGCGCTGGCGCTGGGGGATTCGCCGGATGCGCGCGGATGGGGTGTCTGGCCCATTGCCGCTGGCACAGTACATTAGTAATATCGCATGTTGCGCCGCACTGGCTCGATGTTCGTCGGAAAAACCTGCGGGCGGGCCAGAGCGTCCGCCTGGCACCAGTCCATTGGAATCCACCTGATGCTCCCCACTCACCGCTTCGCCTGCACGCTCCTCGCCGTCACCACCTTTTTGATGCCTCCGGACGGGCACGCGGACGATGAGGCCTCGCAGCCCCTGCCGGCGATGATGCCCAACGTGATCGTGCTCGGCACGCCCGAAGCCGACCCTGACTACAGCCTGCTAAGTCCCGACGAACTGCTGCGTGCGCCCATGTCGGACGGCGGAGATTTGCTCCGCCAGGTGAATGGTGTATCCGCGGGGCGCATGGGCGGCAGGGGGCTCGAGCCCATCATCCGCGGCCAGAGCCAGGGCCGTCTGAACATTCTGCTCGATGGCGCGTATGTGTTCGGCGCTTGCCCGAACCGTATGGATCCGCCTTCGTCGTTTGCGGCTGTTGAGACCTGGGATCGGGTCACGGTGATCAAGGGCGTACAGACGCTGCTGTGGGGCGGCGGCGGCACCGGGGGTACGGTGCTTTACGAACGGGTCAACCGGCCGCTGGAAGAGGGCATAAGTGGCGATGCCGGTGCTGCGTCCACCAACAACGGCATCGAATATGACCTGGCCGCTGATCTGGGCTGGCGCAACGATGACTACTACGCCCGCACCCGTGGTCAGTGGCTGGATGCCGGCAACTATGATGACGGGGATGGCAACAGCGTTCGATCCTCGTATACCGAGAAGACCGCGGCGATCGCGCTGGGCCGTAGCCTGGCCGGCGACGGGTTTGTCGAACTTGGCGCAGACTTCAGTCGCGCCAGCGACGTGCTCTACCCCGGCGCCGGTATGGATGCGCCAAAGGACAACGCTGACACCTGGCGCGCACGGATTGAGACGCCGGTTGGCGATGGCGGCAGCCGGCTGAATTTTGAGAGCTGGTACACCGATGTCGATCATTTGATGGATAACTATTCGCAGCGTCAGCTGACCGCGCCGATGGCAATGCGTGTGCCCTCCCGATCCAAAACCTGGGGCGGTCGCATGCAGCTTGAGACGACACCGGCTCAGAACTGGTCCGCGACCTTTGGTCTGGATTATCTCGACAACAATCGGGATGCAACCCGTTATCAGGGTGTCGCCCCGGGCAGCGTTGATATGGTCAATTCCTATCTGTGGCCGGATGCCACCCTGCGCCAGGCCGGGCTGGTGATAGAAGCCCGGAGGACACTCGCAAAAGCCTGGTTGACTGCTGCTTTGCGCTACGACCATGTCCAGGCAAAAGCCGGCAAGGCTGAAAAAGACCCGGCGCCAGCGCCGCTGCTGTCCGCTGATGAGCTTTACTTGCGTTACTACGGTCGCCAGGCTGGTGACGACAAGGAAGACAATTTCTCCGGCCTGTTGCGTTTTGACCGGGCCTTGCCATGGGATGGCGCGACTGTCTTTACCAGCATCAGCCGTACGACACGGACCGCAGATTCGACCGAGCGCTTTATCGCTTCGAACCAGCCGATGGATCCGACCCAGCGTTGGGTCGGCAATCCAGGCCTGGACCCCGAGATTCATCGCCAGGCGGACATGGGTCTGGCCTGGGTCAGGCAGGCATGGCAGCTCAGCGCAGTGGCCTACGTGGATGATGTCAAAGACTACATCCTGTCTGACCGGGCACGGGGGCAGGATGGCATCCTGTCCGATGACGGCGCGCGCATCTATCGTAACGGGTCCGCGCGCCTGTATGGTGCCGAGCTCGAGGGTGAGTATCGTTTGCTGTCGGGCTGGCGTTTCGGGGCTACTGCCGCCTGGGTCCACGGCGAGAATCGTTCCGACAGCCGGCCGCTGCCGCAAATCCCGCCGCTGAACGGCATTCTGAATCTGGCCTACCAGGCGCAGCGCTGGGAGGCGGGCGCCCGGATGCGCTGGGCCACGCGTCAATCCAGGGCCGACGATAATCCGGCAAGCGGAAGCGGGCTGGATCCTCGAGAGACTCCAGGACATGCGGTGTTCGACATTTTCGGCGCCGTGAATCTCAGCGGGTACGGGCAGCTGCGGCTGGGCGTGGACAACCTGCTCGACAAGAACTGGGCCGACCATCTGAGCCGGGCCAATCAGGACCCGTTCAATCCCGACCCGGTTCAGGTCAACGAGCCGGGCCTGACTGCGTGGGCGAACTGGCGCGCAACATTCTGATCCAGGCCCGGGTGAAGGTGGCCTGCCTCCGGTAAACACTGCGCCGCAGCCGGAACGATGAGCCGTCGCCTGACCCGAGATTTCACACTCGCCGCGCGGCGGGGCTAGAATCCATGCCCCACCTCGGCCTGATCCGGAGTTCCCATGACGCTGGTCGCCAGCAAGCCTTCAAATACCGTGCGTCGACTGCAGGCCAGACTGCGCAGCCTGACCGGCAAGGCTATCGAAGAATTCGGCATGATCGAGCAGGGCGACCGGATCATGGTGTGTTTGTCCGGCGGTAAAGACAGCTATGCGATGCTGGATCTCCTGCTCAGTTTGCGGCGCGCCGCGCCGGTGGACTTTGAGTTGCTGGCGGTCAACCTCGACCAGAAGCAGCCTGGATTTCCGGCCGAGGTTCTGCCGGATTATTTGCGCGCTCTGGGCGTGCCGTTCACGGTCATCGAGCAGGATACCTACAGTGTGGTGAAACGCGTGGTGCCAGAAGGCAAGACCATGTGCGGCTTGTGTTCACGACTTCGGCGCGGCGTCTTGTACGAATTTGCCGCCACCGAGGGTTACAACAAGATTGCGCTGGGCCACCATGCTGACGATGCGATGGAAACCCTGTTACTGAACCTGTTTTTTGCCGGCCGTCTGAAATCGATGCCACCGAAGCTGCGCTCGGATGATGGCCGCAATATCGTGATCCGGCCATTGGCCTATTGCCGCGAGCGGGACATCGCGCGCTACGCGCGGGCGATGCAATATCCGATCATCCCCTGCACCTTATGCGGCTCTCAGCGCAACATGCAGCGCCAGCTGGTCAAGACCATGCTCGAGGAGTGGGAGAGCAGGCACCCGGGTCGGATCGAGTCTGTGCTCGCCGCGATGAAAAATGTGGCGCCATCTCACCTGATGGACCGCGAGCTGTTCGATTTCAGGGAGCTGGCGTCGCTTGGTCCGGTGGATCAAGGGCAAAACCAGCCCGGGTACTGACTGCGGGTCGTTTGTTGCCGTTGCCGGGCGGGCGGAAAGTGCTAGTGAACCGAGATTTTGTGGCTGACCAGCGGCTCGACGAGTTCCGGCCTTACCTTGATCCCCAGGCCGGGGCCGGTCAGAGCTCGAGCCCGGCCACCCGGGCCGACGACCATGCCTGGCTTGCACACATGAATCCCCGACGAGTTCAGATAGCCGGATTCCTGTAGCCAGGAGACGCCTTCGGCGCGGGTTCCGAACAGGCGCCCGGCCGCTGCCAGTAAGCCGGTTTCATGTTCGGGAGCATCGAGCTGGCAGCCGAGTCCTGCAGCCCGGGCCGCGGCGTGGACCCGTCGGGCATTGCCCAGACCTCCGACATGAGCGATGCGGACGCTGATGCTGTCGCAAGCCGCCGCATCAGCGAGGGCATCAACATCCTTGACCGTTTTCACCCGATTGCTGGCGATTACCGGGACCAGGCCAGCGGCAGTGATCCGCGCCATGCCGTCCAGATCCGCGGCCGGAACCGGTTGCAAAACACCGGCCAGACGGAAAGGCGCCATGGCACCCAGCTGGTGCAGCGTCTGCTCGCTGTCCCAGCGTTGGTCCGGGTCGATCACCAGCTTGCTACCTGGGCCGAGAATTTGCTGAATCACGTCGAGACGCGCGAGATTCCGATCCAGATTCCCGCCGAGCTTCACTCTGGCTGTTGAAACGCCACGCTTGCGCAGAGCAGCGGCCTGATCGCGGACCGTCTCGGCAGGTCGTGCATCAATCAGGGAACTGTAATGTACGGCGTGGCGTCGTACCGGGCCAAAAAGGTCGCCCGCCGAGCAGTCAAAACTGCGTCCTGCAAGATCCAGCACCGCCAGTTCGGCAGCGCAAAACGCAGAAAGATGAGAACGATCCAGGCCGCTCAGGAGCCGCTGCATGGCTGAATTAGCCTGCTCGAAACTGTCGAGCTCAAGACCCAGCAGTGGAGGGAGAATCTGTTCGTGCAGGAAGTCCCTGGCGCTTTCCGCCGATTGGTTGTCCACTCCGGATCCAGGGCAGGATTCGCCCCAGCCGATCAGGCCACCCTCGCCCTGAACGCTGACCAGCACGCTTCGGGCCTGACCCCTTCGGCCGGCTGGCCCGGGCAGATGCACGACATAAATATCGAAACCTTTCAGCCGCATCGCTGGTACGTCGCGATGCTTGTCGACAGCATTGTCATCACGCCGACTTCACCCACTGTCGTTATCGTCGGACTCTGCCGGGATTATGGGCTTTGCTTTCGGTGTTTCAGCGCCGCCGTCTGCTGGCTCAGCTGGCTTGCTGGTCGGTATCTGCGGCGATTGCCCTGACCCCGACAATGCGGGCCCAACGCCAGCGTCCACTGAGCGCAGGTGCAGGTCGCGCTGCGGGAAGGGAATCTCGATACCGTTGTCCACCAGCGCGCGGTTGATGCCCACGTTCAGCTGCGTCAGAACCTGAAGACCGTCGTTGAAATTGCACCAGGCACGCAATTCAAAGTCCAGGGAGCTATCGCCGAAACCATTGAAGATCACGAACGGCTGCGGTTCCGGTATGACCAGCGGGTTAGTGTTAGCGACTTCGGTTACCAGTTCTATAACTCGTTCCGGGTCTGTACCGTAGGCAACCCCAAAAGGCACGTGCTGTCGCTTGGTGACATCCGACAGAGTCCAGTTGACCACTTGCCCGGAGATAAACTCCGAGTTTGGCACGATGACTTCTGACCCGTCATAAGTTCGCAGCGTGCTGGCGCGGATACCGATCCGGGTGACGCGCCCCAGCAGAGTGTTCACTTCGATGGTGTCGCCGACCTGGATCGGGCGCTCGAAGGCCAGGATCAGGCCGGCGACAAAGTTGTTGACGATAGCCTGCAGGCCGAAACCGATACCCACGCTGAGCGCACCGGCAACGATGGCCAGACGCCCGAGTTCAAACCCGGCGGCAGCGAGCGCGATCAAAAAGGCGATGGCGATCACGCCGTAGTTGACCATCATGTTGATGGTCGACGGTACGCCGCGAGGGAGGCGCAAACGAGGATAGACGTCCTGCTGGAGGACAAAACGCAGGAAGCGCGAGATCATCACGCCGAGAAACAAGGCGATGATAAAGGCCAGCACATCGCCAACCGAAAGTGTGAAATTGCCGATCGACAGGGTGCTGGAAACCAGCCAGTCGAAGGCGTCCATGGTGGGGCCGAGAACACCGAAGATCTTCAGACCCGCGGCGATCCACAACAGGATGCCGGCGGCGTCGAGGACACGGTTGAAGCGCTTGCGGACCAGATCCGAGGAACTGTTCAGAGAACGCAGCCCGGCGGTGATCGGCGAGCGCAACAACACTTCCAGCAGTCCTCGCGCCAATAGCGAGGCGACAAAGATCCCCAGGCCGACATAGATCAGGGCCAGGGTCGCGTTGGTGAGCCAGTAAGCCAGCGACAGGATGCCGGCGATATTGGCAATGATGGAGACCAGCAGCGAGATCGCTGCAGCGCGAGTCGCGAGCCTCGACGCCATCTTCCAGGTCTTTCTGATGTTGACGCCGGGATCGCGGCTGCGCAACTCCGCACGGACCAGCGCTGCCAGCGCAAGAACGGCGATCAACAGGTGGGTCAGGCGTCCCGCCAGCGGCTGGGAGGCAATGGTGTCGGTCACCGAATCGAGAATGAAAACCGCCACCAGCATATAGGCACTGATACGGCGATTCCTGTCCAGCGCGGCCGTCAACAGCGCAACCAGCGGCAAAGCCAGAAAGGCCCTGTTCACATCCAGCAAGGCCAGCGGGGCCCCCGGGTACATAGCCTTGGTGAACACCAGAGAAATAAACGCAGCGGTGGCCAGCGGGTAGGCGAACAGGTTGACCGCATCTGCGCTTGGCGTCTCGTCGGCTTTGTACCAGGTATTCAGCTGCGTTTTGGTATATAGCAACAGCGCGGTCAGGATCAGGAACAGCAAGAGATGCGCAGCGACCCGGTCCGGGTGTCCTGCGAGATAGCTGCGGATGCCCGACAGGGCTGAGCGGATCGGCACCGAGAATTCGGATTCAACCTGTTTGACGGCGCTGGTTTCGACCTCGCCGTCGAGTTCGTCGTCGCTGTCGCCCGTGTCGACGTCGCCCGTGTCGCTATCGCCCGTGTCGTCGTCATCGACCTCTTCACGTGGATAGCCAAAAATAGCTTTCCACAGCGGCGGCGCATCAATCTTCAACAGCCGCTGACGCTGGATCGTTTTCGCATTTGCGATGCGATCGAGCGCGTCTTCGATCAAATCCAGGGACCCGGCCAGGCTGCTCTGGTAGATTAGCAACTGGTTGAGTCTGGTTTTCAGATCGTCGTCCAGCGCTCCGATATCCTTGATCAGCGTCGATACCTGATCGGTCAGCGCCTGTGGTAGCTGGACTTCTTCGCGGGTATCAAAGGTCTTCTTCCACGGCTCGACAAGTCCCGCCAGACGCTCCCGGAATCCGTTCAGAGCGGCGGCCTGATCGCTCAGGGTGACTTGGAACTGCTCCACCCGACTACGGGTGTTCTCCCAGGTCAGCTGCAGATTCTTGAGATTCCGCGCGCTGAGCGACGGCAGGTTCTTTGCCATGAGTTCGGCTGAAGATGCCCTGATCGAGTCCTGAGCGCTTTCCAGTTGTGAGATGACCTGATCCACCACAGGGAGGGGCTTGCTCTGGTCGCGAAGCGAACGCAAGGTGGCTCTGGCAGCTTCCATCCGCGCTGCAATCTCTGTCGCACTGATCGGTTCGACCGGCGCCGGCGCCGGCGTGGCCGCCTCAGTCTGAGCGGTGTTTTGTGGCTCCTGGCCAGCGGGATTGGATTGGCTCCAGGCGCTTTGGCTCGCCAGCAGCAGCCAAAGCAGGAATACGCCAGTGCCTGGAAGCCTGGACGTGGATCTATCAAAAATGCTGCCGTAACGCATGCCTGGCCGTCCCGGGATTGCCTGATTGGGGCAAGCCTAGTGAGGAAGCGTCGAGGCGGCAAGTTCGGTCCAGGCAGGGAATCAGTTCAGCCTTCCGATTCGGGGCGTCTGCCGGTGCTGATCGGGGCCGGGTTGGGTACCAGACCTTGAGTTGCTATCCTCGCGCTCTGTGTTCTGGTCCCGCTTGAGCAATAGCGAATGAGTAGTGCTCTCCCTGTGATTCTGCGCGTAGCCTTAGCCACAGGGCTGCTGAGTGTGTTCTTCACCGGTGTCTGTTCCGGGGAGAATCAACAGATGCAGGTGCCACCGGTGCAGACCATGCGTCTGGACTATTTCCACACCGGCAACGCGGACCATGAGATCTTCAGCGTCGACAAAGTGGTGATAGAGCCGCTGCCCTGGCCGGGCCATCCGGATCGTGCGATCGACACGCTGGATTTCGGTGACTATTTCTTTGAGGTGATGGACCAGGCTTCGGGAGAGGTGCTGTATTCGCGTGGTTTCAGCGGTATCTACCCGGAGTGGGAAGAAATGGCGGAGTCGGCCAAGGAGTTCCGCACTTTTCACGAATCTCTGCGCTTCCCTGCACCTCTGGAGCCCGTCCACCTGACGGTATTCCGCCGCGATGCCAT
>Ga0316191_10004099_pt1 | contig 10854 bp, 10 predicted proteins | sample Eddworburr2cm_MG_FD_204928 | JGI IMG/M metagenome (GOLD analysis project Ga0316191, IMG submission 204928) | Coastal sediment microbial communities from Maine, United States - Eddy worm burrow 2 cm | ecosystem: Environmental > Aquatic > Marine > Coastal > Sediment | place: USA: Maine... | reverse complement strand
GACTTGATCCGGTAAAAGGTCCTTACCGATCTTCACAAGTCGGCACCCGTCCAATTCAACCTTCATGTCGTCGGCATCATAATCGCCTTTATGACTGATAGCCACAGTCACCGGGCGATCATGCGTATCAAGGAGGCGTTGCATCACGGCCGCCTCAAACAATGTATCACCATTAAGCAATACAAAATCTGAGTGCATCTCATCATGCGCAGCCCAGCAGCTGACCAGGTTATCCGACACAGCGTAAGCGGCGTTGTATATGGTTTTGACATGCTGCGAACCATAGCGCTCGCATAAAATTCTTTCGACTTTGTCTGCCCGAAAGCCTAAAACAACGGTTACCTGGTCAATTCCGCATTTAGCAAGTTCGTCAATTTGCCACTCAATCAAAGATCGGCCCTGAACCGGTAGGATGCACTTGGGGCAATCCGCCGTCAGCGGCAGCAACCGTTTACCCTGCCCTGCACTTAAAATTACAGCCTTCATAGGGAAATCTCCACTTTCATCTCATGGTAGCCATCAATCTTGTTGCAACAGAGTAGGCCCTTAGGGCACTCTTTCTGACAACATGTTGTCAGAAACTTAAATTATTAGAGTGCTTGCTGCCAAGCAGGGGCCATTTCATCAGAACGCTGTCTCAGAAGAAGTTTAGCGCCTTAAAAGTTAGGTGGTTACGTATTTTTACTATCGAGTTCCAACCCGAGCGTTTTATCGAAAAAACCAATGGCATGTTCTAAAATTTCCTGAAAATCTCCGACTTGATCGGGAGATAAGCCAAGGGATACTGTTACGGTACTGAAAACGTCGGACTGGTTGCGCCTGATTTCCGACAAGATTTTTTGGCCTTTTTCGGTTAATGTTACAGTGGTCACCCGTTGATTTTCAGGTAGTATCGTTTTATCAACAAGTTGCCTGTCTTTCCAGAGTTTTGTAATTGTTGTGGAAATCGTACTGTTGCTGACCGACGGATATAAGCTTCCAATTTCGGATATGCTCATGTTGCCTTTCATCCCAATCAGCTCAATTATCAAGCTTTCACGGTCAGTTAAATCACCCACCTTTTTTTCAGAAATTTTAGAGGCGATGTATAAGCGCACCCTGAAAGCCATCTCATAAATCAGCAATTCCGTGTTTTTCTTCATCAGCTCCTCTTGGCCGGATGTCCCGATTCTATTATATGTACTTGGAAAGTATTTATAATACAAAAAATATGATTTGTAAAGAGTTTCTTAATATAAAGTTAATCGTATTTTAATATTTTTAAAATAAAACTGTTAGTTTTCCGCAATGTTGGCTCATTGAACTAATTTTCCTATGACCCAAGCTGAGCACCTGATCAATAAAAGGTCGATTTGACGGCAACCCCCACTGTGAAGGTGCAATTCATCACCAGGCGTCATTTTTAAAGAGTTAAATCAGTAGTATAAGTAATTTGGCACAACCTGCCAGGGGAATCTTAAAACCCGGTCATATCACCAGATAAAGGGCCCGTTTTCGATATTGACCTCATTGAACATCCTGTGTATCATGCCACAGTTTGAATCAGTCGGATATTTATCATCACCTTCAAACCCAGTCAGGACCAAATAGCATGCCTCTGACTAAGCCACGCCAAAACTCCAAAAAACAGACAAACGAATCGCTGCAAGTTGTAAAAGTGGAAGGGAAACGCGCCTTAAATGAATTCATCCGCCTGCCATGGTCCCTCTACAAAGACGACCCCATGTGGGTCCCTCCACTGGTGCTGGAGCGGCGCATGCAACTTTCACCGAAAAACCCGTATTTCGAACATGCAAAATTCTGCTCCTGGATAACATATCGGAACGGCAAAGCGGTGGGACGGATCAGTGCCCAAATCGACCGGCTTCATATTGATCGTTACCAGGATGCTACCGGTTTTTTCGGAATGCTGGAGGCAGAGGACAATAGCGTGACATTCCGCACGCTGCTGGGTACTGCGGAAAATTGGCTGCGCGACCAGGGGATGCAACAAATCTCCGGTCCATTCAATCTGTCTATCAACCAGGAATTGGGATTGTTGGTGGACGGATTTGACACACCACCGTCAATGATGATGGGTCATGCCCGTCCCTATTATGCCGATCGAATCGAGAAAGATGGGTATCAGAAGGAAAAAGACCTGCTGGCTTATATGTTAAATTCCGATTTTAATATGCCTGCAGCGGCTAAAAGAATTGCGGCAAGGACAAAAGACCGAATCCATATTCGAAGGCTGCAAAAATCAAATTTTATAAAGGAATTAGAAATTATACGGAACATTTTCAATGATGCCTGGTCGCAAAACTGGGGGTTTATCCCTTGGACGGAAGCGGAATTCGAACACCTGGGCAAGGATTTGAAAATGCTGGCTGACGAGGAGTTGGTAAAAATTGCAGAAGCAGATGGGAAACCGGCGGCCTTTATGGTTGTTCTGCCGAACATCAATGAGATCATACGGGATCTCAACGGCAGGCTTTTACCCTTCGGCTGGCTCAAAATGCTTTGGCGCCTCAAAGTAAAATACCCAAAATCCGCCCGGATTCCTCTGATGGGCGTTCGCTCCCAATATCACAACAGCCTGATGGGAGCGGCCCTCGCCTTCGGGATATTCGCCGATGTTCATCAACCGGCCCTAAAACGCGGCATTAACGAAGTCGAGCTTTCCTGGATCCTTGAAGATAACATGGGAATGCGCAACATTATCGAATCCATGAGCGGGCGCGTATATAAGACCTACCGTATTTATAGTAAAAAACTATAGTAATTGGATATCTGACCTGCCCGCAATGCCTTGAAGGCGGCGTGAAGCAAAGTTAATCATTTGTTTTATAAATAAGCGAATGTCTAAAATGACCTAAATTGCCTAAAATGACTAACTTTTGAAATTCAAATAAAATATTTTGCTTTGATAATGTGACAAAGTAGAATTAAAGAATTCCCCGAATCCCACTAAATAGCACGATGACAAATCCCCTCCCTAAATTTACCGCAGTCGTACTTGCAGCAGATCGCGGACCGGATGATCCGGTGGCCAGGCCCGCCGGCGTGCGCTGCAAGTCTTTGACCCCTGTCGGCGGCAAACCGATGGTTTTTCGCGTGCTGGATGCCCTCACCGCTTCACGGATGGTAAACACGTATATCCTCTGCGGCCCTCCCAAAGGCATTATGGACCAGGAGCCCGATCTCGGAACCCTTATAGCATCAGGACGGGTTAAATGGCTTGAAAATCAGGCAACCCCGAGTTCAAGTGCATTTCATGTCCTGCAGACCTTGCCGCATGAGACCCCGGTTCTGTTGACCACTGCTGATCATGCCCTGTTGAGTGCCCGGATCGTTGATTACTTTTGTTCTGAAGCGCAGGCGACGGGCTGTGATGTGGTGGCGGGCGTTGCACGGCATGAAGCGGTGGCAGCAGCTTATCCACAGACCCGCAGGACGGCCACCCGCCTTGCAGACGGTGCTTACTGCGGCTGCAACCTATTTGCCTTTCTGACCCCCCGTGCTCGCCTGGCAGCAAATTTCTGGCGCCGGGTCGAAGACCAGCGCAAAAATCCCTTGCGCGTGATCCGGGTTTTGGGCTGGAGTGCGGTTTTACGTTATCTTTTCGGTCGGTTATCCCTCAATGAAGCTTTAAATCGGATATCGCGCCGTCTTGGTTTCAAAGCGGGGGCGGTTGTATTACCCTACCCGGAAGCAGCCGTCGATGTCGACTCGCTCAACGACTTGGAGTTGGTCGAAAATATTGTATCCAACAGGCAGATTTGAGATTGATTAAGCACTTAATTATGAAATTTTTGTATTTTATGTCTTGGAAATTTCGATATTCAAGCAGTGTGAAGTGATCTAAAATGACTAAAGTGACTAAAGTTGTGGAATGCTATCGATTTAAAATAGACGGAGCATAGCGATTCATTAATTTTAGCTCACTTTAAATTTTAGTTCACTTCTAACTTTTCCGGTTCATCCAGGTCAGAGTAAAGCGAGTCCATAAGCCGATTTTTTCCACCTTCCCTCCGGGGCGTAGGCCTCTATGGCCCCTATGGGCCGGAGGCCGCATTCCCACTTCCGAATTCATATTTCTAACCTCTGTCGTCTACCATCTGAACCTTCTCATCCCCATGCAAATCTGGTTTGCGGAAACGCCATAGTTTCACCACCGGCGGCACATGCTCGTACAACCCTTTGTGCATGTTTAAGATCAACTGGAAAATCGACCTCGCACCATTGGAGTCCCTTCACACGGTAAGTCCACACCGGCATTGATTGAGCCAATTCGTTAATCACCGACAAATACCATTTTTTCCGGGCCAGGGAATCGCGTAGTGCGTTCTCAACTCCATCGCAAAACCGGGCAGGCCCTTCACCGCGAAACAGGATCATACCAATGGACTCCCCGTCGACTTTGTCGATAGAAAGATTCTTTCCGATATGAATTAGTCTGTCTCCGTCCAGTGTGACCTTCATATCATCGGCATCGTAATGGCTTTTTTTATGGGTAACCACGGTCACCGGCCGATCAGGCGTCTCAAGCAAACGATTCAGCACGGCAGCTTCGAACAATGTGTCGCCGTTTAAAAGAACAAAATCCTCCGTCATTTCAGTACGGGCGGCCCAACAGCTGAACAGATTATCGGCCCATGAATATGTCGGGTTATAAAGTGTTTGGATCTTATGCGAATCATAGCGCCGATGCAACAGTCGCTCGATCCTGCCGGCATGGTAGCCGACAACGACTGTAACCCGTTCGATACCGCATTTGGCCAGCTCATTGATTTGCCACTCGATCAAAGACCGGCCGTCGATCTTCAACAAACATTTCGGATTGTCGGCGGTCAGCGGCAACAATCGTTTACCCTGACCTGCACTTAGAATGACTGCTTTCATGAGTTTTAATCCTTATTAATATATATCGTTAGAAGTCAAAATTCTTAAAAATATACATCGGACGGAAATTGTCCATTCAGCACCGTTAGGCGCCTAATACAGGCGGTTCATTTAACTCAAGGCCGAGCATCTCATCAAAAAATCCAATGGCGCTTTTAAGAACGATCTGAAACGACTCATTCTGTTCGGCCGACAGCCCCAGTGACGTGGTCACGGTATTAAAGACACCGGATTGACTCTTTTTTATTTCCTCTAAAACCTTTTGACCCTTCTCGGTCAAATTGACCGTGGTAATTCTTTGATTTTCAGGGAGAATGTTTTTGTCTACCAGCTTCTTTTCTTTCCACAACTTGGTAATGGTGGTCGAAATTGTACTGCTGCTTACCCGTGGATAAAAGTTACAGATTTCGGATATGCTCATCCTGCCTGTGCTGCCGATCAGCTGCAGAATAAGCGTTTCCCGTTCAGTTAAGTCGTTTATCCGCTTACCATCAGCTACTTTTGATGCAATGTACAATCTTACTCTAAAAGCCATGTCATAGATCATTGATTCAGTCACATCCGTCATTTTCTCCTCCTTGTTGGGTCGCCTAAGTAATTTATAGAACTATTTATAATACAAAATATGTTATTTGTAAATAGTTTTAATTAATTATTTTTATTTATTTTAATGTTTTAATTTTCTAACGTTTTTAAAAATTAACTCTTGACAATCCAAAATATATGAATAAAATTGAAGGAAATCATAATATTTCTATTATCGAAATATTATTTTTTATAAAAGTTTAAATTATTAAAATTTTTTTTTAATAAACTCTTGACAGACGAAATTGATTGAATTATCATTAGATCAATTTCAAAACAATTAGAACGCGGAACGAATAGACAAACAACCTGAAAACGAAGATTTCTTAATAAACAGATAATGTTACACATAAATTATTTCAACATAATTAGTTTACAGTTTGGGAAATCCGTGTTAGGCTTTTTCAAAACACTCTTATTATAATATCGAGCAAACAGTTATAGGGTTTTAGGTACTTTTATGGTCGAAATCAATTGTCAAACTTATTGCCGGCAAAATAGACTAAATAATTTTGTCGGTTGTTTGACATTTAATTTCAAACCAGATAAAAGCCAACCCATCGCGGAACTGCCCCTGTCTTAATTGGCAAAGGTTAAGGAAAATCAGAGGCGACCTGCATATGGTGAGTTGATGTGGCGCTTCGCGGGAGACCGGAACGCTACACTGGCTTGATAAACCAAGGAGGCTAAAGTTGCTATGGATGCTACACCTGCCGCTAATAATCTGCCGTTGCGAATCGCAGATTTTTCGACGCTAGCAGAAGCACTCGACTACGCTGCCAAAGGAAAAACCGGTTATAATTTTTATCACGCTGGAGTCAAATTGTATGAGAGACTCCCCTATGCACAACTGCGTAAAGACGCGCGGTCGCTTGCGCGTCGTCTCATCGATCTGGGGGCAAACCGCGGCTGCCGGGTCGCCCTGGTGGCTGATACCCATCCGGATTTCATGCGCTTCTTTTTTGCCTGTCAGTACGCAGGTTTGATACCCGTGCCGCTTCCGGCTTCGATCAATCTGGGCGGTCGCAAGGCATACGTATCACAGTTGAAAAGGCTGCTCGCAATTTGCCAGGCGGATATTGCCATGGCGCCCGAGGGATTTCTCCCTTATTTGACCGAGGCCGCGCAGGGGTTGAAACTGCGCTTTCTGGGCAGCCCGCAGGATTTCAATGATCTCGCAGAGCCCAACATCCGACTGCACCCCACAGAGCCCGACGAGGTTGCCTACCTGCAGTATACTTCGGGCAGCACCCGTTTCCCGAGAGGCGTGATGATCACGCAAAAAGCCGTGCTCAACAACCTTTTCGCCATCCTTAAATATGGCATTCAGATTCGACCGGCGGATCGGGCGGTGTCATGGCTCCCTTATTTTCATGATATGGGCCTCGTCGGCCTCGTGCTGTCGCCCATGGCCGCTCAAATTTCTGTGGACTACCTGAACACCCGGGACTTTGCCATGCGCCCAAGGCTTTGGCTGACGTTGATGTCACAAAATCGGGGGACGCTGTCTTTCAGTCCGCCGTTCGGCTACGAATTAGCCGCGCGCCGTGTGCGCAACGATGAGGTCGATAAGTTGGATCTCAGCGCCTGGCGGATTGCCGGTGTCGGGGCGGAACCGATCCGAACCGAGCCCCTGAAGCATTTTGCCGATCTTCTGGCACCCAGCGGGTTTGACAGGCGTTCCTTCGTAGCGTCCTATGGCATGGCCGAATGCTCCCTGGCAGTGAGCTTTGCGCCTTTGGGACAAGGCGCCGATGTAGACTATGTGGACGGTGCTGTTCTTGCCGCAGAGCAAAAGGCCCTGCCCCTTCACCCCAACCAGCGCAGCGAGATGGTGCGCTCAAATGCGTTTACCAATTGCGGGGCACCACTACCGGGCTACGAAGTGGAGGTAAGGGATGATAAAGGTCAGGTATTGCCGGAACGGCACTGCGGCACCCTCTATGTTCGGGGACCCAGCGTAATGTCCGGTTACTTTGGAGATCTCAAGGCTACTCGGGAAGTTTTGTCTCCCGATGGCTGGCTAAACACAGGAGATCTGGCATATCGAATTGGCAACGGCATTGTGATTACAGGACGTGAAAAAGACCTGATTATCATCAATGGCCGCAACATCTGGCCCCAAGATCTGGAGTATCTGGCCGAACAGCAACCGGAAGTACGCACAGGAGATGCCTCGGCCTTCTCGGTAACAGGCCCGGCCGGACAGGAGCAGGCCGTCATGATGGTTCAATGTCGTCAATCCGATGAAAAGGAGCGCACCGACTTGCGGGAGCATTTACATGGCTTGGTCCGCGAAGAGTTTGCCATAGATTGCCTGATTGAGTTGGTACCTCGAAACACCTTACCTCGAACGACGTCTGGAAAGCTATCTCGCTCAGGAGCGCGTAGGGAATATCTCAAACGGATTGCCCCTGAACAGGCAACAGAACTCAACGAAAACCTTTACACTGCAGCGTTCCGCCAGCGGGCCATCTAGCCTGGAATTAAACTCAAAAAACCCTATAATCAATGAATAATAAAGCTGGTCAAATTGGTTTATTCAACCGGCACAGGATAAGTATTTCCGAATATCAAGCGAAATTGATGCGATAACCTGGAAACGCTAACAAAAAAAATCCATGATTGACACGATTGCAATAACTGGGGCGACAGGCTTTGTCGGAGCCACTTTGACGCGTCGATTAGCCATCGCCGGCCGGAAAATCCGGGCTTTGATCCGTCCTGCATCAACCCATAAACGACCGGCTGGTATTGATGTCAGGTGGATCGACGGTGATCTTGAGGACACCGCAAGCCTGCAGCGCTTGATTCACGGCGCAGATGCCGTGGTACACTGTGCCGGTGCGGTTCGCGGTGCCACGCGGGCACAATTCAATCGCATCAATGTCGATGGTACGGCACGCCTGGTAGCATCGGCCGTCGATCAACACCCGACGCCGTCCTTTTTATTGATCTCGTCACTGGCGGCCAGGGAACCGCATCTGTCTGCTCACGCTGCCAGTAAACGAAAAGGGGAAGAGGTACTGGTTGAAAAATCCGACAAACTGTCCTGGACTGTTTTTCGACCTTCTGCCATATATGGACCGGGGGATCGGGAGTTGATGCCTGTATTTCATTGGATGAAAAAAGGTATAGCCCCGGTACTCGGTTCCGGTAATAACCGCTTTTCAATGCTATACGTGGAGGATATTGTGGAAGCGATTGTGCAATGGCTGGATTGCAAAAGCAATCCCGGCGGCACTTATGAACTGCATGATGGACAGCCCGAAGGCTATTCGTGGCACGATGTTATCGACACGGTTGTACACCTGAGGCAAGGCAAGGTGGTTGCCATAAGGATACCCCTGGTTGTGGCAAAGCTGGTTTCAACGCTCAATCTTATTAGCGCCCAAGCTATAGGTTACGCGCCCATGCTGACCCCCGGAAAAGTCCGGGAACTACGCCATTCCAATTGGGTTTGTGACAATACGGCCTTGAACACCGCCACCGGCTGGACTCCAAAAATATTACTGGCGGAGGGTCTGCAACGAACGTTGGGATGGAATGGCGCCTCTGGCAACTATAATAGCAAATAACAAAGAAAGAGGATACAGAGCAAATGCGAGTTTACGAAAATATTTTAGAGGAGCTTTACAAAATTCTGCAGCCCTTTGTCCCGCAAGGCCTGAAAATCGGGGAAGAAACCGATCTGGTGGCCGATTTGGGCCTTGATTCTTTGAAAGTAATGAACATTGTGGAATCGGTAGAAGACAGATTGGACATTTCGATTCCATTAAATATTCTTCCGGAGGTACGCACCGTTAAAGATTTTGCTGTGCAAATTCAAAAATTGATCGGAGATGGATGATTATGAGCATATTTGATAAATTCCAACAATTGGCCGCAACCCGCCGGGAGCTTGAAAAAAGCTGCGATACATTTTTTAATATCGTTATGGAAGAAATCATATCGGGAACCGAAGCCGTTATCAACGGCCGCCCCACGATCCTCGCCGGCAGCAATAACTATCTGGGACTCTCCTTTGATTCCGACTGTATCGACGCGGCCTGCGAAGCCGTCCGTAAAGAAGGCACCGGCACCACCGGATCAAGGATGGCCAACGGTACCTTCGCAGGTCATCTCGCCCTTGAGCGGGAGCTGGCGGAGTATTTCGGTCGTCAAAGTGCCATCGTATTTTCCACCGGCTATGTTGCCAATCTGGCCATTCTGTCAACCCTGGTCGGCCCCGGTGAAGTAATCCTTTTAGATGCGGATTGCCACGCCAGCATCTATGACGGGTGCCGCCTGGGAGGAGCCGAGGTCATTCGTTTCCGGCATAACGATGCGAAGGATCTGGCAAAACGCCTGCGCCGACTCGAAAAACGAAATACAAACGTGCTGGTCGTGGCGGAAGGTCTGTACAGCATGATGGGAGATCGCGCTCCTCTGGCGGATATCGTTGCTGTGAAGCGTAAATACGGTGCCTATTTAATGGTGGACGAAGCCCACTCACTGGGTGTCCTGGGAAAAAACGGGCGAGGCCTTGCAGAGGAAGCCGGTGTGGAAGATGGTGTCGATTTTGTAGTGGGTACATTCAGCAAGAGTTTAGGCGCCATCGGCGGATTTTGCGTCAGCAATCATCCTGAACTGAACCTGGTGCGCTATGCGAGTCGCCCGTACGTTTTCACGGCATCATCATCGCCATCGGTGATTGCCTCTACCCGCGCGGCCTTGAAAATCTTGCAAACGGGGTCGGAACTGCGTCAGCGACTCTGGGAGAATGCCAACTTGTTATACAATACGCTGCAGAATCTGGATTTTGCAGTTGGACCGGAGGCCAGCCCCATTGTTGCGATTCAGCTGGAGGACAAAGCCGAAGCGTTTGCCCTCTGGAGCGGACTTCTGGAAAATGGCGTGTACGTCAATCTGGTTTTACCGCCGGCCACACCGGACGGTAACTGCCTGCTGCGCTGCAGCGTCAGTGCCGGACATACGCCGGAACAGATGGATCGAATCTGCGAAGCATTTACCGCCGTTCGCAAAGCCGTCAAGACAGGTTGAGAAGATAGGATTAATGATTGAATAATGAAAATAAATAGTTACTATTGAGTTACAATTATGCGTTTATTAATCACCTTTTTTCGAGCCTATCCTTTGCAAAGCGCCATCACGGTGGGTGCGCTGATTTTTTCCGGCATCGTGGAGGGTTTTGGACTATCGGCGCTGCTACCGTTGCTTTCGATTGTCATCGGCGGCAAAGAATCAATGCCGGCCACCGGAGTATCTCATTCAGCCTCCAGCTTAGAGCAAATCGTAAAGGAAATATTGGGGGCAGTGGGGCTGACCCCCACCATCGGGACGCTGCTAATCGTTTTCGTCGCCAGCGTGGTATTAAAAGCCGCT
>Ga0316191_10004097_pt1 | contig 10857 bp, 9 predicted proteins | sample Eddworburr2cm_MG_FD_204928 | JGI IMG/M metagenome (GOLD analysis project Ga0316191, IMG submission 204928) | Coastal sediment microbial communities from Maine, United States - Eddy worm burrow 2 cm | ecosystem: Environmental > Aquatic > Marine > Coastal > Sediment | place: USA: Maine | collected... | reverse complement strand
GAGCGCGTCTTCCAGGGACGTGTCGGCGGATTCGGGCTGCTTTTCACAGGCACCAAGGAGAAAGAGCGACAAAGTAAGGACAAAGGATTTAGTTTTCATTTTCCGGGCCTCTGTATAAACGACTTATCTCGCGCATCTTGGACTCAACCCAGTCCTGCGCAATTTTGTTGGTTTCTTTCGGAGTGCGGCCCGCCGGGTCGATCGGCGGGCCAATACAAAAACGAATGTCGCCTGGCATTTTGCGCAAACCGCGGCGTGGCCAGAAGTCACCAGCGTTGTGTGCAACCGGAACAACCGGGCATCCAGTTTCTCTTGCCAGTGCAGCACCGCTGACGCCGTAGCGACGGGTTTCGCCGGGCGCCATGCGCGTACCCTCCGGGAAGATGCAAACGCTTTTTCCCGAAGCGATTCGGTCTTTCCCCTGGGCAAGAACCTGCTTCACGGCCGACCCACCGGCACCACGATCGACGGCGATCGACTTCATTACAAGGCCCAGGGCCCAGCCGAAAACCGGGACCCACAATAACTCGCGCTTTAACACCCAGGTTGAGGGCGGTAACGCAGCGATCTGCCAGTAGGCCTCCATCGCGGTCGTGTGCTTGATAAGAAAGACGCTGGGCTCGTCGGGAATGTTCTCCGTGCCTTCAGTTGTAACATTGAGGCCGCAAAAAAACTTGCCGGCCCAAAGGCAAAACCGCGCCCAACCAGTGGCGATGCCCCACTTCACCCGAAACGGCGCCCAAAAAAACAGTAGCTCGAGCGCCGCACCAAAAATTGCCGAAGCAAAAAGGAGGGCGGTAAAAAGCAGTGAGCGAAGGGTTAGCACTAGATCGCCAGTCGTGAAATATCCGCGACATCGAGAAACAAAGCGCGAAGCTCGCCAAGCAGCGCCAGGCGGTTGTTCCGCAATGCTTCGTCATCTGCCATAACCATGACATCGTCGAAAAACCGATCGACCGGCGCACGCAGCCGTGCAAGCTCGGTTAGCGCTTTCGTGTAGTCACCAGCATCAAGCAAGGGCCGAACGATAGTTGTTGTTTCACCCAGAGACGCCCAAAGAGCACTCTCTGCTTCGTCGGTAAGCAGCTTTTCCTTGACGGTCGCGATACCGTCGCCGCCCGCCTGGCGAAGAATATTGGCGATGCGCTTGTTTGCCGCGGCGAGACTCGCTGCGGCGTCGAGCTTGATAAAAGCCTGCACGGCATCGAGGCGCCGACCGAAGTCGACGAGCGACGACGGGCTTCGCGCGAGAACCGCGTCAAATGTTTCTGTTGCGAGCGCCGTATCACGATCGAGAAAGTAACGACGCAAGCGCTCGGTGATGTAGGTGTATAGCGCCTCGCACAATTCGGCTTTCTCAATTTTCCCTTCAGGCTGTGCGTCAACAGCTTCGCCAATAAGCGCCTTCAGGTCGACATCGAGGTCGCACTCAATAAGGACTCGGACGATGCCCAGCGCCGATCTGCGCAGGCCAAACGGGTCGCGATTACCTGACGGCTTCTTGCCAATCGAAAAAATTCCGGCGAGCGAGTCGAGCTTGTCGGCGACCGCGAGAATTTGTCCGTCGACCGATGCCGGCAGCGAGTCTCCCGCGAAGCGCGGGTGGTAGTGATCACCGATGGCGTCGGCAACGGCCTGCGGCTCGCCTTCTGCCGCGGCGTAGTAGCGACCCATCGTGCCTTGCAGCTCAGGAAACTCGCCAACCATGCCGGTGAGCAGGTCGCACTTGCAAAGCGCCGCTGCACGCTCAACGACATCAGCGTCAACATCGAGCGCCGCAGCGATTGACGCTGCGAGCCTCGCTGTTCTTTCGCTCTTGTCGCCGAGACTGCCAAGGCCGCGCTGGTAAACAACTTCGCGTAGCGCCTCTTGTCGTGCAGCAAGACCCATGCGGCGATCGGAGTCCCAGAAAAAGGCAGCATCCGCCAAGCGCGGTCGGATGACGCGTTCGTTACCATCGCGCACCTGGTCAGGATCCTTGCTCTCGAGATTTGCGACCGTAATGAAGTGTGGCAGTAAGTTACCGTTCTTATCGGCCACGGCGAAATAGCGCTGATGGCTTGTTAACGTCGAAATAACAACTTCGCGCGGTAGCTCAAGATATTTCTCATCGAACGCGCCCGTAACCGGAACGGGCCACTCGACCAGCGCGGCGACCTCGTCGAGCAGTGACTCTGCGTCAACTACCTCGCCGCCCACTCGTTCGGCTTCTGCGTTTACGCCGGCGAGGATCAGTTCTCGGCGCCGCTCGAAGTCAGCAATAACGTGTCCGCTGTTCTCGAGCGATGCGAGATAGTCACCAGGCGTTTTGATTTTGACAGGCTCGTCGCAATGGAAGCGATGGCCGCGCGATTGGTTGCCGGCTGCTATGCCCATGATCGAAGCATCGAGTATGTCGCTACCGTGCAAAAGCACGATCCAGTGCACGGGCCGTACAAACTCGGCATCGCCGGCGCCCCAGCGCATGCGTCTTGGTATTGGTAATGCGGCCAACGCTTTTTCGATTAGTGGCGGCATAAGTTCGACAGACGATTTGCCGGGCTCCACGATATCGCAGGACAACCACTCGCCCTTTGCGGAGCTCGTGCGACCAAGGTCGGCGACGGCTACGCCGCATTTTTTTGCAAAGGCTGAAGCGGCCGGTGTGGCGTTGCCGTCAGCGTCGAAGGCGATCGAAACGGGCGGGCCTTTTTGCGAGATCGTTCGGTTGCCCTGATGGCGCGCAAGGTTTTCTATTAAAACGGTGAGGCGACGAGGACTCGCGTAGGCGTGAACCGCGGCATGTTCGAGACGCGCCTCATCGACGGCTGCCTCGAGACCCTGGCCGAAGGCTGTCATCAGGGAGCGCAATGCTTTTGGTGGCAGCTCCTCTGTTCCAATCTCGACAAGAAAGTCGTCTGCGGCGCTCATGAGGATGCACCGCTTTTGCCGACGGTGCTTACCATCGGAAAGCCAAGCGCTTCGCGTGATGCGTAATAGGCCTCGGCAATGGCGCGGGCCATTGTGCGTACGCGCAGGATATAGCGCTGCCGTTCACTGACCGAGATTGCCTGGCGCGCATCCAGCAAATTGAATACGTGTGAGGCGACCAGCATTTGCTCATAGGCCGGCAGCGCAAGACTCAGATCGATCAGTCGCGCGCTCTCGTGTTCGGCGTGGTCGAACTCATGAAACAGCGCGTCTACGTCGGCAGCCTCAAAGTTATATTTCGATTGTTCAACCTCGTTCTGGTGGTAAACGTCCCCGTACGTGATGCGGCCGAGCGGTCCGTCCGTCCAGACAAGGTCGAAGATGCTTTCTACGCCCTGCAAATACATGGCAAGACGCTCAATGCCGTAAGTAATTTCACCCGTGACCGGCCGGCACTCGAGCCCACCGACCTGCTGAAAGTACGTGAACTGCGTAATCTCCATGCCGTTGAGCCAGACCTCCCAGCCGAGACCCCAGGCGCCGAGCGTCGGCGACTCCCAGTTGTCTTCGACGAAGCGAATATCATGCACCAGCGGGTCAATGCCGATAGCGCGCAACGAATCGAGATAAAGCTCCTGGATGTCTGCCGGAGATGGCTTGATAACCACCTGGTACTGATAGTAATGCTGCAGGCGAAACGGGTTGTCGCCATAGCGCCCATCCGTCGGCCTTCGTGTGGGCTGCACATACGCGGCGCTCCACGGCTCGGGCCCGATAGCCCTGAGAAACGTTGCCGGATGGAACGTGCCCGCACCCATTTCCTTATCGTAGGGCTGCAGGATGACGCAGCCACGCTCCGCCCAGTACTGCTGCAGCTTCAGAATCAAATCCTGAAAGCTGAGCACGGCGGACGCTTCTTGCTTGCTCATTGGTGTTCTACCGGCCTCAAACCCGCGCAGTATATAGGAATTTGTGGTCGTAGAACGACTTGCTAATGTCCGACCGAGTTACATCGGCGAACGAGCCGCGAGCGCGACACCTCTCTCGCTCATGGCTCCCTGCGGTCCGCTTTACTTCGCTCGATAGGCGCCCCGCTCGCAGCTCCTCCGGTCTTCGTGGGGGCTGATGTCGCTCGCCCGTCTCGAGCCTGCGCGGCGATGTGACCCGCATGCTCATGCGGCACTATTCTGGTGCACCCCGTGACCAATATGCACTATACTGGTGCAGCGGATATCGCTGTGTCGTTTGTTACTCTAATTAAATCAATGGCTTACGTGGCGCACTATTTTGGCACGCTTAATGCAATTGTATTCGTAACTCGCCCCGGACAAACCGGGTGCTTTTAATACGTTGTATTTTTGGAGGAAAGATTCATGAAGCCCAAGGAGGTACTCGACCTTATTAAAGACAATGAGGTCAAATTCGTCGATTTTCGGTTCACAGACACGAAGGGTAAGGAGCAGCACGTCACCGTTCCCGCCCATACGGTTGACGAAGATCTGTTTGAAGAAGGCAAGATGTTTGATGGCTCATCGATTTCTGGCTGGAAGGGCATTAATGAGTCCGACATGATCCTGATGCCTGACCCGGCAACAGCTGTTATCGATGTCTTTCCCGACGAAACCACCGTCAACCTGCGCTGTAATGTTGTCGAGCCAGCGACGATGCAGGGCTACGATCGCTGTCCGCGCTCTCTCGCGGATCGCGCTGAGGCGTACCTCAAGTCAACCGGTATTGCTGATGCTGCGTTCTTCGGCCCCGAAAACGAGTTCTTTGTGTTCGACCATGTGTCATGGGACGACAACATGCAGGGCGCTTTTTACAAGGTCGACTCGGATGAAGGCGCGTGGAACACCGATCGCGCTTCTTCAGAGGGCGAAGGCAACACGGGTCACCGGCCTACAGTCAAGGGCGGCTACTTTCCAGTACCGCCGGTAGATTCTTTGCATGACCTGCGTTCAGCCATGTGTCTCGCGATCGAGGACATGGGCGTGGAGACAGAGGTTCATCACCACGAAGTTGCGACGGCCGGTCAGTGCGAAATCGGCGCTAAATTCAACACCCTGGTGCGCAAGGCCGACGAAGTTCAGATCCTTAAATACGTCGTGCATAACGTCGCCCACGTCTATGGCAAGACCGCAACATTCATGCCGAAGCCACTCGTTAACGACAACGGCAGCGGCATGCACGTGCACCAGTCCCTGTTCAAAGACGGCGAGAACCTTTTCTCCGGTGACGGTTACGGCGGCCTGTCCGAAACGGCGCTGTACTACATTGGCGGCATCATCAAGCACGCGAAAGCGTTGAATGCATTCACGAACCCGGCAACGAACAGTTACAAACGGCTCGTTCCTGGATTCGAGGCACCGACGATTCTTGCGTACTCGGCGCGCAACCGCTCTGCATCGATTCGAATCCCCTATATCTCGAATCCAAAGGGCCGCCGCATTGAGGTTCGTTTCCCCGACTCGATGGCCAACCCGTATCTCGCGTTCTCCGCAATGATGATGGCGGGCCTCGACGGCATCATGAACAAAATCCACCCGGGCGACGCCATGGACAAGGACTTGTACGACCTGCCACCAGAGGAAGAGAAAGAGCTGAAGCTCGTCGCTTTCTCACTCGAAGAGGCTATGGACGCGCTCAAAGCGGACCGCGAATTCCTCAAGGCCGGCGATGTGTTCTCGGATGACCTTATTGACGCCTATGTTGGGCTGCTTGAAGAAAACGTCACAAGGCTGCGAATGACGACCCATCCGGTCGAATTCGACATGTATTACAGCCTGTAAATGTCAAAAAGTGTGAACCGGGCGGCATTTTGCCGCCCGGGCACTAGCCCGGATTCCCCCTGCGCTGCTATGCTAACTCAATGGAAATACGACCGATTCTCGTTTTACTCGGCTTACTCGCATCTGCTGCGGCTTTGGCGCAGGCCTATACGTGGGTGGACGAGGAAGGCGTTACTCATTATTCCGACCGTCCGGAAGAGGGTGCTACGCAGGTCAACCTGTCCGAGTATTCACGCAATACCGGCGCGCAACTCTATCGGTCGAGGCCAGCCGCCACGGAGCCCGATGACGCCGAAGAGGAGACAGGGCCATTTAAATACGAGAGCCTCGCTGTTGCTTCTCCCGGCCCTGAAGAAACGCTATGGAACATAGAGGGAATATTGAACGTCTCTCTGGCTCTGAGCCCGGGCCTGCAGAGCGGTCACCGGGTTCGCGTTTATTTCGACGGTCAGGCGAGGGACGTGAGCGGTACGAGCATCCAGCTAGAGGAAGTCTATCGGGGTGTGCACAACATCCAGGCGGAGGTCATCGACGAGACGGGCAAGCTGATGATCCGCAGTCAGACCAATCGCTTCTACGTACAGCAGAACACGGTGCTGACGGGCGGACGCTAGGCCAGCGTAAATCGTCGAGCCATTCCGGCGGCGGCGGGACATTTAACAACGAAGCAATTCGTATACTTGATAGCCTGAGTTCGGGCGTCATTCTTCTCGATAGCAGCCTGCTGATCGTTGGCATGAATCCGTCTGCCGAAAACATTCTGGGTATCAGCCAGCAACGCGCACAGGGTGAATCGCTCCTGCGCCTGCTGGATGACGAACCGGAAGTACGCGAGGTACTTAGCCGCGTCATGCAAACCGGCGACCATTACGCAAACGAAATACGCCTCGGCGCGACCGAGGTTCACGCTGACGAACGCATTGTCGACTGCCGCGTGTCACCGCTAAAGACGGAAGACACCGAGCTGCTGATCGAGATGACGGACGTAACGCGCCGCGCAAAGATCAGCCGCGAAAACGCGCTCCTGATACAACATGGCACAGGCCGACAAATGATCCGGCAGCTGGCCCACGAAATTAAAAATCCGCTCGGCGGCATTCGCGGTGCGGCACAGCTGTTGGAACGGCAACTCGATAATGCAGAGCTAAGCGAATACACCGACGTCATCATCAGCGAAACAGACCGCCTTGCCGGACTGGTCGATACACTGCTCGGCCCGGGTGGGCCGTCCAATAAACAACCGGTGAATGTGCACGAGTTACTCGAGTACGTTGTGCGACTCATCGAACCAGAAGACCAGAAAAGAATCACCGTTGTGCGTGACTACGATCCCAGCCTGCCGCTGATCGATCTCGATCGCGATCAAATGGTGCAGGCGTTTTTGAACCTGGTGCGAAACGCTGTAGCCGCTCTGGACGGCCTGGGAACAATTACAATGCGTAGCCGGGCCGTCACAAACTTTACGATCGGCGACAGGCGCCATCGCGTCATCGCGTCGATCGAAATAGAAGATGACGGGCCGGGCATACCGTTCGACATGCAGGACTCTGTTTTTTATCCGCTCGTAACGAGCCGGCCCGAAGGCACGGGCCTTGGCCTGCCCGCCGCGCAGGAGTTGCTAAGCCGTCACAATGGCTTGATCGAATTCGAGAGCAGGCCCGGACGTACGGTGTTCTTCGTACGCATCCCACTTGAACAAATGGTGCAGAGCCAATGACAGGTGCCGGCCTGAATGTCTGGGTGGTCGATGATGACCAGTCTGTTCGCTGGGTGCTCGAAAAAGCGCTGCGGCAGGCGGACATGCAGGCGCGCAGCTTCGAACGCGCGGAACACCTGCTTGAGGCGATAGAACACGGTGAGCCGGATGTCCTCATTACCGATGTCCGCATGCCGGGCATGAGCGGCATTACGCTGCTCGATCGCCTGCAAACAACCTGCCCTGATCTGCCGATTATTGTCATTACCGCGCACTCCGATCTGGAAAATGCCGTTGCAGCTTACAAGGGCGGCGCTTTTGAATACCTGCCCAAGCCATTCGACATTGATGAGGTCGTAGAGCTCGTTAGAAAAGCGGCACGCAAGAACGGTGCGGCGGACACGGGCCAGGGCCAGAAAGGCAGTGACATTCCGTCGCTCATCGGCCAGGCACCGGCGATGCAGGAAGTGTTTCGCTCAATCGGCCGCCTGGCCGGCTCAAGTATGACTGTTTTGATAACCGGCGAATCGGGCACCGGCAAAGAGCTCGTTGCACAGGCGCTGCACGAGCACAGCCCACGGGCGAACAAACCATTCGTTGCGCTCAATACGTCGGCGATTGCGTCCGAGTTACTTGAGTCCGAGCTGTTCGGTCACGAGCGAGGCTCGTTCACGGGGGCGGACGCCCGCCGCATTGGTCGCTTCGAACAAGCCGATGGCGGCACACTGTTTCTCGATGAAATTGGCGACATGTCACCGGCGCTGCAAACGCGATTATTGCGCGTGCTTGCCGAAAGCGAGTTCTATCGCGTTGGTGGACAGAACTCGATCAAAGTCGACGTGCGGGTGATTGCTGCCACAAACCAGGACCTTGCACGTGCAGTCAAAGAGTCGCGTTTTCGGGAAGACCTTTACCATCGCCTTAACGTCATTCGAATCAACACACCGCCGTTACGTCAGCGGCGCGCAGACATACCGCTATTGCTGAACCACTACCTCGCCGAGTCGGCGAAAGAACTCGACGCACCCGCCAAGCTCATCGATGCTGATGCACTCGACGTGTTGCAGGGATATGAGTGGCCCGGCAATGTGCGCCAGCTTGTCAATGCAACACGGCGACTGACCGTAACGGCCCCGGGCACAGTAATTACACCGGCAGATATTCCGCAGGACCTCGGCGGCAATGTCTCGTCACAACGCGGCGCGCAGGAGTGGACGCGCAGCCTCGCATCGTGGGCAGAGCAAGAAGTGAGCGCGAAGGACGCCGGGCCCTTACTCGACAGGGCGCTACCGGAGTTCGAAAAAACGCTGATACAGATTGCGATGAGCCAGACGAACGGCCACCGGCAGGAAGCGGCCAAGCTGCTGGGCTGGGGCCGCAATACGCTCGCCCGCAAAATGAAAGCACTGCACCTGGATTAACCGGCAGAACCGAACCACCGAGGCGGTCTCAGACCTTCAACGAGCCCGTCAGATCCGACACCGACTTAATGTTGTGTCGATCCATATAGTCCAGCAGCCCCGCGTTGATCTTTTTGCAGACAAGCGGATCGTAAAACAGCGCCGTTCCGATGCCGACGGTGCTTGCGCCGGCGATCAGGAACTCGAGCGCGTCTTTGGCTGTGGTAATTCCGCCCTGGCCGATGATGGGTACATTGTGATGTTTCGCGACCTCGTAAACCTGCCGCGTCTTGAGCAGGGCTATCGGTTTGATCGCCGGGCCCGATAAACCGCCGCGCACGTTACCAATCACGGGCGTTCTTTTTTCGACATCGATCGCCATGCCCATCATCGTGTTGATCACAGCGAGGGCATCGGAGCCGGCCTCGATACAAACGCGTGCGCTCTCCGCGATGTCGGTCTGGTTTGGCGATAGCTTGGTGATAATCGGTTTGCTGGTTTGTGCCCGGCACGCCGCGACGACGCGTGCGGACATTTCCGGGACATTGCCAAACTGAACGCCCCCCTCTTTGATGTTCGGGCAGGAGATGTTTATCTCGATTGCATCGATAGACGAGTCGTCGAAGCGCTTCGTAACCGCGGCATAGTCATCGATCGTTGAGCCGCAGACATTCGCAATGAAGCGCGTTTCATTAAAATCGAGGCCAGGGAGAATATCGTCCACGACCGCATCGACTCCGGGGTTCTGCAGCCCGATAGCATTGAGCATGCCCATCGGTGTTTCGCAAAGCCGATGTGGCGCGTTGCCCAGCCGCGGCTCGCGCGTTGTTCCCTTCAGCACGACGGCGCCAACATCGGCGTTCGAAAACCCTTCGACCCGCGTGTATTCCTCGCCGAAGCCGACGCAACCGGACAACAAGACGATAGGCGTTGCCAGCGGCAAGCCACAGAAGTCTACGTGCAGCGGATTTATTTGTGAGTCGGCCATTGGATGCGGCATTCTACGACAATGTTGAACCTGATTCTCTACGAACCCGAGATACCGCCGAACACCGGCAATATCATTCGCTTGTGCGCGAACACCGGCGTCGCGCTGCATTTGATCGAACCGCTGGGTTTCGACCTCGAAGAAAAGAAACTCAGGCGTGCGGGCCTCGACTATCGGGAGTTTGCCAGCGTGCAGACCCATGCTTCGCTCGATGACTGTCTGCAGGGATTGGGGTCACCACGGCTATTCGCGTTGAGCACGCACGGCTCGACGCGACATGACGAGCCCAGCTACAAAGAGGGCGATGCTTTCCTGATGGGGCCCGAAACGAGGGGCCTGCCCCGGGCGCTGCTCGACAGCCTGCCGCCGGAACAAGTGCTGCGGCTGCCCATGCAAGCGGGCAGCCGCAGCCTGAACCTGTCAAACGCCGCCGCCGTTATCGTCTACGAAGCCTGGCGGCAGCTTGGATTCAGAAATGGCAGCTAAGCAGGTTCGATGTTGCTGTTGAGGCGAAACAGATTGCCCGGATCGTACTGACCCTTGATCTTTCTGAGTCGCTCATACGCGGGCCCGTAGTTGCCAGCGGCCTCGGCGCCATCAAAATCGATGTTGGTGTAGTAGCCACCCGTGTGCGGTTCAATCGCTTTAAAGTTGGCGCGTGTCGCCGCGATCATCTCGTCATCCTGTGCCGGGTCCATCCAGCCGCTGACAATGACGAGCATTATCTCGGCATTACGATGCGGGAACGCCGTGTCGAGCTCACCAACGCGTTTGACCGCGCCGCCAGCAACGTGATTGGCAACGAAAATCCTCGGGTCGTCAGACTCAACGATGGAGTCGACCAGGCCCTGCGTCCACTCTTTGACCATGCCGTTCTTGGCGTAAGAGCGAACGCCGTGGCCGAACGCTACGTCATTGATTGTTTGCATGACGGTGTAGTCCTGGACAGTGACGCCGTCCATTATCGGTGAACCGATAGCCCGCAATGGGGCGAGCTCCTTTTCGCCGGCGGCAGGATCGCCGTTGTACACAACATCCATCATGACAACCCGCACGCCATCAGGCGTCGTCGCG
>Ga0316191_10004095_pt1 | contig 10860 bp, 11 predicted proteins | sample Eddworburr2cm_MG_FD_204928 | JGI IMG/M metagenome (GOLD analysis project Ga0316191, IMG submission 204928) | Coastal sediment microbial communities from Maine, United States - Eddy worm burrow 2 cm | ecosystem: Environmental > Aquatic > Marine > Coastal > Sediment | place: USA: Maine... | reverse complement strand
CAGGAACTTCTCGCCGTTCCCGAGCTCGACGAGCCAACAAGCAGCCGCTTGCTTAGGTCGTACGCTCGGCATCCCGGTACCAAGCGCCACCACCCGCATCTCATTCTTCCCGAGCGGCTCGGTCGCCGGGTAGTAGACATCGAGCTCGGCCTTCTTGGCCGAGGCGGTTTCGGTCAGCGGCGCAACCCGCCCCGCCTGACCATCGGAACGCCCCCAAAGATATCCCCCGACGATGGCAACCACGAGCGCGATCGCAGCGGCGCCCTTGCTAGCTGATGACATGTACTCGACCCTCCATTGAGGGGGCGTTGTATCACACTGTCGCTGGCACCGGCACTGATAGCCTGCCGCGGACCACGTCCCGCTAACCGCCGACCGCTAACCGCCGGCCGCGGACCGCCTGCCGCTAACCGCCGGACATGCGGGGTTGCGGGGTTGTGGTTCAGCGGTTTGCGGTTTGCGGTTCGCGGTTCGCGGTTCGCGGTTCGCGGTGGGGCTGGGGGCTTCGCCCCCTTTTTAGAACTCCGGGCGGTCCTGATGCTGGCCGTAGACGCTTCGAAACACGTCGCAGATCTCCTGCTCCGTGCAGTACGCCTTGGCGGCCTCGACGATACTGGGCATCACGTTTCGGTCGGCGCGGCAGTCTTCCGCGATCGTGGCCAGAGCCTTGGAGACCGAGCTGTCGTCCCGTTCGGCCTTCACTTTTGCGAGGCTCTCGACCTGTTCCTTTTGAATCGACTCGTCGACGCGGAGGGTTGGGATGTCGGGTTGCTCGTCTTGTTCGTACTTGTTGACGCCGACGACTGTCTTTTCGCCACTTTCGATTTGCCGCTGCAGGCGGTACGCCGAGGCAGCGATTTCGCGTTGCGGGTAGCCGCGCTCGACGGCTTCGACCATACCGCCAAAGTCGTCGATCTTCCGGATGTAGCCCATGGCCTCTTCTTCGACGCGGTCGGTCATCCACTCGACGAAATAGCTGCCGGCCAAGGGGTCGATGGTGTTGGTGACGCCCGACTCCTCGGCGATGATCTGCTGGGTGCGGAGCGCGACCGTGACCGCTTCCTCGGTCGGGAGCGCGAACGTCTCGTCCAGGCTGTTGGTGTGTAGCGACTGAGTCCCACCTAACACTGCTGCAAGCGCCTGAAGAGCCACGCGCGAGACGTTGTTGTAAGGCTGCTGCGCGGTGAGTGACACTCCGGCCGTTTGCGCATGCGTCCGCAGCATCAAGGAGCGGGGATTCTTTGGGTTGAACCGATCCTTCATGAGCCGTGCCCACATCCGGCGTGCGGCACGGAACTTCGCGATCTCTTCGAAGAAATCGTTGTGAACATCGAAGAAGAACGACAAGCGCGGCGCGAAGTCATCAACGTCTAAGCCGCGCTCGACCGCCCACTTCACGTACTCGAGCCCATCGGCAATCGTGAACGCCAGCTCCTGAGCGGCCGTCGAGCCCGCCTCGCGAATGTGGTAGCCGCTGATGCTGACGCTGTTCCAGCGCGGGACCTCCTTCGCGCAGAACTCGATCGAGTCGGTGACGATTCGCATCGCGGGCCGCGGAGGCACGACCCAGGCATGCTGCGCGATGAACTCCTTGAGGCAATCGTTCTGGACGGTCCCGCCGATTTTGTCGCGCGGAATCCCACGCTTGTCGGCTAGCGCGATGTAGAAGCCGAGCAGCACCGCCGCGGGGCCGTTGATCGTCATCGACGTCGTGACCTTGTCGAGCGGAATCTCGTCGAACAGGACTTCCATGTCGTGGAGGGTGTCGACCGCCACACCCACCATGCCGACCTCTCCGAGCGAGCGCGGGGAGTCGCTGTCGTATCCCATCAGGGTCGGAAAATCGAAGGCCGTCGAAAGGCCGGTCTGCCCTTGCTCGAGCAGGTATCGAAAACGCTCGTTGGTCTGTCGCGGCGTGCCAAAGCCCGCGAACATGCGCATCGTCCACAGGCGGCCACGGTACATCGTCGGTTGAACACCGCGCGTGTACGGAAACTGCCCTGGGAACCCGAGGTCACGCTGGTAGCTGTCACCGAGGTCGGCCGGCGTGAGAAGGTCTGGCACCTCGAGGTCGCTGTGCGTGACGAACCGCTCCTTACGCAACGGATGCCGAGCCGTGGCGCCTTGCACATCTTGCTCCCGCCACTGGGCCGCATCGTCGCGCAAGCGATCTTTATCGTCCTCTGGCTGCCGATCGGCTGCCAGCTTCTTCGCGGGATCCGCGGTCACAGGCACCTCCTGCTAGTTCTCTACCGTGTCCTGCGCACCTGGGAAAGGCAAGACCTCGCCGCGGACGACCTGCAGCATGCCTTCGACTTCGAGCGCAACCTCGAGCTCTGGGCTCGTTTCCAAGAACCGTTCGAGATAGCGCTTCGCCGCCTCGTTCTCACCCTTTTGAAAGTGAGCGGCGCCAACGAGGAACAGCCCGTCGCCGTCGTTTTCCTGCTGCTGAAGCACCCTTTGGCCCATTCGAATGGCGCGATCGTACTCGCCCATCATTCGGAGCGTCTGCCCCGCGCCCACCATCGCGCCGACATAATCCGGCGCAAGCTTCAGCGCTTCGACGTAGCTCTTGAGCGCCTCTGGGAATGCTTCCTTCTGAAAATACGCGTGGCCTAGGAAGTGAAACGCGTACTCGTTCTGCGGGTCCTGCTGGGCGACTCGCAAGAGCTCGTCGATCGCTTGATCGGTTTCGCCGGCGTGAAGAAGCTCCATACCTTCTTCGGCTGCTTCCCAGCGCTCGGACTGCGCATCGTCCATCGACGTCTCCTCAGTCACGCTTGCCGTAGTTGATCGAACCTGCGCGGGTTCGATCGCGCGGTTGCACGCCGGCCGCCAAGGTCCCAAGCGCAAGCACGAGGAACAAGACGCCTCCAATCAGGAGCGTGATGCCCATCAACTGACGGCTGTCGAGCACCCAGTAGCAGAGCCCAGCGACCACCAAAGTCAGGACGGCAGTGGCCGCGGACACGCGTATCTGCAATCGACGGCGCCGCTCCGCGTAGGCTTGCGCCTGGCGCTTCGCTTCCTTCGATTCCTTGGCTCGCTCCTTGCGAGCTTGGCGCCGCTCGTTCTGTTTCTTCGCCATGCCGGGAGCATACTACTGAATCGCCCGACGGGCCCGATCCGCCAAATGGCCCTCGGACACGAGCTCCAGGAACTTCTCGTAGGCGTCCCGCGCGGCAGGCGAGTTGTCGCGCGAAAGCGCCTCACCCAGATAGAACCAAGCCTCTGGCGGCGTGCCCGGAAGGGAAATCGACTGCCGGAACAGCCTCCGGGCCGCATCCCGCTCTCCACGCTCATAGTGAACGCGACCCATCTGATAGATCGCGGCCGCTTCGAGACCCGGGCGCGCATCGACGCCACGAGCCAGCTGCAACGCCCGGGACGCGTTCCTCATCGCGTCGGAGTACTTCTTGGCGCGCAAGATGCTCTGACCCATTCCGACCAGAGCAGGCGCATAGTCCGGGTCGAGCTCGAGCGCGCGTCGATAATAGCTCGCGGCAATGCCCGTGTGACCTGCCGCGTAGAGCGCATCGGCGCGCGTCGTAAGCCGCTTGGGATCCATCGAGGCCAGCTCGGCGTCCACCAGCGCAGCGTCCGGCTCTTTGGCTTGCGCGGAGGCCGGGGCGATTGCCTTCGGCCTCGATTTCACGGTCACCTTGGCCACCGGCGCAGGGGCAGAAGAGCCCGGTCGCGGCGAAACCGCTTTGCTGGGAGTCGCGGGTTTCGGAGGTTCCACCCGTGCAGGGGGCTCCGGCTCGGGTGCCGCCACCAGAACAGGGGCCGACCCCTGTGGGAACGCCACCTCCGCCTCGGAAGCAAGGCCCCGTGGCGGCGAAGGCGCTTGACGCGGCTCGGTGATTTCGATCGGCGCCGCATCTAGGTCCGCTTTTTCCGATGGAGCCCGCGACGTGGTTTCCTGATTTGCAATCGGCGCTGCGGCCGGAGCTTCGACGTTCGGAGCAGCCTCGCTCGCAGGCCTCGTGACCAACGCGATCCCCGCGACCAGAAGCGCGACCCCCGCCAGCACAGCCGTGCCGAGCAGAACCTGTCGCGGCGTCAGCGCGCCCTGGCTGCGGCGCTCCTGCCGCTCCGCAAACGCGATCAAATCGTCCTCGGCCTCGGGCCCCGTCTCGTCCAGGGGCTCTTCAACGCTGGCCGCAACGGCTTCCAGCGCGCGCGCCTTGTCCAGCACGCGTTCGGCCTTCTCGTGCTCCCCTCGTTCAGCCAAGAGCTCCCCGAGCCACTGCAGTGGCCTCGGATCCGTCGGCGCGAGTCGAGCCGCCCCCAAAAGCGCCTGCTGTGCTCGCAAGGTGTCGCCATCGGCTCGCCACGCCTCGGAACAAAGCAGCAGGTATTCAGGATCGTCGGCCAGCTGCTCATGATGGACGCTCAAGACCTCGAGCGCCGCACGCGCCTTACCCGTCGCGATCAGATCGCGTGCAATCTCCAACGGATGCGGGTGCCCGGCGGGTTCCGCATCGTCGAGCGCGTAGGCGTCGAAGCCGAAGTCAGACACGGCGGCGATCCTACCAGAGGCCCCCTGGATTCATGAATTCCCGCCAATCGCGGAGTCACCCCGGGCCTTCTGCGCCAAAGCTTGTATACTCCCGCGCAATGTTTGTGGTCGCGTGTTCCGGTTTCCCCGTGCCGGTCAGCCGATATTGGCGGGAATTTGATGCGGTGGAAATCTCGGATACCGAGATCGCCATTCCGGGCGCTGGTACGGTGCGCCGCTGGATTCGGGAGGCGCCGGACAGCTTCCTGTTCACCGTGGTGGCCCCCAAGTCGGTCAGTGACTCCGGATTCCGGCGAACCAAGGAGAACAGGGCAACCTGCGAGGCTGTCGCCGAGCTCGCCGGCGATCTCAAGGCCAAGGCGGTCGTCTTCAGCGCGGACGAAAACTTCAAGCATGGCAAGGCTAATCGTACCGCTCTTCGAGCATTTCTAGGTTTTCTGCCCGCGAAGATGCCGCCGATCGTGTTCGATTTCGAAGCCTGGAAGCCGAGCGACATCGTCGCAGCATGCGGCGATCGGCCGGCCGTCGCGGCTTACGACCCGCTCACCGACGATCCCCCGCCGAAGTCGAAGATGATCTACATCCGGCTCCCGGGGCCTGCGGGACACCGGTCGCGCTACGACGAGGCATCTGTCGCGAAGATCGCCGACCATTGCAACAGCCTGGACCCCGAGCTGGGCATCTGCGTGTTCCGCAACATCGACATGCAGACCAACGCGCACCAGCTCACCAAGAGACTCGAGTAGCGGATGCCGGGATCGGCGCCGGCGCCGACTGTGCTCACGCTGGCGGAAGAGGACGCCGGAGAGCGCCTCGATCGGGTCCTGGCGCGCCGCTGTCCCGAGTTCTCTCGGAGCGCGCTGCAGCGGTGGATCGAGCAGGGGCGCGTCGAGCAGGCCGGCGAGGTCGTGTCCCGCAAGACCAAGGCTTTGGCTGGTGCCGAGGTCTCGGTCCACCCTGCCCCACCGGAGGCCATGAGCGCGGAGCCACAGGACATTCCGCTCGAGGTCCTGTTCGAGGACCCGCACCTGATCGTCCTCGACAAGCCGGCGGGGCTGGTGGTTCATCCTGCGCCCGGCCATCCCGACGGGACGCTCGTGAACGCCCTGCTCTACCATGCAGGGGTACAGGGCGGCGCCGACCCCCTGCGTCCGGGCATCGTGCATCGACTCGACAAGGACACGAGCGGTGTGATGGTAGTCGCCAAGACGCCCCAGGCGCACGAGCGGCTCGTCGAGATGTTTCAGCAGCACGCCTTGGAGCGGGCATACCTCGCGATTGCGCTCGGCCGTCCCCCACAGTCGATCACCTACGATACGTTCCACGCTCGACACTCGGCACATCGAAAGAAGTTCACGTCGAGAGGCGACCGGGGTCGGCGGGCGGTCACACACCTCGAAACAATCGAGCTTTTGCACGGAAGCGCTTTGGTTCGTTGCCATCTCGAGACCGGGCGCACCCATCAGATTCGCGTGCATCTCACCGAGCACGGGCACCCGGTCCTCGGGGATCCGCTTTACGGAAAATCGATCGCAGACCCGGAGCTGCGCCGGGTTTCGAGCGAGCTGGACCGCCAAGCCCTACACGCCGTGCTCCTCGCGTTCACCCATCCGATCACGGGCGAGGCGATGCGCTTCGAGACCGAGCCACCCGAAGATTTCCTGGGCGCCCTCGACTCACTGCGGGCTGGCTAGAGCTCGGGCGCGCACTGGGGATAGCCCTCGAGCACCTGAAGACACTGGGACTGATCGCACTGCAGCACCACGGAATTGCAACTCTCGAAGAAGACGGGGCTGACGAGAATCGCCCTGCAGCAGTCCTGAAGATCGAGACAGGACTGGATCGCGGCCTCGTCGCACTGGCTCGACTTCGACGCCGCCCACCCGACTCGGCAGAAGGATCCGCCGCTGTCTCGGCGCGCGATACCCGAAGCCATGTCGCCGATGATCTCGCCAGAGAAGGCAATCTCGGTGCCGTCCTGAGCCTCAGAGCCTCGGAACGCATTGGTCACCGGATCGATGGGCACGTCGCTCCCGAAGCTCAGCTCGAAGCTGCAGGGCCCTCCGTTCTCGTCGGTGCCGACGAGGTTGACGCTGAGGTCGTAAGAGCGGGGCATGGCATCGGGCTCCGCCTGGGCGGTGAGGTTGCACATCGGGCTCGGGGTGAGCCGCAGGCCGTCATCGCTGATGTAGAAGCAGACATCGAGGCCGTTGGCCTGTCCCTCCCAGAGGCCGGGAATCTGAGGCGGGGGCTCCGGCGGTGCCCCAGCTGCGCCGCCGATACCTGCCGCGCCACCGATGCCGCCCATGCCTCCGACACCGTCGTCGTTACAGCCGGCGGAGAGTAGAAGAAAGCAGCTCGCGGCAGCCAGCCGCCCGAGAAAGTTAAGAGTCATTGCGAAGGGAGGCCTACCACATCGGGGGTTCGACGTGTGCCTTCGAGCGGACGAGGAGGTCGATGATCGCCCGGTCGTAGAGGTTGCGAGCGAGGAGCTCGGGCGCGACACGGCTCTGATAAAGGTCACGACCTTCTTGAACTTCATCGGCCATCACGTCGAAAAGATTGTCGTTTCGAACTCCCTCGGCAATTTTGTCCTCGTTGTAAAGAGCAAGGTCGCTCGAGATCGCTCGTGCCAAGCGACGTGCGGCTTCTTCGGTTTCAATCAGCGCCATCGGTCCTCCGTAGGCGCAGAGTGACGCAGTAGCCCCGCTTCTGTCAAAGAGCGGCCGGGTCAATGTCGATCGCGCCGCTGCGGAGGAGCTGCATCGGGCTCGTCGTAGTGTCGATCAGGGTCGAGGGCGCGCCGCCGGGCGAGACCCCGGGCACTACCCCGCCGAGCCCGTCGACGAGGGTTTCGGAAAGCTCCTCGACGCTTCGTATCGGAGGCTCACCGGTCCTGTTGGCGCTGGTCGCGGTCAAGGGGCGCCCGAACGCCCGCACCAAGTCGGCCGCGGGGCTCGGGCCTGGAACGCGAAGGCCGACCTTGCCGTTCCTCGTGAGCCGGGGGCTCAAGCCGGGCTTGGCCGCTAGAAGTATCGTCAAGGGACCGGGCCAGTGGGCTTCCATCAGGGCTCGCGCCTCGTCGGAGGGGGATGAGGCGACCTGCGCGAGCGCCACGGCATCGGGCAGAAGCAAGGCGATCGGCATATCGGCTGGCCGGCCCTTGAGCTCGGCGACCCGTTCGATGGCCCTCTCGTTGCCGGCGTCGGCGAGCAAGCCGAGGAAGGTTTCGGTTGGGCAGGCCACGACCTCACCCCGCTCCAAGACCTCCACCAGCGCGGCGAGATCAACCATCAGCGGGTGCGGGCCCGCCAGCCGATGTCCTGGCGAAGCTGCTTGCCTTCGAACTGGATCTTCGCGACGGCCTCGTACGCGCGCTCGGCGGCCTCGTCGATGGTTTCGCCGATCGCGGTGACCGACAGTACGCGCCCACCCGAGGTCACGATGCTATCGCCGTCGAGCGCGGTCCCTGCGTGGAAGACCGTCACCTGCGGGAGCGCGGATGCTTCCTCGAGGCCGCTGATCACCTTCCCCTTGGCGTAGCTGCCCGGATAGCCACCTGCCGCGAGCACGACGCAAAGCGAGGCTGGGGCTTCCCATTCCGGTGTCAGGTCGCCGAAGTCACCCTGCGCGGACCCTCGAATCAGCGGCAGGATCGATCCCTTCCAGCGCGTCATCAAGGTCTGGCACTCGGGATCGCCGAACCGCGTGTTGTACTCGAGGACGAGTGGCTCGCCATCGACGATCATGAGTCCGACGAAGAGCGCGCCGCGGAACGGGCGCCCTTCCGCCGCCATGCCCCGGAGCGTTGGCTCGATCACGCGGTCGAGAATCTTCTGCTCGATCTCGGGCGTGACGACCGGGGGCGGCGAGTAGGCACCCATGCCGCCGGTGTTCGGACCCTTGTCGCCGTCAAACGCACGCTTGTGATCCTGGGCCGGGGCGAGCGGGATGAATCGCACTCCGTCGGAGACGACGTGGTAGCTCACCTCTTGTCCGACGAGACACTCCTCGATCAGCACGCGGTCGCCCGCATCGCCGAATGCACGCTCGCGCATGATGCGGTCGACGCCGTCAATCGCTTCCTTCGCATCGCTAGCAACGATGACGCCCTTCCCCGCCGCAAGGCCGTCGGCCTTCACCACGAGCGGTCGGTTGGCTTCCTCGATGTAGCGCGTAGCCGCGTCCGGGTCATCGAACACCGCAAAACCCGCCGTCGGGATGTCGTGGCGGGCCATGAACTCCTTGGAGAAGATTTTGGAGCCCTCGAGCTGGGCGGCCTCGCGATCGGGGCCAAAGGCATCGATACCATTCTCGCGCAGCGCATCGACCACACCCGCGACCAACGGCGCTTCGGGGCCGACGACCACCAGGTCCGCAGACTCTTGCTTGGCGAGAGCCACGACTTGGTCGGCGTCGGTCGGATCAACGGTCGTGGTCCGTCCGACAGCGGCGATCCCCGCGTTGCCAGGCGCCCCGATGACCTCGACCCCGGGATCCTGCGATAGGCGCCATGCCAGTGCGTGCTCGCGTGCGCCTCCTCCAACGATGAGAACACGCATCGTCAGTGCCGGAAGTGGCGAACGCCGGTGAACACCATCGCCATGCCTGCCGCGTCGGCGGCGGCGATGACTTTGTCGTCTCCCTTGGAGCCTCCAGGATGCACCACCGCGGTAATGCCTACCTTGGCGGCGGCCTCGATGCCGTCCGGGAACGGAAAGAATGCGTCCGAGGCCATGACGGCGCCCTTTGAGAGCTCGCCGGACTTCTGGGCTGCGATACCCACGGCAGTGACGCGGGCCATCTGGCCGGCGCCGACGCCGACCGTGCGGTCGGGCTTGGCGAAGATGATCGCGTTGGACTTCACGTGCTTGCAAACGCGCCACGCAAAGTCGAGCGCGCGCATCTCGTCGTCGGTGGGCTGACGCCTGGTCACGACCTTGCCGGCGCGCACCTCGCTCGGGCCCGTGGCGTCGCGATCCTGGGCGACCAAACCACCACCGACGCGCTTGAACTGCAACGAAGCGTAGTCCGCCGGAAGCCACTCGCCCGTTGCAAGAATGCGGAGATTCTTCTTTTTCTGAAGCCGCTCGAGCGCCTCCGCGGAAAAACCCGGTGCGATGATGCACTCGATGAAGGTCTCGGCGACCGCGTTGGCCGTCGCCTCGTCGACCTCACGGTTCAGGGCGACAATACCGCCGAAGGCGCTCTGGGCGTCGGCCTCGCGGGCGATTCGGTACGCCTCCTCGAGAGTGGCGGCCGTGGCCACGCCACAGGGATTGGTGTGCTTCACGACGACCGCTGCAGGGGCCTCGAACTCACGAACCGCTTCGATGGTTGCGTCGACGTCCACGAGGTTGTTGAAGGAAAGCTCCTTGCCGCCTGCACCAAGCGACTCGGCAAGCGCCAAGCTTCCAGTCGGCGCATTGCGCTCGATGTAGAAGGCGCCCTGCTGGTGCGGATTCTCGCCGTAGCGAACGTCGTAGGCTTTCGTGAAGCTCAAGGTCAGCGCACCCGGGAACTTCGAGTCACTGCCCTGCGATGTCAGATAGGCGGAGATGGCGCCGTCATACGCCGCGGTCTGCGTGAATGCCTTGGCCGCCAAGCGCGCGCGTAACGAAGCGTTCGGCCCATCGCCGGACTTCACCGCGGCCAGCACCTCCGCGTAGTCGCCGGGCTCGGTCACGACGGTGACGCGCGCCTGATTCTTGGCCGCGCTTCGAACCATCGACGGCCCACCGATATCGATGTTCTCGATGGTCTCGTCGTGAGACGCGCCGCGAGCGACCGTTTGCTCGAACGGGTAGAGGTTCACGCACACGAGGTCGATCGGCTTGCCGCCGATGCCGCCCAGGGCGTCGCGATCCTCGCCGCTGTCGCGCATGAGAATCCCGCCGTGGACCCGGGGGTGCAGGGTCTTGACGCGACCGTCCATGATCTCGGGCGACTCCGTGTACTCGGAGACGTCGATGACCGGAACCCCGCCCTCGCGAAGCGCCCGGGCTGTACCGCCGGTGGAAAGAATCTCGACGCCCGCCTCGGAAAGCCCCTTGGCGAACTCGACGACGCCCGTCTTGTCGGAGACCGATATCAGTGCGCGTTTGATCTGTGTCATGCCCCTACCTTTGAAGGTCGGGCCATACCCCGCAGCCAGAATGTCGTCAATCGATTCTAGAACTCGCCGAGGTCAGGTCTCAGGGCCGCCAATTTCGTCGAGCTCTTGCAGCTGCGCCAGGGTCGCCTCGACCCAGGGGCCAAGCTCGCCGACACGAATCATTTCGCGCGCTTTGCCCATCAATGCTCCGTAGAAATGCAAGTTGTGCAGGGAGAGCAACCGC
>Ga0316191_10004094_pt1 | contig 10861 bp, 7 predicted proteins | sample Eddworburr2cm_MG_FD_204928 | JGI IMG/M metagenome (GOLD analysis project Ga0316191, IMG submission 204928) | Coastal sediment microbial communities from Maine, United States - Eddy worm burrow 2 cm | ecosystem: Environmental > Aquatic > Marine > Coastal > Sediment | place: USA: Maine | collected... | reverse complement strand
GAAGGATCCCCCGGAATATACCCTTGCGATGAACTTGAGACAAGAGCAGGTATCTGGAAATTTTCTGACGATCAGTTGAATCAACATCAAACACTCGATAAACGCTATGCCACTGGAATCAGAAATGCAGTGGCCCTTACCTGGAATACGAAAGAAGATAAATTATATGCCTTACAGCATGGACGTGATGACCTGCACCGCTTCTGGCCGGATTACTATACGGAAGAGGACAACCTTGAATTACCCGCGGAGGAATTTCTGGATATTGATGAAGGGGACGATTTCGGATGGCCTTATTGTTATTTCGACCAGTTTAAAGATCAGCGAATGAAGTGTCCTGAGTTCGGAGGAGATGGTGAATCTACTGAAGGATGCGAGGGTGTAAAGAAGCCTTTGATTGGTTTCCCTGGTCACTGGGGCCCTAATGATATTCTGTTTTATACAGGCAAAATGTTCCCAGAAAAATACCGCAATGGTGCCTTTGTAGCATTTCATGGTTCCTGGAACAGGCTTGGTTCCACACAACAGGGCTATAAGGTTGTTTTTATACCCATGAAAGATGGGAAACCCTCCGGAGAATGGGAAGTTTTCGCTGATGGATTTACCGGAGGCCCAATTGAAAGTTCAGGAGACGCGCGGTACCGTCCATGCGGGCTTGCACAAGGCCCCGATGGATCCCTCTTTATCGTCGATTCTCAGAAGGGAAGGATCTGGAGGGTGATGTATTATGAAGATGGAATACCCGGTTATAATGAAATGCCAGTAACTGCGGCTGCTAAAACAGTTTCTGACGAAGAATTAGATGAAGCTTTGCTGCCAGGCAAAAAAGTTTATCAGACCTATTGCGCATCATGTCATATGATGAGCGGAAAGGGCGCCCCTGGCATGAACCCACCGTTGATCGATACAGAATGGGTATTGGGCGACAAAGACAGACTGGTCAAAGTGGTTTTGAACGGCTTGAATGATCCTATTGAGATCAAAGGAGAGATTTATCAGAATATCATGGCCTCACATGCTTTTCTGACTGATCAGCAAATAGCTGATGTCCTTTCCTTTATCCGAAATAGCTGGGGTAATGAAGCCAGCTATATAACTGTGGAAGAAGTGGCCGGAATCAGGGCAAGCAATAATTAAACACTCTGTTAGGTAGCAAAAGCCTTTTTAAAAGTTATTTAAACTGTGAGATCATTTCATTGATAGCCTTTGAGATGATCTCACTTCTATTTTAGTAGGAAAAGAAGTAAATTCACACGCTTTTTATTTAAAGTGTTTTCTAAAATTTTTTTTAATATGAAATCTTATAAAAACAACATTAAAACCCTAAGTATTGTAATGATGTCAATATTTATGCTAATGAAGTGTACTGCACCTGTGGACAAGGCCGGAGAAGCGGCTAACGGAACACAAATGTCAAAAGAAAGGGCAGACATCCCGGAAAAATATAAATGGAAATTATCAGACATGTATGCCACCCAGGCGGATTGGGAAAAGGCCAAGGTAGCCTTGCCGGCAAAGTTTGAGAAGGTGGCCGGTTTCAAAGGGACTTTGGGAAAATCTGCAAGCAATTTATTCAATGCCCTTGAATATCTGGAAGGTGTAGTCAAAGAACTTTTTATGTTTGGATCTTATGCTTCCATGCTTTCAGATAGCGATATCCGTGAATCGGAACCCCTTGGTATGGACCAGGAAGCCAATCAGTTGTATACCAAGTTTGGCGCAGCAGCTGCTTATATTGATCCTGAGATCCTGTCCATTCCGGAAAATAAGCTCAATAGATTCTTTACAACAGAACCAAAACTGGAGAAATACAGACAGTATATTGATAATGTATATCGTGTGAAAGCACATACACGTAACGCATCTGAGGAGAACCTTATAGCTGAAGCCGGGATCATGCAGGGTAATTCCGCCAGTATTTACAGCGTATTCTCCAATGCAGAAATGCCCAGGGCAGAAGTGACATTGTCCAGTGGGGATAAAGTGGTTTTAGATGCCTCTACATATGCTCTTCATAGGGCCAATACGAACAGGGAAGATCGAAAATTGGTATTTGAAAGTTTTTTCGGAAAACTGGATGATTTTAAAATGACACTAGGTACCCAATTATACGGGAAACTAAAAGAAAACATGTTTGTTAAAAATGTGCGCAATTATAATTCATGTCTTGAAGCTTCCCTGAATTCCAATAATATACCTACCGGCGTATATCATAAACTTATCGAAAATGCCAATAAAAACCTCCCCACGCTTCACAGATACCTGGATCTGAAGAAAAGGATGATGGGCGTCGATGAATTACATTACTACGACATATATGCTCCGCTTGTTAATGATGTGGACTTAAAATATTCCTATGAAGAAGGTTATGATATGGTCAAAAAGGCCCTTGCAGTATTGGGTGATGAATATGTAAACACATTGCAGGAAGCATTTGACGGACGCTGGATCGATGTGTATCCAAATGCAGGCAAACGGTCCGGAGCCTATTCAAATGGATCATCTTACGACGTACACCCATATATTCTTCTGAACTACAATGGCCAGTATGAAGATGTCGGTACCCTGGCACACGAACTTGGGCATACCATGCATTCCTATTTCTCTAATAAGAACCAGCCTTTTATAAATGCAAATTATCCTATCTTTCTTGCCGAAGTAGCATCGACAGCCAATGAGGCTTTGTTAATGGACCATGTATTGAATCAGATCGATGATCCGCAGATCAAACTTTCTATTCTGGGTAATTATCTGGAAAATGCCAGGGCCACACTTTTCAGACAAACACAGTTCGCAGAATTTGAACTTAAGATCCATGAAATGGCAGAGAAGGGTGAAAGCCTGACTGGAGAAAAATTCAGTGAGATATACCTGGATATCTTAAAGAAATATTATGGTCATGAAGATGGTGTAATGGTTATTGACGATGTTTATGCTATAGAATGGGCCTATATCCCTCATTTCTATTATAATTTCTACGTGTTCCAGTACAGTACTTCTTTTACTGCATCTACCATGCTTGCCGAACAGATGCTAAATGGCGGTGAAGAAATGGTTGATAAATATATCGATTTTCTATCAAGCGGAAGTTCAGAATATGCCATTCCTACCTTGAAAAAAGTAGGAATAGATATGGAAACGGACGAACCATTCGAAGTTACAATGGCCAGAATGAACAAAGTTATGGATGACATCGAAGCCATTCTTGATGAGATTGGATAGATAAAGTTTTAAGATCCCGCTCCTGTATTCAGTATAATGCAGAAGCGGGATTTTTCTTTTTAGCAATATATAAACTAAATTACCTGAAATTAAACCAAATGGGCATGAAGCTGACATCAGATAACAAAATGAAAAAATTAATCGTTGTAGGCGACAGGGTATTGATCCGGCCCAAAAAATCCACCGACAAAACGCAAAGCGGACTGTATCTGCCACCAGGCGTAAAAGAAAAAGAAAAAGTGCAGACTGGTTATGTGATCAAAACAGGTCCGGGATATCCGATCCCATTACCAGCAGAAGATGATGAGCCCTGGAAAGATAAAACGGATGAGATAAAGTATATCCCGCTCCAGGCCAAGGAAGGCGATCTTGCTATTTTCATTCAGAACGGAGCTGTTGAGGTCAATTATGAAAACGAAAAGCTCTTTATTGTCCCTCAGGCTTCAATTTTATTACTGGAAAGAGATGAAGACCTCTTCGAATAGAAATTATTAAAATCTGATCACTTCTTTGAAGGTATATTAATAAGTTGCAATTCTCCTGATCCAAGTCAAAAACACATAGGCTTCTTTAAATTAAACCGACCGGTCTATTTGCATTTCCAATATTTACAGAATTGCAAGTGGGTAGGAGTTCCCTCATCTTCATCACGTTCAGGAACCACCATATTCTAAATATTTCCTGTTTCAGAAAGAAGAATGGCAATATTCCGGGTCTCTTTGAACTGGGCCAGAACAATCACAAGAATTGAAGTGACGGGAACGGATATTATCATTCCCAATACTCCCCAAATTGTGCCCCAAATGGCTAATGTGATGAGTACCACAAGTGGACTTAGATTCAATGAACGTCCCATGATCTTCGGTTCAATGCCATTGGCTACAAGGGTCTGGCAAAATTGAACGCTTAGGAAAACCCATATAAACTGAGGAAGTGAATTGAATTGAAGGACAGCAAAACAGAAGGCAGGAAGGTGGCTATGAAAGATCCAACATAGGGTATAAAATTAAAAACGAAAATGATAAATGCCCAAAGCAACCACCAGGGGCTTGATCAGATTTCCAAAGAATTTCAAAATTAATACAGAGCCTACGGTCAGAATAGTCCATAAAGTTACCTTGGCAAGTTTGATGAGACCGGTGGATTCCTCGTTGTTGTTTTTAAGTGCCATGGCCAATCCGATTGAATTTTTAAATATGATATTAAATAATCCTAAAATCAATGTTCGCACCTGAATTTGTTTGTCAAAAACAAAATTTAGAGCAATCCTGGCTTTATTAATGGCTTATTTTTTTACATCTTTACAAAAAAAATACAATGGAAATTTCTGTTCGCAAATGGCAGGCAGGAGATGAAGAGGATTTGGCCACACAAGCCAATAATACTAAGATCTTCAACAGTGTATTAGACCAGTTTCCAAACCCTTATACCTTTGAAGAAGCCGTAAAATGGATCAAGTACAGCTCCAAAATTGATCCTCCTGAACACATGGCCATTATTGCCGATGGAAAGATAGCAGGCAGTATTGGTATCAAGCGCAAGGAAGATGTGTACCGGAAAACAATGGAAATAGGATACTTTCTGGGAGAAGCTTACTGGGGCAAAGGCATAATGACCCTTGCGGTAAAACAATTTGTAGATTATATGTTCAGAACATTCGATATTAACCGAATTGTAGCACCTGTATTTGATTTCAATATCGGTTCCCAAAGGGTATTGGAGAAGGTTGGGTTCAGAAAGGAAGCTGTCATGATAAAATCTGTCATTAAAAATAACATTTTCAGGGATGAAATATTATATGCCCTTCTAAGGGAGGAATTTAAATCTTAATTTAGTTTATTCGTTCTTTTAACCTAAAAGTAAATGAAGGTAAGTGGTTTCAGCTTTATACGCAATGCCATAAAATTTGACTATCCGATCGTTGAAGCGGTAAGGTCAATATTACCATTATGTGATGATTTTTATATCGCTGTTGGAAGCTCCGATGATAAAACTCTGGAACTCATTCAATCAATAGATCCCAAAATAAATATTTTAGAGACTATCTGGGATGAAAATCTGAGAAAAGGTGGTCAAGTTTTGGCCTCAGAGACCAATAAAGCCATGAGGATGATCCCTTCAAATAGTACCTGGTGTTTTTATATACAGGCTGATGAGATAGTCCATGAAGAAGATCACAATGTTATATATCAGACCATGGAGACCTGGAAAGATAATCCCAGGGTGGATGGCTTATTATTCAACTATAAGCATTTTTATGGTTCTTATGATTATGTTGCTACTTCTACTCGATGGTACCGGAAGGAAATAAGGATCATCAGGAACAATACTTCAATATACTCTTTTAAAGATGCTCAGGGATTCAGGAAGGATAACAATAAAAAACTAAATGTAAAGCCTGTTCATGCACATATCTATCACTATGGTTGGGTAAGGCATCCAAAAGTTCAATTCAACAAACATCAGTTTTTTGGCAGTTTGTATGATAAAAATATTTATAAGGACGGTACTTTTAAAGCCAATGAAGTGGATTATGGTTCTGTTGATCTATTGGAAAGGTTCAGCGGTTCGCATCCAAAATTCGTAGCGAACAGAATCGCTTCGAAAAACTGGCAGTTTGATCATGATCTGCGTAAAAATAATTCTGCTTTAAAACACCGATTTAAGAAATGGGTCGAAAAGCATTTCGGTTTTATACCTTGGGAGTATAAAAATTATAGAATAATTTAACTTTTAAAAAATGGTTTTGAATTCCTCAATCCAATATAAACCAGCCTTGTAAAAAGCACCTCAAGCCCGCATCATAAAACACCAGCCATACAAACTAATAAATACTGACAGCCTGTCCAATGCTTCACTTTAAACCATTTTCAGCCTAAATTATTTCAGTAATATTAAGTTTTATCTTCTGCTTGATTCATCACAAACTTTCAAAGATCAGGGCATCTGGTTTAACTATGAGCAATAATCAATCTATGGCTTTGCATAAAAGCAAAAGGCTGCTATTTGGGAGACAGCCTCTTAAAATGAATTTGTACTTTTAGGACTATATAATTACTTTGACGCAATATCTACGCTTCTTTTAATAAAATCTGTAAGTCCGCTCCCACTCAACATATTCTGGGCAAGTAATCCAAGGTCATATGCCTGACGCGCCAGTTTAGATTTTTTATCCTCTCTTTTGGCCTCAACAATCTTATTGATCAAGGGGTGATTCCCATTAATAACCGCGTTCAGTTGTTCTGGCATATTCCACATACCCATGCCACCTCCGCCAGTTGCTGACATATCTTTCATTCTTCTCATAAACTCAGATAAAGTAATTACAACAGGCATTTCATCTACAGGCAAGGGTTCTATACTGAATGTAACATTCTTATTATCGATAGCTTTCTCGAATAGCTCTTTCAATCCCTTTTCCTGCTCTTCGGTCAGGACACTTTCCTTTTTCTCATCGGTGTCGACCAATTTGTCTATGGTTTCAGAATCAACACGCTTCCAGGCTGTATTCTCAACCTTCATTTCAAGATTGTTGATAAAATGGCTATCCAGAACACCATCCATGACCAGCACATCATATCCCTTTCCTTTTACCGATTGGATATATCCATCCTGTTTTGCCGGATCATTTGTATACAGATGTACTACCCTTTTATCTTTATCAGTCTGATTGGTCTTTATTTTTTCCCGATATTCATCTATTGTGAAATATTTGCCATCTGTATTCTTATGCAACACAAAATCTTTTGCTTTTTCATAGAACTTTTCTTCTGTGATCATCCCATATTTCACGAATATGCTCAGGTCATCCCATTTTTTCTCATAAGCTTCCCTGTCTTTTTTATACAGCTCACCAAGCTTATCAGCTACCTTCTTGGTTATATGTGCATTGATCTTTTTTACATTGCTATCAGATTGCAGAAAACTCCTGGATACATTTAATGGAATATCTGGTGAATCTATCACACCGTGCAACAACATTAAGAACTCAGGAACAATATCTTTAACCTCATCCGTGATAAAAACCTGTCTTGAATACAACTGGATCTTATTCTTATTGATCTCAAAATCATTCTTGATCTTAGGAAAATATAATATACCGGTTAGATTGAATGGATAATCCACATTCAGATGGATCCAGAATAAGGGATCTTCAGAGAATGGGTACAATTCCTTATAGAAACTCAAATAATCCTCATCCTTTAAATCATTAGGTGATTTTGTCCAGATGGGTTTTGTATTATTGACGACATTCTCCTTCTTAACTTTCTTTTCTTTACCCTTATCATCCTTAACGGTTTCTTCTTTATCGCCAAAGACAACAGTTATTGGCAGAAATTTGCAATACTTATCCAGTATCTGCTGAATTCTGTGATCTTCAAGAAACTCTTCATTATCTTTATTCACATGAAGAATCACATCAGTGCCACGATCTTTTTTGACTGTCGAAGAAATTTCGAATTCAGTGGATCCGTCACATATCCACCGGGCTGGTTCAGCACCCTCCTGGTAAGATTTGGTAATGATCTCAACCTGGTCGGCAACCATAAAGGATGAATAAAAACCTAATCCGAAGAACCCAATAATCTGGCTTTCATCACCTTTCTCTTTAAATTTTTCAACAAACTCTGCAGCTCCAGAAAAAGCTATCTGGTTTATATATTTCTTGATCTCTTCTGCGGTCATCCCTATACCATTATCACTTACAGTAATGGTCTTCTTTTTCTTGTCTACTGACACCTTGACCTTCAGATCTCCAAGCTCTCCCTGGTATTCATTGATTGAAGCCAGTCCAAGTAATTTCTGTGTGGCATCTATTCCATTTGATACCAATTCCCTTAAAAAAATCTCATGATCAGAATATAAGAATTTTTTTATGATGGGAAATATGTTCTCAGTGTGTATTGAAATACTTCCTTTTTCTTTCATATTATTTATGGTTCATTATTTTCTAGTTGTCCTTGGTCAAATATCATTCCACTACGATCAAGCCTCAAAAAACTGTCAGGTTGTCAGCTTATATCTTATTTATGTCTGAAATTGATGTCAAAATTTATTGATTGGTATTTACTTCCTGCTGCGAAAACTATTGGCTGGTTCGAGATTTGCTTCTGTATTAAATGATCTGATGTAAGGTTTATATAAATTTCACAGCTATCATACTTCTAAGAAGTAAGGTTTGAAGCCAAATCCTTTTTGATCGAAACAATAAATTCAACCGGGAGCCTTGAAATTACTTTTTCTTTCGGTTGATCATAATACGAGTAGCAAAATAAATATCCAGATTCGTGCTTTCACTGCTCTTGACCAGATAGCTGAATATATTGCCAGATCCTATTATCAGGGGTTTCCATCTGAAAGCAACTCCCGATTCCAGATTTAAGAATTTATTATAGGTAAAAGGAAGGTATACTCCTATTTTTTTTGTTTCATACTTCGGAACTATATAAAATTGGTTAAAGGAAAAATCGTCAAATTTTTCATTACCAAAGTATGTGATTTGTCTTGTAAAGGCTACGTGTAAGTAGAACCGATCATGCAGGCGGACATCTCCGTACAAATTAATAATTGTTGGTATCCTTGTGCTGAGTTGGTCAGTTGAAGTATTATCTATATCAAAATTAGCCGTCAGTGTATCCATAAGCTGGGAAAAGGATTCAATTTCCGAAAATGATGATTTCGAAATCTGGTTGATCTTAACATTCACATGGTTGGCAAATGAAGTGTTATAATTGACTTTACCCAATCCAACTACACCCAGCCCAAACTTATACAAGTAATCAACCCCTGTCTCATCTGTCTTCACATAATTGATACCAAAATCTGCACCCAAACCTATTCTACTGAACAAAGGGATCTTGTCTTCATTTAAAAATTTATCTATTTCTTCAGTTACCGCCATTCTAAAACGGAGATCCACATCAGATAATATTCCGTCATTGTAACTGAAATTTATATTAGACAAGTCCAGATAAGCTGTGCCACCTCCGCTTAATATATTCAAGGTTACGCCGGCATAAAGTTTATGGCTTTTTTTATTCAGGATTTCTCTTGAATAGAAGAAACCGTAACTGTCCCAGGTTGTGATTACACCTCTCGCAAATTCATTTGCAAAAGACGCAGGATCTCCATTTGAATTCTGAATATTATTGATAAAATTGCTTAACTGGCCATCGGATATATTGGAAACTAATAATGCCCTGAGCCTCCATGAAAAACCAACGGTTGATTTTTCGTTTATTCTATAGGCAAAAGAAGGGAATTGAATTACTGCATTTACATATCCAGTTCTGTTTTTCGACACATCACTAATGCCATTTATATTACTACTCGAAAGTTCTTCCATGGGATCCAATCCGAAGAAATTTTCATTAAAGAAAGTCAGGTTGGTACTAAAAACATTTATATCCCAGTCTGATGGCATTACAGAATGAATTTCCGGCTGATATGGCAAAGAATGGATCCCGGCAAATTTACTGGTATTATACCCCGGCCAGGGTTGCGATACTGCTCTTAAGGCAAAAAACAAAAGTACAGCTATCAGGATCGGTTTCATATATTTTAATAATCTCAGTTGAACTTGTGTAAATATAATAAGGGGTTTTTTATTATTTTTGAATTATCCATTATAAAGCTAGGTATTAAGCCTTGAATAAAAAAGAAAATTTACTACCGAAAACACTGAAAATTCTGGTCTGGATTCTAATAATAGCATCAATTGGCGCATTGTGGATCAGTTTGCGATCAAGCTTGTATTCCTTTGAATATGGAATCATTGCATTGGTCCTTTGGGCATTGGCTCTTGGCCTGAATTATCTTGTTAAGAAAAAATTTAAATAAATAAGCGATAACTTTTGAAGAATCCCTATTAATCCTTATTGTTGAATTGGTGGTGGGGTTTTGGGCTGTGGAATCGGTTCTTCCTTATCCCCACATCCACCGGCCAATGTCATAATGACCACAACCACTAGTACAATTCCATATATTCTTTTCATTTTATAGAAATTTTTGCACAAATATAGCATGATTACATTAAAAGAAGGGAATTTTATTAACTCTTGTACAAATTTCATATATTGCAAATAGGAATTATTTTTTTGCTAGTCACGTTATTTTTATGATAAAACGCTATCAGCATGCCGACCGCTTACTGGTTGCCGTGGATTGTATTATTTTTGGTTTCGATAAAAATCAGCTTAGGCTTCTTCTGACAAAAAGGGCAATGGAACCGGAGAAAGGAAACTGGTCATTGATCGGGGGATTCGTGGGGAAAAATGAAAGTCTTGATGATGCTGCCACAAGGGTTTTGTACAAACTCACTGGTTTGAAAAATATTTATATGGAAGAAGTAAAAGCTTTTTCTGAAGTAAAACGGGATCCTGTCGAAAGGACCGTGTCAGTGGCATATTATGCTTTGATTAAGATGAACCGTAATATGAAACTTTCGGCGGAATATGGAGCTCAATGGATCCCGATTGATAGGATTCCATCTCTAATATTTGACCATATTGAAATGGTTGAAGCGGCAAAGAAAAAGCTTAAGGCTATGGCGAAACACCAGCCTATTGGATTTGAACTTCTGCCAAAGAAATTCACCATACCACAACTCAGAAGCTTATACGAGGCAATTTATGAACAC
>Ga0316191_10004093_pt1 | contig 10861 bp, 6 predicted proteins | sample Eddworburr2cm_MG_FD_204928 | JGI IMG/M metagenome (GOLD analysis project Ga0316191, IMG submission 204928) | Coastal sediment microbial communities from Maine, United States - Eddy worm burrow 2 cm | ecosystem: Environmental > Aquatic > Marine > Coastal > Sediment | place: USA: Maine | collected... | reverse complement strand
GAGCTGATCGAGGGGGAGTGTCGACGAGGTGAGGTCGAGGGCCAGCTCGAGTCGGCCCGAGGTGCTCGCGACTTCCACCTGGCCCTGAATGGGAGCCCCTGCCATCTGGAGCCCGTAGGGTAGAGTCAGCCGACCGTCTTGGAGGTTCGGGCTCCCTGTCAGCTGCTCGACTGTCGTTGCGAGTCCGTCGAGGCCGTCGATGGTGACCTCCAGGTCGAGATCCATTGCAGTCAGGGCCCTCTCCATGGGTTCAACCGGAAGGGACCGATCGAAGAGTCTTTCGACCGAGCCAGTCTCTTCGAAGCTCGGATCCCCCTCGGCAGTTTTCGGCTCGAGCCAGGGTTGGAGGTCGATTCGACCCGTCTGCAGCTTCCCAGCCAGAACAGCCTTTTCGTTCTCGAAGCTCAATTGGAGATCGGCGCTGATGGCGGTGTCGTCAATCTGGCCTTCGAGAGCGGAGAGCTGAATTGGGCCACCCGAGTGAGTCAGGCTTCCCTGGAGTTGGAATGGACCCAGAGATGGGACCTCGACTCCGGCGGCTGCAAGAGTGGCGGTCAGGTCGCCTCCTTCTAGAGTGAAGTCGAAAGTCAGGTCGAAGTGCTCGGGCTTCTTAGAAAGCGTGCCTTCTGCGGAGACTCTGGCCTCCGCGATCTCGAGGGCTGCTGCAAGTGGAAGCGGCGAGGCTCGGGCGAAGAGCTCGTCGAGGGTTGGACCTCCTGCTTCGAACTTCAGGGGTAGCCCGTTGAAATTGCCACGTGCTTCGAGCTTCAATGGAGACGACCGGGTGATACTTCCGTCGAGCTCGTCGATCGTGAGTCGATGATTGTCTCCCTGCTCGTCGGTGACATTCAGCTGAACCCGGTCGAATTCGAGGTTCTCGAGGGCGTCCACCCGATACGGGGACTTGGGTCGATCCTCTTGTCCGATCCAGCTCTTCACCAGTTCGAGTGTCGGGCGCAGTTGCACCGTCACCTGATCCAGTTTCAGGGAGTCGATGGAGATATGACGCTTCAGTAGCGGGATCAACTCGATTTGAAGCTGGGTTGTCTCGACGCTGGCCGTCTCTGCCAGCCGCAGGTCTCGGACCTCCACTCCCGGCTGGAGGGATGTCTTCACATAGAGCTCCTCGAGCGTTATCGATGCTCCGGTGAGTCCGGTCAACTGCGCCTCCAGGATGCGCCTGAAGGGACTCAAGTTCAGAGTGGGCTGGAAGACCAGAAGAGATGCCACGAATGCGACGACGAGACCGACACAGATCACTCCAGCGATCGTCAGCCGTCGCAGCCATGGATGTCTGGTCAAGGTGGGCGTCCCCTTCAATCGCGGGCTGTTCTCAAGCCAGCTGGAGGCTGCGCTGGGGTGTGAAAGCCTGAGGGCGCAACTCGCCGTGATCCACGATCACTACACTCGACTCAGGAATTTCCACCCAGAGATCGGTCAGGTCACTGAAAGGCTCCGACACGACGATCCGGAGGTCGTCAGGGAGCTCTCCGACGTCGGGATGGAGCTCCTGTATGGCCTCCTTGCTGCGGCTATGAAACAGGGTGCGTGACGTGCCTTCGCTGGAATATCGAAAGGCCCAGATCTGCTCGCCGTCGCTGATGCCGAGGGTCATCTGGAGCGGGTTCTCGATGCTATGCCTTCCGGCCACTTCTTCGATATAGCCGGCCATTCTCTCCACTCCTCCGACGACGTCCTTTTGCATGCCGAACGTGAGAGCCAGATAGAACATAACCTCGGAGTCTGTTGTGCCCTCGATGTCTGGGAAGAGCTCTGGTGCCACGGCCATGGTGAGGTCCCGGCGTAGGTTTCGGAAGTCTTCGATCGAGCCGTTGTGGACGAACAGCCACTTGCCGTGGCGAAAAGGATGACAGTTGGTCTGTTGCACCGCCGTGCCGGTAGCGGCGCGAACATGGGCCAGGAACAGGGGCGACTCGATCTGGGCAGCCAGATCGCGGAGATTGTCGTCGTTCCAAGCGGGTTGTGTCTCGCGATAGACCCCCGGTAGGTCCCGGCTTCCGTACCAGCCGATACCGAATCCGTCACCGTTGGTTGTGGTATCACCAGCGTAGGACGACAGGCTCTGATCGATCAGCGAGTGCTTCGGCTTGAAGATGAGCTCTTCGAGATACAGGGGGGCTCCGGAGTAGGCCAACCATCGACACATGGTGCTACCTCCTCGAGTGTTGATTCACCGCCAGGTCGATTCTACCGAGTGCAGGTCGCCGCAGGACCGCATCGGCGATAATGCAACTTCCGAGAGTCGAGGAGACACCGAGATGAAAGGCAATCCGTATCAAGTCCTGGGCCCCGACGTACCCCCCATGCTGGGACGCGGGGAGCTACTCGAGAAGGTACGCGCCCACCTCGACAAGGAGCGGCCCGAACATGTCTCGGTGATGGGGCCGGCCCTGTACGGCAAAAGCGTCCTGCTACAGGAGGTGGCCAGCATCTATGCCAAGGGCCAGCCGGGATACCTGGGCGCGGCTTACTTCGATCTTCGCCGTCGGACTCCGTTGACCGATGACGAGCTGCGTGAGCGATTCGCGGACAAGCTGGCGGCGGCGGTAGAGGAGTCCTGGCCTGAGGGCGCCGAGCTGCTGCGGTTCGACGACGTGGAGATCAGGGAACGCCTTGGGCTGGTAGGCCGAGAGCTCGCCAAGACCGACGAGTCGGTGCTGATGGTCATGGATGGCTTCGACGATGTGCTGGCCAACCCAGGCATCACCTCCGAGATCTGGGACGGCCTACTGAGAATCGCCTCGGAGCCGGTCCTGCGTTATGTGACCGGCAGTCGCCTGCCCATTCGTGAGCTGTGTCGAACCGAAGAGTCACGAACCTCGGATTTCTGGGAGATCTTCCACGATGTGCCCGTCATCGTCGGCTGTCTGGAGGACAGGGATTGGGAGGAGTTTCTGGCGCCATTCCAACAAGAAGGAGTAACCCTGGACAAGACCGCCCATCAGCGGCTCCATCACTGGACCGGGAGCGTACCGATCCTGCTCACGGCCCTCCTCCAGTCGACCTGGGACTGGGTCGAGCCCGGAGCTACCGTCAGTGGCGAGGATGTCGATCGTCTGACTGAGCGTCTGATGGAGCGCCGCCGCCAACTCCTGGCGGCGCTGTGGGAAGAATGCACTGCCGAGATGATGACGGACCTGGCGGATCTGACGCGAGGCGAGCTGCGGGTCAGGGCGGTTCCGGAGTCGCGGCTACGCCGGCTGGAGCGCAGGGGATTCGTGCGCCGGGAAGGCAAGCGAATCGTCTTCGCTTGTGGCCTGATGGAGCGGTTCGTAGAACGCGAGTCGGCCGGTGTGACCAGCCTGCAGCGGGTGTTCGGGGATGCCGAGCTGTTCCAGCAGAACGTTCGCATGCTGCTCGAGGTTCGCCTGGCACAGGTTCCGGTGGCGGACGAGACTCTCCATGGCTATGTCGAGCAGGCGATCCGGCATCTACAGCCCGAGCCCCGTCACTCGACGGTCTGGGTCAGAAGCATCGCGGATCGAGCCCTAGATCTCATCTGGGAGCGGGAGCTCCGGGACGGAATCACCCTGCCGGAATCGTGGATGATCGCCTGGCGTCGTGCCGGGATCCAACACCTGCCCGACGACGGCCATGGCCGAGTGCCTTCCGAGCGAGGCCGGCAGCTGCGGCTACTGCGCTACGCCACCGGCTCTGGTGTCGGAGGTCGCTCCCTGAAGCGGCTGACGAGATGGGTGACGAAGCCGACGGCATTGCTCGTCGATCACCTGCAATCGGTGGGGAACTTCGGCCAGCACCAGGATGACGAAGTCACGTCTTCGTTTGCGGTGTCGACCTGCAACTCGGCGATCGCTCTCTGTGAGAGCCTGGCTGGTGATCTGAGAATCGAAGCCGACAAACCATGATGTTGACAGAAAGAGGGAGTGCCTGGGCGGACATCGTGGCGATGACCGCCGTGCTCCTGTCCTACATGTGGCTCTGGCAGCGGACCTTTGCTGGAGAGTTGTTCGTTTGCATAGCTCTGGTGGTAGGGCTGGCAGTTTGGAGCCATTGGCGCCGGGGCGAGACTCCACGCGACGTTGGGTTTAGGACCGACAACCTGGCTCCAGCCGCGATCAAAGTCTTTTCCTTCGTCGGTCCCTTGATTGTCATCATCCTGATCGGCGGTGTTGCGCTGGGCACGTTTCGCGTCCCGGCCCGGGACGAGTTCTTGGCCAGACTGATTGTCTTGCCGCTGTTTGGCCTGGGACAGCAGTACCTCCTGCTGGGTTTCTATCTGCGCCGATACGAGGAGGCGCTACCTGGAGAGCGACTGCCGATCTTGGCAACGGCCCTGACCTTCTCCCTTCTACACCTGCCGAACAGCTTTTTGGTCGGCGCGACCTTTCTGATTGGACTCGGTTCGTGTTGGCTCTACGGCCGGGCCAGGAATCTCTGGGTCCTGGGCCTTGCCCATGGCCTGCTGTCCCTGGCCTTTTCGGTCTCGATCTCCAAGAGCCTCGCCTCCGGAATGAAAGTCGGCTCGAGAGCCCTCGAGTGAGGCAACGAGGCTGAGGCGTCCGGTCGTACCTCCCGGCCGATCCTTGGGGGCTTGGCGCCAGGGGTCATGATCTTGGCGCCCGTAGCTATCTCCATCTTCGGTGATCTTCGCCAAACTGCAGTCAGTGGAGTGCGCTCTTCTCCCGGAACCTTGACCCTCGGCACAAGGTTGGGCCGGGGTGTTCCTTGTGGACAGAGCGATCGAGGAGGTCTGATAATGGTGAGTCAATGGTCCAAGAAAGCCAGTGGGAGCGAGGATTCGGCAGCGCCACCTGGAGATTCGGGCGAAAGCAACGAGCAAGCTCCATCCAGATCGAGCGATCCAGCCGTCGTCGGTCTGTGCAGGGGGATGGTAGGTCTCAGCCTTGCCCTGCTCGTTGGTCTCGTGACCTTGGCCTGGGTCCTGTTGCGCAGTGACATCGATTGGGATGCGTCGGTGGTCAAGGCAGGCCGTCGGGAGGTAGGTGTGGAGGCCTCCGATGAGCCATCCAACGGTGAGGCGGCGACTGCGACAGCAGGCGTGATTCGGTTCGATTCGAGCCGCTTGAACAGTGAGGGCCTGGTGGGCTCTCCTGACGGACTGCGCGCATTGAGCTATGAGTTCTGCATTCCGGCTGTTGAAGCGCACGTCGGGGAGATCGAAGCGATCGATTCGACGATTACGATTCAGCGCAGCTCGCCGGGCAGGATCGGCTGTGGGTCGGATGAGTATCTGGCGGTTGGTCACACTCACCAACCCGGGTTCCGAGAGGTTCTGGATCGACTCGGTCGCCTTCCCTATGTGAACGAGATCCAAGAAGCCCATTTCGAATAGATCTGCTGGTCCTTTCCTCTATCTTCTGAGCCGCTATCGGTCGCCTCTCACCGGGCCCCTTTGCGGAGTAGGCGGGTGCTACGATTGGCCCTCTTGAGAGGACCATGGTGAGAGGCAGTTCAGGATCCATTCCAACTCGGTCTTGGGGAGTTCTGCCGGCTCTCCTCGCCCTAAGCCTGCTTTGTTCAGGCTCCATTCAGGCTCAGTTGAGGCCGCTTGCCCCGCAGCCTACCGAAGGGTGGCTGGTTATCGGCGACTTCACGGGCTCGGCCGACGTCGGCCTCAGGAGCCTGGTCAGCAACTGGTTCTTCGAGTACGAGCGTGGCGACAGTCTGTATCGGGACATGGGAGATCTGGGTGTTGGAATCGGCAGCGATTTCGGAGACGTGAGAGCGAACCTCAACTGGTACTTCCGGCGGCGGGTAGCGAGGTCGCAGGAAGTCAAGCCAGCCGGCTCGATGATTACGGGCCAGGATATCTCCTACCTGAGCAATATCAATACCTCGCGACTCCGGCTGCGCGTCGACTGGAACTACCTCGAGAACGACGACGAATGGGCCTCCGTAGGTCTGCGAACCGAGGGTGGTTTTTCCGTGACGATGGCTCGCAAGCGTCAGCCTACGATCCATCTTCCCGAGACCATACCTACCGAGGACCTCGATTCGTCCTGGGCGGAGTTCAAGGAGTTCTTCGTCGAGGAAGACGTCAATCTGCAGGAGAACAACGTCGTCTACGTCGGGGTGGGCTCCATGGCGGCGGTGGTGGATGGTGCGGCGGCGGCCGTCGGCAATCGTTTCGCGAATACCGAGCACGCCGCAATTTATTGGGACGAGTACTCTCGCCCCATGATGCTCTTCCCGGAGACCGGAATCCCGGTCAAGCTGAGCGTCTTCACCGGTGACGATCCGACCCTGGCGGTCGGGGATTCCCTCACGTTCTTGACCTTCGTGGGCCTTTCGCCGCTCGCCGCAGGAGTGAATCGATATGGAGTCCGGTTGGGGTATCAGCGGTATCTCCGGCTGCTGCGGGAAACAACAGTGGTCAAGGAGCCCGATGGCGAGGTACTGGTCCGAGTTCGGGATTGGCGGGGCAATGGTAATGAGCTGACGCCCTTCAAGTACCGCCCCGAAGTCCGACTCTGGATCATCAGGCTCGGCTACACGTTCTTCGAATCGGTCGTCGATCGCTATCGGGAAAGAGTGTCCGATATCACGTATCGCATCGATCTCGAGAGCGAGGCGGGGCTGGAGAGCTTCAAGCAGCTGCTCAAGAAGGGCGCCCGGGTGCGGGTGACCCCAGAGGTTCCGGGAGCCGAGCCGGAAGCCGAAGATGGCGTCGAGACGCTGTACACGGAGCTCGATCGCGGCAAAACCTACAACGCCCGGGTCAGAGCAAACTTCTTTGCCTGGTTCAACTATCACCTGCGGCAGTTGGGCAACACCCGCCGCATCGTGACCCAAGACGCCGAGTTCCGGGAGATCACGCGAGGTCGGATGAAGGACTTCTACAACGTGATCACGCAGAAGCGCAAGGCGAAGCTGCGATCGGTGATCCGCGTCCAGTCCGACATCAACTGGTTCGACACCGAAGTCGCCGATGTCGCGCGAGAGGACGAGCGGTTGGCCACGACGATTACCACCAATATCTCATTGGGTTTTGCGAGTCAGGCGGAGGTGCGGACGTTGGTGAAGGGCGTCGGGGCGATCCTGGGCCTGAAGGAACCGGATCCGGCTCTGGGCGAGTTGATGCTTCGCAAGGTGGATGACAGAACAGAGTTCGCTCTCGACATGGTCGTGAGCTTTGGGCCGAAAGAAATCAGCAGATTCGAAGGGGTTGCCGAGGACGACGTCTGGAGAGCGCTGGCGGAGCTCCTGTTGGGTCCCGAGCACGGGGAGGCCTGGGCGACTGCAACCGCTCGTCACTGGTGGGAACCTGGTGCTCCTGCCTATGTGGGTCCGCAGCCCTCGGTACGCCACATCGGCCTCTACTACGACAGTGTGCGAGGCTACGAGAAACCCCCCGGAGGGAACCGGTTCTTCGATCCGCAGTACAAGAGGAGCCAGAAGCTATACAGGATGGCGAAGAAGGCCGTGCGGAAATTCGATCGGTTGAAGGCAGCCTTCGGCGAGGAGAGTGACTGCCTCCAATGCCTGATCGACGGCTATTCCACGGAGCTCGACTTCTACCTGATGCAGGCCTTGGCAGTTCGCTTTGGCGGCGGAGTCGAGGGAGGCGGCGTGGGTTTCGAATTCCGGTTCCTGCTCGGGGATATGACCAAACCCGTTGGTGGTTCCAACGATGTTCTGCACGGGTTTCATCTCGATTCGGCCGAGATCGTTCCAAACACCGAGACCATCCGTGATTCGCCTCCCCGCATCCGGAATGGGCAGGCCCTGCTCAACGTCACTGGCTCCGAGCCGGAGTTGCAGGTGGCCAATGCGCCCTGCTGGAAGATCCGCCTTTTCAGCGACTACCTGTTTGCCGACGACCTGAGAGTCAGGTTGCAGGGGAGGAGATCCAAGAAGATCAAGAAAGACGAGACCCTGGTCACGCTTCTCCTCCCACTCGGGCAGCCGAATCCCATCGAGGAGCTGCCCGAGATCGAGTTGGCCAGGGAGCTCTTCGACCCTCGGACCAAGATGAGTCTGAGCAGTGAGTATGCCGTCGGGCGAAACTACTCGGAGCATCTGGGAGGCGATGCTTCATGGGCCTCGGAGATGGAGCTGCCCGAGTACTTCTATGAGATCGACGTCCCCCCGGTAGAAGAATCGACTCTCGAGCAGAACTACACCGTCTTGCTCCGCGTTGTGAACGCCATCGGCCTTCCCGTGACTGAGGAACAGGAGATTCGCCTACGAGTTCCCGGGGATTGGGCGGGGGAGGTTCCTGAGCACTGCGGACTGCTCCAGAAGGCCGCCACTTCAGCAGAATAGACAGGAGGGTCTCCCCAAGACCCCTACGCCCTTACGCCCCTAAGCCCCCACTCCTTCCCTCAGTTGTATCCAGCGACTGCGCTATCAACGGCGGTTCGAAGCGTCGTAGTCGTAGGCTATTGGTGACGACAAAGATACTGGACACGCTCATGGCTGCCGCTGCGAGCATCGGACTCAGCAGGACTCCCAACCAGGGGTAGAGGACTCCAGCCGCCAGAGGGATCAGCGCCACGTTGTACGCATAGGCCCAGAAGAAGTTGCCGAGGATGGTCCGAAACGTCTTCTTGGAGAGGGCTACGGCATTGACGATGCCGCGCAGGTCGCCCGACATCAGAATCACGTCACCGGCCTCGATCGCGATGTCGGTGCCGGTGCCGATAGCGATTCCGACGTCGGCCTGGGCCAGGGCCGGAGCATCATTGATGCCGTCGCCGACAAAAGCGACCCGATTTCCGTTGGCCTGCAGCCGCTTCACCTCTTCGGCCTTCTGCCCTGGCAGTACCTCTGAGAGTATCCGGTCGATTCCGGCCCGGCGAGCGACAGCCTTGGCGGTGCGGTCGTTGTCTCCGGTGACCATGGCGACCTGGATTCGCGAGTCTCGAAGTGCCTGCACAGCTTCTGCGCTGCCGCCCTTGAGTGCGTCCGCGACTGCCAGCACGGCGGCCAGCTCTCCGTCCACAGCGGCGTACAAGGGGGTCTTGGCCTCGTCGGCAAGCGCCTCGGCGATGGTGCCGGCAGCGGTCAGGTCGACACCGAGTTGCTCCATGTAGCGATCGGCGCCTATATGGATATTGTGTCCCTCGATTTTGGCCTCGAGGCCGAAGCCAGGCTCGGCCTGGAAGGAGTCGGGCCGAGTCCACTGTAGCCCGCGCCGCCGGGCGGCCGCGACGATGGCCTGGGCGATGGGATGCTCGCTCTGCTCCTCAGCGGCCGCCACCCAGGCCAGGACATCCTCTTCGGGATGGCCGAAAGCGGTCAGATCGGTGAGCTCCGGCCGGCCCCTCGTCAGCGTACCCGTCTTGTCCAGGACAACGATGTCGACCTTGGCCAGGGTTTCGAGGGCGGCTCCCCGCCGGAAGAGAACCCCCATCTCGGCACCCCTTCCGGTGCCGACCATGATCGCTGTAGGCGTGGCCAGGCCCATCGCGCAAGGGCAGGCGATGACCAGCACGCTGACTGCCGCCACGAAGGCGTAGTTGAGAGATGGACTCGGGCCGAACATCAGCCAGAGGCCGAAGGTAAGTGCCGCGATAGCGATGACCACCGGGACGAAAACACCGGCGATGCGGTCTGCGAGGCGCTGGATCGGAGGCTTCCCGGCTTGGGCCTCCTGCACAAGGCGGATGATCTGAGCCAGGACCGTGTCGGCGCCTACGCGGGTGGCCTGAAAGAGGAATGCGCCAGTGCCATTGATCGTGCCACCAACCACTTCCGATTTGGGCCCTTTTTCGACCGGCACCGGTTCGCCCGAGATCATGCTCTCGTCGACGAAGCTCGTGCCCTCCATGACCTGGCCGTCGACGGCGATCTTCTCTCCAGGTCTGACCTGGACCACATCTCCAGGGATCACCGCTTCGATCGGGACCTCTATGGTCTCGCCACTCCGAATCACTCGTGCCGTCTTGACCTGCAGCCGCATGAGTTTGCGAATGGCATCCGAGGTCCGACCTTTGGCTTGGGCCTCCAGGTATCGTCCGAACAGGATCAGCGTAATGATGACTGCCGCTGCCTCGAAGTAGAGGTTGGCGGTCCCTACCGGGAAGAACTGAGGCGCGAGGACAGCGAGCAGGGAGTAGAAATAGGCCGCGGAGCTACCCATCATGACCAGCGAGCTCATCCCAGGGCTGCCGTGGCGGATCTCGGCCCAGCCTTGCGTGTAGAAACGTCGCCCTGCCACGAACTGAACGGGTGTCGCCAACAGGAGCTCGACCCAGCGCCAGGCGTTGGCGGGTAGCAGGGACAACATCAACTCTTTGAGACCGGGCACCAACATGGGTCCCATGGAGACCGCCAGCAGGGGTAGCGTCAGGGCCGCAGCCAGACGCAGATCGCGCAGCAAGTCGCGATGATCCTCTTTGCGAGCCGAGCTCTCCTCGTCGGCCGTGTCGGGTATCTCGACAGGTTCGTAGCCCGCTTTGGTTATGGCTTCCTGAATCTGCTGCGGTCCGACTTGCTCGGGCAGGAAGTCGATCGTCGCGCTCTCGGTAGCCAGGTTGACGGTTGCCGACTCGATGCCGGGCTGCTTTTCGAGCCTCCGCTCGACCCGGGCCACGCAGGCGGCGCAGGTCATGCCCCGGATTCCTATCTGGAGCCTGTCGGCTATGGTTTTGCTCTGTGCCATGGCGATGGTGCTTACTAGCTCTACTTCAGTTAGCGGTACTTCAGCACCTCCATGAGCTCGTCGACGATCTCGTCCACATCACCACGCTGCTGGGCCGTGACGACGTGGTCCCGCAAATGGCTCCGCAGGACGAGGGCTCCGACCTTGTCGAGGGCTCCGTTGACCGCCTTGATCTGCTTCAGGGCATCGACGCAGTAGACCGTGTCATCGTCGAGCATGCGGAGAACGCCCTCGACGTGACCCTTGATGGAG
>Ga0316191_10004089_pt1 | contig 10864 bp, 7 predicted proteins | sample Eddworburr2cm_MG_FD_204928 | JGI IMG/M metagenome (GOLD analysis project Ga0316191, IMG submission 204928) | Coastal sediment microbial communities from Maine, United States - Eddy worm burrow 2 cm | ecosystem: Environmental > Aquatic > Marine > Coastal > Sediment | place: USA: Maine | collected... | reverse complement strand
GCCGACAAGGACCGCTTCGACGCGATGCTGTATTCCGCCGAGGCCGGCTCGGCCTGGACGCTGCTGTTTCCGCAGTATTCGGTGGTGGTCCCCGAGCCGAACGTGATTTCTATCCCGGTCGTATTCGCACTGCCGCCCGATGCGGTGCGCTGGAACCGCTATGTCGATGCCTGGATCGGCTTGAACAAGACCAGCCGCAAGGTCGAACGCCTGTATGACTACTGGATCCTCGGGCAGGGTGCTGAACAGCACAAGCGTCGCTGGTCGGTGGTGCACGATATTCTGGGTTGGGGCAGCGAGGAAAAGTGATGAAACAGGGAATCTGCTTGACGATGGCGAGTGCGCTGGCGCTCGGTGGTTTAATATCAGTCATTGACCTGGAAGCGCGCGAAACAGTGGCTGTACAGGTGAACGAGGGTGACCGGGCGCTGATGGTCAAGGACCTGGCTCGGCTGCAGCGTGATGCCAGGTCGGTGGCAGATGCACTGGCCGGGAACGAAGCGGGCGAGGTGTATAGCGCAGCAGTCGAGGGCACCGACCCCGATCACCTGGCACTGGCCGTGGCGCTGGTCGACGGGCGTATTTTCAGCGTCGGCGACAACGACGTACACTTCCCGCTGATGTCGGTCTCCAAGCCGTTCACCTATGCACTTGCGCTGGAACAGCATGGCGTTGATTTCATGATCGATCGCATCGGTGTGAGTGCGACCGGTTTTCCATACAACGCGGTCGCGGCCGGTGCGGTGCGCAGCACGTCGGAACAGAACCCGCTGGTCAACGCCGGTGCCATCGCGACCCACGGCTACATCGAGGGTGCGAAGCCTGCCGACAAAATACGCGCCGTTATCGAGCTCTACACCCGTATGGCCAATCGACAGCTGTCGGTCGAAGAAACCTGGCGTGTGACACCGCGCGCGCTGACATATACCCTGGCCTATCAAATGAAGGCCTCCGAGCGCCTGGAGGGTGATGTCGAGGATATCGCTGAACGCTATCTGGAATCGAATATCGTTGCAGTGACGGTCGAAGACCTGGCAAGGATGGGCGCAACACTGGCCACCGGTGGGGTTCAGCCGCAGACTGGCGAACGTATTCTGAAATCAGAAACCGTGCGCACGGTCCTGTCGGTGATGGTCATCGCGGGCATGTACGAAGACAGCGGCCTGTGGTGGACCCGCGTGGGGCTACCCGCCAAGAGCGGCGTTAGCGGCGCGATCCTGGCCGTGGTCCCGGGTTGGGGTGCGATCGCCGCCTACTCGCCACGACTGGATGAGGCTGGCAACAGCGTGCGTGCTGCTCTGGCAATTCGTCAGCTGACCGACCACTGGGACTTGCACTCTATCGACCGCCTGGTGAAGCTCGCCCCGAAGCGGTAGGGCGGAATCCGAAGTGTTTATACAGAGCGTAAGTGACAGTGTTTAAATACAGCGTTACTCTGCCTGGTTGTCGGTAAACCAGGGCCTGTTAACACTAGTCAGTGAATCCATAGACGATTGCTCTTTGGAGGTACGACTGGAAGCATCTCCAGAGCCAGGACCAACTGTTGTGTTTCATTGCCTTCATAGGCTTTATCCATAATCACATGCGTGCCTTCCCACCCCTGGTTTTCGAGGGATTTCAGCAGCTTTCTGCCCTCCAGCGCATTACCTGCATTCCCCGGTGATAAAGAGAAAGTCACTGCAGTTCGAGCATCGGCTGCAACCATATGTATTTTGGTCGTCCATCCGGCCCGTGACTTACCGATAGATTGTTCACCGTTTTTTTAGTGCGCCCGTGCCATCCGGATGGGCCTTCACTGCTGTGCTGTCGAGAGAAATGTGGTCCACTTGAATATTGATGATGTCGCTCTCTTGTAAGGCCGCGAACACGCGATCAAGGACACCCTTCTGTGCCTCGAAAGAGTAGGCTAAAAAGGGCAATTTTGTTTTCTGGCGATGTATTGGCAGCCGCAGGAATGTAATCGGCTGAAAGATCCGTTGTCTGGTGGGTTGTTTCTTTGTCGTACTGGAAAAGGATATAGAACATAGTTACCTAACGATGGATGGCCTGGATGAAGACCCGATGGATCAGCTGCGAGGGCATTCCATTACTTACCGCATCGCGGTGGGGCCTCAGCAAGGCCATAAAGTCTTTACCTTGCAAACACTGCCTGGCGAACGCGATGGCTATGTAACGCCGGGGACCACGGCCGGAAAGTTGCAGAGGATCAGGACGAGAAAACACCCGCCCAACGTCATGTGGCGATGACGTGGGCGCAGAGACTCAAGCGGGTGTTCGATATTGATGTTGAGAGGTGCAGAATCTGCGATGGCGCGGCTAAGGTAATTGCCTGCATTGAGGATCCCGTCGTCATTCAGAAGATACTGGCGCACCTCGAACAGAAAGCACCAACGCGAGCCGCGTTCCTGTTGTCAGATAGTCGAGCACCGCCATAGTCCAGCCTGTTCGGCTGATTCAAGGAAGCATTCCCGCTCAACCCATGTCAATGTTGCTGCATTGCGTAGATGCAACAGGGTATCGGTTGGCCTGGAGGCATAAATTGGCGGGGGAACGGCTGAAAGAGAGGAAACTTTCAGGCCAGCGAGGTAGCTTCGGGCAAGATTCCGGTGTGATCAGGGTGAAACCAGTGGCAACGATAGCTTGATGGGCATGAGTTTTAAAGAAAAAGGCGTTAATCCGTCCTATACTCCGTTTAGCAATATATTTACTAGCCCTTGCGGATTGTCATTGCTCTACTGCAGGGTGCAAATTAACATTTCGGCTGGATTAGTCATTAAGCTTATGGAGACACGATTATGAAAAAACCAGTTAATTCCAACAGCATTTTTTCATCACTGCTGGCCCTGTTGATCGCCGGCAGTATCTTTGCACCACTTTCGGCCCAGGCCACCGAGGCCTCGGTAGGTTATCAGTATGACATGCGTGGACAGCTTGTCCGCGATGCCAATGGCGAATGTGTCAGGACAGCGAGGTGGAGTCCAAGCGTCGCAATTGAAGCCTGCGATCCGGGGATTGTGGCTGATCGTAAGGATATGGTACCCGTCAGGGAAGAAAAGGCGGCGGTGACTGCTGTTTCTGCCCAGGTCAATCTGCTGGTGCTGCAGGCGGGTGAGGCGTTTGCCTTTGACAGTGCCGAACTGAGCGCAGGAGGAAAGCAGCTGCTGGCGGCGGCCCTCGATCTGCATAAGGATGACTACATTCATCGTGTGGCTGTGGCCGGTTACACCGACCGGATCGGTGATGATGCCTACAACATGAAACTTTCCCGTGAACGTGCCGAGGCGGTGCAGGCGGAACTGATCGCGCTGGGTATACCAAAGGAGCGTATCAGAGTCTCTGCATATGGTTCGGATGATCCGCTGGTGACTTGCCCGGACATGGCGGGTGAATCCCTGATCAGGTGCCTTGCGCCCAATCGACGCACAGAAGTCAGGTTTGTCATTCCCAGGGTCAGTACCGCCGCGGCGACCGAGTTCGTGGCAAGACGTCGCAGCGAAGAAATCAAGGACAAGAATATCGCGGCGGAGGGCATTCTTGTAGATACACCGATTATCACTCGCGGCTTTAACGCAGCGGTAAAGGTGGTCGGTGACGGCTGCAGCAAGGAAATAGCCAGGTTCTGCGAAGATGTCCCGCTGGGTCAAAACCGCGTACTGAACTGTCTCGCGGCACATGAAAGCCAGTTGTCGGACGGTTGTGATGCGGCGATTGTCAGGGGCAAGGCAACTATCAGTGAAGCACTTGGTGATGCCAACTTTTTCGGCGCGAAATGCGGTCCCGATATCAAACTGCTGTGTTCCGATGTCGTACCGGGAGAGGGCCGTGTTCTGGCCTGCCTGGTAGAACACAACACCAACATCACCATGCGCTGCTACGGTGCACTGGTTGAACTTAACCTGATTCATGAATAGAGTCCGGCTGGTCAGTTAACAGGCTACGCATGCTGTGGATGTTTACCTGAAGGCAGCCCTCGGGCTGCCTTCTTTTTGCTACCAGGCAAGTACTGGCGACAGTTGCGGTACGATTACAGGGTGGGGAATGACCGGAGTGGCTGCTACCGGGATCTTCTCAGGATGGCAAGTAATGTCTCCAGGGCCTCTCTGAAAAACATGGCATTTTCATAAAATCGCAGTTCCAGCCACAATAGTTTGTTTATTTGCATCCAAGATAAGACCCACCGTTTGCACAAAAGATGGCCACTTGAACTGCGGTAAGTATATGGATTCAAGGCAACTGTTCTCGGCAGGGGTGGGTCAGAGCAGAATGCAAATATCTGCATCTATTGGATCAAATTTCGCAGCAAATCAACAGTAAATGGCGTTAATACTTCCTATACTCCAGCAATGGACTCGGTAACACAAATAGCGCTAGGCGCGGCGGTCGGCGAAGCCGTGCTTGGCCGCAAGGTTGGTAACCGGGCCATACTGTGGGGCGCAATCGCCGGTACGCTTCCGGACCTTGACGTGTTCGTACCACTGGGCGATGCCGTCAGGGACTTTACCTACCACCGCTCCGCCAGCCACTCGCTGTTTATGCTCGCGCTGGCGACGCCATTGCTGGTATGGGTGATCAACAGGTTTCATCCATCCTTGCGCGAATATCGACTGCGCTGGGTGCTGCTGGTGTACCTGGTTTTTGCGACGCACGTGTTGCTCGACAGTTTTACCTCCTATGGCACGCAGATATTCTGGCCGATCGTCACAACGCCGGTAGCCTGGTCGACCATATTTATCATCGATCCGTTGTACACGCTGCCGCTACTGGCCGGGGTGATAGCAGCGCTGGTGATGTCGCGCGCCAGCGACCTCGGTCATCTCGCGAATCGCGCCGGCCTGGTGTTGAGCTCGCTGTACCTGTCCTGGACGGTTGTCGCCAGCTTCATCGCCGAGCAGAGTTTTCAGGCGGCGCTGCGGGCGCAGAATATTGTGCATGAAAAATTATATATAACGCCTGCGCCGTTCAACTCGCTGCTGTGGCGCGCCGTGGTCATCGATGAGCTCGGCTACTATGAAGCTTATTACTCGTTGCTTGACGCTAGCGGTGAAATTCCGTTCATCCATTATCCCAGCGAACGACAACTGCTGGCGGGTATCGCAGATCACTGGCCGGTGCAACGCCTGCAGTGGTTTTCGCATGGTATCTATTCGGTGTCGCGACTGCAGGACGATATTATCATCAGCGACCTGCGCATGGGCGTCGAGCCGCATTACGTATTTCGCTTCAAGGTCGGCGAGTTTGGTAATCCGCACGCGCATCCGACCGAGACCGAGCAGCTGGTGCCGGTCAGGGATTTAAGCCGAATGCCGCTGCTGTGGGCTCGTATCTGGGATTCAACGGTGAGGCTCAGTCCGCCACCGCCGTGACCTTTGCGCTTGTGCGGACATTGTCGCGTATAAAAATCGTCGTAGATAAAACTCGCTATCGCACCGATGTCGTTGATGTCCAGCACAGCAATCGAAATTCCATCGGCTGGTTGCGTATTCCTGGCGAATCGATACTCAAGCCGCTGCGGAAAGGCTGCGAAGTTGATCTTGTGATATCTTTGCGCCGATGAATCCGGCCCTGCCATCCGACGCCCGCCTGTGGCGCAACCTCGCTGCAGCCGCGCTGCTGCTCGTCATGCTCGCGCCCGGCACCGGTGAAGGCAACCATGGCACGATGCAACTGACACCGGCCGAGACACAATGGCTCGCCACCCTGCCGGTACCGATTCGCCGCGGCGCCGATCCTGCCTGGCCGCCCTTCGAGTTTCAGGACAAGCAGGGCGTCTATGCCGGCATGTGCCAGGACTATACCAACATCATTGTCGAACGCCTGCACCTGCAGCTTACGCTGGTGCCGGGGCTGGACTGGAACGAGGTGCTGGACGGTATCAGGAAGAAGGAGATTGATATCATTTCCTGTATCTCCATGACCCCGGAACGGGAAACCTACCTGGCCTTTACCAGGCCGTTCATCACCAGCCCGCAGGTCATCTTTACCCGCGAGGAATTCCCCTATATCAGCGGGCTCAGTGGGCTGCAGGGTAAATCCGTGGCTGCCGTAAAGGGGTACTCGATTACCGATATCCTGGCTCGCGACTACCCGGAGCTCAAGCTGGTCCTGATGGAGAATACCCTGGAGGCATTACACGCCGTTGCCGTCGGACGGGCCGATGCCTTCGTCGATACCCTCGCGGTCGGCATCTACTATATCCGCAAGCAGAACCTGGCCAACCTCAAGGTCGCGGCGCCTGCCGGGTTCCCGCCACTGGAAATGCGTTTCGGTTTTCGCAAGGACTGGTGGCCGCTCATACCGATCGTGGAAAAGGCGCTGGACACGATCACACCGGAAGAACATACCAACATTCAGCAGCACTGGGTCAACGTCAGGTACGACCCGTTGATTGACTACAGCCTGCTATGGAAAGTCGGCGGCACCCTGTCTGTATTGTTGCTGCTGGCTGGGCTCTGGATTCGCCAGGTCCAGCGGCAGAAGCAGGCCCTGCAGGCCAGTGAGAAGCGTCTCACTGCGCAGCGTGACACCCTGAAGAAACTCACCGAGGACCTTGAGGTATACGGCGACCGGGTAGCGCGCGAGCTCAAGATGGCGCGTGAAACCCAGGCGGTGCTGCTGCCCGACATGGCCACCGTGCAATCCCTGCAGGAGACACATGGCATCCACGTCGATTCCCGCTTCCAGCCGAGTTCCGAACTCGGCGGCGACTTATGGGGATTGCGCTCACTGGATCCTGTGCACGCAGCCATACTGATGGTGGATTTTTCCGGGCACGGCATTAATGCGGCACTTAATACCTTCAGGCTGCACGCCCTGCTGAACAGTGAAAAGGAATTCGGCGGTGACCCCGCGAGTTTTCTGGAGCATCTGAACAAGCGTCTGGCGCCGCTGCTGCCGCCGGGCCAGTACGCTACCATGTTCTACGGCATCATGGACCTGTCGCAGGACCTGCTGGTCTATGCCGGCGCCGCAACGCTAAGCCCGCTGCTGTTCATGCCCGGCGAAGAGCAGCCGCTCGTCGGTGAAGGCAAGGGGTATCCGCTGGGGATGTTTGAGGAATCCACCTATGAGAACCGCGAACTGCCGTTCCCGCAAGGCTGCTCCCTGCTGCTCTACAGCGACGCCATTACCGAGGGCAAGACACCCGACGGCGACCGCCTCGAGGAACAGGGCGTGATCAACGTGGCCGCCGGCTGCCTGAAAATGGCACCTCGCGAACAGTTGGTCACATCGATTGCCGAAGAGTTGAACAAGATCCTGAAGATGCCGCTGGCCGATGACCTGACCATTGTGTGCGCCACCCGTTCGTCGAAACCGGGTAGCATGACCTGAAGCTGTAGTCTGGACAGGGCGGCATCCGGGCATGATAGTTTTATCCGGGTTTGTTCGCTTCGCTCATCCTGCGGGCTGCCCTTTGGGCGTTCAATGCGCTTCGCACTATTGTCAGATCTGCGGCCCTGCAACCGGGCTACCCGGATGTGTCAACGATAGATGTCAGGTGCAATAATCAGATAAGGAAAAGTACCGCTGAGACAGCCCGCAACAGCACCATCAAGTATTTGCTATTGAGCTGATCGTTCTGACCCCTGCCATGGGTCTCCTCGAGTCGGTCCTTGATCCGCTGAATCCACTGCCGAGTCTTGATAACTAACCGTGGACTTATAGGAAAAGGGCTTTTATTCTTTCTGTAAGCTCGCGCCACGTTGACCCGGGCGGCCGCATCAAGGGCTGGATACAGCACGGGCCGCACAGCGGTAAACCACCCCACCAACCGGTTTTTTCAAATGTACCGTCAACTGACCACCCCGGCCTGCTCAAGGCGACGCGACAGATACAGCCTGATATGGCTGCTGGCGATGCTGCTCGCCGTGCCCGCGCCGGCAGTGGCGGTGGATGATATGGGCGGGTATGTCTTCCCGATCACCGACCCCTTCGAGGCCACCGTGTCCGGCACCCCGGTGGAACTCAAGCACAGGTTCCGGCACAAGGAGCCCATGCGGCAAGACAGCTTCGAGCTGGAGGTCTTTCCGGGACGCAAGCTGCCGCCGCTGTTCCAGTCGGTAGATACCCTGTGGTTCAGCCTGGCCTACCAGGAGCGTCCCGCACCACTGATTTTCGTGATAGCAGGAACCGGCGGCAGCTACCGCGCCGCAACGGCGCATTACCTTGAGCGCGTATTTTACCAGGCCGGTTTTCATGTCATTACTCTTTCCTCGCCCAGCAGCTACGAGTTCATCACCGCGGCCTCCGAGTCGCAATACCCCGGCATCAGTGTCGATGATGCCAGGGATCTCTACCGGGTCATGCAGATGTCCCTGGCACTGGCAAAAGACCTCGTACCGGTAACCGATGTCTATCTCACCGGCTACAGTCTCGGCGGCCTGCAGGCGGCATTCGTCAGCCACCTGGATGAGCAGGAACAGGCCATCGGCTTCAGCAAGGTCTTGTTGCTGAATCCACCTGTGAGCCTCTATACCTCGGCTACACTGCTGGACAATTTTGTCGGCAGCGAGCCGGGCATGAAAGATGCCTACGATTACTACAGCGGGCTGTTTGCCAAGTTCACCGAGTACTTTGCGGAAAACGGCATGATCAGGTTCGACGACGAGACCTTCCTGTTCAAGTTCCAGAAAAGCGAACAGTCATTAACCCACGAGGAACTGATGGCGCTGATCGGCGCATCGTTTCGTTTCAGCTCCGCCGGCCTGGTCTTCACTGTGGATGCGCTCAACGGGACGGGCTATGTTGTCGAGCCACAGCAGAAACTGACGCTGGGCACGCCGCTGGAGCAGTACTTCAAGCGGGGACTCTGGTGGCGTTTTACCGACTACTTCGACCTCCTGCTACTGCCTCACTGGAAAGAACGGCAGCCGCAGGGCAGCGAGAAACAGCTGATCGAGGCCATCGGCCTGCCGGCACTGCGCGACTACCTCGTGACGGCGAGCAAGATAGGGGTAATTACCAACGCAGACGAGATCATACTGCGGCCGGAGGATCTCGATTTTCTCACCGAGACCTTCGGCAGCAGGGCGACCGTATTTCCCCGCGGCGGGCACCTGGGCAACGTGCGGCATCGCGATTATGTTGCGCGCATGCTGGAGTTCTTCGGCGCGGACGCCGGGGGAAGCTAGCGCGGGTATGAAAATACGTTCCTGGAGAAGGCTGCGCCGCCTGCTGACGGTGCTCGCCCTGCTCAGCTTTTGCGGCTGTGCCTCGCAACCGGCCCAGGCGCCACCCGCGGACCTGGACGGGCTGACCGATCCCGGCTTCTATGCCGGCATGGAGGAGAGCTTCAGGCCGCCACCCGGGGAGCGCTCTTTCTTCAACGTTTACGACCCGTGGGGGCCGCTCAACCGCAAGCTCTATGTCTTTAACAGCTACCTGGACAACTACGTGCTGCTGCCGGCTGTGCGGGTTTACCGCTACGCATTGCCAGGATCTGTCCGGCAGGCGGTGACCAATTTCTTTGCCAACCTGAACGAGGTCACGACCTTTGTTAACCTGGTACTCCAGATGAAGGGTGTGGAGGCACTTTCCAGTGGCGCCCGTTTTTTCAACAACACCACCGTCGGCATCCTCGGCCTGATGGATGCGGCGACGCCAATGGGCATACCGAAGTACGAAGCGGATCTGGGGCAGACGCTGGGCCACTACGGTGTCGGCCCGGGGCCTTACATGGTGTTGCCGCTGTTCGGACCTTCCTCCCTGCGTGACACCACCGGCCTGGTGGGTGATTTCGCGATCAGCCGGGAAATCGACGTCTTCGGTGTCAGGAAGGCGATCTGGGCCTCGATCCCGCTGACGGCACTGGAAATCATCCAGACCCGCGACGACCTTGCCTTCTCCTATGGCGACCTGAGTTCGCCTTTCGAATACGAGATGGTCCGTTACCTGTACCTGGAAAGTCGCGAACTGAACATTCAGGAATGAAGCCGTAGCGCCCGGTTTTTACGGGCGATATGGCCTCCGGGCGATCCACAGGACCGGACATCCGCTGAATGTTATGTGGCCATCAACCGGGCAAAAAAAGCTCGAGTGCGCTATCAACATCGACATGAACAGCATACGTCTCTGCGACGATACCCTGCTGGCGGTGATCGCCGAATTCAACCTGCATGTTTTCCGGCAACCCGATGGCACGGATTTTCGTCTGCCTGCCGGGAAGGCGGGTCCGGAAATCAGTAATGCCGGGGCCTGTTGTATGCTAACATTTTGGTATTAAACGTCAGACTGAAAATGGAATAACATAGTGCAAATCACAGGTATGCTTTGGGGCGCAAAGCTCCTTAATTACGTCGGTTTTCCCACTTCTGAAGTCCTCGGTCCAGAGGCCACCAGTGAACAAATAAAAGACCTGCTGGATCGCTATGGCCAGGTGCTGGTGAAACCCAATTTTAAAGGCGGTGTCGGTAAAAAAGGCAAAGCTGGTCTGATTGGCTTTGCCAAAGATGTTGCCACCGCGATGCGGGAGAAGGAAAGGCTGTATTTCGTTGAACATCATGTTGGAAACAACCGGGCAAAAGCGGAGGGTGTGACATTTGAAAGCGCCATTCCTGCCAGTTACGAAATCTATGTATCGATCAGTGATGATACGAGATTCCGCGCACCAACACTGACCATCACGCATCATGGCGGTGTCGATATTGAAGAACTTTCAAAAGACCAGATCGTGACCATACCGTTTGACGCATTAACCGGCTTTAAAGGTTTTGTCGTAGCAAATGCACTGGACCGGATTAATGCACCGAATGAAATCATCAGCCCGCTGGTACAAAACCTGCCCAGGTTATGGGACCTGTTTAATAATTATGGAATGAGCATGCTTGAGTTGAACCCCATTCGCATGATGCCGAAAAATGGCCGCCTG
>Ga0316191_10004086_pt1 | contig 10865 bp, 6 predicted proteins | sample Eddworburr2cm_MG_FD_204928 | JGI IMG/M metagenome (GOLD analysis project Ga0316191, IMG submission 204928) | Coastal sediment microbial communities from Maine, United States - Eddy worm burrow 2 cm | ecosystem: Environmental > Aquatic > Marine > Coastal > Sediment | place: USA: Maine | collected... | reverse complement strand
GTATGGACCTGCACCTGGCTGGACGTTCCAGTTGCCCACGGGTTGCCTCCTGGCTGCTGTTCAGGAAGCTGGATACGATCAGTGCCTTTAACATTGACGGTGTATTGCAGGAGCAGAACGGCAACTTTCTGGTAAAAGACCTTAGCGCAGAGATAAAAACCAGCAAGGGACTGGTGTTGTCGGCGAGTGGTGCGGGCGAGTTATACGGTGACAATCATCAGTTTTCTGACACCGATACCGGTATTGATCTGAAGATATCGGCAGCCTCAACGGATGCGCTCAATTTATTACAGGTTGACTGGGTTCCTGACTTTGGCGCACTTGCAGGCAAGTTAAAACTGGTCGTGAGTCACGATGCGATTGGTCTGTATAACGCCGATATTAATATTGGCGGCACGAATGCCACCAGGGCGCATCTGCAGGGGCAGGTCGGACAATTCCCCCTGCATGATACGGCGGGTGCGTCCGGCGTGGATCTGAACGTTGATATAAAGACGATGGACATTGCGGCTGTGGCTAAAAAGTTTGGCTATCACATGGAGCAGACGGCTCCCGGACATGTGCAAACCCGCATTATCGGCGCTCAGAATAAATTCAGTCTGGGCGAAACGGCGATCACAATTGGCAGCAAGGGCGGTGCCCTGATCAGCGCAAAGGGCAAGGCGGATACAGTTGTCATCAGTGACGCGGATGTAAGCGCGAATGCGCGCTTTACCGTGACTGCCTCAGCGCCTGAACTGAGTGATTTTTCCAGTCTGGCAGGTACTGATTTACCCAGGCTGGGTGCTGTCGCAATCAACAGTAACCTGGTGATCAAAAACACTGAACTAAAATTTGATCAGCTGAAGATCGATATCGGCGCGACTGACCAGCCAACCATCCGGATGACTGGCGCTATAGCTACCCGGCTGCACAAGGGCAGCACAGTGAGTATGAACTACGATGTCGCGGTCGGTGACCTGGTGGCTGCATTGACAGGCGAGCCACCCGGCTACCTGGGCCGGATGCAGGGGGCAGCCGATATTTCAGACATCGATGGTAGCTGGGGAGTCGAAAAATTCAGTCTCAAGTCCAGCGATACCGGTATTTACGATGTCAACATTGGTGGTGTTTACAAGGACATGAAAAAGAATGACCTCATAAAGGTTGATGCAAAAATCGATATCAACGATCCGGCTGGCCTTGGCAGGGCACTGGGTGTTGATCTGTCGCGTTACAGCGCGTATCACACGGAAGGTGTATTGACCGGCTCTGACGATAGTATTAGCTACAATTCCACGGCTAGTGTTGGCCGGACAGTCAGTAAAACGGAAGTTAACGGCCGACTGGTTAACGGCAAACCAACCTTCAAAGGCAAGTTCGAAATACCGGTGCTGTATCTTGCAGATTTCGGATTTAATCCGACTGAGTATGATGACGGGCCGGTGAAGATTGATCCTGACAGGCAGGTTAGTGGTGATATCTTCAGCAAGGATCCGCTGGATCTCGGTTTTCTGAATAATTTCGACCTGGATTTTGATGTTTCGATAGAGCAGGTGGAAAGTCACCACCAGATGTCTATTGACAGTATCAAGGGGCAGATACGACTCAAGGACGGAGACTTGCAGGTTGATCCGCTCAAGTTCTTCTACGAGGGGGGTACCATGGATATCGTCTTTGGACTGCAGGCAGATACTCCGCCTGCTTTACGGCTGCAGGTCATTGCAGATGACCTCGAACTGGGTCCCATGATGGCACAGATACAGAATGACGTGCCGATCACCGGCTACTCGAATATACAGGTGGATGTTACTGCCAGCGGGCGGTCACCGCATGAAATGGTTTCCAGTTTCGGGGGCAAGATAGACCTCGGCTTTGAAAATGCCAGGATCCCGAAAAAATACATACAGTTCCTGTCTGTGGACGTGTTCGGCTGGGCACTGTCGAAAACCTTCATGCGGGACAAGGACAAGTACACGGATCTTAACTGCCTGGTGGCCACATTTGAAGCAAGCAACGGCAAGCTCAACAGCACGGTATTGATTGCGGACGGTCCCAATGTGTCGCTGGGTGGCAGTATCAAGCTGAATTTGCCGAGGGAAACCATGAAAATCGTGCTACTGCCAAAACAGAAGCGCAAACTGTTCTCGTCCATTTCGCCGGTTAAGATATCGGGGCCGATGCGGGACCCCAGGGTCGAGGCGCTCCCGACAAAGGCTGCAATTCAGGAAATCGGCGCCATGGCACTGGTGCCATACGTATATGTACCATTGAAATTACTGAGTAGTTTGTGGAGCGTTGTTGATGACGGCGACGAAACTGGCCAGGGTTGCACAGCGGTCAAGGCGGTGTCTGAAGAAGCCGAGAAGAAAATGCTGCAAGAGGTGCAATCGTCGGAGTAAACCCGCCCATTAAATTTGTTTGTTTTACTTACAGGTCGCCCGGAGAGTAAAGATGAATACAGGATATAGGTTTGGCTGGATGATCGTAGCAGCTGCAATGGCGATACTGTCAGTTGCCTGTACGCAACAAAAAGCAGCGCCACAGCTGCAGGCTACCCCCTTCAGTGTGGTTTCAACCGGTGATTCCAATTTCAAGCCTTCACAGGCAAGTACCTTCTCCTGGTCCAGGAGTATGCAGGAACTGACCGGTGTGCCGCGGTTACATGATGTGCCGCTCAGGGACATGCTGAAGGATTCAATCGCAGCAAACATGAATGCCAAGGGATACCGCAACCTTGAAGGCCAGGGTACGGGTGATCTGGTGGTTGGTTACAGTGTCTCGCTGAGTGATGCTGAGATGACCAGCGATGCCGCCAGGAGAAGTGGTGTTATTCCCAGTCTGAATTTCTCTACACCGGATACCGAGAAGTTTGAAAAGGGCACTATTGTAATTGAAGTTAGCCAGTCTTCCACGGCGATCGTTGTCTGGCGCAGTGCGCTGCAGGGCTTTTCCATTATAGATCTGGATGACGCCGAACGGCGCAAGCGTCTTGATGGCATGGTGCAACGAATGCTGTCAGGATTACCAGCAAAGAATTAACCGGCAGGTACCGCTGGAAGTGTTCAGCTGTAGCATGAGACAGCAGTCCGGGTGTCGCCGGTGCAATTCAGGCGGGTGGCTGGTTCAGGCTTACAGTACCGGTGCAAACAGGCGCATGATGCTGGCAGCCAGTCGCTGGGTCTTGGAGCGCTTGTGAAACTGTACCGGGTCTACGAAAGTAGACTGCTTGATATATAACTGTTGCAGTTCACGCAGCTGCTTGCAGAAACCCGGATGGTATACGAACAGGCTGATTTCAAAATTCAGCCACAGGCTGCGCATGTCCATGTTGACTGAACCTGCGACACAGAAGCTGTCGTCGACGGTAATGGATTTGGTATGCAGCAGGCCGCCATCAAATTTTGCCACCTTGATGCCGGCAGTGATAAGGCCTTCCAGCAAGGCGGGCGTGGCGTATCGAATCAGCCGTGAATCAACACGGGCGGGAATAACCAGTGTGACTTTAACGCCACGATTGGCGGCGGCAACCAGTGCCTCGGTAAGTGCATCATCCGGTGCGAAATAGGGTGTCGTGATCACAAGTTCATGGCGAGCGGTATAGATGACGCCCATCAGCAGCTGGTGGATCGCACCTACCCTGAAAACCGGGCCAGAGGGGATTACCTGCACCGGGATATCGCCTGCGGCTTGCATGGAGATGCTCTTCTCTGAAAAGCTGGCGACTTTACCGGCTTCGACTGACCAGTCCATGGTGGCAACATTGTGCAGCACCGATACGGCAGGTCCTTCTATGCGCATCATTATATCAACCCATTCACCGACGCCTGCGCCCTGTTTGAAGAAACGTGGATCCACCAGGTTCTGGCTGCCGGTATAGGCAATACGGTTATCGATGACTGCAATTTTCCGGTGGTTTCTGATATCCACGCGTTGAAACAGCATGCGGGCTGCACTGACGTGCAGGGCCTCGGTGATGCCGATGCCCGCGTCACGCATGTTTTTACAGGTATGGCTCTTCAGGAATCCCTTGCTGCCGACCGAGTCAAGCAGGATGTTGATTTTAATCCCGCGCTTGCCAGTGTCCGAGACAGCCTGCAGCACGTCATCAACCAGGCCACCTTCCTCAAGAATGTAGAATTCCAGCAGGCACGAGGACTGTGCGTCTTTTATATCGTTTATAAGCGAACGAAATACGGTTTCATAATCTGTCAGCAGTTGCAGCACGTTACCCGCTAGTGTCGGATAGCCGATAACGTTGCGTGCCTGTAAATCAAGCATTGTATATTGCTGTGGAATCGCGGTGGTTGACAGTGCAGCATGCTTGTTCAGTGTTTTTCGCCACTGGTGTGACTGCTCTATTACCGCTCGGGCTCTCAGGAGACGTCGTTCGCCAAGCCGGTTTTCTCCAATCAGCAGATAAAGAAAGGCGCCCAGATAGGGTACTGCCAGCACGATAGTCATCCATGCAAAGGTGACGCCGACAGACATGCTGCGAGACAGGATGCGCAATGACAGCCCGATCCTGATGATTAAATCAAGGCTGTAGATCAGATAGGGGAGCCAGATCTGACTATCCATGTTTTATGTCTATTACAGTCAACTGCTTTGCGGTGAGTCAACCGAAGCTGGCACAGCCTGTCAGAAAAAGCAGTGGGGTTAAAGTGATAATGCTTGTTATTGCGGCTGCTGTGCGGGTTGCTTGTTTCAGCGCGTGAACACAGGATGACCGACACTGACATGTTCTGAGCCATATTGAAATACCAGTCTTTCCCTGAGCTTCTCGTACTGTTCTGTTGCTGCGCTGTCCAGTGTTTCGCTGCCAGTCTGGTAGAGGTGCAGCCTGATGGTGCCATTGCCGATGACGATGTAGGCAGCGACCTGTATGCTGGTGTTTTCCCTGAACTGGAAGCTCATATGGTACTCACCATTATCGGTTGCGATAGCGACAGACTTGCCGGTATCGGGGTCCAGCGTCAGCTGGCGTTGATAACCGAGGATGTTCATCATCCGGCTGATCTCCTGGGGCGAATACTGTATGCCGGCTTCTTTTTGCGGTGTTACTTTGAGGGTTGCGCCGGGGGATGAGCAAGCGGCCAGCAGCAGTGTGCAAATGCACACGACAAGGCCGGCAGTAAATTTATTCGGGGTGTTGTGCATAACCGTGTGTGTCCTGAAAATATTAATAATATCCTGTAGATATACAAGCAGCATACCTTATAATTGTTTTAGGGGTCCAGGCGTGCGGGCGACTGACAGCAAGGTACAGATCATGTAACCGGGGCAGATCACAGGGCGCGTGATTCAGCAAGGCGAAAAGGAACGGGAATCCCTATGTGCGGGTAACACAAAACTATAATGCGACGTAAACTGACCATCTTGCTGGCAACGCTGATTGCCGCGCTTGCCGGGCTGGTACCGGTCGGTTACGCCATCTATCTTGCCTATAACACCACCATTGGAAATGCTGAAGAGAATCTGCGCGCCATCGCGCAGGGCATCGCTACGGATACGTCGAACCTGCTGAATGATATCGATCAGGGCTTGATTGCGCTCTCCAGCCTCGGTACCCGCTGTACAGCCGAGGATGTCACAGCGATGAATACCATGGCCTTTGATATCCCTGAAATCAGTGATATTGGCCTTATCCGGCCTGACAGGAAACTGTTCTGTACCAGCTGGGGGGCGGTATCACCACCGCTTGAACCGCAACTGCCACCGCCTGCCGCCGGTTTTCGGCTGCTGGGTCCGCTTGAGATCAGGATGATGGACCGTTATGGACTGATAGCAATCAGGCAGCGCGAAGACGGTTCAGAAATAGGTGCACTGATTCATCCTACCATTCTGATCGGCCACCTGGGTGCTGACCTGGGTGAGCAGGGTTTTGCGGTTCTTATTCGTCGCGAGGATGGCCACCTGTATGCATGGGAAGGTAATGTGCCTGCCATGCAGATGGTTGAATCCGAATCAGATATAGGCAACGGATCAACGCAACTGAGGGCGTTGTTCAAGGATGGTGTCGAGCGAACCCTGTTTGCTGTTGAACTGGATGGCTATCCGGGAATTTATTCGGTTGCCGCTGCCGCCGATGCATGGATTCTGCATGACTGGGTACGCATGGCACTGATGTTGGGTGCAATCGGGGCTGGTACCTCCGCACTGCTGGTATTCCTTGTTATTGGAATACTGCTGCGGCGTCTGTCATTACAGGGCGAGCTTGAAAGAAGTTTGCAAAAAGATGAGTTTGAAATTTATTACCAGCCGGTCATTGAACTTGCCAGCGGGCGCTGCTCGGGTGTAGAGGCGTATATTAGCTGGGTGCAGCCCGGTGGAAAACGGGTGCGGCCTGATCTGTTCATTCCGCTGGCAGAAGACACCGGGCTGATTGAACCGATGACCGAATGGTTGATGAAACAGATTCGGGTTGAGCTGGAAGCTATACTCGGCAACGATCAATCCTTTCATATCGCAATAAACCTGAGTCCCTGTCATTTCGAATCCGACAAGATTCTCAGTACATCAAGCAGGGCTTTTGGCAGCAGCGCAATAAGACCCGAACAGATTATTTATGAAATAACCGAACGCGGCCTGATCAGGGAAGATAACGGGATAGCACGTTCAGTGATGAACAGGCTGAGAGAGCGACAGTCTGCTATCGCACTCGATGATTTTGGTACCGGCTATTCAAGCCTGAGTTATATCAGTTCATTTCCTCTTGATTACCTCAAGATTGACAAGCAATTCGTGGATGCGATTGGTACTGATTCGTTGATGGCGGGCCTGGTAGATTCGATTATAGACATGGCGAAACGTCTCAATTTACGTACTATTGCGGAAGGCGTTGAAAAGCAGGAACAGGTGGAATACCTGCGTGACAAGGGCGTTGACTTCGTGCAGGGCTGGTATTATTCGAAGGCACTGACAGCCGTCGAGCTGGCTGAATTTCTTGAGGGTTCAGCACCATGAAGCATGGAAATGTTTCTACATTATGTTAGAAAGCTCAAGCATAAAAAATATAATTGCCCTTGTGGTGCTGGTGGAATTGTGTTTTTTGATGGGGTTGTTGTTTCTCGTGCTGCAGCTAAACAGGTTTGAATCCAGCCTGTTATCTGCTGCGAGCGACCGCTATCTGCAGGTTGAGGCAGCTGACCGTTTGCGCCACAGTTCAGATGATCTGACACGTCTGGCAAGGACTTACGTGGTAACCGGTGATCCTGTCTACAAGGATTACTATTTCGCTACGCTCGCGATTCGTAATGGCGATATAGCCCGTCCATTACATTATGAAAGTATTTACTGGGACCTGCTGGAACCTGACAGAAGTCAACGGCATCCGGACAGTGAGCCGCTTTCGCTTGACAAGATAATGCAGGCGCTGCCTTACTCTGACGAGGAAAGGGCATTGCTTGAACTGGCCCAGGAAAATTCAAATGCACTGGTTGCGCTGGAGGTTGAAGCCTTCAACGCTATGCAGGGGAAGTTCCGGGATGCTTCAGGTGAATACACACTGCAGGGTGCGGCAAACCCGGCGCTTGCAATTCGTTTGCTGCATTCAGATGATTACCATCTGGCAAAACATAAAATAATGTTGCCGATTGATGAGTTTATGATGCAACTTGATGTGCGTACCGAGGCCAGGGTCAGTGCTGCGATGCAGCAGGTCAACAACTACCTGCTGTACCAGAATGTGGTCATAATTCTGTTTGTATTGTTTAACCTGTTCGTATTCTTTTTGCTCAACCAGCGTGTGGTACGGCCAATTCGTTCCATTACCGGTGAGATTATTCGCCAGCAGAAAACCAATACACCGTTTAGCCTGCAACATACCTATCAGGATGAAATCAGGATGATGGTTCAGCAATTTAAGTCCATGGACGAGCAGCTGCGGACTGCCAGTAAATTGGCTGAACAGGCTAACCGGGCAAAAAGTGCCTTCCTTGCCAATATGAGTCACGAGCTGAGAACGCCGATGAACGCCATCATTGGCTACAGTGAAATGCTGCAGGAAGAAGCGGAAGATGCGGGCGATAAGGATTATATTCCTGATCTAAAGAAAATACACAGTGCGGGCAAGCACTTGCTGGCTCTTATTAATGACATACTTGATCTTTCAAAGATCGAGGCAGGGCGCATGGATCTCTATCTGGAGCGCTTTGAGCTGCGGGACATGCTCAATGATGTTGTCAGCATGGTGCAGCCGCTGATGGCTAAAAATGACAATCAGCTGCTGATCGAAGGCAGTGATGAATCCGGCAGTATCCGTGCTGACCTGACCAAGCTACGCCAGGTGCTGTTCAATCTGCTGAGTAATGCTGCGAAGTTCACCAGCAACGGCACAATTACCCTGCGTGTCTTTTACACGCATAAAGACAACAGCAAATGGCTGAACCTGTCTGTCAGGGACGAGGGGATCGGTATTGCCAGCGACAAGCTGGGTCGTCTGTTTGACGAGTTCACCCAGGCAGACGAGTCAACCACCAGGAATTATGGCGGCACGGGGCTCGGTCTTGCCATATCGCGCCGCTTTTGCCAGATGATGGGTGGCGATATAAACGTTGAAAGCGAACCCGGCAAGGGGTCTGTATTTACCGTCTGTATACCCAATGAGGTGGATGCGCTGGAGGCGGCACGCACTGCGGTTGACGCTAGCCGCGCCGACACCCGTGGATCGAACAGCAGCGAGCCGGCTGTACAGGGAAGCAGGACTATCCTGGTAATTGATGACGATAGCGATACCTGTGAGATGTTGTCGCGAACCTTTGATAAAGAGGGTTACAGGGTGTTGATTGCCATGTCTGCCGACGAGGGCCTGCAAAAAGCCCGCGAGTATCTGCCGGATGCAATCACCCTTGACGTTATGATGCCGGGGACCGATGGCTGGGCCCTGTTGCGTAGCTTGAAGTCTGATGCCGATGTTATGCATATACCGGTCATTATGTTGTCCATGATGGATGACGACGGCATGGGGTACTCACTGGGCGCAGCGGAATACATTACCAAGCCGATTGATCGCGGCAACCTGCTTAAAGTGATAGAGCGATACACGCAATCCGGCTCCCCAGGGCTGGCACTGGTTGTCGATGACAATCCCGTGGACCGTGCCTTGATATGTCGTTTGCTGGAAAAGGAAGGCTGGCAGGTTAACGAGGCAGAAAACGGCCAGCTGGCGTTGCAGTCGGTTGCCAGTCAGGTACCTTCCGTTATTATGCTGGATCTGATGATGCCGGTCATGGACGGTTTTGAGTTTGTACATGAATTACGACAAACCGATTACGGAAAGTCGGTTCCTATTGTGGTGCTGACAGCCATGGACCTGGACAGGGAAGAACTGGATAGTCTGAGGGTCAATGTAAAAAGTATTGTGCAAAAGGCAGGTATGAATGCTGAACAGATACTTGATATCACCCGCAGAGCGCTTGATGACTAGTGCTGCAGGGTGACAACAGAGACTGATACACTCCTTTACGGGAGCCAGGAGGTTTGACGGTGAGTGAAGTGGATTTGCAGAATGCACGTGTGCTGGTAGTTGATGATAACGAAATGAACCGGGATATTCTGGCTCGCCGTCTCGCGCGCATCGGCTTGGACGTTGACACGGCTGAAGATGGCAATACCGGGCTCGATATGATTTTGAGCGGGGAATACAACCTGGTGATGCTTGATATCATGATGCCGGACATTGATGGAATTGAAGTACTGAAACGCACGCGGGAATTTTTCTCCAAGACTGAGCTCCCCGTCATTATGGCGACGGCCAAGGATGAAGGTGCTGACCTTGCCGAAGCCCTGTCACTGGGTGCCAATGATTACGTTACCAAGCCGCTGGATTTCCAGGTGGTGCGTGCACGGGTAGAAAATGTGCTCGGCTATACCCGTACTGCGGCTGAACTAACTGCTGCCAATGACCGAATGAGCCGTGATCTTGAGGCCGCAGCGCGCGTGCAGCAGTCACTGTTACCGGACGAGCCGGTCGATATCGATGGCGCCGAGTTTTTGTGGCATTACCGGCCCTGTGATGAGCTCGCAGGTGACGGCCTTAACCTGTTCAAGTGCGATGATGAAAATGTCGCCATGTATGTCATGGATGTATCCGGCCATGGTGTTGCTGCGGCCTTGTTGTCGGTGTCGGTTACCCACCATTTGTCGCAGCTGATCGGCAGTTCCGAGGTGTCGGCACAATGTGAACTGACCGGAAACAACGTTGTCAGCCCGGCGTGGCTTGCCAGCAGTCTCAATACACTGTTCCCGATGCAATCAGTGGGGCGTCATTACTTCACATTCATATATGGTGTGCTGAATGTAAAAACACGTCAGTTTTGTTTTGTCAGTGCCGGCAGCCCCGGGCCTCTGGTTGTACATGCTGACGGCACTTCTGATGTACATGATGTGCCCGCGGTTCCGATTGGTATGTTTCCTGATTCCGAATATGTTGACACCGTTATACAATTGCAACAGGGAGACAGGCTGTATCTGCATTCTGATGGGCTGTACGAAGAGCGTCATCCGGAAACTCGTGAAGAGTTTGGCCGAACCCGTATGCAGGAAGCATTATCAGCGGCGGCAGATGCGCCGTTTGTTGTAAGTCTGGATAATTTACTGGCGTCAGTTATAGACTGGCATGGCAGTGAGGCGTTGTCTGATGATGTTGCCGTGATGGCCGTGTCAGTCAATGGCTAGTTTTTTGAAAACTCTATTTGGCAACTGGTGTGTTATTAAATGAAATTAACCGGGTTAGTGAGAGATTCCTGTGGTGCTGCTGGTGCCGGCATTAAACTGTTATTCATTCTCCTGATGCTGTCACTGAGCAGCGCGTGCACCACGCTGGGCCCGGATTTTTCCCGACCCGAGGCGCCTGAACCTGCAGCATGGTCCGTGGATGACAGTGG
>Ga0316191_10004082_pt1 | contig 10867 bp, 9 predicted proteins | sample Eddworburr2cm_MG_FD_204928 | JGI IMG/M metagenome (GOLD analysis project Ga0316191, IMG submission 204928) | Coastal sediment microbial communities from Maine, United States - Eddy worm burrow 2 cm | ecosystem: Environmental > Aquatic > Marine > Coastal > Sediment | place: USA: Maine | collected... | reverse complement strand
GAAATCCGGTACGCGGGCTGCCAGGGTATAGGTTCGAGGAGCCTGTTCGAGGGCTCCTTCGACCATCTTCGCCGGCAAGCGAACTCGCTTCGCTGACAAATCCACATCGGCCCCGGCGTCGGCGAGGGCTCGACACATGGCCTCTCCTCCGACGCCGACACCGACCTTCTCGAGAACGGCGATCGTCTGGTCATGGACCGCTTGGAGCGCCTCCGACGTCAGCGCCTCCGCCTGCAGTGTTCTGGGTAGTGAGTGAATGCTCGGAGCCTTTGGAGTCACAATATCCCCCTTCCTCCGGAGAACCGGTGAGGCGGCGCAACCAGGCGCGGCTGTGAGCATGACAAAGCAAAGTGCATTAATCAAGCATTATTCTGTTGCAAAATGTTAGTGAAGTTCGCTAGATTTGTGACAAATGCATGAAATCGACACCATTGACCGCCAATTGATCAGCCTACTCCAACGGGATGGGCGCATGCCTTACAGCCAGCTGGCAGAGGAGGCTGGCATTTCTCGAGCCGCCGCCACGGCTCGAGTCCGCTCGTTGATCAAACACGGCGTCCTGGCCATCGTCGCGGCTACGGATCTCATGTTCCTCGGCTATCTCGTCAGGACGATTCTCTGCAAGATCGAAGGCTGCTCGCGGCGCAATGCCGCGCGTCATCTGGCCGCCCTTCCCGAAGTCACCTATTGCATCATCGGCGCCGGTACCGCCGATCTGCAGCTGGAGATCGCCTGCCGTGACCGGGAGCATCTCACCGAAGTTCTCGAGCGGATCGCAGCCGTCGACGGAGTCAGCATCGCCGAAACCTTCGAGTTTCTCGAGATGGTCAAGCAATCGTATGGCTGGGAAGTCCCGCCGCCCGAGGATTAAGCGAAGGGAGATGTCATTCGCTGAGTTCGGGCGGAGAGGGCGTAAGGGCATAGGGGCGTAGGGACTTGGGGCTTGAGGGTTGAGGCGTCCGTCGTACCTCGGGCCGGTTCTTTGGGGGCTTGAGGCACTGAGGTCTAGTTCCCAACGCAGCAGCGGGAATCGTCGAAAAGAAGACAGGAGACGACCAGAGTATGAACAAGCGGACCGCGCATGGAGCCACCATGCTCGAGCAGAAGTACTACACGTCAGAGGAGATCTTTCAGCTAGAGAGAGAGAACATCTTCTCGAAGAAGTGGATCCTCGCCGGGCACCAGAGCCAGATTTCCGAGGCTGGCGCCTACTTCCTCTGCCCGATAGGAAACGAAAACATCATCGTCACAAGAGATCGTGAAGCCCAGGTCCGTGCGTTCTTCAACGTCTGTCGACATCGTGGGGCGCGCGTCTGCTCGGAGAGTACAGGCACCTTCGTAGGTGGAATCCAGTGTCCCTATCACGCCTGGACATACTCCCTGGATGGGAAGCTGATCGGCGCACCCCACATGGATGAAGTCGAAGGCTTCGACAAGGGCGACTACCCTCTTCGCCCCGTCTCAGTGGCGCTCTGGGAGGGACTCGTCTTTGTCAATCTGGCCGCCGACCCGGACCCCTTCGACGAGTCGTTTGCCCCCCTGATGAACAAGTTCTCCCAGTGGCGCCTCGCCGAGCTCGAAAGGGTCCACCAGACGGTGTACGAGGTCGAAGCCAACTGGAAACTGCTCTTCCAGAACTACTCCGAGTGCTACCACTGTCCAAGCGTGCATCCGGTGCTCAACAAGTTGACCCCGTATCGGAACAGCACCAACGATCTGGATGAAGGACCTTTTCTCGGCGGCCCGATGAAGATGTCGAGCGCCGGCGGCAGTATGACGATGAACGGCCAGCGCTGCGCTCTGCCTCTCGGAGAGGTCTCGGGAGAGGACCTCGACCTCGTCTATTACTACACGATCTTCCCCAGCCTCTTTCTCAGCTTCCATCCCGACTACGTTCTGGTACACCGCGCCCAGCCCATCGCCGCGAACCAGACGAGGATCCTCTGTGAGTGGTTCTTCCATCCTGAAGCCATCGGGGAACCCGATTTCGATCCCAGTGGCGCAATCGAATTCTGGGACCTGACGAATCGCCAGGATTGGCACCTATGCACGATCTCCCAGCAGGGAATCTCATCCCGTGGCTACGTCCCAGGTCCCTACTCCGAGATGGAGAGCCAGCTTGCAGCTTTCGACCGTGAGTACCTGAGCGTCATGGGGCATACGCCCCACGACTAGAGGGTTGAGGCGGCTGTCGCTTGCTCCAGCCGGTCCTTGAGGGCTTGGGGGTTGAGGCATCCGGTGCGTTGCACCAGCTGATCTTTGAGGGCGTGGGGGAACGCCGGCTCAAAGCTTTATTTTCCCTGACCCTATGCCACTAAGCCCTTAGGCCCCATAGAAGTGCTGGGTGGTTCAATCAGGTTCCTCTCTTCAGTGATACTTGACATACTGTTCTACACACAGTATAGTAGCTCACCTAGCATGAGCCCTTCGGCGAAATCGGTGACCGACAACCTGGTGGCAGAGCTCCGACGAGGTGTTCTCGTTCTGGCGATCCTGACGCAGTTGGAGGACGAGCACTACGGCTACGCCCTTCGAGAGAACCTGTCTCAACAGGGGCTGAAGGTGCCCGAGGGGACGCTCTATCCCCTTCTCCGCCGACTCGAAACGCAAGGACTCCTGGAAAGTCGTTGGCAGCTCGGAGAAGGGCGGCCACGGCGGTACTACAAGACTTCCAAGGCGGGTCGGAAGACACTCGCCGGACTGACCAAAGAGTGGATCTTTCTCGAGAATGCCCTGAAACGCATTCGCCAGGGACAATCAGGGAGCTGACCATGGAACTCATTGACCGCTACCTCCACGAAGTGTCGGCCTCGCTACCACGAAAGCTCCGCAAGGATGTCGCCACTGAGCTGCGATCGACTCTCGAAGAGACTCTCGAGGCACGCCGCGATCGGTATCCTGCGGAAGACCCTGAAGACTCGGCGGTCGCCGTGCTGAAGGACTTCGGCCCTCCCAGAGAGCTCGCTTCGTCATATCAGCCGAAGGCGGACTACGTCGTAGGGCCGACGATCTACCCCGCGTTCCGCACCACGATTCGTGTCTGCCTCTTCGGTCTCGTGGGCCTGATCCTTCTGGGGATCTTCACTGGTCTCGGAGATGGGCCACTACCCGTGAAGCGGCTGTTCGACAGTCTCCTCGAGTCTTTCGACAACTTCTTGACTGCCTTGTTGACTCTGATCGGTCTCGTGGTGGTCGTGTTTACCGTTATCGAACGGGCCTCCGGGGAGTCTCGGACTTCTGGCGTCGATTGGGACCCTCGGTCCCTGCCGAGTGAGAACGACCCCAACCGGGTCAATCGAGTGGCCATGACTTTCCGTCTGGCCGCTTTGATGCTCCTCTTCTACCTGGCCAACTTCGAGTCCCACAGGTTGGTCGGGTCCTTCCTCACCGATGGAGACAAGAGTGGCTGGGTGCCATTCCTCGGGGCTGGCTTTCGAGAGAGCCTCAATCTGCTGAACCTGGTTCTTGTCCTCGATATAACACTCGGCATCTGGGTCCTGCGGAAAGGCCGATGGCAGTCGCTCACCCGCTGGCTCGACCTCGGAACGACGGTTCTGTTTGCCTATTTCCTGTTTCGAGTCGCGTTCGGACCGAGCCTTGTCGAAGTCGATCCTCAGTGGATGGTTCAAAACGGCTGGTCCGCCGAAGCAGCGGCGCGGTATGTGAACCTCATCAACGAGACGATTGCACCGATGTTGGCCATCGCCCTCAAAATCGGCTTCCTGGGCACCTGCATCGGTGCCGTGATGCAGCTCAAGCAGCTATTGGTTGGCACGCGCTAGCTTCTCTGCTCCTCGAGGTTCGACAACTCGAACCTCGGGCCTTGGCACCTTCCAAGGCCACCATTCGTTGCTAGGCAACCTGGTCCCTGACCAGGCTTCGAGAGGCTTTGCACCCTTTTTTGCTTTCTGACGATTGGCACTTGACAAAACGTGCAAAACATTCATATAGTTCATCTGGCTCGACGAAGAGCAAGACAAACAATTCACTAAGCAACTTGACGATAGCACCAATGAGAACTCGAAAATCAGTCGATACCATGAACATTCAAAACATTCAATCTGGCATCTCGACATCACGCAGCCAAGACGGAGTCGATCAACCGGAGGTGAACATCATGCAGCGTAGGAGCGCTGGTCGAAGTGGAAGCAGAGGCAAGAAGGTCGTTATCGTGGGAGCGGGGCCCGGAGGCCTGGCCAACGCGATGCTACTGGCCCAGGCCGGGTTCGATGTGGAGGTTCTCGAGAAGCAAGCGCGCGTTGGGGGTAGAACCTCGACCATCTCGGAGAACGGATTCAACTTCGATCTGGGCCCCACGTTCTTTCTCTATCCGCAAGTCCTGGAGAGCATCTTCAGCAGCTGCGGGATGGACCTGAATGATGAAGTCGACCTGATCCGTCTCGACCCCCACTATCGGCTGCTCTTCGAGGAGGGTGGTGAGCTCGAGATCACACCCGACATCGAGCTCTTGAAGGAACGGGTCGCAGCTCTGGCTCCCGAAGATGCACCGAACCTAGACAAGTTCATGAGTGACAACAGAGAGAAGCTAGCCGCGTTCAAGCCGATCCTCGAGTCACCAATGGAGAGCATCAAGGATCTGCTGGGGCTCTCGCTCTTCGAGATGCTGCCGCTCCTGCGGCCATGGAAGAGCGTCGACCAGGATCTGAGCACCTACTTCCAGGATCCCCGGGTCAGGCTGGCCTTCTCGTTCCAAAGCAAGTACCTGGGCATGTCGCCGTTTCGGTGCCCTAGCCTGTTTACCATTCTCTCGTTTCTGGAGTACGAGCATGGTGTGTTCCATCCCCGTGGTGGGTGTGGTGCTGTGAGCCAGGCCATGGCCCGTGCAGCCGAGAAACTCGGCGCCCGGATCCATCTCAACGAGCCGGTCGAGGAGATCCTCTTCGAGGGTCGCAAGGCCGTCGGAGTTCGATCCAGCAGTGGCGTCCGAAAGTGCGACGCCCTCGTCGTCAACGCTGATTTCGCGCACGCCATGTCTCACCTGGTCCCGAACCACCTGCGCAAGCGGTGGACGGACGAGAAGCTCGAGAGGAAGAAGTTCTCCTGCTCCACGTTCATGATGTACCTGGGAGTCGAGGGGCGCATGGACGACCTCGCCCACCACACGATCTATCTCGCCGACGACTACCGCCAGAACCTGCGAGAAATCGAAGACGATCACGTTCTGTCGGAGCAGCCCTCCTTTTATGTTCAGAACCCGACTGTGACCGACCCGAGCATGGCGCCACGAGACATGAGCTCACTGTACGTCCTGGTCCCGGTCACTCACCAGCACTCGAATGTCGATTGGGCCCGGGACACAGAGAGCTTTAGAAAAGTGGTCGTGAAACAGCTCGAGAAGGTCGGCATCGACGATCTCGATCGACGCATTCGGTACGAGAAGATCCTGACTCCGTCCCACTGGGAGACCGAGCAGGGCATCTATCGGGGAGCGACATTCAACCTCGCTCATACGCTGGGTCAGATGCTCAACAGGAGGCCGCACAACCGGTTCGAGGACCTCGAGTCCGTCTATCTGGTCGGCGGAGGTACGCACCCAGGCAGCGGTCTGCCTGTCATCTTCGAGTCGGCGAAGATCACTTCGCAGCTGATCGAGGAAGACGCTCAGGGGGTGGAAAAGACTACCTTCCTGCCCTTCCGAGGTGTAACCAAGGCGTTCCCCGCCTGGAAGCAGTCCGCCACGAGCCGACTGAGCAAGACTGCCTGAGGCGACGGGATTCGGTATGGCTATTCAATTCCAGAAGTCCGACGGCACGCCCTCCGCTCGCACGCCATCGCTGCATTCAGTGGCGCGGGCACGACGGGCGCAGCGACACTGGTCGCAAGTCGGCGTCGGGCAGCGTTTGGAAGTCATCCAGAACTTCCGTTGGGCTCTTGCCGAGCAGGGATCCGAGTTGGCCCGCACCGTCGAGCTGGACCGGTCTGGAGGCCTTGCGGAAACGCTGTCGGCAGAGATCTTGCCCCTGGCAGACGCGTGTCGTTTTCTCGAAGACGAAGCCACCACCCTGCTGCGCCCTCGTAGGTTGAGCAGCAGAGGTCGACCGCTGTGGCTCTTCGGCACCTCGAGTGAGGTGCACCGCCAGCCCCTTGGAGTCGTCTTGATAATCGCAGCTTCAAACTATCCCCTGCTGCTGCCGGGAGTCCAAACGATCCAAGCCCTGGTCGCTGGCAACGCCGTGCTCCTGAAGCCAGGCCGAAACTGTTCGAAAGCCGCCCAAGCTCTGGTGAATCTGCTCGTCGAATGCGGCCTGCCCAAAGATCTGGTGGCGATCCTCGACGAGTCACCTGTGGCGGCACAGTGGGCGATGGACGCCGGGGTCGACAAGGTCCTTCTCACCGGCTCTTTGACCACGGGCCGTGAGGTTCTCGCTCGGCTCGTTCCGAACGTGACACCAGCCATCGTGGAGCTCTCGGGATGCGATGCGGTGTTCGTGCTACCCAACGCCGACTTGAATCTCGTGGCGAGAGCTCTGGCCTTCGGCCTGAGGTTGAACGGCGGTGCGACGTGCATTGCTCCACGTCGGGTTTTCGTTCCCATGAGCCGTCTCTACGCCCTCCAGCATCAACTGGAGAGTGCACTGATCGACTCTCCGACCGTCGAGGTCGACTCGGCCATAGCGTCTCTCGTCACCGACCTCATCGCCGAAGCCCAGGCGGAAGGTGCGACGGTGGCCTGCGGCGATGTCCCGAGCGAGAACCGTATGCGCCCGCTGGTCGTCAGCAACGCCACACCCGACATGCGACTCCTGCGCACAGATGTGTTCGCCCCTGTCCTTTCGTTGGTGGGTGTCAACGACGCGGAGGAGGCGTTGGCCCTCGACGCTCAGTGCCCATACGCACTCGGAGCAACCGTCTTCGGGTCGGCACCTGAGGCTCGGCGCTTCGCACAGCGGGTGGAAGCTGGGGTGATCGTGGTCAACGACATGATCGCACCGACGGCTGATCCCCGCTTACCGTTTGGTGGCAGGGGCTCGAGTGGCTTCGGTTCGACACGAGGAGCGGAAGGCCTACTCGAGCTCACGGCGCCGCGCGTCGTCATTCAGCGCCACGCGAAGACGCATCCCCATTTCGAAACACTGCAGCCGGGCGATGAACGGCTGTTCGAGTCCTACCTGAAGGCAACACATTCCAGGCGTTGGAGTGATCGCTTCGACGGCTGGCGCAATTTGATTCGTGACCTGCGGAGCAAGAGCCGCGGCAAGATGGAGGAGAAATGAGTTCCACGACATATCGGGAACCCCGAGTCGGAATCGTTGGCGGAGGTCTGGGTGGATTGGCTGCGGCCTGCACTCTGGCGGCCCGAGGACACAACGTAACCCTGCTCGAGAAGAACGCCTGGCTGGGCGGCAAGGCCGCGGTTCTGCAGGAACAGGGCTACCGCTTCGATATGGGGCCGACGATCCTCACCGTGCCCAAGGTCCTGGAGAGGATCTTCGCCGAAGCGGGCAAGAACCTCCATGACGAATTGGATCTGGTTCGACTGGACCCCCAGTGGAGGTGCTTCTACGAGGATGGCTCGGTCCTCGATCTACTGCAAGACACGGAGCAGATGGCTCAGAGGATCGGCGAGTTCTCTTCAACTTCGGGTGATGAATCCAGCTACACCGAGTTCCTCAAGCTGTCCGAGGAACTGCATGACATCTCTGATCGCTTCTTCTTCTGGAAATCGGTCGAAGACATTCAGGACACCATGGACCTGAAGGCGACGTTCAATCTGAGCGCGCTGCGCGACCTGGTAAGGCTGCGTATGGGTCGCTCGGTCGCCGGCACGATTCGAGGGCATATCGACGACCACCGGGTGGCCCAGATGCTGGATCACTTCACACAATACGTCGGGTCCTCGCCGTACGAGTCGCCCGCGGTTCTGTGCAGCATCGCCCACATGCAGACCGAGGGCGGAGTCTGGTATCCGATCGGCGGCACGAGGGCGGTACCCGAGGCTCTGGCTCGGCTGGCCGAAAGCCTGGGCGTCGAAGTGCGGACCGAGACCGGCGTCCAGCGCATTCTCACCGACAACGGCAAAGTGACAGGTGTTCTCACAGACACGGGTGAGACCCTCCCCTTCTCCACCGTGGTGTCCAATATGGACTCGGTGCGCACCTATCGCGAGCTCGTGGGAGGCGAGGTCGGAGAGCGCTTCGACCAACGCCGCCGTTTCAAGCCGGCCTGCTCGGGAGTCGTTCTGTATCTCGGTCTGGATCGTGCTTACGAGCACCTGATGCACCACAACTTCGTCTTCTCGCGCGATCCGGAAGAGGAGTTCGACTGGATCTACAACCAGGGAGAGCCAGCACCCGATCCGACCTGCTATGTCGCAGCGCCTTCCCGAACTGAGGCGGCGGTCGCGCCGCCTGGAGGCGAGGCTCTGTACGTCCTGGTGCACACACCCTTTCTGGGTGCCCACCACGACTGGCGTCAGATGTTCCCAAACTACCGGCAGGTGATTCTGGACAAGCTCAAGAGCTGCGGTGGAATGGAGGACATCGAAGAGCGAATCGTGGTCGAACAGGCCCTGACGCCACAGGACATTCACGATCGCTACAACGTCCTCAAAGGTGCGATCTACGGTCTCGCCAGTCACGGTCGCTTTCTGGGCGCCTTCAAACCAGGCAATCGGAGTCGGGAGATCGAGGGTCTGTATCTTGCTGGTGGAGCCGCTCACCCCGGCCCGGGCATGCCGATGGTGATGATGTCGGGCTGGATCGCGGCCGACTCGCTGGATAGGGACCAGCAAGCTATCGCGGCCTGACCACCGTCGGACCGCTGAAGAGAATCGAAATCCAACGATCAGATCCAAGGAACCAAGATCGATGTCGGAGACAACCACCAACCCACGGGCGAGCGACCAGAACATGCCCGCAGTTTCTCCTCGGCTAGTGACGTGGTTCGCGCGCTACCTGCGGCGTTACTTCGCCCGTAGCTTCGACGCGATTCGGGTCAGCGGAGAGGATGTCCTCTCCGAGATCGACAGCGGTCCACTGGTGATCTATTCCAACCACCCGTCCTGGTGGGATCCGATTCTCTTCATGCTTCTCAGCCAGGACTTCATCCCCGGTAGAAAAGCCTACGGACCGATGGATTCCAAAGCTCTCGAGAAGTATCGGTTCCTGGCCAGGCTGGGTGTCTTCGGAGTCGAGCAGGGGACACGTGCCGGGGCGGTCCAGTTTCTCAATACCGGAGAGGCCATCCTGCGCCGCCCGGATGCCGTTCTCTGGATCACGGCTGAAGGCATATTCACGGATCCCCGGCAGCGTCCCGTGAGACTTCGACCTGGGTTGAGTCACCTGATTCGACGAGTTGGCGCGGTCACGGCAATTCCTCTCGCGGTCGAGTACACCTTCTGGAATGAGCGCCTGCCCGAGATCCTGGTGCGATTCGGAGACGCGGTCGAGTTCACAGCAGACGACCGACAAACGCCTATCACCGAGTTGACGATGCGTCTGGAGCAGGGGCTCGAATCGACTCTGGACCACCTCGAGACCTTGGCCCTGGAAAGAGATTCCTCAGCGTTCGGGACCCTGCTGCTTGGCCGCAGCGGGGTCACCGGAATCTACGACTGGTGGCGCCGTCTGATCGCCAACCTGCAAGGCAAACCATTCGACGCCTCCCATGGTGGGGACCACTCATGACCTTGGAACTTCTGGCGATTGCGGCGTGCGTCCTGGCGAGCGTTCCGGCCCTCAATGTCGCTGTGAACCTGCTTTTCTATCGGCCAGTCCCGAAAAGCGGTCAGCCCGGAGGCGAGATGCCTTCGGTGTCCGTGCTGATTCCAGCCCGCGACGAGGAGTCGAACATCCACAACGCCGCCTCCAGGGTGCTCTCGAACCGCTCGCGCGACCTCGAGCTGATCGTCGTCGACGACGACTCCCGCGATAGGACAGCCGAGCTCGTCGAGCAGTTCTCCGCTCAGGACTCGAGAGTCCGACTGCTCCGTGCGCCCCGACTTCCGGACGAGTGGGGTGGCAAGCCGCACTCCTGCTTCACCGGAGCGGCCAGTGCTGTTGGCGACTACTTCGTCTTCGTCGATGCAGACGTGGCCCTGGAGTCTGACGCCATCGAGCGCCTCGTCGCATTCATGGACAAGACCCGAGCCGACCTGGCGAGCGGCATCCCACGCCAGGTGACGAAGACCCTCACCGAGAAGTTGGTCATACCCTTGATTCACTTTGTCCTGCTGGGCTTCCTCCCGATGATGGGCATGCGATGGACCCGCAGGCCGGCCTTCGCAGCCGGCTGTGGACAGCTGTTCATCGCCAGGCGCACCGCCTACGAGGAGACCGGAGGTCACCAGGCCGTCAAGGCCTCGCGACACGATGGTCTCGAGCTGCCCAGGGCCTTTCGCAGGCGCGGCTTGAAGACGGAGCTGTTCGACGCAACAGACTTGGCGACCTGCCGCATGTACCACAATGGGACGGAAGTCTGGAACGGTTTCGCGAAGAACGCCACGGAGGGCATGGCCACTCCGACCGCCATCGTGCCCTGGACCCTCCTGCTCGTCGGAGGCCAGATCTTGCCTCCCCTCCTCTTGCTGACGGCCTGGCTGACCCATGCTGGAAGTTCGACGGTAGCGTTGGCCGCCGCCGCTACGGCCATGGCCTTCGTCACTCGACTGGTCCTGGCTTGGAGATTCGAACAATCTCTCCTCGGTGCCCTGCTCCATCCGGTGGGGATCGCAATCCTCGTTGCCGTGCAATGGTTCGCCTTGGTTCGTGAATCGCTGGGGCGCCCTCTCGCCTGGAAAGGCCGCACCTGATGTCGATCGCGGTCGATGACGCGACAGCACCGTCACTCTCCGTGCGCCATGTGCGCAAGCGCTTCGGAACCGTACAGGCTCTCGACGGAGTCTCGT
>Ga0316191_10004081_pt1 | contig 10867 bp, 9 predicted proteins | sample Eddworburr2cm_MG_FD_204928 | JGI IMG/M metagenome (GOLD analysis project Ga0316191, IMG submission 204928) | Coastal sediment microbial communities from Maine, United States - Eddy worm burrow 2 cm | ecosystem: Environmental > Aquatic > Marine > Coastal > Sediment | place: USA: Maine | collected... | reverse complement strand
CAGGGATGCAGGAGGTAGAGCAACGCAGGAGCAACTTGCCGAGTAGGTCAGTCTATTCCCGGACAGGCTCCTAGCGGCTTCTCAAGCCACCGCCGCACTTAAGCCGTCATCCGTTCGGCATTGACGGTTTCCAGCATGCTCCGTGGTTTACCCAGATAATGGCCCTGCACATAGTCCACGCCCAGACTGCGAACCCGCTCGAACACTTGTTCGTTTTCCACGAATTCGGCGACGGTTTGCATACCCATGCCACGCGCGACATCGACCAGTGCTTTCACGAATAACTGGTCCGCCTTGTTGTTGTGAATATCGCGGATAAAACTGCCGTCGATTTTCAGAATGTCGGCACGCAGATGTTTGAGATAGGAGAAGGATGAAAAACCGACGCCGAAATCATCCAGCGAAACCAGGCAACCAAGCTGACGTATTTTCTGAATAAACTCCACGGCACTGTTGAGTTGCTCACAGGCCGCGGTCTCCGTGATTTCAAAGGTAATCCTTGCCGGATCAACACCACACTCGCGTATTTCCTGTTCGATCAGCTCAAACGTATCCTGTCTGCCCACAGACAGGCCGGAAAGGTTGATTGAAAAACCGACATCCCGCATTTCGCCCGGCAAGTCCGCCAGGCGGCGGATCGCTTTAGTGATAATCTGACGATCGACCCGTTGAATCAATCCAAACTGTTCCGCAGCCGGGATGAATGTCCCTGGCGCAATCAACGTGCCATTATTTTCGACAATACGCACCAGCACTTCATAATGATGCGCCTTGGCACTGGACACAGCAACGATAGGCTGGAACACCAGATGCAGGGCATCTTGCTCAAGCACTTCCAACAAGCGGTCTCTCCATACCAGTTGGTTATCCATGCGTTCTCGCATCATGTCGGTCTCGTCGTATCTGTATACGCGATTGCGACCGCTGCACTTGGCCACACTCATGGCAGCATCCGCCTTTGCCATCAACTCAACAGGAACCTTGCCCTGATGCGGGAAAGTGACAACACCTACACTTGCGGAAATATTCAGCGTACGGCCACCATACCTGGGCTTGAGTGAATTAATGCGCTTCAGCAATTGACGCGCCTTTTGCAGGCCCTGCTCCTCGCTCATCACCGGGTAGGCAACGGCAAATTCATCACCGCTTATTCTGGCGAGAAAATCCTCTTCACGCGATGCGCACTTGAGCAGTCCAGCCACTTCCACAATGATCTGGTCGCCCGCAGCGTGACCTGCCGTATCGTTGACCAGCTTCAGATGGTCCAGATCGATCAATAGCAAAACTCCGAGCTGGCCGAGGCGCTCCACCCTGCGAATTTCGTGGTTTAATTCTTCCAGGAAGCGGCGGCGATTAGAAAGCCCGGTAAGATGGTCCTGGTTTGCAAGAATCACCATGCGTTTTTCGTCCTGCTTGAGCTTGGTGATATCACGTGCTGTACCACGATAACCTTTAAACGTGTTGCCGCTGAATACCGGCACCCCGTTAAGACGCAAACAATGTGCTGCACCGCACAGTGCATGCACCCAGATTTCAACATCCTTGAAACCACACTGTTTTGTATCGTCTGGACGAAGCAGGCGCATCAGTTCTCCCAGGCTGCTGCCGGGAAACACTTCGCTCAGCGTTCGGCCAAGCCAGCTTGTCGCCGCCATACCGAGCGTTTCGGAAACACTGCTGGACACAAAAGTGAAATGCCCGCGGCGGTCCGTTTCCCATAACCAGTCGGATGAACTCGAGGCAAAATCCCGGAAACGTTGTCGATTGCTCGCGAGCTTACCCCAGGACGAATTAAGCGCCCCCACCATGGCGTTAAATGACTCACCCAGCTGGCCCAGATCATCGTTGCGCTTCACGGAGACCTGAAGTTTCATGTCCCCGCTGGCGACAGCCCGGGTTGCACGCTCAAGCAGCTGAATGGGTCGGGTCAGGGATCTCCGGCTGATACCGATGCCAAATACAAGCGCCGACAGAAGAATCATTGCCGAGAAATACAGGGCATTTTCACCCAGTAATCGATAGGGCAACCAGTAGCTTGAAATATTTGCTGCAAAGAGTATTTCTACCGTCTTTTTCTTGCTTCCAAGCTGATGCTGGGGCGGCATAGTCCGTATACTGTAACGATCATTTCCTATCTCGAGCGTGCCTTGGCCCTCTGTTGCGGGAGGATTGTTTATCAGCTGCACCGATGGCTGAAAATCCTTGATACTGCTCGCCAGCAACCGCTTACCCTGAAAGATCGCCAGATCAGCATTAACGAGCTGGCGGATATGCTCCAGCTCCAGCTGGCCAAAACGTTTCCCCACCAGCAGGGTGCCAACACGGCCCCCCACCGGGGTTTCAACCGGCACAGCCACCAGTTGCAACCAGCTGTCGTATAACAGTGCATTACCAAACGCACGCAGATCACCCCGGGAAAGGTTGCCTGCCAGTTCAGTTAGAGTTTCAGAACTCAGCATCTGAGGTGATGTGTAATGAGGTTTGTTACCCGTCGCTGCGACACCACCTGGCCCTGTGTCGAGGTATACGAGCATGAAATCCGCACCTGATCGCGGGTACAGATCATTCAGTATGCTGCGTACTGTTACGATATCAGCATTGAGGGTTGCATCGATAAAGCCGGGCTCATCACTCACACTCCGGGCAACAGTAAGCAGATTGTCGAAACGGTTTTTTTGCGACTGTACAAAAACCTTCTGCGCACGATCGAGATCTTCACCGATACCGACTGTGACATGATCCCGAATCAGCATAAATCCGGAGCCCGCAATGCCAAAAAGCACAAGCAGTACCAGGGAGATAATGAACAGTGTGTTTTTTTGTTCGATATTCACTGCTGCGCTTCAGTCCGGCGGTTGCTGAACCAACTGAGCGATACCTGCCTGTGGTTTGAGCTCACCGCTGGCATGGCCTCGGCACCGCTATCCAGCTCAAACGACACCTGGTAATCGACCACAACGTCTCCTCCCACCTCGGTTGAAGATGCTGTCGGCAAGCAACAGAAAAAGTTTGTGTTTTATCAAGCCAGTCATTGACTTTTCATTGAATCCAGAATTCCTGCTTTATCAGTATCGGCATACAATATGTTTTAATGAGGCCCGTGGCCGAAAAACATCAAATTGACAGTCTGGAACAATTGCGCCTGCGACTGGCCGAGTTTGCGGAAAAACGCGACTGGCAACAGTTCCACTCTCCCAAAAACCTGGCTATGGCTCTTATCGCGGAGACAGCGGAGCTTGTAGAGCATTTCCAATGGCTTACGGAAAAACAGAGCTGGGAGCTGGGAGTTGAAAAACTCTCTGCTGTAAGTCTGGAACTGGCTGATATCCTGATCTACCTGATTCGGATCGCGGATCAACTCGATGTTGATCTGATCATGGCGGCGACAGACAAGATTGAAATCAATGAGAAACGCTATCCCGCTGACAAAGTACGCGGAAAAGCGCTTCGTGCCGAAGAGTACGAATAAGCCGGCGATACGGCACAGCGCCGCAGGCTGTGAACGGGGCCACACTCCATATAAAGATTCGGTCACAGATTCCGTTACATAGGCAGGTATCCAAAAGTTACAAGATCACCTGTTCTGGAGTATCGGCCCGATGACGGCACCCCTCTCGGCAAATCAAGCGCTGGCCATTGTTAATCACTGTCCATTTCCGCTGCTGGCGCTGGCCCGGGGAGAACTCGATGACCGGCATCCGGCCACCAACTTTTCAGTAACAGCCTGGCGCAGGAATGACAATGCAACAAGATTGCTGAAAGCTACCGCCATAGCTCTGTCTCAGGCTCGCGCTGAACACGGCAAGCAGTCTCTCGCGCTGTAATAAAGGCAATCTGTGTGACTGATCCCCGAACACACACATCGGCGTTGCAGCAGCTGTCAGGGACTGACAGCGCGGACCAGCATATCGTCAGCGCGAATTTCGGGGGCAAGAAAAAAGCCCGCATAGAAATCGACGCACTGGTGTTACGCACCATCAAGCGGCGCTTCATGGCGCTCAACAAAGATCGCTTGCGCCGTGTTCAGGAATGCCTGGACACGCGTCAGCGTGTATTCATCCAGCTGCTACCGCTGTTGTTTCATATCAATCATCCGATGCTACCGGGCTATCTGTCCAATACGACACCTTGCGGAGTTTGCGACTACTCGCCCGCAAAACGTTGTATTCAATCGGCGCGCAAACTGGCAAAGAGTTTCAGTTACCAGCGCCGCGCCCATCGCCGCCACTCGATTCACGCGCTGTACCTGATGGGCAGTACCGGTACCATTGCATATTCAAAATCCAGTGACTTTGATGTCTGGATCTGCCATCGCCACGGTCTGCCAGAACAGGGTGTTGCAGCGCTGCGGGAAAAAGCCGATGGCATTAAATACTGGGCGGAATCACTAGGCCTGGAAGTTCATTTTTTCCTGATGGACGATGTATCGTTTCGTGACAAGGAACACCAGCAACTTTCCAATGAAAACGCCGGCAGTGCCCAGCATCATTTGTTGCTGGACGAGTTTTACCGTACCGGCCTGCTGGTCGCCGGACGCTTCCCGGTGTGGTGGTTGGTGCCACCGCCGTATGAAAAACACTACGATGAGTACGTTGACAAACTCATTGTGAGCCGTTTCATCAAGGCCAACGAAATTGTCGATTTCGGTGGCCTGTCCCACCTGCCGACCGAGGAATTCTTCGGTGCCACGCTCTGGCAGCTCTACAAGGCAGTTGACTCACCCTATAAGTCCATCATCAAGATCCTGTTGATGGAAGCCTATGCCAATCAGTACCCGAATATTGAAATACTGGCCATGCGCTTCAAAAATATGGTTCACAGTGGTGACGTGCAGCTGGATCGGCTTGACCCCTACGTCATGATGTGCAACACAGTTGAGGAGTATCTGTTTTCGCGTCGAGAACTTGAGCGCCTCGATCTGGCGCGACGATGCTTCTACTTCAAGGTCAACGAAGCCATGAGCAAACCCGACCGCGCTGGCAAGCTAAGCTGGCGCCGGCAAGCCATTCGTGAACTTGTTGACACCTGGGGCTGGAGCCGGAGAAAAATAGCGTCACTGGACAAGCGCCGTCAATGGAAGATCAAGCGTGTACTGGAAGAACGCCAAATACTGGCGGACGAACTGACGCTCAGCTATCGCGCTTTGTCGCGGTTTGGGCGTGAACACAATAACGAACACGCCATTAATTCCGATGATCTTAATCTACTGGGTCGTAAGCTTTACGTCGCTTTCGAACGTAAGGCCGGCAAAGTCGAGAAAATCAACCCTGGTGTATCCAGTGACCTGTCTGAAGAGAGGCTGTCCCTGCACCATATCGACGAACGGAGGCAGCGCGGCTGGGCAATATACAGGGGCAATGTGTTACTACGGGATGCCGATAAACACACACCACTGAAACGCACGGCCAGCCTGCTGGAATTACTGGCCTGGTGCCATTTCAATGGCCTTTTCAGCCGCAACCCGACGGCCATCAGCGTACAGCCTCCCGACAGCAGTCTCAGTCAGTGGGAGTTACGTTGTGTACTCGATTGCCTGCAACAGATGTTCCCCAAAGGGAAAATCCCTCGAACTGACATGCAGTCGCTGGCCGAACAGGCCACAGTCCGTCAGGCTGGCTTGTTTATTAATCTGGCTCGGGATCCTATGTCGAAGCTCACCCGCAACGGCATGCAATTGGTCAGCGAACGCATCGACCCGCTGAGTTACGGTGGACAATGGGAAAATCTGGCCGTCGATTTCGAAACCATTGCCGTGACATCGTGGGGCGAGGTATTGACCTACCGCTACACCAGCCGTACGGCATTACTCGACTGCCTGTGTGATTACTTCGCATGGTCACCGGTCGATTCGGACACGGTGCCACCGCCGCTACCCTGCTTCAGCTTTTCCTCCTCACGCGGCGCTACCATCGCCCATCGCCTGGAACAACTGTTTAACGATGTCACAGAGTATTTCTATTATAATTACTGGCGCAGACACGCCCGTTATGCACTGCGGATCGGACAGAACTATTATGTGCTGAAATGTGAACACAACATTCCGCGTTATCAGGAACTGGATTCACAGACTGCACTATTGGATCACCTTGGACAGCCACAGACCGCTTTCAGTCCCATCCGCATCGACAGGCAAGCGATGGACAACTCACCGCTGGCACTGGTACTGGATAGAAACCTGGAAGGTGTGGTACAGCTTTTCTACCAGATAGGCGGTGGCCGCGCTCAGGTCTACATTCTCGATGAACGCGGTTCATTATTTCATCAGTGCCCTGCTTTTCACGACCAGCAAACACTGCTCGGTCAGTTTCAGCATTTTCTGGATATGGTGCGTTATCGGCTCAACAATACGAACATGCCGAACAGCCTATCTGACAAAATTGACAGTCAGTATTTTCACATCGCTGGTAACAGCCTGGAAGAGCACGTACTGGAGCCCGTAAAGGTAAACCCTGAGGTGGGGAAACGCCGTTATCTGGATGTTCAGGTTATCGGCAGCCTGGAAGACGAGCGCCACGGCTCATTCAGTATTTTTTGCGGCAATCGGGAGTTCTCGGCACTGGAATTTGGTGAGCAGATTTTTCAGCGGGTCGCCGAACATATCTCCCGCAAAAGAGGCGGTGGCGGCGGTTATCCGATTTACATCACTGACATCGACGTTAATCCAGCCATGCTTGGAACTGATAATGTCAATGGCGTGCAGTCGATTCATTTCCTGAACTATAAAAAACGTATTGAAAGCCTGCTTAACGAAGCCCTTCAGAACGGGCCGACGTAGCAGCGCCAGAGCTGCCGACTCGAGCCCTATCTTCTCACCATGAAGGTCTCAAAAGGCGCTCAGCTGCTACTCTTCGATACGCACCCGCTCCAGGATTCTCCGTATATCCGTTTCCCACTGAGCGAAGCTCGCCAGCAAATCTGCGCTCGAATAGAAGGGACGCAGATGTTTAAAGCTGGAGGACAGCAATATTGTTTCGTCGTTTTCGGCGAAGATTGCTATTTTCAGCGGTAAATATGCGACCAGTTCCGGATACTGGTCACTGATTTTGCGAATTTCCTGCAGCTTACCAAAAAATACCACCCTGTATTTATCCGTCTTGTATCCAGACCTGGTTAAACCGATATCAATGCGTTGCACGCGGGAAACCTGATAGCCGTTTTCCCGGATGGCCTGCTGCAAAACGGTCATGGCTTCCGGAAACGATAACTGTGAGCGCACCATAAACAGTTCCTCTGCCGCCAGAACAGGCGACAACAGCAACACAAGCATGACAACATACTTTTTCACAACGTCGCCTCCTCCATGATCTCTTCATAGAGGTCGTGCATCTGCTGACAGGCCTTATCCAACGCCTGGTTATTGAATAGCTGGCTGAGGTTTTTCGGATTGATGCTCATCACCTGTACACCGTTTTCCGTCTCCACCAGGGTGATACGGCAAGGAAGAAACAAGCCGACCCTCGGGTCAATCGCCAGCGCTTCGTCAAGAAAGGCGAAATTACAGAAATACAGCATTATTCTGCGTGGATTCTCCTCGCCAGCGGCGGCCAGGCCCTGTTCAAAATACTGCTCACGAATGACGCGGAAATTACGCCCCACGACAGCCTGTTTGAGATTTTCCAGTGTCTGCTCGAGATCATACGAAGATTCGAACTGGATGACCGGCTCAAGCCCGGCTGCTGCCTGCTCTGGCTTTGTGGCTGTATTCAGCTGACGCAGATAGGTGACCAGATCATCGGCATCCCTTTCCTCCAACCCCAGCGTCCCGATGGACGGCATGGGCGTTCCTTCGCGTCCGCGCAACAGGGTCGCTTTCAGCATGGCATCACTGACCGATGCCTGAAAACCCGGATTATCCAGCGCCGGCGCTTCCACCGGAGCGTCTCTGGGACGTGAAAAAGTCACCCCCGTGCCAACGCCACCCTGCCCCCCATCGCCGTGACAGGCGGCGCAGTGACTGGCAAACAGTGTCTTGCCTCGCTCTGGCTGCCCGTTCAACGTTTCCGCGGGGTATGTCGGGCCCTCCGTATCAGACCAGCTACGTAGATGCCCGATGATGGCACTGACCTGGTCACTGCTGAGGCCAGGGAAGGCTGGCATCACCCGACCGGGGCGCCCTTCACGCAGTGTTGCACGCAAATAATTGTCGCTGGCAACAGCAAGAAAATCCTTAAGATTCAGCGGGATGCCAACGCCGCCATCACCTTTTATGCCATGGCAAACGGCACAATTCCGCTGGTATAACAAAGCTCCGTTTGCCGCCTCTGCCAATGCGGTCTGTGACACCAGAGTCGCAACAACGACGCCAAGAACTACCGGGATATGTATTAGCATATAACCAATATCCCATATTCAAGGCGTTTTTACTTTGACCTGCATCAAAATGTACCGGCCAGCGGGTTTATACAGCGCCTGCCTGACGGCGAAATCCTGGACCCGAAACCCTTCAAATGGGTTTCACAGCATCAGCCAAACCGCTGCACTATCCAGTTGCGCAGACTGTCCATTTGCGGCACACACAGACTGTGCGCCATCGGGTAGCGGTGAAACTCGACCTCATAACCCTGCGACTCGATCAAGTCTCGGCAGCGTTCCGCCACGGCAAATGAAACGACCGGATCCTGGTCACCGTGATCCATTCGAATGACCAGGCTGGAGGGATCGGCACACTTTTCTTCCGCCAGTAAATCCGCCAGTGGCAAATAGCTTGACAAGGCCAATACGCCGGCCAGCGGTGCCCGGCAACGTAACGCCGTATGCAAGGCAACGGCCCCGCCCTGTGAAAATCCTGCCAACAGGATTCTGTCGCTACCAATGCCCCGCTGCTGTTCACGCCGGATCAAGCCCAGAACCTGCTGATGCGCCTGTCCGATGCCTTCCCCGTCCTCACCAGCCTCTAAGCCAAGATCATACAGATCGTACCAGGCCCTCATGACCATGCCGGCATTAAGGCTGACCGGACGCCGCGGGGCATGCGGCAGTATAAAACGTGCGCCCAGTTCATCGGCCAACCCCCACTGCTGAACCAGCGGTTCAAAATCGTGCCCGTCGGCACCCAGACCGTGCAGCCAGATTACCGCACAGCTCGCCGGTCCTTCAGGCTCAATTTCCAACACATCCAATCCCGTTTCTTCATTCATTTGTGCCCTTTGTGTCCTCTGTGGTAAAGATTGTGAGAAATCCAGCCTGGGTCGATAGCTGCATAATTTGGGCTTTTCGCGCCAGCTTCGTATACTCGCGCACATCATTCGATCAGGAAACCACTATGAAACCCTGTTGGGCACAATACCTCCTCTGGCTGATAATCGCCCTGGCAAGCGCCACCGCCATGCTGTCCGGCTGTGGGCAGGACGGCAATCTCTATCTGCCAGACAAGGAACAGCCAAAAGATCAGGACGAAAAGTAATGGATTTCTTTGACTATCAGAATGGCCGCCTGTTTGCAGAACAGGTCGATTTACAGGAACTTGCAGCCACCTATGGCACACCGCTCTATGTCTACTCCCGCGCCACCTTGGAACGACACTGGACTGCCTTCGACCAGGCACTGGGCGAACACAGGCACCTGGTCTGCTACGCAGTCAAGGCCAATTCCAATGTCGCAGTGCTGGCGCTGCTGGCCAGGCTGGGCTCAGGCTTTGACATCGTCTCCGCTGGTGAACTGGCGCGTGTCTTACACGCCGGCGGCGACCCTTGCAAAGTGGTTTTTTCCGGAGTCGGAAAAACGCTCGTGGAAATGGAACAGGCACTTGAAGCGGGCATCCGTTGTTTCAATGTCGAATCATCCGCAGAGTTGAGTCGCCTCAACGAGGTCGCCGCGACCCACGGGGTGGTAGCGCCGGTATCATTGCGCGTAAACCCCGACGTAGATGCAAACACCCACCCGTACATTTCCACCGGCCTAAAGGAAAACAAATTCGGCATCCCTGTTGAATATGCCCTGGACGCCTATCAACAGGCCGCCGATGCCGGGCACCTCAGGATCGAAGGCGTGGATTGCCACATCGGTTCCCAACTCACGGAGATCTCCCCGTTTGTCGACGCCCTGGACCGGGTGCTGGAACTTGTGCAACACATCGAAGATCGAGGAATCGAGATTCATCACCTGGATCTGGGCGGTGGGCTCGGTGTGCGCTACCAGAACGAGCATCCACCGTCACCCCAACAGTACGTACGGCCGCTGATGGCGCGCCTGGCAAATACCAGCAAAGAAATACTCATTGAACCCGGACGCGCCATTGCTGCCAATGCCGGTATCCTGCTTAGCGAGGTCCAGTACCTCAAGGAAAGTGACGACAAGAATTTCGCTATCGTTGACGCTGCCATGAATGACCTGATACGCCCTGCGCTGTACAGCGCCTGGCAGGACATTATTCCCGTTGTTCCGCGCCAACAGGCCAGCACAAGCTATGATGTGGTCGGCCCGGTCTGCGAGACTGGTGATTTTCTGGGCAAGCAGCGTGAACTTGCTATCCAGCAGGGTGATTTGCTGGCGGTACTATCAGCCGGCGCCTATGGCTTCAGCATGAGTTCCAACTACAACAGCCGGCCACGTGCTGCCGAGATCCTGGTAGATGGCGAACAGACACACCTGATTCGACGGCGCGAGACCCTGCAAGAGCTGTTTTCCCAGGAAACTATTCCTGAGTTCTAAGCCGATTTCTCATCACAAAGGTCACGAAGGATTTCATAGCCGCCGCCTGGCTGTAACTTCTCGCCGAAAGTCGGCTCTCCTACCACCGGTATTTGATTACCCGTTTCATACCTAACATCCTGTTCTTTTTGAATTTCGTGTCCTTTGAAGTTAAGGCGGTGAATAATCACGGCGGCTCTCCGCCAATGCAGACCCTGAAAATTTGTGAATTGCGTCA
>Ga0316191_10004080_pt1 | contig 10867 bp, 7 predicted proteins | sample Eddworburr2cm_MG_FD_204928 | JGI IMG/M metagenome (GOLD analysis project Ga0316191, IMG submission 204928) | Coastal sediment microbial communities from Maine, United States - Eddy worm burrow 2 cm | ecosystem: Environmental > Aquatic > Marine > Coastal > Sediment | place: USA: Maine | collected... | reverse complement strand
TTTTTGCTGTCTGTACAGCTTTAAAAAATGTCCATTTCCATAAGAATTATTCCCATGGTATATTCTGAGAATTCAGTTTGTTTGCTACTGGTCGTACTTCTCGTTGTATAGATCCATCTGATCTGCCCGGATGAATTCAACCCTCCTGTTCTTTTTTCTACCTTCTTTTGTATCGTTCGAAGCTACAGGTCTGGATGATCCGTAACCAATCGTGCTAATTTTATCGGGATCGATGCCTTTCTCCACAAAATATTTATAAACAGATTTTGCCCTTCGCTCAGAAAGTATCAAATTGTAATCTTCAGGTCCGGTTACATCGCAATGACCAGCCAGAATAATATTAATGGGAGAACTGCCAAGCAGATTAATGATCTCGTCCAGGTGGGCAAAGGAATTCTCCATTATAACATCTGAATCAAATGCAAAGTTAATGGCGATAGATAAAATACCATCATTTATCATAATTACATCTTCGCTGACTTCAGGTTCTTCTGTAACCTCATTAGATTCGGCAATGATTACCTCAGGTTCAGAAATGATCAGGCCCATATCTATATCCAGATCATATATATATTCATTCCCTTTATTTTCAAGTGTCAGGGTAGTTTCAAAGGATTCATATTCTTCTTTTTCACTCATGAGTTTATAAGCGTATCCTGAGGGGACGCGTATTTCATAATTTCCTGTTGTCTGGTCAGATAAGGTCATGCCAAAGTTTCCTTCTTCCGGAAGGATCATAATGGAAATATTCGAATTAATTGGTTTCTGAGTTTCCTTGTTTTGAACATTACCACGAATCGTGACCAAGGGAGTCTTATCCAAAAAAACAGGTCTCTCAACCCGCATTATTCCAAAAGTACTGTCAGTTTTCAATCTTGCGAAATAGGCATAATCATCCGAATCATCGAAATAAAAATATACTTCATCCATATCCGAATTGATATCCATGCCGATATTTTCAGGTGTGCTCCAATTCGACCAGGATTCATCCAATCTAGTAACTCTAAAAATATCCTTGCCACCAAAACCTGGATAACCGGGTGATGAGAAATATAAAGATCTTTCACTTTCCGAGTAAAAGGGTGAATATTCATCCATCGTTGTGTTAATGTTGCCACCTAAATTCTCAGGTTCTGACCATCTGCCATTCTTATCTTGCCGCATTATATATAGATCTCTCCCACCTTCTGTGTCATATCGTAAGGTAGAAACTATTAAAACACTATCCATGGAAGTGATTGTATAATCTGCATCAAATGAGCCGATGCGTGCATTTTTTATTTTAAACCCCTCTATGTCACCCCATCCATTATCCGTTTCATGTGCTACTGCGATATTTGTTGTCACCTTGTCTGTTCCGCTGACATTACCCAACAGGAACATAGTATGATCATTGACAGTGTAGATATCGTGGATTGTATTATAGCCCTTGTTATTAATGACATTTCCCATAGAGATCGTTTCAGAAAATTCAGTGGATGAAGGATTCAAAGCAGATCGCCAAACATCTCCTATATCTTCCGACCCTCCAACATTTCGTGGACTAATAGATCGCGTGAAAAACAACATGTTCTGCTTCTTATAAAAAACCGGGCGGAAATCCGAAACACCTTCTTCAGCTCCGAGTAACAATTGCTGGTATTCCCGATCAGGATTTCTTCTAAAGGCTACATCCTTAATCGCAACAATGGGTATGGTGGTGCCTGAAATACCAATAGCATCTATTCCTGGAAATCCACGTACTTTACTACCATCGAGGACTATTTTTACGGCACTAACAGCATATGCAGGTTCTGAAATGTAAATATTCAAAATTCTTCCCTCGGTGCTTAATTGTCTGGGCATGAACGTATTCAACAAATATTCACTATCATTCTGATCATATAAAAAAACCTGATAAAGTGCACTCGGATTAAAAGATTCTCCAATTGCTATTTGTTGAACCTTCATCGGGCGTTCAAATCCCACCTTTATGAACGATATCCGATCGGGCCGGGAAGGAAGCCATGCATTGGGATTGTCACCGAAACCGGGCAACACATCTGGTTTGCCAAGGACTTGTGTGGCCGAATATTGGTATTCCGAATACTGTGAAGAAAATTCCAGCACTTTTGATGCCCACTGGACTTCCTGAGAATTAGCAAAACTGAATGATAGGATGAGGATTGCGCTTATAAATCTAAGTTTCATTTTGACTTTAGGTCGGTAGAGCCGATCAATTTAGGAAACTTAGAATATTTATACAAATCTTAGTATTAGAATTTCGGCTTCATTTTTTGATTGATGTCCCCCATTTTTTTGGTATTGCCTTTTTTAGATCTTAAAACTTAAAGTAGAATGAAAATAAACACAGCATTCACAATTCGCATATTAAAGGTATGATCCGATCAGTTCGAATTTCTATTTTATAAAGCATTTATAGCAGAAACAGCATTGGTAAACCGTTCTTTTATATCTCCCCTGATCTCGACATACCGCAGATTCCAGAACTCAAGTTCTTTTTTATACTTCTTATAGAAGTAATCGCGCTTATCGGGATGTTCCCTTTGCGGGTCCTCTTTCCATGGAATATCAACGTATGTTAGTAAATGCAGATCATAATCGCTTTTAGAAATCTCTTCCACAATCCAGTCTGGGCAGGAGCCGTATTTATGTTCACTCCATATTTTAATTACGATGAGGTTTGTATCACAAATCAAAATTTTATTTGCATACCTGGCCTGAACCTTTTCTGCTTCAATCTGACCTTTTGCGATTTTTTCCAGATCATGTTTCTGATAGGGTCTCTTTAGTTGATCTATGTATGCCCTTGCATATTCTTCTACCCAGGATGTATTGTAAAATGTAGCTAATTCTTTCGACAAGGTGCTCTTGCCGGTAGATTCAGGTCCTACTATTGCTATTTTCTTTAAGTCTTCGATAGCTCCAGTGTTTTTTTCCAGGACAGATAACCAAGTATGGCAATAATAAAAAATACAAAGAACTGAAAACTGGTTAGAACAAGACCCTTATAATAATATAAGGGGATCGAAATAAAATCTCCAATAATCCATGCCAGCCAGTTCTCGATTTTTTTTCTGGCCATCAATTGCATACCAACAAAAAATATAGAAGTTGTAAATGCATCAATTATAGGTACATCGGAATCTGTGAAGTGTATAAGTAGCTGTGATAATATAACAAATGAAACAAGCAGAGTAGAAAGGCTCCAGATCCAGTCTTTTTTAGTATTTTTCGTGATTGGAGTATGGTGACTGGTATCATCTTTTCTTGACCAGTAATACCAGCCATATATGCTCATTACAAAATAATATGCATTAATGGCCATATCGGCATATAGGCGTGTATTAAAGCATAAATATACATATATCAGGACACTAACAATGCCTGTTGGAAACACCAGGATGCTTTCCTTTTTGGCATACCAAACACTTAAAAGTCCAAAAAGAACGCCTGCGGCCTCTAAGATGCTAAGTTGTTTAATTCCCTCAAAAATTCCCTCCAGGATATCCATTCAGATGAATTTATTATAAATTTCATATTGAGCGGCAGCAAAAGTATAAGATTGGATGGTTAAATAAAAGCAATTGATTACCGCTGGTACTTTTGATCGTATTTTTCCATTTCATCTGCCCTGATAAATTCTACTCTTCTATTCCTTCTTCTCCCTTCTTTAGTATCATTTGAAGTTAAAGGTCTCGATTCCCCGTAACCAATAGTTTTAATCTTTTCAGGGTCTATGCCTTTTTCAACAAAATACTTATAAACTGACCTGGCTCTTTTTTCTGATAAAGTAAGATTATAAGTATCATAACCAATACTGTCAGTATGTCCTGCGAGTATGATTTTTACAGGTGTGCTTTTCAGCAGATTGACAATCCTGTCAAGATGTGTATAGGAACTTTTCCAGATTACATCGGAATCAAAATTGAAATGGACACTAATTGACAAAACGCCATCATTGATCTCTATGAAAGGGGTTTCCTCTTCATCCTGCTTTTGATCCAGGGCACCTGCGTTTCCAGCCAATACCACCGCACTGCTTATGGCCTCATTTATTTTGTCCGGGTTGATGAAAATATCCCGCTCGATTTCCGTGTACTCATCTTGTCTGATTAGCGTAATAGTATCCTCATAAAGTACCGCACCATTTATATCAATAACATATTTATAATTTGATCCCAGGGGAAATACAATCTCAAAATCTCCGGTTCCCGGATCGGAGTTTGTGTATCCAACTTCCGTTTCATCCGGGAATACTTCATACTGGATCCTGGCTGGGACAGGTTCTCTGGTCCCTTCTTTATAAATATGCCCTCTCAACAAGGCAATTGGTTCTGGTTGAAAAAACAGAGGTAATTGTATCCTGTATATATCAGCGTCATATTCAGAGATACTTTTTGAATAATAGGCATATTCCCCGGATGGAGGGATGGTAAAAAAGACTTCATCCTCTTCGGTATTTATCTGGTTTCCAAGATTTTCCGGTTCACTCCATTTCTTCCATGATTCATCCAGCCGCCGGCTTACAAAAACATCATACCCGCCAAATCCGCTATATCCTTTAGAAGAAAAATACAAGGTCTTATTATCCGCTGCCAGGAATGGTGAATGTTCATCATTTGTTGTATTGATAGTGTTTCCCAGATTAAGCGGTTCGCTCCATGAACCATCAGGCAATAAAAAGGTCACGTAAATATCTTTTCTCCCATAAGCATCAAATCTATTTACTGATATGATCATTGATTCCCGGCTTTGCGTAAGAAAATAATGCCCGTCATTATTCTCTATAAAGGCATTGTTAATATTTACCGGGACCGGCTCGGTCCAGCCGTTGCTGTTGATAGTGCTGACAGAAACACCAGGTTTCATGTCTCTATTTTTATGATATCTGTTGCCAAGTATGACCGTCATGGATTTACCGTCAGGTGTTATTGAGCTTACATAGTTTGCTCCGGTATTATTAAGTGGTTCGCCAGGGTTAACAGCGTCGAGCCAATCTTCTATATTCGTATTATAATCTGAATACCAGATATCTTCGGGATCGTCTGTGCCACCGATATTCTCGGGATGGTTCATTCTGCTGAAGTACATAGTTTTGCCGTCAGGAGTTAGAATGGGGCGGATCTCCTTATACTCACTGTTTATACTTTGACTGAGCTTTTTAGCGATCAGTTTTTTGGAAATATTTGCAGCCCGGTGAATCTCAACCTCTACGGGGATCTTTGAATCTGAGATCCCGATGGCATCAATACCGTTATATCCCGGGACCGATAAACCGTCCAATACCAGTTTCAAAGAGTTAAGCTCATAAACGGTCCTCTCAAAAAATACATGTAAAAGTCTTCCTTTTTGCGGTACAGGGCCCGGTGAAAAGGAATTTAAAAGGTATTCTTTGCCTTCCCTGTCATAGGCATATATTTGATAAGTTGCACTTGGATTAAAAGATTCAGCTATGACAATCTGCTGAATATGCATAGGTTGATCAAACCAAACCTTAATATATTCTGATTTATTCGGATTCAATGGCATCCATGCATTTGGACTGTCGCCACCTTGTGGCAGTACGTCTGGCTTTCCTATTACCTGTTGGGCTGAATATTCTTTTTCCGAAAGTTCTGAAGAATAATCAATAACCCGTGAGACCCATTGTACTTCCTGCGCAATTGCCGGCAATGAAATAAAGAATATAAATATATAGATTATAAGTCTTCTCATATTTTCAGTCTTAACGCCTGATTATCCTTACTTCCACACGCCTGTTTAATCGTGATGCCTCTTCCGTATTTTCCCAGCTAAGAGGATTAGATCCTCCATATGCTTTAGTAAGGATCCTGTCGGGCATAATTCCACCGTGAATTAAGTAATTTTTAACTTGTTTAACACGTTCCTGAGAAAGTTTTAAATTTTTTGACCTTCCACCTCTAAAATCAGTATGGCCTTCGAGCTGAATAATCATATCAGGATTTGTCTTCATTAAATTCGCCAAAGCATCAAGTTCATCGAAAGACTCAGGTTTTATTTCTGATTCTCCCAGATCAAATATCAGGTTGTCGAGTAAAATTATTTCATCCGATGGTTTTTTTGATAATGTATAATCTTTATTGATAGATGTGCCCGGGTGAGATAGCGGATATATTGTATCAGCCGTTCCAATATAGTCCTCAGATTTAATCTCTATTATATACTTTTCATGCCCAAAAGTCTTATAGCTATAGTAACCATCGCCATCCCGGCTTCTTACAATTCCTAAAAAATTACCATAAGGGGCTTCTCTGTAAGTAATTAATACATTTCCAATGCCACTGCCAGTTAGGGAATCCTGGATATACCCGGAAACGAAAACCAGGCTGTCATTTGCTATTATTTTCGAAAAGGAGCTATATCCAAATGATTTTTGTAAGTGCGATATTGGAAGAACAACGATAAGAATAGTTAGGACCTTAAATATGGGCATCAGTTTATAAGGCACGTTTAAAACCTTTAAAATCTCCGGATATTACATTTCTAAAAGTCGGAAAATTATCTTTATTATAGAATTTTTATCGGTAATTATTATTTAAGAATATAAATTTAAGATTTGCAATAAATGAACCTGGCTGAATCTGTTTTATTTATATAATAAAAACATAACAGGTTTTTTATGGATATCAGGAATCTGTTTTCTCCAGATACTTACTGGTTGGGTTTTGATAAACTCGTTTTCGGATGAAATATCCGCTGCAATACATAATAATGTTTCTGGTTTCAAGATCTTGAGAAGTGCATCAAGGATCTGGTTGTTCCTATATGGGGTCTCCATGAAGATCTGGGTCTGATTTTTTGTATAGACCATTCTTTCCAGGTCAAGTAAGGATTTTTTACGGGCTTCCCTGTCGATCGGCAGATATCCATGGAACTGAAAATTTTGTCCATTAAAGCCTGAAGCCATCAACGCAAGGAAAATAGAGGAGGGGCCCGTAAAGGGGATTACCTTTATGCCATTTTTATGGGCAAGACCTGTAATACCTGATCCGGGGTCTGCAATTCCAGGACAACCTGCTTCAGACATAATCCCTGCGTCCTTTCCATTTTTTACTATCAGGATCATGCGCTCTAATGATTGTTGATCAGTGTTTTTATCCATGATCTCAAATGCCAGATCCTGAATGTTTTTAACACCAATACTTGATAGAAAGCGCCGGGCAGTCCGGATGTTTTCCACAAAAAAAGTATCAAGATTATGAATCGTCTCAATCACCATATTTGGCAATACGGACTTCGGATCTGCATCTGAAATCGGAGTTGGTATAATAAATATTTTTCCTGCAGGCATATTAGGAGGATCTTATAAATTCAATAACCGTTTCGTATAAAAGGTCAGGTGCCTGAGCATGAACCCAGTGCCCGGTGTCTGGCAGGTATTTGATCCTTGCCTTGGGAAATAACTTCATGATTTGCTCTTCATCGACAGGTCTGATATAATCTGATTTATCGCCTGCGATAAATAATGTGTTTCCCTGGTAGGGATGCTTTGATGTTATTTCAACCACAAGGTTTTGAATATTCCGATCAATCACTTCCAGGTTTATCTTCCATTTAAATCCACCTTTTGGATTTCTAACCAGGTTTTTCAGTAAAAATTGACGCACCGCGAAATTCAGTAATTGATCGCTTAAAGCATCATCTGCTTCCTCTCGCTTATTATATTGTGATAAATTCAGGGATTTTAGAGCTTCAATTATACCCTCATGCAATACCTGATATTTTCTTGGAGCAATATCAACCACGATCAGATTTGCAACTTTGTCAGGAAAGTTCAATGCATATTTCATGCTCAATTTTCCACCCATCGAATGTCCCAGTAGAGAAACTTTCTCTAAGCCTATATCCTTTATAAGTTCTTCAACATCATGCATCATGACATCATAGTTAAATTCATCATGATGAAAAGATCGTCCGTGGTTTCTCAGATCAACCGTAAATACTTTAAATTCTTCAGCAAATTTTTTAGCAAGGGTTTGCCAGTTATCGGAACTTCCAAATAAGCCGTGAAGGATAATTAATGGCTCCCCATTTCCAAATTCTCTATAAAATAATTTCATATGGTTTTAGGCTGGATAATATGGAGATCAGAAATCATAGCCTAATGAAACCAGGAACCGGGGCTTGCCAATGGTGTAATCTTCTATTGGATAAGCCAGATCAAACTTCATATAATATCCCAAAAGGACAGTTCGGAGCCCAAATCCATAGGAAGATAACCAGGGATTGTTGAAATTCTGAATTCGCGCCTGGAAGGGTGATCCTTCATTGTTGATGTATTGGGTATTGACACTGTTTTCTGTTGCAAACGGTGATTTTCCAGTCCAGGCCGAACCGATATCATAAAATCCTACAAATAACAGATTTCTAAGGAAACTTGATGATATAGGTTTGGATGAAAAGTATTTAATAATTGGGAACCGCAGTTCAAAATTGACAACCATGGCATTTGTCCCATTAAATGTATTGTAATTAAATCCTCTTAGTGGCATTACATACTGGAGGAACAATTGATCGCTATTGTCAACTAACGGCAAATTTACCAAAGGATCATCTGGCCCTGTCGCATTTGTTGAGTTAAATAACCAATTATCAAGCCCACCCAGAAGATAGCTCTGTTGGTTCGGTCCCATAAATCGCCCATAATAAAGACGCGTGGCAAAAACGAATTCCTTATGTATCTTCTGATAGTTTCTGAAATCGATATAAAAATTACTGAAGCTTTTTTCCGATTCATCCACACTCTGGTACATACTATAACCGATTTTTCCCTTTAATCCTGAAGTCATATTAAGACCAGTGACCACCGTATTGTCAAAAACATATTCAGCCTTGAACCCAAGATAATGGACCATATTTGAAGTTTCCGTATTTGGTGTCGGATTGGTTAATGTCAAACCATTGAGGTCATTATAGGTTGTCATTGCATAAAATGGCTTTATGGCAATTCTGGAAGTATTGTTAAATGGCAAGGCTGCACCTAATTCAAATTGGTTCAAGGCATATTTCTGACTTCCCGCTTCTGTTCCTCTGTATAAGGATTTCCTGTCATATCGTACATTGAAATCTATTGTATGCTTCAGATATTGATATTCTCCGAATAGTTTTCCGCTTCTTAAATTAGTGGTTGCAAGAATTCCACCAAGGAACTTATGGTCCTCAAGCATGTCATTCATAGACATTTCCAGTTGAATCCCAAAGCCAAGCAAAGGATCAATTACGAAAGAGGTAACCAGATTCTGTGCACTGAACTGTGTTTTATAATCATAAGGCCCCAGGATCTCATTCTCCTTTTTAAATTTTCTATATTTTGAAAGGAAAGATTCCTGCTTTTGGGTTTCCTGAACATTTTCCTTATCGAATACATAATTATCCGTATCAATAAATTCACCTGAAGAGATAACGGGTTCATCATATCGTTTCTGTAAAGGATCGTCTAATTGTGTTTCTGCGGGATCTGCATATTGCTGCTCAATAATGTCCTCAAGTGATTGTTCGTCTTCGGTAGTATCCACGGCTTGAGCTACAGTGCTTTCTTCAGCAGTTGAATCTTCTTGTGCTTGTATTTCAGGCAATATACTTTCTTCTGCAATCGTATCTGATTCAGCCAGTGTTTCAGTTGGCATACTTTCATCATCAACTGTATCTATTTCGGCTAATATTTCAGGTGTACTTTCTTCAACTAATGTATCTTCTGCTACTTGAGTTTCCGGGGGCGTACTTTCCGATTCAAAGGTAAAATTATCCGTGTCAATAAGCTCAAGCATATCTGAATCTATGACCTCTACTTTATCAGGCAAGATCTCTTTTTCTTCGTCAATGTTAGCATCACGGAATATCAACTTCTGCTGTTCTGCAATTTTTGCACGAGTAAGAGAATCTTTCAGCATTACCCTTCGACTCTGGATTTTTTCAGCCACGAATTTTGCATTGATCACTTCCTGACGCCTTGTTTGGGGGGTAAAAGTGTTTTGGTTCAGATCAAAATTAGGATAATAATATATACTTGTGATGCCATTATCGAGCATGCTGAATGCCAAACCTGATTTATTTGGTGCTAAGTCATAATCCAATATACTTGATCTGAAATTTGAGACTTGAGTATATATTTTACGATTAATATTAAATTTATAAAGGTTATCGATGCCTTGTTGATTGCTTATATAATAAAATTCCGAATCACTGATTGGTATGGGATTTACATTTCGGCTTAACGTATTGGTTACCCTGAAAAGAAGGTTTCGGGTCGTATCTATGGAATAAACGAAGAGGTTATATACATCACTTAATTCTTCAATATTCATCTTGTTATCAACCTTTAAAGAATCTGAAGGTCGGTTTGAACTGAAGATTATACTACTGGATCCCGGTATAAATTTTGGATTAATATCATCATAAATATCCTTTGTGATTCTTTTTATTGAATTACGCCTGAGGCTGATCAGGAATATATCACTCTGGCCGTTGAGGTCAGCACTCATTACAGCCAGGTTCCCGCTTTCAGATACATCAAAATCCTTTATATTGCTTAATCTGGTAAGTTCTTTCTTCTGCCTTCTTCTTGAATTCACATTAAAGAACCAAAGAAAGTTTTTGCCATATTTTTTTGTGATGATGGCAAGGTTTTCATTATCTATCCAGCTCATAATAGGCATTTCATATTCGATTTGCTGGTTAATGACCTTATAGCCACCAGTCATAATATCAATGGATCTTCTGGATTGTAAATCATCCAGGATCACCTTATACTTCCCTCGATAGTTCCTTGAGTAGGCTAAATAGTGGCCGTCTGGGCTGATCTTAAGTTTATGATATTTATAATTTCTTCTGTTCTTTATTTCGA
>Ga0316191_10004079_pt1 | contig 10867 bp, 9 predicted proteins | sample Eddworburr2cm_MG_FD_204928 | JGI IMG/M metagenome (GOLD analysis project Ga0316191, IMG submission 204928) | Coastal sediment microbial communities from Maine, United States - Eddy worm burrow 2 cm | ecosystem: Environmental > Aquatic > Marine > Coastal > Sediment | place: USA: Maine | collected... | reverse complement strand
ACCACATAGAGGCCATGAATCAAAAATTCCTTGGTGTTCTCCGGGACGTCCAATCCGCTTGCTTCTTCCCAGGCTGCCATTGCGATTCCGCTGCCGTCCGCGTTGATCAGAAAGATCACTGACATGTGCTTCAAGTCTGATTCGTTGTAAGTCAATGAAGGCGTGGCCAGCCGGCGCACCCGGTCCGGTAGTCCCCATGAAACAATGGACTCGGTAATGATCCCGTTTACCGTGTGCAGATCAGAGGCGGTTGCTTCGTGCACGCTGATCCTTTCCGTAAACGGTATCGGCTCGGACGCCGGCTGGTGAAGGTGGCCAGTTGTCATCGCGCCCGGCGATCGTCCAGTCTTTCAAATTCACGTGCCGTCATGAGCACACCGGCGATCGCCAATCCGAAGCAAAGAAGGCCTGCACCAAAAATAGCTGTGTCAAACATGTTTATCTCCTTTATGTCTAAAAATGATCATGTGTTCCCTAGTACTTTGCCGGGTTTAAAATGGCTGGGGCGGAAGGGCCAGGCCATGTCCGGCCCGGCTTTTCCCTTAGTACCCGATTAGTTCGGAATGACGACCGTATCAATGACGTGGATCACTCCGTTGCTGCCGACAATGTCAGTCATCGTGACTTTGGCGTTGTTCACCATTACGCCGTTGCTGGTGGTGACCTCCAGATCGCTGCCCTCGATCGTTTTCACCATCCCCGGCTTGACGTCGGCGGCCATCACCTTGCCCGAGACAACGTGATAGGTGAGCACTCTGGTCAGTTTTGCCTTATCGGCAAGAAGCGCATCAAGGTCGGCCTTCGGGATTTTCGCGAAGGCTTCATCGGTGGGCGCAAACACGGTGAACGGCCCGTCACCGGAGAGTGTGTCCACCAGGTCGGCTTCCTTCAGTGCGACAACCAGGGTGTTGAACGAGCCGTTTGAAGCGGCTATATCAACAATGGTTTTGGATTTGTGGTGTCCAGCTGTTGCCATCTGGGTCGCGCCGAATACTGTGATGGTCGAGAAAACAATTAGCGCTAAAAGACTTTTGGTAATGTTCATTTCTTACTCCTGATTGGTTGAGGTTAGTGGTGGATCGGATTTGAAGAAAATGAAGGATTAGGGGGCCACCGTGTCCAACCGGAAACCGGTTTGACATCCTTTCAGCTGTTCCGCCCGTGGTTTAAGCGATATCGTTCACGGACGGGTCAGAGCCCTGATTAGGTTTCATTTTTCGCGATGGACAAATGAGATGCGATGTCAAAGTGATGCTGTGGTGCTGGCGCAGGTCGAGCGCATGACAGCGAGCATTTCTTCATCGTTTGCGCGGGTGAACGCAAGTTCGTTCTCTACCTTGACATCCCAAACCACGTCACCGTCGCCGAAACTGCCGTCGTACATCGTCCACTGACTCATGGCGAGGGTGCCGGTACCGCAATTGACCTTGTAAGTAAGTCTCACTGATCGGTGCGGATAGACTTCGGCGCCGGTGCTTGCGTCGTTGCCCAGCGCAACCGGTTCATCGAAGATTCGCAGCAACTGCACGTCAATCAGGTGACCTTGCGACGAGTAAGAGGAGCGATCGACAAACGTGTCGTCAGCGTTGTTGCCCGACAGGGCGGACCACTGCGGCGCGGCAGTGGCAGAGAAAGACGCAGTGATGGCTGCGACGATGAAAATGAAACGATTAATCATGTTGATCTCCTTTGGAAGAATTTGGTTGCGCTTTAAGTCTGGTGGTTGGACGCTTTAGCCAGCCATCCGACTCACGTTGGACAGAACTTTAACAAATATGGACAAAGAGTCAACAAAAGAAAGTGTGCGATATGCACAAAAATTGGACAAGCGGGTTGCTGAGGCGCTCCCCGCAGGGGGGGGTGGGCTGTTGCCCCATGGAGGGGCTAGCCAGGGTGCTTCCGAGGTGGGGATGTAATTAAACTGGGAACACGTCTATCACGGCCAGGCCCAAGGCCGGGTTTGACCCTTGATCACGCGGAGGGGCGGGCCGCTCATCAGGGGCGCGGCTTCGCGTCTAGGTTTTGTTAGGTGTCAGCGGATTCGTTGTGTTGCTGATCCGGCAATGGTGTCAGTTGAGGGCGATGCCCTCGAATTCGGCGACTTTTTCCAGTGCGGCTTCAAGCATGGCCCGGCTGCGCCCTGCGGTTTCGTGCAAGTAGGCGTGTATCTGTGCGTCCTGGGTATTCTTGTTCTCGCATTCGCGGCTATAGGCTTCGAACGCAGCCATGCTGTTGATCAGGTCGACGAGGTGGTGCGGGCATTCGCAGGCGATGGTTGGTGCAAGCGCCGAGATACGGGCGAGTTGCTCCGGCGTGAAGCGCGGCGGCGGAACCTCCTCACCGGCTGCTGTTGTTGCTCGACCCACCAGGGCGCGACCAAGTGGCGCCTGGGCCTGACGAGAGGCGCTGACGATGTCCGCGATATCGGCCGGCGCCCTCAGGCATACAATTCCGGCAACAGCAAGATCTTCCAGCGCCTGCCGTGAGCCGAATCCGTAGATGACAACCGCGTGGCTGGCGCCACAGGCTGCGAGCAGGGAGCGAACTCTTGCTGTCGCATCGGAGTGAACGGTGGGGTATTCGACGATCAGGATCCTGGCCGGATGTGTTATCCCGGCTTCCCGCAGCGCCGCTTCATCGCTATAGGCGGCAACGATCTCGAGTGCCTCGTTGTCTTTCAGTCGGGCCGGCAAAGCGCTCCCCAGGATCACGGCCGGGCACGCTCTCTGTCTGCCGCTGCGTGAGCCAAGTGATTGAATGGATGTCGATTCCAGGCGTGCCTGCAGCTGGTCGTCAGTGAGGGGGGCGACCACGCTGATCGGGTGGCCAGCATCTACCAGCGTCTTGATCAGACCCAGTCGACGGATGTCTTTTGTGCTGTAAAGGCGATTCCGGCCATTGGAACGATCCGGCTGTACCACGTTGTATCGGCGTTCCCAGATCCGCAGGGTCGTGGGCTGTATGCCAGTCAGCTTCGACACCACGCCAATCGGGTGACCCGCCAAAGGGCGCTCTAAATGTTTGGGGCTAATCTCGCTCATTTATCTTTACCTGTATTTGATGAACAGATGATGTACACAGCGAATTATACATACAGTACATTATATGGACAACTCTCGACCCGGGCTGCCCATGATGTCTGAGCAACTGACTTTGCAAGTAGAAGAGCCCGGCCGCCGGTTCAGGGTGCTGACGTCCCGCGCTGGCAGCCAAACATGAACCGGCGAGTGCGATGAATACGAATTGGCTGCCTTCCCCGGTCCGCAATTTCGGGTGATTTCTCGAGAGCGTAGGGCGCGTCAACGGTCTGGTTGCCCGGTAGGGCAGTGGGTGCTCGTCAGGCTGCTAGCATATCGGTCATGAGCACTACACCCGAGACTGGCGCTTCGAGCGAGCGAGAATTCGGCCGGCCCGCTGCCGGCTGGCGGCTGCGTATGTACGTCATCATTTTTGAAGCTGATACGCGGCTGGGGCGGCTGTTCGATCTCACGCTGATCTGGGTCATTCTTGCCAGCGTGGCCGTGGTGATGCTCGACAGTATTGCGTCGGTGCATGAAAAGTATGCTGCAGTTCTGATTGCGCTGGAGTGGGGCTTTACCCTCTTATTCACGGTGGAGTACGTTGCGCGGCTGTTGTGTGTGCGTCGTCCGTTGCGCTATGCCAGGAGCTTCTACGGCATCATCGATCTGGTCGCTGTACTCCCGACGTACCTGGCAGTGCTGGTGCCGGGGCTGCATTCGCTGCTCGATGTGCGCGTGTTGCGACTGTTGCGATTGTTCAGGCTCCTCAAACTCGCAAACTATGTTGCCGAATATGGTGCGCTGGCCCGCGCGCTGTCGGCCTCGCGTCACAAGATTTTAGTGTTCCTGTCGTTCGTACTGATGGTCGTGCTGATCATGGGCACGTTGATGTATGTCATCGAAGGCCCGGACAAAGGATTTACCAGCATTCCGATGAGCGTGTATTGGGCTATTACCACTATGACCACTGTGGGCTTCGGGGACATCACGCCACAGACGGATCTTGGGCGGGTCGTGGCTTCGGTCATGATGTTGCTGGGCTGGGGCACGCTCGCCGTGCCCACGGGAATTGTCAGCGCCGAGTTTACCTCGCAGAAAATTCGCGAACCCACCACCCGCACCTGCCATGAATGCCTGAGCGAAGGACACTTGCCCAATGCCCGATTCTGCCGGGACTGCGGAATGAAATTGCCTCCGTATCAAACCGGAGCGGCCAAAGCCGATTGATCTTCTGTAACCATCCGGCATGAGCGATGAGTACGAAATCTCTCCGGGCCTTTACGCCGTATTCGTTGTTGAACTCGAATCCGGTGTCATCGGCCAGCGCAAATTTGCGCAGAAAAATCCCGGGTACCGTGCAGGACAACCTTGCTTTTACGTTGATGTCACCGACCTGGGGGTCGACACCCGGTTTGACCAGCTTATGCACGGCATCAAGTCCAATGTGTTTGTTCGGACGCACGGCGCTGCGCTACGGACTGATTTCACCGCAGACGTCGCACCGGCTGCCTTCGAAGTTGCGGTGGAGAATGAATCGCGAATTGCCAGCAGCCTGCGTTCCGAAGGCTGTGGCGTTTGGGCGCCGGTATTCGATGCGCCGCAAGCGTCCAGTGTCTACGTTGTCCGACTTGACGAAACGGTACGCAAGCATCGCCGTTTTCGTGCCGCCAACCCTGGTTACGTGAATGACTCACCCTGCGTTTACGTTGGCGCCACCGGCATGACCCCGGAGCAGCGCTTTGCAAACCACAAGTCGGGCCACAAGGCGAACTGGTATGCGCGCAACTATGGTGACGCACTCATGCCCGATCTGTATGCCCACCTCAACCCGATGACCTACCAGAGAGCGCTGGCAACCGAGATTGCGCTTGCCGACGAACTTCGTCTGGAAGGTTTTGCAGTTTGGCAACATTGAGCGATCGCGCCACGTTGGTTCCGTTCGCACCGTGCCGGCCTGGTTGATGTTCGAGGTGGCCGGGGAAAGCCGCGCTCCTATTAGCTGCGAACGAATTGCTTGCGAACAAATTACTCGCGAACAAGCCTTTTGGGTCATTGGCACTGGAGAACGCGTTTGCTGACAATATCCGGTGTTATGGTCTTGCTGCGCTTGTGTGCGGCTCAAAGGTTCGAATTTAGAACCGACCATCCAATCGCGCCGCGCGTGCGTAGATTCAGGCTGCGTGACAATGCAACGAGCCCCCCCCTTTAATTACCATCTCTGCCGGCTTGTGCCGGGACTGAGAACAACAGGAACCGCAAATCAACAATGAAAAAGATAGCCATCCGGAGTTGGAAAGAACTCGAAGATCGGGCACCGGTCCATGCCATCGTAGCGAACGTCGACCTCGTCATCGTTCGCTTCGACGATACGGTGAGTGTCATGTATGGGCGATGCGCCCACCGGGGTGCGCTGATGGCAGATGGATATGTCGATGGCGACAACCTGATCTGTGGTGTGCACAACTGGGACTACCGGCTCGACACCGGTGTGAGCGAATACAACAACAGCGAAACACTGCCCAAATTCAACGCCTGGGTCGAAGATGATCAGGTTCTCGTTGATGAAGACGAAATCAAGATCTGGGCGAAACAGCATCCGCAACCGTATCAGCGTGAAGCTTATCAAGGCGTGTATCAGGACCCGCACGGGACGGTCGATGAACCTTACGTCAAGCTCATTCGTCAGCTTGCCGATGAAGGGTTGAGCAAACTCGGACATCACGGCCCCGCCAGCGCCATGGGTGTTCCGCGCGACACTCTGCCCAAGTGGGATGACTTGCAGTTTGTTGTCGGTCAGTTGCACAAGCTGCCGTTGCTCGATGATGAAGCTGTAGGGACGGACCTGGTAATCGGCCCGAAGGCGAACAAGCCTTTGCATCTCGACATACCTGTCTTTGTGTCGGATATGAGTTTCGGCGCGCTGTCGGAAGAGGCGAAAGTTGCGCTGGCCAAAGGCGCGCAGCTTGCCGGCACCGGTATCTGTTCGGGAGAGGGGGGCATGCTGCCAGAAGAGCAGGCCGCCAATGCGCGCTATTTTTATGAACTCGCCTCGGCACGGTTCGGTTTTTCCTGGGACAAGGTGCAAAAGACCCAGGCGTTTCACTTCAAGGGCGGGCAGGGCGCCAAGACCGGTACCGGCGGGCATCTGCCAGGCGACAAGGTCAAAGGCAAGATCGCGCAGGTGCGCGAGTTGCCTGAAGGTCAGCCAGCGATTTCGCCTGCGCGCTTCCCGGAATGGACCAGCCTCGCACAGTTTCGCGACTTTGCCGCCGAAGTACGCGAGAACACCGGAGGCATCCCGGTCGGGTTCAAGCTATCGGCCCAGCACATCGAAAAAGATCTCGACGCAGCACTTGAAGTCGGCGTCGACTACATCATCCTCGACGGGCGCGGCGGTGGCACCGGTGCCGCACCATTGATTTTCAGGGACAACATATCCGTTCCCACTATTCCTGCCCTGGCGCGGGCACGGCGCCACCTTGACGCCTCCGACGCGGGCCACGTCACGCTTATTGCCACTGGCGGGTTGCGCCATCCGGCCGACTTTGCCAAGGCGATGGCACTCGGTGCCGACGGCATTGCTGTATCCAACGCTGCCATTCAGGCGATCGGCTGCCTCGGCATGCGCGCTTGCCACACCAACAATTGCCCGGTCGGCATTGCCACGCAGAAGCCGCATCTGCGTGCGCGATTGCCGGTGGACATCGCTGCCGAACGGCTGGCGCGATTTTTCTCGGCGGCGGTTGAGCTCATGACGGTGCTGGCGCGTGCCGCAGGGCATCGGCATCTCAAACAGTTCTGTATCGACGACCTGACAACATTCAAAACCGACATGGCGCAGCTAACCGGTGTGCAGTACGGCGGTGTGTCGGTGGATTCCCGATCGATACGATGACAATGGTGAAACGATGACAACACACGGTTTTCCTGACCTTGATCCCGCGGCGATCGCCGGTACACGTGATGCATTGCATGCCTACGCGCTGGTGGTTGGCGATTATCCCGCCGCCTTGCGCGCGCGGCGCAAGCACTGGTGGCATATCAGCCTGAGGCCATCATTCGACGGCATGAGTACCGGTGTGATTCGATCCAAACCGCGCGGAGCGGATGCGACGGATTTCGAAATGGTGCTCGACCCGGCACACAGTCTGGTGCAGGCGCGTTGCGCGAATGGCCAGGTGCTGAGTGAATCAATGCGAGGTCAGCCCGCTGTCGAACTGGCGCAACGCATCAACGCTTTTCTGGCGGACAATGGTCTTGATCCGTCGCTGCTGCCGACGCATGCGCCGGAAGACGAAAAATCCACCGCGAGGTATTCACCGGATGTTGCCGCGCAACTGGGCATGGCATGGCGTGCCATCAGCACCGCAAAGGAAGCGTTCAAGGCGAGCATTCCGGAAGAAACCAGCCCCGTGATGCTCTGGCCCCACCATTTCGATCTCGCCATGATGTGGTTGCCCGGTGAGAAAATTCCCGGCCAGGATCCGGCCGACGAAGAGCAGTCCGACAAACAGATGAATTTTGGTTTTACGTTCGGTGATGGCGGCATCCCGGAACCGTATTTCTATATCACCGCGTACCCGTTGCCGGAGGCTTTCCCGAGCCTGGCGCTGCCAACTGGCACGAACTGGCACACGGCAGGTTTCAGCGGTGCCGTGCTGCGCTATAGCCAACTTCTGCAGAGCGCCGACCCGAGTGCTTACCTGCTGGATCTCTGGAATGTCTTGCTGTCCGCCGGGCGCCAACACCTGATCACAAAAAACACGTGAGGAATTCCGCGGCGGACAACAACGCACAAGACTGATCAAGATCGTATCTGGCACCGCGGCTGCCGCCGGTCCGGGTGTCGCCTGTGCCGGGTTGTGGCGTTTCACGCAGCGCCACCAGTTCAACCGCATTTTCCCCTGATGCCGTGGGCTCGATGCCCGGGCAGGGGATCGACTGGGTAGATGGTTGTGCGATACGGAAGCGCGGCCGTTACGAGGAAGGCAGTACAGGGCGATTGAAGGTAAGTGGCCCGCGTTTCCGCCGAACGGCCGGTCGTGCCGGCGCATTTCCGCCGGGGCTGGGTTGGTAATGGAATTGGAATCCCGTTTATAATCGCGGCCCTATTTCGCAAGACAACCTCCGTGACTGCGTGCCGGATCAGGGACGCGGCAGAGAACTGCACGACCGGGCAGGTGCTCCTTTGAGTCATCGAGGAACAGGATGTCTGGACGGCTGTCAAAAGCAATGGAACACCTCAGCCCTGAACCGGGCCGACGCCCGGCGCATCCTCAGGATGCGGTCGGAGGCCTGCGCAAGGGACTTTACGCAGCAACCGCCGGCAAATGACTTTGCAATGCGATGGCACCTGCCGCATGGCGAGTGTGATCACACTGATATGAAACCAGAACGATCTGGGAGAAGATGACCATGCGTTACCTGCTTTACACCTCTTTGCTTTCCGTGGCCCTCGCGGCTTCGCTGAATCTGCCGGCGCTCGCCGAGGATGAAGTTGCGAAACCCAACGTCCTGCTGATCGTTGCGGACGATCTAAGCTTTGGCGATCTGGGAACGAGCGGAGCTATAACCCGGACCCCCAGTATCGATAGCCTGGCCGAGCAGGGGCTGATGTTCACGAGATTTCACGCGTCCCCGGTATGTTCGGTCACGCGCGCCATGCTGTTGACCGGCAATAATCCGGTCGAGGTTGGCCTTGGAGCTTTCGATTACGCCCTGTACCCCCCGGCACACGGCAAGCCCGGGTACGAGTCCTACCTGACGCGGACTACCGCAACGATTGCTGAACTGCTGGACGACGCCGGCTACAACACCTACATGGTAGGAAAGTGGCACTTGGGAGGCACCCGCCATGGCGGCGAAGGCCCGGAACAATGGGGCTTTGACCGTAGTTTCGGCATCTACACCGGTGGATCCAATCACTGGAATCAAGGTGTCTTCCACGTTGACGCGCACGACCCGGAGGTCCTGAAGCAGGTCCAGCAAGGCATCATCCCTCAGGAACCTTTTTATGAGGACGGCCGGCCGGTCAAGCGCCCCACCGGCATCTACTCCGACGATCTCTACACGGCGAAAATGCTCGAGTACATGTCGGAAGGCGCTGACAGCGGCAAGCCATTTTTCGCCTATGTCGCCTACACGACACCGCATGCACCGATCCAGGCACCTGATTTTCTGATTGACAAGTATTATCAACACTACCTTGAACACGGTTTCGAAGGTTTGAAACGCACAAGATTCGAGGCCCAGAAGCGTCTCGGCATCATCCCCCAGGATGCGCCCTTTCCTGATGCCAGCGAAAACCCGCTGCTGCGAACCTGGTCGGAACTGAGCGACGAGGAAAAGCGTGTCGCCGCCCGCTCCATGGCGACTTACTCCGCCATGATCGAGTCTCAGGACTATCACATTGGAACACTGCTTAACTACCTGCGCGAAGCCAATCAACTGGACAACACGCTGGTCATCTACATGTCGGACAACGGCGGTGAGGGGCTGGATGTCCGGGGCGAACTAAGCGACCCGATGGCGACGAACTGGGTCAAAAGCAACTTCAGCCAGGATTTCAGGGATATCGGTAACGGCGACTATTTCGCTTTCATCGGCACGGAATACGCCTATGCCGTCAGCGGTGGCCTCAACTGGTGGAAGTGGTTTATTGGAGAAGGTGGCATCCGTGTACCCCTGATCGTGGTGCCGCCAAAGAACCAGGCCTTTGCCCACGCAGCGCAAAAAACTGACGCGTTCGCCAGCGTCAAGGACATCCCCATGACGATCCTGGACTACGCGGGAGTGCCGCATCCGGGCGCGAACTACAAGGGCCGCACCCTGGTTCAACCTTCTGGTCTGTCCATGCGGGACTTCCTGGAAGGTTCGAAGGATCAGCCCCGTACCGAAGACGACTGGTACGCCTTTGAATTGTTCGGCAACGCCTACGTGGTGGCCGGAGATTACAAGGCCATCCGGGTGCGCCCCGCCATGTACGGGGATGGCGAATGGCACCTGTACAACATCCGTAAAGACCCGGGTGAGACCCACCGCCTTGACGGAGCGGACCCCGGGCGGCTGAAGAAGTTGATCGCTATCTACGACCGCTTCGCCGAGGAAAAAGGTATCGTCCCGGTGGCGGACAACTGGAGCCCGTGGCACGGCTTCCTCGATGAATAAGACCTTCAATGACCAGCCACCAATTTTCCCATTCTGCATTCAAAAGAGAAGCAACCCATGAGCACCAGCAAAGACCCGATTGGCTTTCTCGGTAAATCGAATGCCGGCGTCCTGCTGGCGGTAACACCAGAATATTCGCAGATCACGGCCATTCGCCGCACCGGTGCGGGCCGCGCCGAATCAAGGCCGGCAAACCTGAGTATGCAACCGGAATACCGGACAATCGCGGGCACGCGGATTCGCTTCGCAACGGGGGGCAAGCACGACGGACCAGTCGTGCTTCTTCTGTGTCCGCTGCCTCAAAGCATCCTGTGCTACGACCCGATCTGGAAACTACTGCAGGATCATTGCCGGCTGATCGCGCTGGACCTGCCCGGGTTCGGGCGTAGCGAAGGCGGCATGGAATACATGAGCTTCAAGGCCCAGGGTGATTTCGTCGAAAAGTTCGTCAATGAACTGGGACTCGAAGACGTACACATCGTCGGGCCCGACGTGGGTATGGCGGCGGCGCTGCACTACGTCATCCATCATGACCACAAGGCCGCCAGCATCCTGGTTGGTGACGGACCGGGCATCATCCCAACTTCCAACGGCAGCATCATCAACAAAGCAGTCGATTCCGCTTTCTGGCGCATGATGTTTCGCGTTACCGGCGCCCAGGCTTTCGTGGAAGGCGGCTA
>Ga0316191_10004075_pt1 | contig 10868 bp, 10 predicted proteins | sample Eddworburr2cm_MG_FD_204928 | JGI IMG/M metagenome (GOLD analysis project Ga0316191, IMG submission 204928) | Coastal sediment microbial communities from Maine, United States - Eddy worm burrow 2 cm | ecosystem: Environmental > Aquatic > Marine > Coastal > Sediment | place: USA: Maine... | reverse complement strand
TCCTGAACGGCGGTAGGAATGCCTTCCGGTAGTTCTATCTTGAAGAACTTCGCGTCATAGGTCGTCCATCTAGGCGTCGGGATCTCGATCACGCGTACGTAGTAGAATGCTTTTTGCTTCGGATCAAAGTCCGGATCCTGCCAGTATGCCAGCAGCAGCGGAGCGCCGATGGTGTTGGTGTAACTGGCGTCAGCCACGTCCACGGTGCTGCCCACGGGCGGAAGCTTTCCGTCAGCGCCCATCTGCCGATCACCCGACCACGCCACGTCATAGACTTTTTCATGCAGTTCGCCTTTCGCATCCATCCAGCCCTTGACAACTTGAGCGCGGTCCAGGTTGGCGCCATCGACATCACGCAGTGCGCGGATCAGCAGTGAGGGAGCTTTGCCATCTGGAGCCAGTGAGAGGTCGCCGCCCATAGGCACGCCCTTCTGGTAGCCGTATTTGGCGAAGTCATGCCGTTGTATGTCGTCGGCCACAAAATCGAAGCCGGCAAATATCCTTACCATCAGCCGCGTACCGGTGGTGGCATAGACCTCCTTGCGTGACATAGCATCCCATAGCGCTTCACGGGTGTTGTCTACCGCCCATACGGCGGCAAGGCCGGAGGCACTGCTCGCAGAGGCCAGGTTCTGTCCCGCTGGATCATCAACAAACCGCCCGGTGATGACCTCCTCGAAGCGGTCGGGTTCTGCCGATGGCTCGAGTGATGAAATCTTGCCGAAGAAGTTGTCCTCGGTCGTCGTTGCCAGCCCTGTATGAGAGTCCGTCGATCCGATTACACCAAACTTAAACGGGTTCACCCCAAGCTTCTTTTCATAGGCCAGACCACGCTTGAGCGCCTCACGAGCATATTCGCGTGGCAGCATGTTTGCAGTGTGTTTTGTGGCACCAAAAGAACCCTTGTCCCAGGTATCGAAATCCGCAAACTCGTCGTTAGGCGATAACGCCGGATGGGCCTCTCCGTCGCCTTTTATTTGCGTAATTTCGTAAAGCGGTTCCCAGCGCATCCTGCGCTCGGCATAGTCCCGGTCGATGCGCTTCTTGGTGGTGAGTGTGACGTCGTCGAACATCATACCGCTGGAAAGGTTGCCGTTGTGCGGAATAGCCAGCAGCCGACTGCCGGTCTGCTGTTCGGTATTGCCCATCCACTGCCACAGGTCTTCCGGGTCGGACGAGTCGTAATTCGAGAAAGGAATGACCTGATCAGCATCGTCCTTGTCGCCCCTGAATATGACATTGCGGTGCAGGTTGTCGCCATCTGGGCTTGAAGTCCATTCGAAGCCGATTAAGGCAGTGAATATGCCCGGCTGATTATATTTTTCGGCAGCAGCGGTTAGGCGCTCCCACATTGTCCTGGTGAGGGCATCATTGCCCGCCAGTGGGTCCTTCCGGGTTTCCATACCTTCCCCCCACGCCCCGTAGGCACCCGCCGAATCACCGCTCTTTACCATATCGTGTACCATGCGGCCCCATTCTGTAGTGAGCAGTTCCGGGTTTGACTCCTCGATCATCGGTGCCAGGCCGAGGTTCTCTGCGTGGTCAGCGACGACCAGGAAATCGAGTGGGCGCTGCAGGCGCACACGTAATCCCGTGTTGGAGATTACCTCCTCGCCGCGCGCGAACTCATAGGCTTCGTCCGGCCCCAGCCGGGTACCGAACATCCCCGCATCCGTTGAAAACGAGGAATGCAGGTGGGTATCACCGAAATAGACCCGGTTCGGCCATCCCTGGTCAAGGTAGGGGGAGTACTCGGCGGTGCCGATGCTTACATCGGCGGGATCGCCATCGAAGTCCTGTGCGCAGACCGGCAGCGCCAGTCCGACTAGTGCTGCACCCAAAAAATACACCATTCCAGAGTATTTATTATTGATCATTGGTAATCCTCAATATTGTTAAGTTCTATTATTGCTAATCAGTCATAATCCCTGAACGGGTAAACAGAGGTCACTGGCTAAAATCCTTTCCCTTGCAGGCAGTTCTGGTATTCACGCTGGTAGGCGTCACTGGACTGGGCTGCCGCCTTTTTCTTCTCATTGTCTGAAATTGCACCGATGCCAGCCCCGGCAGCAGCACCTACCGCTGCGCCCTGCACCACTTTCGTACTGGTGTTATTGCTATAGTTCTTCTTATTCTTCTTGTTGTTTTTATTGTTTTTATTATTATCACTTGAAAGCGCGCCGACCGCCGCGCCAGTCGCGGCACCAATTGCTGCGCCCTTGCCGATGTTACTGCTGGTAGACGACTGACTTGACGGGTTATAACCGGTTTTATCCCTCGCCAGTCTGGCGCAGTCGGCTTCTGCCTGTACGCGCTTGTCTGCGGCCTGCTGTGCTGTATCTTCTGCCTGGCTACATGATACAACCAGTCCGACAGCGAACAGGATGAACACCGCCAGCATGGGTGTTGTTCCTGGAATGGACCGCTTAATGAGTAACGCCATGTATACCTCCTGCTCTAACGTTGCTGATCAGCCTTTTGGCGTGCATCCACCCAGCCCTTGACAACCTGCGTGCGGTCCAGGTTGGCGCCATCGACATCACGCAGTGCGCGGATCAGTAGCAAGGGAGCTTTGCCATCTGAAGCCTGTGAGAGGTCGCCATCGAAGTCCTGTGCGCAGACCGGCAGCGCCAGTCCGACAAGTGCAACACCCAATAAATACAGTAATCCAGAGTTTATATTCTTAATTATGCTATCCTCATTATTGTTAACTTCATTATTGTTAATCAGTATTATGCTGTGAATGGATAAACACAGTCCACTGGCTAAAATTCTTTCCCTTGCAGACAGCTCTTGTATTCTCGGTCGTAGGCTTCCCTGACTTTAGCTGCCGCCTTTTTCTTCTCATTGTCGGACAATGCAGCAATGCCAGCCCCGGCAGCAGCCAGAGCCAGTATGGCGGATGTGATTTGTTTCATTGACTCGATTCTCCGATATGTTGTTTTGTTTAATTGGTTGCGCACCTGGCTCTCCTCAACCTTCCTGCTGCGAGAATTGACGGTAAGCGACAGTTCCCGCTCAGGAAGATACGATCAAGACTGTAACCTGCCTGTCCTCCTGAACCATGTGTCAGGAGGACTGCCTTGTTAAACAATCACTTCGCCGGTTCGGCTTTAGGTTCTTCCGATTTCGCTCCCTTGCGGTCATAGGCGCCAAACAGGGAGGGATCCAGACCTTTGCGGTCAAATACACCCTTCATTGCGATGTTGGCGATCTCGGGACCATCTTCGGTCATGGTTACCCACATGAAGTGATCGACGTTGCCGGGACCATCTGCATGGAAGGATGCTCCTGCAGGCCCCATGGTTATGTACTCTATGCCCTCGATGTTATCGTAGTCGTAGTAATGCAGATGCCCTGCAATAAAGGTGTGCTTGCGTCCCTTGAGCAGTTGCTGAACCGCCTTGAAACTGTCTGACGGGTTTTCCCAGACAGGGTCATGCAGAAACAAAAAGGTCCAGCGCACGTCGGCGTTTTTCGCCAGCGTGTCCTTGATCCAGGCAATCTGCTCGTCACTGAAATCAACGGGCTTACCCAGTCCTGCAACGACTGATTCGTCCGCCATGAACTCTGCCAGCATAGTCTTGGCCTTTTCGGGATCCGCGGTCTGCAGCCTGTTGTATTCATCGAGTTTTTCTTTAATGCCCTCGGGAGGCGTGCGGGGTGGATCTTCGCTGTCAAGAACCAGGAACAAGGTGTCGTTGTAGACGAAGTCATAGCGCGTGACGCCGTGCCTTTCGAGCCACACCTGTTTCGCGACGTCATTGGCGATATCGTGGTTACCGGGGGTACGGAAAAACGGCATATTAAGCTTACTGAGCATGACGTCAATTTCATCCCACTCGGCATTCAGCTCCGCTTTGTCATCGCTGTAGCCTTCAATCAAATCGCCGACGTTGATAATGAACTCCGGCTGCAGCAGGTTGAGTTGACCAATGGCGAGGGCAAAGGTGCCCGTTACATTAGCACCCCCGGTGCGGTCGCCGATGACGACAAACTGAAACTCTTGCGGATTGTTCTGAAACTCGGCTGAAGTCCAGGGCTTTGCTGCCGTTAGAGAAGTCCGGTCGTAGGAAAACCCGGCGTTACTTTTCGTCGTAGCGCAACCATTCAGTAAAAATACTCCTGAAAGAAGGAGTACGCTGGTAAAGACCGTTAGATAATGCTTTTTCACGGTTAACACCTTGTCTGTTTCTACAGACCTTGATTTAAAAATTCTCTGTGGCTAATCGCCATCATGATCAGCTTCTGGCGCGACCTCATTAAAAGCGCGCACAAGAGCCCGGTCAATCACGCCGGCCAGTAATCTTTGCTGCCTTTTGCTGCATTGCTTGCCGATATCATCATAGAAGGCTTTTCTCAGGCGCTCCTGTTCGGCTTCAGGTTCGTTGTTGACCAGTGCCACATCAAAATTATGATTAATAAAGCTTATGGCAACGATCCGGTTAATGATATTGATGTATTCCTCATCGTTCTCGCCGGATTTCAGCCAGGCTAATTGGCAACTTAAATGCAGGTATGGCCGGGCATCATTGATATAATCCTCAACAGTCTTTTGCTCGTCAGCATTGGCAGTAAAGGCAAACAGACTTGACACCAGCAAGATACTCCCGGCCAAGAGGGTTCTCGATATGATCGGCAGGTTGAGATACATGAGACTTTCTCCTTATAAATAATCTTGAGTTACATCATTTCTATGGCTGTAAGGATATATCGGATAATCCATCACAGGGTCCTTTGCCTATTGTTTATCCTTGTACTCACCGGCGACAGCGCCGGCACTTCCACCGTACAGGGCGCCTTTTGCAGCGCCTGAAATACCACCACCGGTAAGCAGCCCGACTCCGGCACCCGCGGCCGCACCGCGAGCGGCATATTTATCAGTCCGGTCACCCTTGTTTTTGCTGGTAATCGAGCCTGCTCCGGCTCCTACCAGGGCACCTTTCGCTGCACCGCTTGCACCACCAGCGATCAGACCTACACCGCCACCGATAATGGCCGCGTCGCGTGTCCTGGTGTCACGCGCATCCGCCTGTGGCAGCGATGCCAGTAGCGTTCCAGCGAGGATAATTGCTATCGATTTGTTCATTTGGTAATACTCCTTGCATGAAGTAATCCTGAAATATATTTTTCAACAATCAACAAAAGTAATTCTCATCACTTGTTCAAGCTGGGTCGTATACGAGGATTAAATTCACCGGCAAGATTTGCTGTTAATTACCCTCGTAACTGGTCGATTTGTAGTTGCCTTCAACCACCCATGCTTTCACCATTGATCAGTTATCCATTAAAAATACCTTAAATTAAGTATGGATTAATATTCTCCGCCTTAGTTACCTCTTGCAGAAGTAACTAATGGGGTAACTTACCTCCTGTTGACTATATTTATTCATGCCTGTTATTGTGTCTTCTATAAATATAGATAAATGATTTTATACAACTAATCGGCGAATAGATTTAGATTCATGACTCCAGCGGTAGACAATGAGGCTGTTCGTCTTCAGCTGGCACGAGTGTGTCAGAGTGAGGATTTTGCGGAAACCACACGTGCTATTGAATTCCTGCACTTCGTTATTGAAGAAGCGCTGGCAGATCGCGCCGATCGCCTGTCGCAACGAGTCATTGCTAATGAACTGTATGGGAGGGGTAGCGACTTCGACCCTTCAACTGACCCGATCGTACGCATGCAGGCCGGTCGTGTGCGACGTGCGCTGGAGCACTATTACCTGACCGCCGGTAAACAGGATGCGATCGTCATCTCTCTGCAGAAAGGGTCTTATGCACCGACAATTGTGACAAATGCGGCTGAAGATACGGGTATACAAAAACAGAGGCTTGAGCAGCCTTTATTATTGGTTGCGCCATTAAACTGCGATACGGCAAACAATGCCATTGGACATATCGCCGAAGGACTTGCCAGTGAACTCGCTGTAACGCTGGACCGGTTTCGTCAATTTCGTATTATGCTATTGCCTGAAAAACCTCAAAGCAATGCGTCTATTGCGAAGCACTTCCGGCATGCGTGCCAGGCTACGAACTGCTATATCATTAATGGCACGGTATCGCGGCGCAACGGCTCAGTATATATAAGAACCCGGCTGGAAGATCTCAGCAGCGGTGTAATGTGCTGGTCACATGAGTGCAGCATAAATATCACTGGCGATATGGACGCCTTTCTGGATAAGTTCGTAAAATATACCGCAAGTACCATTGCGGAAGAGCAAGGTGTGATAGCGCAACAGGATTTTTCCAGGCTGGATATGGTTTCGCCTGAAAATACCAACACCTATGAAGCCCTGTTGCATATCTATTATGCTGAGCGCTGTGGGACACTGGAGCAATATGAGAAGGCGATCCTGGTACTTCGAAATGCCCTCAAAGATGCACCCAATGATGGCCGGCTCTGGAGCGGGCTTGCGCGCATCTGCACATTGAATTATTCGCTGGAACTGCTGCCCGAGTTACAGGTACCGATTGAAGAGATTGTTGAATATGCACATAAAGGTCTGCAGCTAGGCGCAGCTGATCAGGACGCCTGGTGCATACTGGCTTTCGTAGAAATCATAGCCGGCAACCTGTCGGCTGGCCGCGAGGCAGTACTGACTGCACTGAGCAAGAACCCGGACTCGCTGTTTTTCCGTGATATCATCGGCTACCTGATGATACTTCAGGGTGACTGGGAACAGGGTGCTATCATTTCTCGAGATGCCATAAAGTCTAACCCGTATGTGCGGGATATCACCTTCAGCGGCCTTTGGCTGGAAGCCTTTAACCGGCAAGATTTCGAAAATGCCTATTCCTGGGCACAACACTATACCAATAAGAATATATTCTGGACGCATATTATGGATGCAAGCGCACTCGCCGGTATGGGCGATATTGAGAGGGCAAAACACTCGGTGGAATACCTGTTAATGACGCGACCGGATTTCAGAACCAGTGGACACAGGCTGATCCGGCACTTTGTAAAGTTCGAACCATTGGCTCGACGAATTGAGCAATCGCTTGAGTTGTCAGGTATTTCGTTTAGTGACTGAACTGATGTCCGGCAAAATTTATTGAAATGCTACATTAATAAACCACTGACCGTGGTCGACTGGCTGGAAGGCTCGTATCCGAATTTCTTCTTTACTGTTGATATTAGAGATGTAGAGAAATTCACGGAGCATTATGCCTCACTTTTGGTAAGGAACTTACCGATACTTTTAAGTAGATTATTTTTGTCAATCGGTTTCGGAACAAAACCGTCCATGCCTGCATCGTAACAGCGTTCTATATCGTCCTTGAAGACGTTCGCGGTGAGTGCCACTATAAAGACCCTACCGTTTTGCCCAGGTAGCTGTCTAATCAGTTTTGTTGCTTCTATACCATCCATTTCTGGCATAGAAACATCCATTAATACCAGGTCGTAATTAAAGTTTCGAGCTGCGTCTAAAGCCTCTTTGCCATTCGAGACCGCATCGACATCATATCCGGCACTCTTCAGAAATGTGGTGGCAACGAGCTGATTAGCCTGACTATCCTCTGCCAATAACAGTCGTCGCTTATCTCCTGCATGAAACAATTGCTCGTCTTCACGCTCTAGACACGATTGTCCTTTAACTGCCAAATAACCATTGGCAGCTTGTTGCAAATCATGAATATGAACTGGTTTGTTTAATGTTATGTCGCTGGACTCTATGCTCTTATCGTATGAAAGTATATATTGCCACTCATCCCCCGCGTCAGAGAAGACAATACGTGATAATTCTCCCGACTCCTGGGATATTTTCTCTACGGATATCCCCATATTCTGCAGCTGTAAAGCCAGTGCGTTTTGGGTCGTTAAATTTGACTCATATATCCTTGCGCTATCTGCTTTGTATTTTTGTCCGGGGGGACGCTGTCCGGAGAAAAAGTCAGGCTGAATGGTAAACCAAAACTGGCTTCCCACACCTTCCTCACTTTCAACCCCCATCTCACCGCCCAGCAAACCGACTATACGACTGCTGATAGCCAGTCCGAGGCCGGTTCCACCATATTTACGTTGCGTGGATGAATCTGCCTGGGTAAATTGATTAAACATTTTATCCAGTTTTTCAGCAGGAATTCCGATACCGCTATCGATAATCGAATATTTGAGATTTTCGCCCTCCACTTGAATTTTCAATAAAATACCGCCCTCGTTGGTAAATTTGAGAGCGTTTGAGAGTAGATTGAGTAAAATTTGCCGAATTTTCGCCTGATCACTCTTTATCGTGGAAGGCAGATTCATATCAAAACAGCAGGCAACCTCGATTCCTTTTTCGAAAATCCGGGGAGACAACATCTCGACAGTTTCTTCAATAAGCTGAACTGGATCAAACTCGACCGATTCTAGCTCCATTTTTCCTGCTTCTATTTTAGAGAAGTCGAGGATGTCGTTGATCAGCGACTGCAGTGAATTACCCGCTTCGCTAGCCATTATTAGGTAGCGTGCCTGCTGTTCGCTATGTTTCAACTCCTTAAGAATACTTATGGATCCAAGAATGGCATTAATAGGGGTACGGATTTCATGGCTCATTACAGCGAGAAATTCACCTTTGGCTTTGGATGCCGACTCAGCTTCTTCTTTGGCTTCGACAATAAGTTTTTCAGAGAGCTTACGTTGGGAAATGTCACGCAAAAAAGCGGTAAAGTAGACTTCATTAGCAACTTCAATCGGTGTTATGGCCGCCTCAATTTCAATTTCCTCTCCCTGTTTGTTCAACGCTGTCAGTTCGATGTGTTTTCCCAGTATTTCACCGTGACCGGTTTTTCGGTAGTGCTCCATGCCACGATAATGATCTGCTCTGGCCCATTTGGGCATCAGGTATTCTGCCATCGGCAGACCAATAATTTCATTGGGATCATAACCGAATAGTTTGCTTGCCGCCGGATTAAATTCAAGAATAATGCCGTTGATATCGACGGTAACTATGGCGTCTAGTGCTGATTTAAGAATTGCGCTTTTGCGATGTTCACTGGAGTAAAGCTGCTGGGTTCGTTCAATTACTCGCTGCTCCAGCTCTGCCGCATTGGAGGAAAGCTGTTTATTGACATTATAGAGCTCCAGACTTTTTTGCTCAAGAAGCTGTTCAGCAGCTTTTCGAGCTTTTCGCTCTCTATGAAAGCGTCTTTCCAGAGCTTCAGGGTCCAAAAGACTAACCTGCTTCCTTCTTCAATTCAAAGCGGGCATGATTCCCTTCCCCATTGGAGAGATCGACCATTTCAATCGAGATTTTCTCACTAAAGTGTTCGGCTGCCCCCTTAATCAGGCCCTTCGCGAGCATGGCAAAGGGACGAGTCGACTTATAGGACATAATAAGTGTCTTACCGTCAGCGTGATCAATGGAAAAAGTAGGTAATTCTGCATCCGGATAGAGTTTGAGCACCTCAATATGCACATGACTTTCGATGGTATCGAGAAAAGAAAAAGTATCATCGACTTCTTTAAAAAAAACCGGATAGAGCTCGGTGAAGCGATTCAATAGATGTTTGCCGAATGCCTGCACCAAATCGTCTACTGGCATGGATGTCAGTTCACTCAAACGGGTAACCATAGCCAAAATTTCATGATGATCATAGGTACCCACTGACGTATAGGCGCCATCAGAGTCGAGCTCAGTGTCATTGATAATCTGATCAACTATCTCAGGTGAAAAAACATCTTCCACCATTTCTATAAACTCAGTAAAAACTATTCCCTTCATAATTCTTTCCTTCTTATTTTCTATGCCGTTAGATCAAAATGGACATTCGGTTGCTTATCTGCTTGCTTCGGTTCAATATTTACTATGCTCGGCCATAAAAGACATCTACAGGCTTCAGTTTATCCAGTGATACATGAAAATACACATGGTTATAATAGTTTTAAAATCGCTTTATAATCTTATCCGGTAAAAGTTCGGCAAGTATTTATCCCCAGTTTAGTTATATAAACGAATACTAATTACCCCAGGATTGCCTTTTGCGGTAGATAGTCGATGGGCTAACTTCAAGTTTCGCAGCAGCTCGTGGAATATTGCCGTTGCAAAGCTTTACTGCTGATTCTATTGCTTGCTTCTCGACCATCCACAATGGCTGAACAGAACCTGATTCAGAATGCTGCTGAACACTGGCGAATTGCTCCACATCGCTATTTGATGAGGGGACGCTTGATGGAGAATACGTATTGATCGGTGATGGAAGCATTTCTTTTGTAACTATCTCACCCTGATGTAAGACAACAATATTGCGCATAACGTTTTGCACTTCTCGCACATTACCCGGCCACGGATAGCTTCCTATAATATCTGTTACCTGGGAATCAAATTTGATGAATTTTTTGTTTTCTTCCTGTGAAAATTGCTGCAGGAAATATTCTGCTATAAGTAATACATCCCCCGCTCTTTCACGAAGTGCAGGCAAATGAATTGGTATAACATGCAGTCGGTAAAAAAGGTCCTCACGAAACGTACCTTTACTGACCATTTCCAGAGGATCACGGTTAGTTGCACAGATAAAGCGCACATCAACTTTCTCCACTTTACTACCTCCAACTTTCTGGAAGCTGCCGGTTTGCACAAAACGAAGTAGTTTGCTTTGCAGGTCGATATCCATTTCCCCAATTTCGTCGAGAAAAAGTGTACCTCCGTCTGCCTGTGTTGCTGCACCATGTCGCTCTGCACTTGCTCCGGTGAATGCGCCTTTGACGTGGCCGAAAATCTCGCTTTCAATGAGATCACGCGGTATCGCAGCACAGTTCAACGCAATAAATGGAGCACCCCGCCTGCCACCTTCCTGATGTATTGCCTCGGCACATACTTCCTTACCCGTACCACTTTCTCCGGTTATAAATACTGTTGCACGGCTTGATGCAGCACTTTCTA
>Ga0316191_10004074_pt1 | contig 10869 bp, 10 predicted proteins | sample Eddworburr2cm_MG_FD_204928 | JGI IMG/M metagenome (GOLD analysis project Ga0316191, IMG submission 204928) | Coastal sediment microbial communities from Maine, United States - Eddy worm burrow 2 cm | ecosystem: Environmental > Aquatic > Marine > Coastal > Sediment | place: USA: Maine... | reverse complement strand
CAGTACGGGCAGTGTGGGGCTAAAGTGTCTACCCCCTGGTACCCCCCGGTATCTCAGAAAAGTGTGTGCCTTCCGGGATACCTGTTACCTCATATAAAACCCGGCCCGGCCCGTGCCGCGCTGCTTGCAGGCGTTAATTATCCTGCTGCTTCAGGGTCTGCTCGCGAGTGAGTATTACCAGCACGTTTCTAAACATACTTAATTTACCCTGTCAGCATTATTTGACAATTAAAGCATTATGATTCAGATAGATAAAGGTGATTTTACCCTTATTTCTGACTAACAGGGGGTTTCAACAATTTGAAACCAGCTACTGCAAACCTGCTGTAACAGGCGTTATAGTATACGCAGGAATAGAAAACATGCGGTCAATATCCTTCTTATTATTTTTCTGTGTTTGTGCCCATTATCTTCACAGGCGCAACAAGGGTCCTTGTCAACTAAAAAGGATACCGGGCTCGGTACTATGCCCTGTTCCCGACCATCGGCAAAGGCGGCCTGGGGATTGGCGCGGCCCATGGTAGCGGCCAGGTTTATGTCGGTGGCAAGTTCACCGGCAAAACCAGCATGACCCAGGTGGCGATCGGCTTACAAGCGGGCGGCCAGGCCACAGCAGTGGCGATTACGGCAAGCGCCCAGGCCAGCGCGGGCTCGACGGGCTCAACCGCCGGTGCCGCGCTCGGTGGCACCGCAGGCAAACAGGCCAAGATTGATGATCAAAAAGGCATGGCCGTGTTTACCTACGCCAAGGGTGGGTTGATGTACGAGGCCTCCATTGGCGGGCAGAAATTTTCCTTTGAGCCGATCGGCAAAAAGAGATAATCATACTGAATCTGTATCGGGCACCGGTGCAGCCGGTGCTCGAGGGGGATGTTTAAATAAGACTTACGTAAAGTTGATTTATATCAATCTCTACCCGTTATTTTAGTATTACCTATATATATTACTCAATAACGCGAATGCATCATGTCACACAGGAGTACAACCACAGTAGTAGATCTGGTGGATAGTGTGTTTATCGTACTCATCAGGCATACCTGATATCGACAAGGAGAGGCAGATGTCCAGACTTTCAGCCGCACTTTTAGCAGCCGCATTCTTCAGTGCCATCACCCCAAACGCCCAGGCCTTGCTGGGGGAGTTTATGGAAAGTCTCGATATGTATAAGAAACCGATGGTCATGAGCGATCAGCAAATCAATTATTTCAAGAAGGTATTGGCGGATCATCCCGATGTGCGCTGGACGTTTGTCTTCCTGCATCAGCCTGATTGGGACAACCCGGGTGACCACAAGGCGTTAAAAGCGATAGAAGCAGCTACAGGACAGGCCGTATACGTTTGTCGCGGGACACCTGCATTGAACTGGAGCTGAAGCGTTGAGTCAACGAATTGATACCGCCCAGCTGAGGAAAATGGATCAAATCGAATAGCAGAGGAGGATAAGATTATGATTAACCGATTTAGTGTCTTTTTAGTGACGGTTGCGTTTGCGGCCAGCATGGCAACCGGTGTGCAGGCCGCAGAGAGCAGCGCCTCTCTATCTCCGTACATGGGCGGTCCTGTCGAGATGGTGAAAGCACCAAACGGCGCCATCACCAATAAGAAGCTGTTCGATCGCGTTGGCGACTTCAATTGGCTCAAGCCGACGATCGAGAATCCGGCCAAGGGGATATGGGTTTTTGGTGGCTACGGTCTCGCCCCGATGAGCATCATCGAGGCTGAAGATGGCCTCATCGCATTTGACACCGGCGATACCAAGCACGATGGCGAACTCATGCTCGAGGCCATTCGTACAGTTACCAAAAAGCCGATCAAAGTTATCATCTATGGCCACTCGCATACCGTTTTCGGCGCCGGAGTGATGGCAGAGGGCAACAAGGACATCATGGTGATCGGCCATCCGAACCTGAACGACGTGGTCAAGCAGAATCAGGGCGGTGGTGGAGCGCCGTCGTTCTATCCGGAAGTGGGGCCCTATCTCACGGCGCGCGTGTTGACGCAGTTCAATGCCTACATGCCAAAGGAGGGCCCCGATGCCTATGTGGTGCCAACCAACCTGACCAGCGTTGAGTCCGCCTTTCTTCCCGTCAATAAGCCTGTGCAGGACGGCGAAGAGATGACGATTCTGGGAATCAAGTTCAAGTTCTTCACCAAGTACGGCTCGGACGACAAAGTCCATACGACCGTCTGGCTTCCGGAACGAAAGATCCTCTTCACCACGCTGCTCTGGAGCGCGCCGCCGCAGCTGTACACGCTGCGTGGCGACGTATTCCGTGACCCAAGAGAATGGATTGCGGGACTCAAGTTCAACCGTGACCTGAATGCGGAAGTACTGGTCTCGGCGGGCTCCAGGCCCGTCGTCGGTTCGGAGAAGATACGTACGACCCTGGAGCAGTATCTGGATGGCGCAAGTTTCGTTCTCGATCAGTCGCTGCGTGGCATCCTTGGTGGACTGGGCCCGGATGATCTGCGTCATTTTGTCAAATTCCCAAAGTATCTCGATGACGCGCCCATCAACCTGCAGTCCTATGGCGAAATCTCTAGCTATCCACCGGCGATCTTTTATCAGACAGTCGGTTGGTACGACAACGACGCGGCCAACCTCAAACCGCTGGCCCCGGCCGATGAAGCCCGCCGGCTGGTGCCGCTCATGGGTGGTCGCGACAAAGTGCTCGCAGCGGCCCGGGATGCAATGAAGAAGAAAGAGTATGCCTGGGCCGCTAAATTGGTGAACCAGCTCTACCTGATCAACAACCATGACAAGGACGCGCGCCAATTGAAGGCCGATGTCTTGCGCCAGATGGCCTATGTGTCGACCGGCGCCAACGATCGTGCCCACCTTATGTCGCAGGCGCTCGCCCTGGAAGGTAAGACGACGATAGCGCGCCTCATACCACCGCCGCCCGAAGTCGTTGTCGCCACCCCGGCCCTATTCGTCAACTATTTCCGGGTACGAATCGATCCGGTAAAAAGCGACGAAACAAACAAGTTCATTCGCTTTGAATTCTCAGATGGCACCAAGGCCGGTCTTCATATTCGCCGCGCCGTGGCGGAATTTGTAGCGGAGCCCGACGGCTATCAGCGCAAACCCGACCTCACGCTGGCCATGGGCGGAGAGACATGGGCCAAGCTCTATCTCAGCCAGGCCATGCCTGAAGACTTGATAAAAGCAGGAGAGATTAAGGTAACCGGTGATGCAGTTGAAGCCGCTCGCTTGATCAATCTATTCGACCGTTACCGGCCAGAGAAGGCAGTGGTCATCCCGCCGGCCTTTCTCGAGCATGCGTACTGACCCGCGAAGCATCGTAATGTCTATGATCGAAAGGCGAGTGAGCGGCCGTTTACCAGCTCGGCCAGTTTGGCACGGCAGCGAAGAAACTCAAGGAGCTGGAGCTGAAGCGTTGAGTCAACGAAATAATACTGCTTAACAGAAAGCGCTATGAATAGTGTTGCTGAAGTAAGGACTGGCAATTAACGAGACGGATAGTGAATTTGACGATCCGTCTCGCTAAGTTATTTATAAAAAGAGGACAAACAAATGAACAAGCCAAAATTCAATTTGGCAATCGTGAGTCTGTTGGTGTTGCTGTTAGCTGGTTGTGGCGATGACAAAGCAACCCCAGCGACAACGACCAAAGACGCAGGCGAGAGGGCCAGTGTCGTAGCACAACTGACCGATGCACAAATCGAGAATATTGTGCGCCGCTCTTATCAATATGTTGCGATGTACAACGTGAACAACAAGTTTGCGCTGAAGAACGGTGGCTGGAACAAGTGTGTTGCCGATACCCAGCTCAAGGATCACACGACGCGGGAGATAGCCCGGCCCAATAACGACACGCTTTATATTGGCTGTATGCTGGATTTGCGTAAGGACCCGGTGATTCTCGATATTCCGGCTTTCGATTCCAAGTATGCCTCATTGATGGTGACGGGCTATGATCACTATGTAAATGTACCAATGTCAGTGACCAAAGGCGACTTTGGTAAACCCGAGACAGTGCTGTTTTATACCTCACGCACAGAGGGTTTTGCTGGGGGCAAGGTCGAGGGTGTGGATCGCACTATCGAAATGACCGGTGATTTTGTCTCCGCGGTGTTTCGCGTGATGCCCCATGCGAGTGATAAAGCCCGCTTCGAGAGAATCATTGGCCAAATGCAATCGGTCAAAGCTATCACCTTGTCTGAATTGCAGGGTAAGTCGGCCAAACCAATTGATGACGTACAATTTCCCAATGTGGGAAAAACTGACCCTGATGTGTATGCAAACAACTTTCTGGAAGTGATGCAGTTCGTGGTCAATCACACCAGTTTCGATCCTGATAACGAAGTGGAAAAGGGCTTTCTCGCGGCGATGCAGGCAATCGGCATTGAGCCGGGCAAGGTATTTGCTCAGAGCAAACTTGCCAACATTGATGGTAAGCGATTCAGAGCAATCGCAGAGCAGACTCAAAAAACGGAATTTGCCCGCGCCATGGATCCGGCCATTACCGCCAAGCTGGGTATAGGCATGTTCAAGACCAGGGGGAACATATCCCTGGAAACCCTGTTGTTACAATCGGTAATTGGACCGATCGGTTTACCGGCAACCGAAGCATTGTATCCACCCGTTACCACCACGGACGGCAAACCCATGAATGCTCAGCATGACTATGTGATCCGTATGAGCAAGGACGAACTGCCACCAGCCGGGATTTTCTGGTCGTTGACCTTATACGATTCCGCCAACGGGTTTTTTATTCCGAATGAACACAAGAAATACAGTGTGGGAGAAAATGCCGGCATGAAACTCAATGATCAAGGAGGTATCGAGGTGTATGTCGCTGCGCAAAAACCAGACGGTGTTCCGGAAGAAAACTGGCTTCCCATCAATCGCAAAGATGAAAACCTGGACGTCATTCTAAGACTTTATCAACCGGATTTTGAAAAATATAAAACCTGGTCACCACCGAAAGCGGAGATGATTAAATGAATAGTATGACAAAGACTTATTCTCAAACACTTACAGCGCTAACAATGTGCATTGCATTGTGTGCATCTACATTGGTGAAGGCAGCGGACGATGCCGATCTCGCCCAGGAGTTGACAAATCCGATTGCCAATCTGATCACCATCCCGATCCAGATGACCTTCGATAATGATATTGGTGCAAATGATCAGGGCAGTAAGATCACCACCAACTTCCAGCCCGTTATCCCTTTTGAAGTAAATAACGACTGGAATCTGATCACCCGCACTATCATGCCGGTGATTTATCAGGACGAGGTTTTCCCTGGTCAGGGCTCGCAGTTTGGGTTGGGCGATATCAATATGAGCCTGTTTTTCTCGCCCAAAAAACCGGCGGCAGGCGGTGTTATCTGGGGTGTTGGCCCCGTATTTGTGTTTCCAACCGCGACAGATTCGCTGCTCGGCAGTAAGAAATGGTCGGCAGGCGCGGGTGGCGTTGCGCTGACCATGCGCGGCCCCTGGACTTTCGGTGGGCTTGCCAATCATGTCTGGTCTGTGGCCGGCGACAGTGATCGCAGTGATATCAGCAATACCTTTTTGCAACCATTTGGTGCCTACACCTGGCCCAATGCCTGGACGGTCTCAGTACAGAGTGAGAGTAATTACAACTGGAAAACCGAACAGTGGTCTATCCCCGTTACTGCCGCTGCATCTAAACTGGTTAAGTTCGGTAAATTGCCAGTGAGCTTACAGGCGGGCGTTGGTTACTGGCTGGAATCGCCGGATAGTGGCCCCGAAGGTATTCGCTATCGCCTGCAGGCGAATATCGTGTTGCCGAAATAGAGTTCTTATCGATGCAACGCCATCAGGTAGTTATGGTATTTTTCATACTACTGGTTGGCTGCAGCACACCCCCTATACAGACAGAGTCACTGGATTACCGCGCTCGCGCGGAAACCCAGGCCGATGATCGTGTGAAGGTTTCGGCAGTCGTACTCAGTCCACAGGAAACAGAGCATAGCTTTAAGCTGCCCTTGGCTGATAAAAACATACAACCTGTCTGGATCGAAATTAATAATCAGGAAGACAAAGAATTTGTAATAATGCTGTTGAGCATCGATCCGGACTATTTCTCCCCATCAGAGCTGGCCTGGATGTTTCGCACATACAGTGATGACGAGACGGAGGATTCGAGTGAGCAACTTGACTTTAATGACAGGGTCGATCTCTTTCTGGAGAAACATATACCGGTTGTTGTGCCACCACGTAGCACAGTCTCGGGGTATGTTTATACCAATCTTGATCCGGGCGCCAAGGCCTTTGCAGTCGAACTCATCGGTGAGCGGGATGTACGCTCTTTCGAGTTTGTGCAACTTGTGTCCGGTTTTGTGGCCGATTTCAAACGAGTCAATTTCGAGAACCTGTATTCACCGGATCAAGTTCGCGAACTGGACCTGGCAGGACTGCAAACTTATCTGGAAGGCTTATCCTGCTGTATATTGGGTGGCGATAAACAGACACTTGGAGATCCGCTTAATCTAGTCATTGTCGGGACTGGGCGGCATGTGCTTGCAACACTGATACGCCGGGGTTGGGATCTCACCGAAACAATACGCGGAGATACTATCTGGCGTACGATAGCGTCGTCTGTATTCGGATCAAAATACCGTACCTCACCGGTATCACCCATGTACCTGTTTGGCAGAACACAAGATGTTGCATTGCAAAAAGCGCGAAATAGCGTCGATGAGCGAAATCATCTGCGTCTCTGGATTGCGCCGGTTACATTGAATGGAAAACAGGTGTGGGTGGGCCAGATTAGTCGTGATATCGGCGTGAAGCTCTCCAGCAAAACCACGGTGACGCATAAGATTGATCCCGTTGTTGATGAAGCGCGCTTATACATTACACTCGATGTGGCTGCCTCACAAACCTTGCACAGATTTGGATACGTGAAAGGCGTAGGATATTCAGACAGAGATACGCCGCGCTTTAACTATACCCGGGACCCATATTACACCGATGGCCTGCGCGTGGTTCTCATCTTGAGCGATAAGCGACATCCGCTGGATAGCATTGACTACCTGCAGTGGGATGAACCGAGCAGGGAACTGAAAGTACAAAGATAAGTGTCTCGCATCCATAATCTAAGTTTTACAGTATCGTTTACTATAATAGATTAATACTCATACCATTCATAAGAAGAAACATGCATGTTACAAAGGCCTAAAATATTCAAAGCAGATTCCCGATATGTTTATATGGTTCTTGCGTCTATTTTTCTGCTACTTATTTTCTTGTCCACAACCGTTTCAGCCAAGAATACCGCCTCCGACCTGGTTCCCTTGCGGCCAGCGGACACATCGAGCCCACGCGATACCTTGCGTAGTTTTATTACCGAGCAACTTCGTTACGAAACCAATTCGGAACAGCTACGCTTTATCCTCATCAAACTGCGCGAACAATTACTGGGTCATCCAATGGTTATCCCTGAGCCAGTCCGAGTACGTTATCTTGGCTATGCGGCTTACTCTAAAAATATAGAAATATTTTGTTACCTGAAATGTCGTGAGCAAAACGAATTTCTGGCGATCCAGGAAGATCTGCTTTTACGCATATAAGATATTATTATAAATGCAGGTAGTGGTTTCGCGTTTCCCTCGCAGACGGCTTATCTTTCGAAAGATAGTGGACTGGATGAACAAAAACAGGAGGAGGCAGAATCGGAAGTCGGACATCTGCGCTTTTCCAGTAAGTTACCTTTCCCTGAGTTCGATGAAGGAGAGCGCTAACAACTCGAAGACATCCTTGATTATCCACCGAAAGGATCGCCAGATCATTAAGCGAGGAAAGATTTGAATGATACGAGTTCGGAGAAGTGAGTATTTACTTGATATTAAGAAAATGTCTTAACTTGTTATTGGTTGCCATGTTGGTCTTACCCGCTGTGGCGTTAAAAGCCGAGGAACAGTCGATACCACCGAGTATAGAATCGGGAATTGGTCTTGGCTATGCCGTTGTCCGCTTTGATGCCAGTGTGAAATTTAAGAACAAACAACGTAATCAGTCCGTGTTTGTTGACGCCGAGGGGACACTGGGCCTACCGGACTGGGATGCGATTCAGGTGCTTTACGGTAATTATCGTTTTACGAATAAACATGCAATCGGGTTTTCCTATTTCCAGGTACGTCGTGAATCATTGTTTGTTAATTTTGATGAAACACTTGAGGATGTCACGATTACTGGTACGGCAAGGTTTCTGGATGATACCCGCTTTTATAATATCTACTATGCATACACCCTTTTCGAAGATGAACGCAGCAATATTTTGTGGAAATTTGGTATTAATGCGCTGGATATCCGTTATGTCCTAGAAGCAGAAGGTACGATTACCTATGAGGATATGACTATTGCAGCGACACTACGCGAAGATATGAGCGTATTTGCACCAATGCCCCTGATTGGCCTTGATTTCTGGTACGCGTTTACACCGAAATGGGGTATGAGTAGTAGTGTCTTCTTGGTAGCCGGTGATTTTGATAATTATCGTGGCTGGGTAGCCAGTACAAATATCAATGCCCGCTATAAGATTAACAAAAATTTTGGCGCCGTCTTTGGTCTTTCCTATTTTGATGCGGACATCATCATAGAAGACAGCCTGGAGCGCACGGATGTTCAATATAGTTATGATGGCGTGTTCCTGGGATTACACGCGGTGTTTTAGTGATAGTGACAAGCTTTTATTAGAGACCAATTATTATGGAAGTTGAACCTTTCCAAGCATAGATAAATATAAAGTAATTTATAACTACTAGTAATAGTTGAATATGGTGGGAGTAATGGTATGTATTGTAGTAAATTACAAAAACTGAATAGGCGGTCGGCTTGGTTGCTTTACTCACTACTGTTTCTTCACTTGGCTGGCTGTAGCAGTATCGGTCCGCCTACCGTCACACGCGATCGCTTCGACTACGTCAATGCGATCTCAGAGTCCTACAAACGCCAGACATTATTGAATCTGGTCAAGACCCGTTACGTGGATGCGCCGGTGTATATGGATATTGCCTCGGTGATCAGTCAGTACGAGATTGGAGGCGAACTGGGTTTTGAGTTAGCGCCTTCGTTTACCGATAACAATCTGCTCCTGGGTAACGGCAAGTATGCGGACCGACCCACCATTACTTACACGCCTGTGAGCGGCCAAAAATACAGCCGTAGTTTGTTAAAGCCCTTGCCGCTGAGCAGTATCATTTTGTTACTGCAATCCGGCTATCCAATCGATGGCATATTTCATATCTGTGTACAATCCATTAACGGTATACAGAATCGAAGGAGTAGTGCATTGGCATTACGCGAGGCGGATTCGCACTTTGTTGATGTGCTGGTGTTACTACGCGAATTGCAGGACACTGGTAATCTTTTTTATCAGCTCGGTGTGGCTGAAGAAAAAGCAAATATGAAGATCGGTTTCAGACCAACACCCAATGTGGCCACCAGGAACAAGCAAATGCAATTCAGGCAATTACTGGCCTTAGAGCCGAATGCGATGGAGTTTACGGTGGTGTTTGGGGTGGAGCCTGTAAATAACTCAGAGCTTGCCGTGCTTAGTCGTTCAATGACGCAAGTCATGATCGAATATGCTGCGGATATTGATGTGCCGCAATCAGATGTGGATGAGGGGCGCGTCTTACGATCAGTGAGCGCGTCAACCCGCAAAGATTTCAGCGCGAAGCCATTGATTAGAGTACATAACGGGGTGGCGCAACCTGCTGATGCCCATGTCAGTGTTTTCTATCGCGACAAATGGTACTGGGTTAACGATACGGATCTATATTCAAAGTCCACTCTTGATTTTTTGATGATTTTGTTCTCGTTAACTGAGCGAGGGCAGGAGAAATTGCAAACTCCGATTGTGACTGTGCCAACGTATTAATTTTATATGACGTATTGTTGCTTTGCATCGTTAACTGATTGGTAAATAGAGAGGATAAATAAATGAGAAAGCTGTTGGTGTTATTATCTATATTAATGTTAATGCCGATCATGGTGTATGCCGAAGGCGAGTGGGATTTTAAACTGACGCCTTATGCCTGGTTTGCTGGGGTAAAAGGGAATGTGTCTACAGTGCCGGGTTCGCCGGTCATACCGATCGATGTCAGTCCCAGCGATGCACTGAGTGATTCGCAAGCCAGTTTTATGGTGTTCTTTGAAGCCAGGCAGCAACAACATGGCATGCTGTTTGATATTCTCTATACCGACTCAGAATCGGATTCGACGCTAGTTGATGCGATCAACCTGACATTGAAATCCATCTCACGTAACAAAATATTTTCAGCGGCTTACGAGTATGAGTTTTATAACAATGACAAAACCGTGTTTGATGGCTTTGCTGGCGTGCGTTACTGGAAAGTCGATACCATAATGGAATTTGGTATAGGCGGTAATCCTCTCAGTGGGCGGACTATACGTAATGCAGAATCCTGGGTTGACCCACTGGTAGGTATTAAAGGCAGTACCCCTCTGGGAGATTCAAATTTCTATGTTGCTGGCTGGTTAGCCGGTGGTGGATTTGGCGTTGGCTCAGATAGTTTTTATGATGTCTCGGCCAACATTGGTTACCAATGGAGCAAATCTATAGGAACGACTCTGGGGTATCGCATGTTTGATGTAAAGTATGGGGAAGGAACATTCTTCTATGATGTGAAGCAGGAAGGCTGGGCGTTGGGATTAACTTGGGCGTTTTAGAAGTTTTGTTATTCTCTCAAATGCGATTATTTTATCAGAGACTAGTTTTTTGCACGGTGTTGCTTTGCAATACGGTAGTATTTGCCAGCAATCTCGATTCGGCAGCGGAAGTAATTGATGATAGTCACGATAGTGAAGCAGTCGTTGAAAATAAAGGTCAATGGGTGCCAGTCCCCT
>Ga0316191_10004068_pt1 | contig 10884 bp, 10 predicted proteins | sample Eddworburr2cm_MG_FD_204928 | JGI IMG/M metagenome (GOLD analysis project Ga0316191, IMG submission 204928) | Coastal sediment microbial communities from Maine, United States - Eddy worm burrow 2 cm | ecosystem: Environmental > Aquatic > Marine > Coastal > Sediment | place: USA: Maine... | reverse complement strand
ACTGGCTTCAGTCTCGATACTGGCAGAATTCATAACACTCTCGGTGATGGTTCAGAGTGTGGCAAGTCTGCTGGGGCTCGCCCTCGGTATTGATTACGCCTTGCTGATGACCAATCGTTTTCGAGAGGCCCTGATTGTCTCGAAAAGCAGTCGGCAGGCTGCGCTTTTTGCCTTGCGCCAGGGCGGCAAAACAGTCGTTATCAGCGGCAGCGCCGTCGCCATAGGCTTTGCCGGGCTAACCCTTGTGCCAGTAGGTCAAATGCGTTCGATTGCCTGCGCAGGCCTGTTGGTTGCAGTATTCTCGGTGATGCTCGCAGCCACACTTGTGCCTGCGATCCTTGTCTTACTGGGAAAGCGCATAGAGTTTGGTGCCATTCCAGGTGTCAAAGGACCTCAGGATCGAAGCTCAAAGTGGGACCAATGGGCACGATACGTTTGCCGGCGTCCCTTGATCGTATTGGTAATCAGCAGTCTGCCCTTGTTTGCACTCGCATTTGCCGCCCAGCAAATGAGCAGTTCTTTCCCTGAAGAAAACTGGTTGCCGCCACAATCAGAAGCGGTCCAGGCACTGAAAAAACTTGAAAGCCTGGATGACGGCAACCTCGTCAAGCGTTTGAAAATACTGTACTCCCTGCCTGACGGTGTCAGCGCGCTGGACGGTGAGGGAACCCGTGCCTTGAGGAATCTCCACCGACATCTGATCAAGGATAAGCGATCGAACAGAGTCCGGTCCTTGTTAACTTTTTCCGGCTCAAGTCTGTCGCTTCGAACGCTGGCGGGTGATATTCCAGACGAAGTGCTGAATCGTTATACCAGTGATAATCGCCAAATCGCCCTGCTGGAGCTGATTCCGGATTCAAGACTCGATCAGCAGCAATTGACGGTTTTGGTCGATCACCTGCGTCGCATGAACATAAAGGAAGTGACCGGGTTGGGAGGAACCATCCAGGTCGGCGGACTTCCTGCAGCTGCCGTCGATTACCAGGCTGTGATCCAGCACTGGTTTCCTTACGTCATATTCGTAGTCGCCCTGGGGAGTTTCCTGGCCTTATCCGTCGCGTTCCGTTCCATACTGATTCCTTTGAAGGCCGTTATGTTGAATCTTCTGGCCGTGTTTGCCGCTTACGGTGCACTTGTGCTGGTCTTCGTAGAGGGCTTTGGTGTGGCTTTATTCGGGCTTGCAGAGCCCATTCTGGCCGTCTTTCCTGCTACACCTGTGCTCGTATTTTGCGCTGCTTTCGGTATCAGTATGGACTATGAGGTATTCCTGATTTCACGCATCGCCGAAGCACGCAAAAACAGTACAGATGAGACCGAAGCCATTGTTGAAGGTTTAACAAAAACCGGGCGCCTGATCACCAGTGCTGCGGCTATCATGGTCAGTGTTTTTGGTGCCTTCGCGTTAGGTGACGTGCTACCTACGAAAATTCTCGGGTTTGCACTGGCAGCAGTTGTTGCGCTCGATGCAGTGCTTATCCGGATGGCCCTCGGACCTGCTATGATTCGACTGGCCGGACGGTTCAATTGGTGGCCGGGGCGCTGATGACCCTGGCTGAATCTTGATCTGGATTAACGGTTGGTTCCAGATAACAGAACTGCTCCAGTTGGAAAAGCCGGCGAGTCGGTTGCGAAAACTTGATTTTGCCCAATGTCAGGACACCCAGAAAATCCTGATCATAGGGCAGGCCTGCCCGGTGCTGTTCGGCGCTGATCACTTCCGGGTCGAGATAGGTACCAAAAACGCGATCCCAAAGTACGATGAAATTTCCGAAGTTGCCTTTGAGATCGGAAGTATGATGCAGCCAATGTTCTTGTGGCGACAGGATGCCAAACCGCTTGAGAACCCGGTGAAGCCCCCACCACCGGCGCAAACAGGCTGAATGGCTCATGCTGCCAATGGCCGTTTGCGCCAACACGGCAGAGTAGACCATTGGCATCAAGTCCTGGCCGGCGTGGCCGGACATTGCAAGGGTAAGCTGAACGGCAAAAATAGTCACCACACTGACCGGGAAAACACTGACCACCAGGAAAGGCCGAACACACAAGCCTGGCATGTACACTGAAACATCGGTGGTCAAGTGATGGTATTCATGAGTGAACCATGCCGGCCGGCTATGGCTTACAAAACGATGGAACAGATAGTCACATAGCCCCGCAAAATAGAATGCCGCGATGCCCAAAGCAAACATGAAAAGACCGCTACTCGACGGGCTTTTTACCGTCCAATCAAAAAAATGCTGTACCTGTGTTTGGGAAATGACCACCAATTTCTCGAAATTGGGCACCAGGGCCAGGCCACCGAACTGCAATGCACCATAAACGAAAATTATCGCCGCCATGAACATTACTGAACGAAATCGCAATCGCTCAGAATGATGTTGATTCCGGTGTAACAGTAACCGTTCCCGGAGATCCAATCCGAGAAGGATCAACTGGCCGCTCAGCAGGATGCTTAAATATGCAAGCTTATCCACCGGCCAATATCAGAAGCCTGACTTTGCCGCAATACGATGCAAACCGACCAGAAAAACCGCAAGCACAAGGAAGAAAACAGCGTTTCCGATATTTCTTATCGAGTCAATATTGACTGCTACCGCGATTTCATCCTGGAATACCAGGCGTTGCAAGCCCCTCAACAGGAACAATACGGCTACTCCGTAAATAATTGCAGAATGTTCCAATGGATGCCGGGCAGCCACACCAGCCAAAATACCGATAGCAATCATGAAGGCGCCCAGTGGCTTGATGATATAGAGGAATGCTGGAGTCCACGAGACCTCGGCGCCATAGTACCCGGCGACGAGCTGTGGAAAATCAGGTGAAATATTCAGGCCAATACCAATAAAGACGTTGAATGCGCAGATACCCCAAAGCAGAATCTGCAACGCCAGATGCAACTTCGATTTCATTTACCTTCTCCTTTGAGCTCACGAGACGACACTGCAGATCGCTCGAGTGAGGCCGGCTAAGTAAGAGTAGATGGATTGCGAGCGCTTTTTTGGACTTGTCCAACTCTGCATGGAACCTGTCGGATCCAGGCAATGGCCGACCATAAATTAATGATCACATAAATGGCGCGGCGATGAAACTGCCTGTGTCAAGTCCGCACCGGGTTCGGCATACGATTCAACACGGCCATTGTCCGGTCAATTTCTTCGATTTGCACTCAACTGTAGGGTAAGCTCTTCAAAAATCCACAAAGGAATGCAAATGGCCAAGTTGCAAGCCCGTCGCCGTGAGTTCCTCAAGTTTCTCGCCGCGAGCCCCCTCCTCACCGTTTCGGCCCGGCTACTGGCCGAGGAAACGCTTGAAACATCAGAGCTGCCTGACTACCTGATCAGCAAGCCAGAGGACGCACTGGACGTCTTCGATTTCCATTCTGTGGCGAAACACAGGCTGCCGCCTGCGCACTATGGCTACCTGGCGACCGGCACCGACGGCAACGAGACGCTGTCCGCCAATCGCCGGGCCTTTGAGAATGTCTATCTCCGGCCCATGCGGATGGTAGACACGAGCGAAATCAGCCTCAAGACCACTTTGCTTGGGCAGGAACTCGAATCGCCGATCGTGCTCGCCCCGGTCGGCAGCCAGCGTGCGTTTCACGCCGATGCGGAACTCGCCACAGCGCGTGCTGCGCGAGCGCAGCAGCACCTTCAGATCCTGTCCAACGTGACTTCCAATCCAATCGAGGACGTCATCGCGGCACGCGGTGAGCCAGTCTGGTTCCAGCTCTATCCAACCACCCAGTGGCCGACTGCCAGGATGATGCTGGAGCGCGCGCAAGCAGCCGGAGCACGGGTCATCGTGCTGACCGTCGATCTCAACTCCGGTAGTAACCGGGTGCTGCTCGGACAATACACCCGAACTGATGACCGTGACTGTTCGGCCTGCCACGGCGACCACAGTGTCGAAGACTTCCTGCGCATGAACCCGATGTATCAGGGCTCACGCGTCACCTTCGCCGACTTCGACACGTCGGGAATGACCTGGGACTACCTGGAACGGATTCGCGAAGTCAGTTCGATGAAGATCGTCGTCAAGGGAATCGTTACTCGCGAGGACGCTGCAAGCGCCGTCGCTGCCGGTGCGGATGCCGTCTATGTCTCCAACCACGGTGGCCGAGCTGAAGCCAGTGGTTGGGGCGCGCTCGAGAGTCTGCCTGAAGTCGTCGAAGCTGTGAACGGCCGGGTGCCGGTCATGGTCGACAGCGGCTTCCGTCGCGGAACCGATATCTTCAAGGCTCTCGCCCTTGGCGCCGACGCCGTGAGCATCGGACGCGCCTACATCTGGGGATTGGCGGCCTTCGGCCAGCCGGGTGTAGAGAAAGTGCTCGAGATGCTCAAAGCGGAGCTCCGCATGGTCATGGGCCAGGTAGGGGCGACATCGGTTGACGAAATCTCCGCTATGCACATCGGCACGAGGGGTTAAACAGGTGTTTCTGGCCTGGTTTACTTACGACACACCTACGGCACCCTGACGCTTGAGTTTGCAGACTGCTCGGAAGCGTTGATTAATTATGCGATCACATCGATCGGCCTATCGGGCGAAATCCCGATCCAGCGCATCGTGCCGGATAACATTCCGCTGTGCGAGGCGTTAACAAATCCCTGAATTCCTTGCCGTAAGGCAGGCGTTTTGCGAAGTGTGAACCTCGACCGTTCCAATCAATCCCAAATGCCAAACCTGTCTCTCAGATCTTCGATTTCGCTTAACCTTTCCTGATGCTTTTGCGCCCGTATTTCCTGGTTGCGTATGCGTTGGTGTTTCAGTTTGACGTTGATGAAATCGTTGGTCCAGCCACCAGGTAAAAATGCTTTTGGCCCGTCCGATGAAATGGAATACTGGCGCCCCGAGCTATCAACGTGCATTTTCATTGGTATTTCGAGAAGGCAGCGATCTGAATCATCGTAAAGAAACAGGCTGAAGATTTTCGTGTTCACGCGCCAACCCTGCTTTTCTTCGTCGTCAACGAATTTGTACCTGGCTCCTTTCAATTCGAATTCAAATTGATTCAGATCGTTTTGGGTGTTGACTCGCAGAATTTTCACGTCGTACCACTCACCGTCCTGAATGTAACGATCCAGTGATTGTGGGCTGGTATATCGTAAAAGACTTTTGTAGAGACCCCATACGTGATGCGAAATGTCAGTGTCCCTGGCAATTTGCTTTCGATCTTCGATGAGCTTATGAAGCCTCTCCAATTCGGCCTTGCTCTGTTCTGCGGTCAGAACCTCATGCTTGCTCTTGGTAAAGGGCTGTTCTGGCTGATGGGGTTTGCGTTGCCAGGGCCTGGCGTTGAGCCGGTCCAGAATCACTCGCATGATCCGATGTCGGTTTTTGCTCACGTGTACCAGCGCGACCACGATTACGGCTATTGCCACGATTACCGCGACCACAATCAGAAATAGTTGTTCATTTGTCATTTTCGGAATTGCTGGTGACAGACCTTTTCCGTTTATTTGGGTTTTAGTCAGACCATTACAATCCACTCACCAGGCTCAGCGCCTGATGTGTATCAATATATTGACATCCTGATCAAGAAAGTGAATTTGAAAAACGCGCTGAACGATTTAACCCATTTGTTGCATCGACCGGTTGAAACCGAAGGCCAAACACAAAAAAACCGCCCGATGGGCGGCTTTTTTGTCGCCTGAATTAACGCTTGAACGAACGCACTCACTTCTTTTTCTACCGCGCTTTTGTCATATTCTACAATTGAGGTCGTTATTGGATTCACAGGCTATCGATCATGTCTTACAAGTATTGGCGAATATTCGCTACATTCCTTCTCGCGCTGGGACTGATGGCTGCATGCTCAACGCAGCCGGTCAACAACCCTTCTAACCTCATTCCGGTCAAAACGAACGTTCAGGCGCTAACCCTGGGGGAAATCAACACAACCATAGTAGATGCCTGCCGGTCGAGGGGCTGGGTACCTACGGCCATAAACCAAGGGATAGTGCAGTGCAACATTACGGTGCGCGGGCGTCACAAAGCACTGGTGAATATTCACTTCGACGAGCAGCACTATACAATCGAGTATGCGGACAGCGAAGGGCTTGATTACCGCTTGGGCAAGATTCACCGAAACTATAACAAGTGGGTCATTCTATTGGGCAAGGAAATCGACACCGAGCTAAACCAACTGGTCCTTCGTTGATACTTCTCGCAAGCTGAGAGGCGTGGAGCATGAGGGCCCCGGGAAAAAGTGGCTCTAGCAAAATACAACACCATCGATTTCAAGAAGAAGTTCGCGGCGACAGATATCACCGCACAGGTATATCCATGACGAGGCTGCGGGACCCAGTTCCGTTTGAATTGTAGCGCGTATTGCCTGCAGATCCCGGCGGTTCCTGACGTACACACGGGCCGCTTCCAGTGCATCAATACCAAAATTCACTTCGGCATTATCCAGCAACGAGCCCAGGTTGCGCAGAGTTTCCCTGGTTTGCTCCACCGCATCGCGCGGATTGGTAGAGGCATGTCCTACAATGGCGGCCGTGCCAGACGCTAAAAAAAGCTTACGGCCAGCTGATTTCAGCACCCCGCCGCGGCTGAAACGTGGACTCCTGGGACCGTAGTCCGGGGGGTAGCAATAAGCGCTTAGCTGACGTGGATTTTCGACCAGGCTGAAGGGCAAACTTGACGCCAGCGCAATCACGAAAAGCGAAGTTCCTTCATGTGTACCTATTGCAGTGCCAGGCGGCGAACGATCGTCCTGCAGACCAAACTGGTCATAGGCCTCAGCGCGGCCGACTGAGAACTGGCTGTAGCGTTCCTGGTCGCCCTCTCCCAGATTGATGTTGGGAAAGTAGTTCCAGATGCGCACGATGCGGCTGTGCCGGGCACTGCTGAAGGCCTGCAATAAGCGCATATAAACTTCCCGCGTGAGCCGACGAATCTTAGCCGGATCACTTTCCTCCACCTGGACAACGGCTGCAGTGTAATCTTCACACTCGGCTATGCGGATGCCATCCTGAATCCGGTTGGTCACTTCGCCGCGGTACCACCAATACTCCATGCAAGGAGGTCCGCTTGCCGGCAGCAGGCCAAGGTTTGCAACCTGCGGGTGCGGCACACTCGACGGTGAGGCTCCAAACCCGAAACCCAGAAGCAGGTCATCCCCGTCCCGACTCTCGGCAAGCCTCGAGCACTGCGTGATTCTCAGCGGCCCAAATACTGAATCCATGTCACGGCGCCACTGAGGGCCGGCGGCCCCGGATCCAGGTCACGACAAGTGCCACGGAGTAAATCGACTTGAACACCCAAAGCCGCCGCTTTACACGCCGGTTGTCGAACACGTCGCCGGCGAGCATGGAGATCACTGCCTGGACAACCTGAAAGACATTGTTCGGCTGGCTCATGAGTAAGCGCATGGCAGGCGTCGTGAACCGATAAATGAACCAGGAAAAAGATGAAATACCGGTATTTATTTTGCGCTCGTAGCGATGCATTGCGCGCTTGTAAGCGCGTTGGTCACCTGACAGCCAGGCTTCGATCGGCCCGCAAGCTAACTCGGCGCTATTCATGGCCAGATAAACGCCGCTGGAGAAAACCGGGTCGATGAAGGCGTAAGCATCGCCGATCATCACGAAACCCGGCCCGTGCATGTTGTCGGAAAGATAGGAATAATTGCCCGTTGCCTGAGCTGGCAGCACCTGATCGGCTGATGCAACCCGTTCCTGCACGTCTGGAATGGCAGACAGGGTCTGCCACAGAAAATCATCCAATGACTCCGTGCGGCTTTTCAGGTAATCCGGCTGACACACGGCGCCGATGCTCATCAGGTCGTCCTCCAGCGGGATCATCCAAATCCAACCATGATCAAACCAGTACAGGCTAATATTGCCCTGGTCCCGCCCGGGCCGACGCTGAACCGCCCTGAAATGAGTGAACACAGCGGCACTGGCGTGCCGAGGATTTCGCTTCTTCCACTTGTTGGTACTGGAAAGGAAGGTATCACGTCCGGAAGCATCGACCAGAAAGCGCGCTTCCCATCGATGCTCAGCGTTTTCGGAGTCTACCGCGATCACCTCGTGGCTGCCGTTCTCAAGCGGCACTGTACGAATCACGCGCATCCCTTCGATCGCGTCGACTCCTTTGCTTTTGCAATGCATGAACAGAATCCGGTCGAAGTCTGAACGCCGCACTTCGAAAGCGTGGTCCGGGCTGCTGCCGAGCGCTTCGCCGAACCTGAAAGTTTGGCATTCCGCATTGCCGCTGGTATCGGTGAAATCAGCCCCATGCTTAACGACGCCAATTGCCCTGACCTGGTCCAGGACGCCCATGCGTTCCAGGATTGGCAGGTTCATCGGCAGCAGCGATTCACCGATGTGGAAGCGGGGATGCCGGCCTTTTTCGAGCAGCGTGACTGAACGCCCGCGCTGCCGCATGAAAGTCGCAACGGCGGAACCAGCAGGGCCCCCGCCGATTACAAGTACATCTGTTATATTTACATTCATTGGGTTCGATATATCGCAGTCAAAGAAAGCAGGACTTCTGTGGCACAAACTACCATAATATCTTAATTACTTAATACACACTTTCCGGGGGAGTGAAATCAAAATGAGTGCACAGAATGAGCAGGAAAAAGAACTAGCCCAACTGATCATCGATTCGCTCAATCTCGAAGATGTAAACGCCGATGACATTGACCCAGAGAAACCTCTTTTCGGTGAGGGTTTGGGCCTGGACTCTATCGACGCGCTGGAACTGGCGCTGGCGATCTCACAAAAATACGGCGTGCAGCTCAAGTCCGAGGATGACCACGTGAAGGAAACCTTCAGCACTCTTCGGAATCTGAGCGCTTTTGTCCAGGCCAATTCCGTAAAGAGCAGCATCTGAATGCGACTGCCAGAGCGGCATTCGTCATCCTTACCGGGGTAACCATTAATGCAAGCAGGCTCAGCACTCATTAACCGCCAACCGGACCGGTTAATCGCTCAGTCAGAGGGCGGTCCGCTCAGCGTCCGGCAACTTATTGCATTCACTGCCCATGTTGCGGGGCATCTTCCTGAGAAACAGTATGTCTTCAACCTCTACCCCAACCCAGTAGATTACCTGCTTGGGTTTTGCGCCACAACGGCGGCTGGGCAATGTACGCTGATGCCGCCTAATCGTCTGGATACGACGTTGGATGCGATCCGCACAGACTATCCAGACAGTTACGTCATTGGTCCGGAAGTTAGCGGCGACCTGGATATCAGGAGGTACTCCAAATACGCGGAAGAAAGTGGTTTGGGCAGCGATCCGGTACCGGTGATCCCGGACTCGCAATTGTGTGCAATCGCTTTCACTTCCGGCTCCACCGGCGCCCCCAGCCCCAATCTGAAATCCTGGAAGACGCTTCGCGACGGCAGTATTAGCAACGCGGCAATGCTGCTGAATGGAATAGACGGCGCCGTGAACGTGATCAGCATGGTACCTCCCCAGCATATGTGGGGGCTGGAAACCTCGGTGCTGCTGCCCCTGTTCGCCGAATCGGCGATTAGCCACCATACGCCTTTCTACCCGCTGGATCTGAAAGACGCGCTGGAATCAACGCCCATGCCGAGAGTTTTAGTCTCGACTCCTGTCCATCTCGCGGCCATGGTCAGATCTGGTCTGGAATTCGCACCGGTTGAGCGCGTGCTTTGTGCTACCGCACCGCTGTCGTCGTCATTGGCGGAGATCGTCGAGAAAGTCTTCAGCACCCACCTGCTCGAAGTGTTCGGCTGCACTGAGACCGGTATCCTAGCTTCACGCCTGACGACCTGCGAAGAACAGTGGACGCTGGCGGAAGCTTTCAACCTCGATACCAGTGGCGGAGAGGCCAGGATCGCCGCGGCACACCTTCCGAGCGACGTGCGCCTGCAAGACGCAGTGATTAAAACCGGTGACAAGCGCTTTCGCTGGCTGGGCCGACACGAGGATCTTGTCAACATCGCCGGCAAGCGCGGGTCCCTGGCTGACCTCAATCGCCGCCTGCAGAGCATCCCGGGAGTGATTGACGGAGTAATTTTCTTCCCGGGTGAGGAACACGGACGGCTGGCTGCAATGGTGGTGGCACCGAACCTGGGTACGGCGGAAATCCGCGATGCCTTGCGGCATCAAGTGGAGCCCGCGTTCATGCCACGGCCCATTACCAAAGTCGAAAGACTACCTCGATCGGACACTGGAAAACTAGCCAAACAAGCACTACTGGAATTGTTCGAAAGTATGAGGCAAAGCACGGGAGCATTCTCGTGAAATCCAGGCGCACGGTGAGTTTTCATCAGTCTTTTTCTTTAAACAGATTTCTGGTTTTATTGTTTTTTGTCATTTTGATTTTTTTTTCAAGCAGTTCATCAGCGCTTGAACTTGAAGACGTGCTGAAGCAAGTCAAAGTCACGCCGCCGGATCGTGTTGCTTTCAGAGAAGAACGCTTCAACTCCCTTCTGAAGGAGCCAATGATTCTGACTGGAATACTCGAATATCCCAAGACTGGTCAACTGGTGAAAATCGTTGAAACGCCATTTCGTGAGTCCATGCAAGTCGATGGCGACCAGGTGGAAATTTCACGGGATGGAAAAAAGCGTCGCTTGTCACTGAAAAACCGCAACCCCATAAAAGTCATGCTACAAAGCATTGAGTCCATCCTTTCCGGACAGGCCGACGCAATAGCAGATCATTTCAAAACCGAGCTGACTGGTTCCAACGAGAACTGGCAACTGCAACTGACCCCTCGTTCCAGCCGGCTCGCCGCCCACCTGGAAAGTATTACAGTTGAAGGCGACTGCGACTTCATCAAGAGCATCCTGTTCCGGATGAGCAATGGAGAATGGCAGCGCATGGAAATCGTGCCACCCTCCCCCGAATCATGAAGGGTCCGCGCCAGAACCTGTTAATGATGTCGTTGCCCTGGCT